>Ga0181594_10003840_pt1 | contig 13524 bp, 15 predicted proteins | sample 071ome_18_FD_145603 | JGI IMG/M metagenome (GOLD analysis project Ga0181594, IMG submission 145603) | Coastal salt marsh microbial communities from the Groves Creek Marsh, Skidaway Island, Georgia - 071413BT metaG (spades assembly) | ecosystem: Environmental > Aquatic > Marine > Intertidal zone... | reverse complement strand
GGCGTCGAGGATGTCGGCATTTGACATGCCCGCGGGCACGGTCTGCAGCACCTGCCATCCCTCGGCAAGGCGGGCAGGCGGGGCGGCGGGAAGCTGGCGCATTGCCGGTGCCGCGGTAGCATCGACCGGATACAGGGCGTGGGTGACAAGGCCGTCCTCATCAGTCCGGTCAAGACTGTCAGCCGCCGCGCCTTTGAGGATCCGCCCGACCATGGCGGTCCATTGCGCCATGTCGGCTGGCTCGAACTCCGCTTGCGTACTGGGCATGTCCATCGGTTTCTTTCTCAAGCTTACCGGGCTATAGTCCCGGCTGAAAGCCGCCAGGTGAAATGCAATTCTGAGGATAGCCAATGCCGGCGGTCAGCGCCACATCTGATTCCGCACGGTCCGGCGGCTGGGCAGGTCCGGACCGGCTGGTTCTGGGCCTGATTGTGCTGGTGGCGGTGCTGCGCAACCTCGGCATTGTCCTCAGCCCGCTGGAGCTTGGCGTCGATGAGGCGCAGTACTGGCTGTGGAGCACCACATTCGATTTCGGCTATTACACGAAGCCGCCGCTGACAAGCTGGATCATCGGCGTCTCGCACCAGCTTTTCGGGCATCATGTCTGGGCCGTGCGGCTGCCGGCACCATGGCTTCACCTTCTGACCGCACTGGTGCTTTGGCGCGCCGCTTTCTGGCATGCCGGCGCCGGTGCCGGCCGCTGGGCAGCGCTTCTCTGGACCTGTCTGCCGGCAGTCGCGCTTGGCAGTTTCGTCATCTCGACCGACACCCCGCTACTGCTGTTCTGGTCGCTTGGCCTGCTGGCGCTGGTCGGCGCCGTGACCGGCCGCATCGCCGCCAGCCGGGCGATGGCGCTTGCCGGCGTTGCGTTCGGCCTGGCGCTGCTTGGCAAATATGCCGCTATCTACGGTCTTCTCGGGATTGGCCTGTTCTGGGTGTTCGACCGGGTGGCCGGCGGTCGGCATGTCAGCCCGGCATCACTGCTGGTCTTTGCCAGCGCGATGGTCATCGCGGCCAGCCCGAATCTGCTGTGGAACCTGACGAATGATTTCACCACCGTCCGTCATCTGGGCGACAATGCCAATCTGGACCGTCAAAGCCATGACCCGCTGAACAGCCTGCGGTTTCTGGGTGCACAATTCGCCACCGCCGGGCCCCTGGTCTTTGCGCTGATGTTCGGAATCCTGAAGGGTGGCCGCGATCCGGTGGCAAGGCTGCTGCTGTGCCTGTCGCTGCCGGTGATCGCCATCATCATGGTGCAGGCATTTCTCAGCGAGGCCAACGCCAACTGGGCGCTGGCGGCGATGCCGGCGCTGGTTGTATGGCTGGCGGGGTGGCTTGCCGGCCGGGCATCATCACCCGCGCGGGTGCGGGTTGGCGTGGCCGCGCTGACCATCAACGCCGCCCTTTCGGCCGTCATCCTCGCGGTGACATTTGCCGGATCATTGGGTCCGCTGACGCCCGAGTCCGATCCGTTTCGCCGGCAACGGGGCTGGAGCCAGCTGGCCAGCGACAGCGCGGCAGCGCTGACCCGCCATGATGCGACAATGATCATCGCCGACAGGCGCGCCGCGGCGGCCCTGCTGAGCTGGCATTTCCACGGCACCGGCATCGACGTCCTGGTGCATGATGAAGATGGCATCCCCAGCAATCATTTCGAACAGAATCTGGCCTGGTCACGCCCTCCTGACCCCAAGCAACCGGGGCGGCGACTGATTGTGCTTGGGGGCGACATGGTTCCGCCGGAAATGGCGGGGGTCACCTGGGTCACGGCACCGCCACCACTGGTCTCGACAGCCGAGATCAGCCACAACGTCACGCGCCGCATATATCTTCATCAGGGTATCGAGGATCAGGGAAGCGGTTCGAACTAGAGCCGGCCCTGTTCGGTGATTCTGGCAAACACCGCCAGCGTTTCCTTGCTGACATGATGTTCAACACCCTCGGCATCCTCTTCGGCGATGGCGACCGGGACCCCGATGGTGACCAGAAAATCCCGCACAATCCGATGCCTGGCGCGGCTTGCCGCGGCCAGCGCCTGACCCGCCTCGGTCAGGAAGATCGACCGGTAGGGGCGGGTCTCGACAAGATTCTCGCGCTGCAACCGCCGGATGATGGCATTGACCGTCGGGCTGGTGACCCCGAACCGCGCTGCCAGATCGACAGTCCGCGCCTCGCCGGTCTCGGCAATCAGGTCAGAGATCATCTCGACATAATCCTCGGCCACCTCGGATTGATGAGCCCGCCGGATACGGTCGAATTTCGCCGCACTGTCGGCGACATCTGGCTGGTTCGTGCTGTCTGACATGAAAGGCCTCGAAAGTTTCGCCATTCATAAAGCCAATCAATAAATTTAGCCACATCAAAAATTTCTTGTTTCCTTTACATTTGTCGTGTGGATCATCGCTCCGGAGCTGGCGCCGGAAATGGCGGGGTCATCGCCAGCAAGGCAGTTGCCTATGCAGCGCGGTTTGGATAAAGTTCGGGCCATCCCGGACGCCGGCCATCGGGCCGCGCCATCAGCTTTGCGACCAGTGGGGTTTCCATGGACAACTCAACACAGACCGAACTCGAGGCCGCCGCCTTCAGGCGCCTTGTCGCGCATCTCCAGGAACGCACCGACGTTCAGAATATCGATATGATGAATCTGGCCGGGTTCTGCCGCAACTGCCTGTCGCGCTGGTATCGCGAGGCGGCCGGCGAGCATGGGCTGGAGATGGATGACAAGGCTGCACGCGCCACTGTCTATGGCATGGATTACGCCGAATGGAAGGCGAAATACCAGACCGAGGCCACGGCCGAGCAACGGGAAAAATACGACGCCATTCACAATCACGGCGACACGTAACGCCGCTGCACATCCACGGGGACAAAAGGCCATGGCACTTATCGCAGGCACCGGCGCCGGCGCCGACCAGCTGACACAATATATCGAGCGAATCGAACGTCTCGAGGAAGAAAAGCGCGCCATGATGGCCGACATCCGTGATGTCTATGCCGAGGCAAAGGCGACCGGGTTTGACCCGAAGATCATGCGCCAGCTTGTCAAGATGCGGGCCATGGACCGCGACCTGCTACAGGAACAGGACGAGTTGCTGCAGACCTACCGCGCCGCGGTCGGCCTCGTCTGACGGCGGCGCGGCGCATGGCGGCGGACCATTTCGGCACAAGGCTGACCAACGCCATTCGCGGCGCGGGAACCCCGCTCTGCATGGGGATCGACCCGCATCTGTCGCTGATGCCGGCGCTGTTCGGTGATGTCAGCGATCCCGGCAGCCCGTCGACATTGCGCGCCATCGAGGATTTCACGATGGCCTGTCTTGAGATGGCGACCGGCCATGTCGCCGCCATCAAGCCGCAAGCCGCCTTTTTCGAGGCGCAGGGGCCGGACGGAATGCATGTGCTGGCACGGCTTGGCCGCGCCGCGATTGATGCCGGTGTCCTCGTCATCATGGATGCCAAGCGCAATGATATCGGCAGCACCAACGCCGCCTATGCCGAGGCCTGGATCGGCCATGATGCTCCCTTTCCCAGCGATGCGCTGACCGTCAATGCCTATCTCGGGCTGGATACGCTCGCGCCGCTTCTGGCACGCGCCGACAACACGGGAGCGGGGCTGTTCGTGCTGACCCGCACCAGCAATCCGGGGGCCGGCGATCTGCAGGATCTGGACTGTGACGGCGCGGCGGTTTTCCAGCATCTGGCCGCCGGGCTGGCACCGCTTGCCGCCGAACGCGTCGGCGAGCTTGGCCTGTCCTCGCTTGGCATCGTTGCCGGCGCCACCTGGCCGGACGAGGCGAGGGCATTGCGCCAAACCCTGCCGAGCGCCCCTTTCCTGGTGCCGGGCTTTGGCGCGCAGGGTGCCGGTCCCGGGCAGGCACTTGCCGGGCTGACCACAGGCCCCGCCGGGCCGGAAGGCGGTCTGGTCAACAGCACGCGCGGCCTGATTTTCCCGGCTGGCGCGGCGGATGCCCGCTCCGCCGGCGACTGGCGGGGCGCGATCAGCGACGCCATCAAGGCCAGCCGGGCGGCGCTTCGCACCGTCTGAGGCTTTCAGGACTCTTTCACCGAATTCACATACTCGTGACCCGGGATTTTCATCCTTCGGCCCGGGTCTTAACGCACGGCATGCTTGACCATCGGTGTGGAGGCAAATTTGGTGGTGCCTGTCACGCCCGGCGTAATGTCCCCTGGTCTGCTGTGATCATCCGGTTTGCTGTGATCACCGGCCGGGACAAGGCGATTACCGGTGTCGTGTACAAGGCTGCCCAGGAAAGATGACAATGACAAAGGATGTGGCAACCCGCGACACGTCGCAGGATATCGAAATCAGCCAGGGACAGCTGGTCTGGTACAATGAACGCAAGGGCTACGGGTTCGTCAGGATCGGCGAGGAGGAAGTGTTTCTTCATCGCTCGACGCTTGACCGCTTCGGGCTTGTCCGTTTGCTGACGGGCGACCTGATCACCGTCTCGCTCAGTTCGAATGAACATGGGCGGGTGATCAAGGATCTGCTGTCGGGAACGGCCAGTGACGCCGACCCCGCCGGTGGCGTCCGAGCCGGAGGAGGGCGAGGTGTTTGCTGTGGTCAAATTCTTCAATGACCTTCGCGGCTACGGATTCGTTACAACCGATTCATCGGATGAGGATGTCTTCGTACATTCGCGGGTTCTGAATGACTGCGGCTTTCATTCGCTGATCCAGGGGCAAAAGCTGCTGGTCAAGGTGGATTCGTCAAGCCGCGGCCTGCAGGTGAATTCTGTCCGGTTGCTGGCCGAATAGGCCGGCACCGGCCCGTTTGGACCCGCCCGGTCCTGCAGGCAGGTCGACGGTAAACCCGCACCGCGATGCAGACGGCACGGCTGAGAAAGCGTTTCGCTTTCCCCGTTCGCGCGGCTAGGATCGTGCCGGTTGCGGCAGCTTTGTCGCGCCTCTTGAAGCCGCCGCACCAGGGCAGAATGCCATCATGACACATTCTTCACCGGGCACTGCAAGGCCTGATATCTGGTTGCGGGTCCTCATCGCCGGCGCCGCCCTTGTCACCATCACCTTCGGTATAAGACAGGTATTCGGGCTGTTTGTCGTGCCGATGTCGGATGCGCTTGGCAGCGGCGTGCAGCTGGTAGCGCTCGCCATTGCCATCCAGAACCTTGTCTGGGGCTTTTCCTCGCCACTGTTTGGCGCCCTTGCCGACCGCATCGGCGCCTGGAAGGTGGCCATCCTTGGCGGCGCGATCTACACCGCCGGGCTGCTGGCAAGCGCGTTTTTCATCACCCCCTCGGGTTTGTTTCTTGGCCAGATGCTGATCGGGCTGGGGCTTGGCAGTGCCGGCATTTCGATCGCCATCGGCGCGGTTGGCCGGGTCGTGCCGCCGGGGCGGCGCTCGCTGGCCTTCGGTCTTGTGACAAGCTTCGGGTCATTCGGGCAGTTCGCGCTGTTGCCGGTGACACAGATGCTGATGAGCGCGCATGGCTGGCAGACAGCCCTGTTGCTGCTGTCCTTCCTGACCGCGGCGGCGATGGCGGTGGCGCTTGGCCTTCGCGGGGCACCGGCAGCCAGGACCGCCGATGTCGCCGAGCTGACAACAGCCGAGGCGATTCGTGTGGCGGCGGGAAGTCGCGACTATCTGCTGCTGACCGCCGGCTTTTTTGTCTGCGGGCTGCAGCTGGTGTTCATCACAACGCATCTGCCGGCATTTCTTGGTGACCGGAGCGTGCCGCCGCAGATCGCCAGCTGGGCGCTGGCGCTGATCGGGCTGTTCAATATTGTCGGTGCGTTCCTCTGCGGCTGGCTTGGCGGCCATGCTTCCAAGCGCAAGACTCTTGCCACGGTCTATCTTCTCCGCGGAATTGTCATCTGCAGCTTCCTGTTGCTGCCGGTCACCCCGGTGTCCGCGCTCATCTTCGGCGCGGCGATGGGGCTGCTCTGGCTTGGCACGATCCCGCTGACAAGTGGTCTCATCGTCGTATTCTTCGGCCCGAAACATCTCAGCATGCTGTATGGGCTGGCCTTCGCCTCGCATCAGGTCGGCTCGTTCGTCGGCTCCTGGCTTGGCGGCGTGCTCTATGATATCACCGGCAATTACGATCTGATGTGGTGGCTGAATGTCGCGGCGGCGCTGTTCGCATTCACCGTCAACTGGATGATCCGTGAACAGCCGGTCGCCAGCCCGCGACCGGCAGCAGCCTGACCCCGGCAATATAGTTTCAAACCATGCTGTCTCAGGCCTGTTCGCCAAGCCACCTTTCGGCGTCAAGCGCCGCCATACAGCCCATGCCGGCAGCGGTCACGGCCTGGCGATAGATCTTGTCGACACAGTCACCGGCGGCGAACACACCGTCAACCGAAGTGCGGGTGCCACCGGTCTCGGCAAGGATATATCCCTCATCATCAAGATCGAGAACACCGTTGAAGGCGGCGGTGGCGGGATCATGGCCAATGGCCACGAACATTCCCTGGACGGCGATATCCAGATCATCCTCACCGGTGGTCGAGGCCAGCCGCAATCCGGTCACGCCGCTGTCATCGCCAAGCACCTCGGCAACGGTGCGGTTCCATTCCACCCTGATCTTGTCATGGCGCAGCAACCGGTCCTGCATGATCTGTTCGGCGCGAAGCGAATCACGGCGGTGAATCAACGTCACCGACTTGCAGATATTGGCCAGATACAGCGCTTCCTCGACAGCGGTGTTGCCACCCCCGATGACGGCGACGTCGCGTTCCTTGTAGAAAAACCCGTCACAGGTGGCGCAGGCCGACACGCCGCGGCCATTGAAGGCCTGTTCCGATTCAAGCCCGAGCCAGCGCGCCTGCGCACCGGTCGCCACGATCACCGCATCGGCGGTCATCCTGTCGCCTGAATCCAGCGTCAGGCGGAATGGCCGGCTCGAGGCATCGAGCGCCGTGACGATATCGTAGACCACGCGCGCGCCGACATTCTCGGCCTGCTGCTGCATCTCGGTCATCAGCCACGGCCCCTGGATGACCTCGGCAAAGCCGGGATAGTTCTCGACATCGGTGGTGATCGTCATTTGCCCGCCGGGTTGCAGGCCGGCAAGGATGACCGGCGACAGATTGGCACGTGCCGTGTAGATGGCGGCCGTCAGACCAGCCGCGCCAGCCCCGATGATGACAACTTTCTCATGCGTTGAATTCGACATTATACCTGCTTTCGGCCAACCGGCCTGATTTGATGATGATATTCCGATGGTTGCCCGGCCCGGCTATCAGGGCCGTTTTGACGTGCCAAAAATATCGCGCGATGGTAGCCTCGGCGGGCGATGATTCCAAGCCCGTTCACCATCTTTCTGGCCTGCATGGCCCTGTTTTTCACCCTGCCGGCCGGCGCGCAGCAGCCCCCTCTTCCGGGACAAGCGGCCGGCCTTTCATGGATTTCCGGCGGTGCCGTCGAAGGTGGCCTGATGGTGGCCCGCGTCGCGCCCGGGGTGAGGCTTGCCCTTGATGGCGAGCCCCTGCCACTGACCGCTGACGGCCATGCCATGATCGGCTTCCACCGCGACAGCGATGTGCCGGCGCACCTTGTTGTCACGAATCAGGACGGCACACGGCACATCATCATCCTCGAGGCCGCGCAGCGCGACTATGCCGTGCAGCGGATCGACGGGTTGAAGCGTGACCATGTGACCCCGCCACCCGCGGTGCTGGAACGCATCGGCGCCGATTCCGCGGCGGTACGGGCGGCACGCGCGCGCCATGATGCCGGCCTGCTTGCCGGCGATTTCCTGAATGGCCTCGACATGCCGGTCGAAGGGCAGGTCACCGGTGTCTATGGCAGCCAGCGAATCCTCAATGGCGAGCCGCGCCAGCCACATTACGGGATCGACATCGCGGCGCCGCGCGGCACACCGGTCGCGGCACCGGCCGGCGGGCGGATAACGCTTGTCAGGGATCTGTATTTTTCCGGCTGGACGGTTCTGATGACACATGGCCTTGGCCTCAACTCGGCCTTCCTGCATCTTGACAGCGTCACGGTCGCCGCGGGCGAGGAGGTGGAACGTGGCGGCATCATCGGCACTGTCGGATCGACCGGCAGGTCAACCGGCCCGCATCTCGACTGGCGGCTTGACTGGCAGGGGCGGCGGCTTGACGCGGCGCTGGTGCGCCGGCAGCTTGCCGGCCAGCGGGCCGAATAGGCCGGGACCCGGGACCATGGCGCGAACGATCTTCATTTTCGGACTTGGTTATGTGGGACGCCCGCTCGGGCACCGTCTTGCCGCCGCCGGCTGGCGGATCCGCGGCACCACCCGCACCCCCGAAAGGCTGGCCGCCGAAACCGCAGCGGGCTGGCAGATCCATCGCTTTGCCGATGACCTGCCGCTTGCCGATGCCGCCGCCGCCCTCGACGGCGTCGATGCCGTACTGTCGACCATCACCGCCATCGGTGGCAGTGACCCGGTTCTTGACGCGCATCAGGATATTCTGGCTGACTTCACGGGCTGGACCGGCTATGTGTCGGCGACCTCGGTCTATCCCGACCGGCCGGACGGGTTCTGTTATGAGGACACGCCGACCGACCCGGCCACGGCGCGCGGCCGCGCACGTGTGGCGGCCGAGTCACGGTGGCTGTCGCTGCTGCAAAGTGAAATCTTTCGTGCCGCCGGAATCTACGGGCCGGGGCGCAGCCCGTTCGACGCCCTTCGCGCCGGCACGGCACGGATCATCGAGCATCGCGGCCAGGTCTTCAACCGCATCCATGTCGATGACATCTGCCGGATCATAGAGGCGGCGATCAAATCCCCGCGGCCCGGCCGCATCATCAATCTTGCCGATACGCGCCCGGCCGCGCAGGGCGAGGTGATGCGGCACGCGGCGGCACTGATCGGCGTCGAACCGCCACAACCACAATCCCTCGAGGAGGCCGAACTGTCGCCGATGGCGCGGACCTTCTATGTCTCGCGGCGGCGTGTCGCCTCGCGCGTCATCGGGCCGGAATTGGGGGTCGAGCTTCTCTATCCCGACTATGAAAGCGGGCTCGCCGCGATCCTGGCGGCCGAAAGGGACGGCTAGCCGGCGGCGTGCTGGCTGGCCACCTCATCGACCTCCTCGGATGATCCGAAGACAAGCGGCACCCGTTGGTGAACGGCGGTCGGAGTGATGTCCAGAATATCGCGCGTGCCATCGGTGGCGCGCCCACCGGCCTGTTCGACAAGCAGCGCCATCGGCGCCGCCTCATAGACAAGGCGCAGCCGGCCATCAGCAAAGCCGTCCCGCGAATCAGCCGGATACAGGAACACCCCGCCACGGCTGAAAATCCGCCAGGCTTCGGCGACAAGCGATCCCACATAACGCTGGCTGAAATTCCTGCCGCGCGGGCCATCGGCCCCGGCAACACAGTCGGCGATATAGCGCTGCACCGGCGGCAGCCAGTATCGCTGATTGCCGGCATTGATGGCGAATTCACCTGTCTGTTCGGGAATCCGGACATTGTCGTCGATCATCTGGAAATTCCCGTCAGCATCCATCCTGAAAGAGGCCACACCAGCCCCGACCGTGACAAGAAGCGTTGTCTGCGGCCCATAGACGAAGAAGCCGGCGGCATGTTGCGCCCGTCCGGCGACAAGCCCCGCGCCCGCGGTCGGCAAAACCGAAAAGATCGTCCCGATGGACACATTGACCCCGATATTGGACGACCCGTCGAGCGGGTCACTGGCGATGATGAATGGTCCGTCCGGCTCCAGCGGGATCGCCGCCTCGCGCTCCTCCGACATGTAGGCCGCCGCACCGGCCTGCCGTGCCGCCCCGAGGATGATCTCGTCGGCCAGGACATCCAGCGCCTTTTGCGTGTCACCATCGGCGTTGACATCGCCGGCGACAGCATCCAGCACGCGGCGCGGGGCGCGGATCTCGGCGCTGATCCGTGCCGCGGCAGCGGCCAGTTCACCGATCGCTGCGGCAAGTTCGGGTCCGGCGCGGGAGTCGAGATAGGCGGCGAGATTTGTCATGAAAAATGGCTCCTGTTCAGCCGGAGGAGGGCATCACCAGAATGGACAATAAAAAAGCACGCCCGACCATATGGCCGGGCGTGCTCCTGAATTCCGTCATACCGTTTCTGTTCGGGGCGAAGCTATTCGCGATTGCCGAACAGATGCAGGATGAACATGAACATGTTGATGAAATCGAGATACAGCGTCAGCGCGCCGAAGATCGACTTCTTGGTCCGCTCCGCCTCGCTGTCACCGGCCATATACATCAGCTTGATCTTCTGCGTATCCCAGGCCGTCAGGCCGGCGAAGATCAGCACACCAAGGACCGAAATCATCAGATCCATGGCTGTTGACGCCACGAAAATGTTCACGATCATCGCGATAATCAGCCCGAACAGGCCGATGATCATGAAGGATCCCATGGCCGAAAGGCTGCGCTTGGTGGTGTAGCCATAGAGGCTGAGACCGGCGAAGGCACCGGCGGTGATGAAGAAGGCACGGGCGACGCTGGCGGTCGAGAACATAAACAGCACCGAAGCAAGCGAAAGGCCCATCAGCGCCGCATAGACGTAGAAGAGATTGCGCGCCTTTGATGCCGACATCGACTGGATACGCGCCGACAGCCAGAAGACAAGGCCAAGCGGCGCCAGCATCACCACCCATTTCAGCGGCGTGCCGTAGACCAGCTGACCGACCCCGGCAACGTTCAACACGGCGAATTTCATCGCATAGGCGAAGAAGCCCGTCATCAGCAACGCGGTCGTCATGTGGTTGTAGACGCCAAGCATGTAGCTGCGAAGCCCGAGATCGACCTGTGTCGCCTCGGCAGCAGCAGTATTCATGAAGCGATTATCAGCCATTGTTACCCCCTGATCGATAATCCGTTATTAGGAATGTAATCGTCGAAACGCCTGTTTACAAGGCTTTGCGGCCATTGGAACAGATGATTTTCATGTCGCATCGGCGGTCATCCCCGATGCCGGCTTGCCAGTCCCTGTCGGCTGGCGGCGGGCGCGTTCGGAGGCCGATTTCAACTGTCCGCAAGCAGCCAGGATGTCACGACCGCGCGGCGTGCGCACCGGCGAGGCATAGCCGGCCTTCAGCACCCTTGCCGCGAACGCCTCGATGCGCCGGTCGCCGGAACATTCATAGGGGCTGCCGGGCCACGGGTTGAACGGGATCAGATTGATCTTCGAGGGAATGCCGCGGATCAGTTTCAGCAGCGCCGCGCAATCCTCATCGCTGTCATTGACCCCGTCCAGCATCACATATTCCCAGGTGATGCGGCGTGCGTTCGAGAGGCCGGGATAGGTCCGGCAGGCCTCGATCAGCTCGGCGAGCGGGTATTTCCTGTTGATCGGCACCAGCTCGTCGCGAAGCTCGTCGCGCACCGCGTGAAGCGAGATCGCCAGATTGACCCCGAGCTCGGCCCCGCAGCGCGCGATCTCCGGCACCACGCCGGAGGTCGACAGGGTGATCCGCCGCTTTGACAGCCCGACCCCCTCGCCGCTCATGATGATGCGCATCGCGGCGGCGACATTCTCGTAATTGAACAGCGGCTCGCCCATCCCCATCAGAACGATGTTGGTCAGCCGCCGGCCCGGCTTGCCGGCCGGCCAGTCCCCAAGCTCGTCCATCGCCAGCATGACCTGGCCGGTGATCTCGCCGACCGACAGGTTGCGGACAAGTTTTTGCGTGCCGGTGTGGCAGAAACTGCAGGTCAGCGTGCATCCCACCTGCGATGAAATGCACAGGGTGCCGCGATCCTTGTCCGGGATATAGACGGTCTCGGCCTCGTTCCCGTCAGGAAAGCGGAGCAGCCATTTGATGGTGCCGTCGCTGGAGGTCAGGCGCCGCGTCACCGCCGGCCGGTCAAGCGTGAACATGTCGGCAAAGGCCTGGCGCACCGGCTTGCCAAGATCGCTCATCTCCTCAAACGAGGTCAACCCGTGCCGCCAGACCCAGCGCCAGAGCTGGCGGGCACGGAATTTCGGCAGGCCGGCGGCGACAACCGCAGCCTCAAGCTCAGCCGGGCCCATGCCGAGAAGATCGCGGGGCGCGTTCGTCTCGGCCGGTGTCTGGAGTTGGGCTGCGTGTGTCATTATCCCTGGTCCGGCGCCGCGCGCCATTGTCCGGTCAAAATGGAACTGCCTGCATGCGGCCGCGGCCGAACCGGTTCACTTGCAGGTCTTGTCGATCAGGTTCTTCGTCTTGGTGAAGCCCGACAGTGAATAGGTGTCGGTGGTCTTCGTGCCCCGGCTCGAGGTGCCGACCACCGACATCTTCGTGCCGCGCTTCATCGCCCTGATCATGGCGATATCATCCTCCTCGGACTCGGCATAGGCGCGCCCCTCGATGGTGAAGAGGGTGAATTTCTTGCCATCGATATTCACCGTCACATCGGAATGTTTCTTGTGCTTGTACCCGGCGACGAACTGCACGACATTGCGCTCGGCCTTGTTCGGGCCATGCGAGACAAACACCCGCACCTCGCCACGATTGTCAGGGTCGTATTTGCCGGTCGATTTGGTCGGCACCGAACTGATGAAACAGGTCCGCCCCTTATCCTCATCGACACGGAAGGCCTGCCAGTCCCGTTCGGTCAGCATGCGTTGCGGTTCCGCCGCCATCGAGATTGTGCCGAACAGCGCCGTCATCATCGCCGACGCCACCAAGAAAACGAAACTTCGCTTCACCGTCATAGTCCGATCATCATCCTCTGTTAAAGGCTCCGGGTGTCAAAGTTGGTCAGTCCGGTCAACAAACCGGACAGCGCGCCGGGCACATGCCTCAACCACATGCCGCAGCCACGCCGCGAATAATCCGCCGAACGGTGCCGCCAGACTGTGGCAAATTTATGAAAGCAGCCGGCCGCCCCTTATGAACGGCGGCACTTTAAGACACCTCGCAGGGTGATGCAAAGAATTTTGGGCCGGAGCCGGACTCACCGCTCGAGACGCGCCAGGAGGCGCTCGACAGATGGCAGGATGCGACGGCTGATCTCGATGATTCCCTGCCGGTTCGGATGCAGCCCGTCATCAAGATTCAACGCCGGATCGAGCGCCACCCCGTCGAGAAAAAACGGATAGAATTCGATGTCATGCCGCCGCGCCAGCGCCGGGTAGATGGCATCGAACGCCTCGACATAGGCGGGGCCCAGATTGCGCGGCGCCATCATGCCGGCGAGCAGCACTTCCATATTCCGGTCGCGAAGGCGGGTGATGATGGCATCGAGATTGGCCGCCGTGCCTTCCGGCGGCAGGCCACGCAGCATGTCATTGCCGCCAAGAACGATGATCACCGCGTCCGGATTGTCGGCAAGCGACCAGTCGAGGCGCGCCAGCCCGCCTGCCGTCGTATCGCCGGACACACCTGCATTGATCACCGCCACCGGCATTCCGCCTGCCGCCAGATCGCGTTGCAGCTGGTCGGGTAGCGATTGCCCCGGCGGCAGTCCATAGCCGGCGACAAGCGAGTCCCCGAGCACCAGCAACCGTGGCTGATCGGCCTGTGCCACGGCCGGAAGCAGAACCGCCAGAAGAACCGCCAGAAGAACCGCCAGAAGAACCGGCAGGGGAGA
>Ga0181594_10003830_pt1 | contig 13543 bp, 14 predicted proteins | sample 071ome_18_FD_145603 | JGI IMG/M metagenome (GOLD analysis project Ga0181594, IMG submission 145603) | Coastal salt marsh microbial communities from the Groves Creek Marsh, Skidaway Island, Georgia - 071413BT metaG (spades assembly) | ecosystem: Environmental > Aquatic > Marine > Intertidal zone... | reverse complement strand
GCCGGCGGACTTCGCCGACTGGATTCCCGGAGAGCACCTGCTGTCCACCGACGAGATGATGCTTGTGCTCGACGTTGCTACGGAGATGGGTATCAACCAAGTACGCCTCACCGGTGGCGAACCGCTGTTGCGTCCAGATGTGGTGGACGTTGTTCGTCGCATCTACGCACTACCCCATGCGCCCAAGATTTCTTTGACGTCTAACGGACTGCGGCTTCCGAAACTGGCGCAGGAACTTGCAGACGCCGGTTTGGAGCGTGTCAACATCAGTCTGGACACGCTTGATCCTGAGCGTTTCAAGGAAATGACCCATCGAGATCGCTTCCACGACGTTATTGCCGGAATCGAAGCAGCGAAGGAAGCTGGGCTCCTTCCCGTCAAGGTGAACGCGGTTCTGCTGCGAGGCGTCAACGACGATGAAGCCATACCGCTGTTGCGCCATGCGTTGGAAAACGATTGGAAGCTGCGTTTCATTGAACAGATGCCGCTGGATGCCGGGGGACTGTGGGCCCGCCCGAAGATGGTGACAGCGGACGAAATCATGGAAATGTTGTCGACCGAGTTCGAATTGACGCCGGTTCCTTCGCGAGGATCGGCGCCGGCCGAAGAGTTCTACGTTGACGGCGGACCGGCCACGGTGGGAATCATCGCCAGTGTGTCGCGACCGTTCTGCTCAGCTTGCGATCGACTCCGCCTCACGGCGGACGGTCAATTCCGCAACTGTCTCTTCGCACAAGACGAAACCGACGTCCGAGCACTCCTTCGGGACTCCACACTTTCCGAGGATGAGATCAGAGAAGGAATTGCAGCCACGCTGACCAAGGTGACCAAGGCGAAGCTCCCAGGTCACGGGATCAACGACCCCACGTTCATCCAGCCGTCCCGACCGATGTCGGCAATCGGAGGCTAAGCGCCCGCGCATCCTCTGGCGGCCTACCCGCCGGCGTGTTCCTGGGCCGGCCTACCCGCCGGCAAAGGGCGGCAGGACGTCCAACTCCGCCCCCTCGCCCACCTCGACGTTGCGTGGGTCCCCGTGAACGGCCACCCCGTCAACGAGGTACGAGCAGCGCGGGAGCACCCCGGCCAGCTCCGGGCTGTTGGCGATCAGGCCGTCGAGGACGGACTGGAGGCTTCCCGGCGGAACCGATGTCTCGCTCGTCCCCGCGGCGGCCCGGGCGGCGGCGAAGAGGCGAACGGTGACAGGCATGAAGTGCAGGCTAACGCTTCGCATGGCGCCCAAGAGATCGGTGAATACGCTTACGGAAGGTGGGGCCCTGTCCTACCGTGGGAGTCGTTCACCTAGCGGACAGATCGAACAAGGAGATCCGATGGACCTGGAGAACTCGTTCACCGTCCCCTCCGACATCGAGACGGCGTGGCAAACGCTGCTGGATGTAGAGGCGATCGCCCCCTGTATGCCCGGAGCCACCCTCGACTCGGTCGACGGCGACGACTTCAGCGGCAAGGTCAAGGTGAAGTTGGGGCCGGTATCGATGGTCTACAGCGGTAACGCGTCGTTCCTGAGCAAGGATGCTGCCAGCCACACCGCCGTAATTGAGGGAACGGGCAAAGAGAGCCGAGGCCCCGGCACCGCTCAGGCGAAAGTGTCGATCTCCCTGACCGAAGAGAGCCCGTCGAGTACTCGGGTCGATGTTACAACGGATCTGACGATCACCGGTAAGGCCGCGCAGTTCGGCCGAGGTGTGATGCAAGACGTCGCGGGTCGCCTCGTCGGCCAGTTCGCCAGCAATCTCGAAGGAGTTATCGCTTCGCGATCGGCAGGAGGTGCTGAACCAGCGGCGGCTGAAGTGTCGGGAGATGGATCGGGCGCGTCAAGCGCCACAGCGCCTCCAGCGCCCGCGCCGGTGCAGCAAGCCGAGGCCTTGGATCTCGGATCCGTTGCCGCTGGTCCTGTTCTCAAGCGGGTTATTCCAGTAGCCATCGGTGTGGTGGTCGTTGCGGCGGTTATCTGGTGGATCGTCCGGTAGGTCGTGATTGATGTCCGTCGATCAACTCGTCACGTCTCCCGAGGACCTCATCGCACGACTTGCCGATGAGGGTTACCTCGCTGACGAAGGATTGGCGACGGCGCTTTTTTGCGCGATTCGGCTCCCACAGCCACTCCTTTTGGAGGGTGAAGCTGGGGTGGGCAAAACCCAAGCGGCCAAATCACTCGCGCAGATGCTCGGCACACCTCTGATCCGCCTTCAGTGCTTTGAGGGCATCGATGCATCCGAGGCTCTCTACGAGTGGAACTATCCGCGACAACTGCTGAGTATCCGCACCGCGGAGGCTCAAGGCGCGGCTCTCGACGAGGCCTCGTTGTTCGACCGTGACTACTTGATCGAGCGTCCGCTACTGCAAGCCATCGAGCACGACGGGCCGGAGCCCGCCGTGCTTCTCATTGATGAAGTCGATCGTGCGGATGAGGAATTCGAGGCATTCTTGTTCGAGATGCTCGCGGAGAACACCGTGACCGTGCCCGAAATCGGCACCATCGAAGCCAAGCAGCCGCCGATCGTGATCCTGACCTCGAACCGCACCCGGGATCTGCACGACGCACTCAAGCGTCGCTGCCTCTACCACTGGATCGACTACCCCGACCTCGAGCACGCAACTGCGATCGTTCGGGCCCGAGTGCCGGAGGCGTCCGCAGACTTGGCGACGGGTGTCGCCGAAGCGGTAGAGCGCTTGCGTTCTCTCGATATTCAAAAGCCTCCGGGAATCGCCGAGGCCATCGATTGGGTTCAGGCATCGGCGCTCCTCGGGCTCGGGTCTCTCGACGAGGCAGGCGTTGAGCGCACATTGAGTTCGGTTCTGAAGTACCGCGAGGATCAAGACCTCGCACGTGCGGAAGGCCTGGCCTGGGTTGCCGGTCAGTAGCCAGCCCGACCCGAGGGTCGTTTGTGCAGCGTTCGGAGATCTCCTTCATCGGGCGGGGATACCGGTTACCCCTGAGCGCAGCGCCCGCTTTGCCGCTGCGGTAACCCTGGCCGATCCCGTGGGACTGGAACAGCTCTACTGGCTCGGTCGCGTCACTTTGACCACGGACCGTGGGCAGTTCGCCACCTATGACCGGGTGTTTCGTCAAGTCTTCCGCGGTCTGGTGGATCTCGGAGAGTTGCACTCCCCGGCAAGCGACGATCAGGAGACCCCGGCTCCAGAGGCACCGGGAGGGGACACCGCGATATCTGTGCGAGAACGCGGTGAAGAAAGCAGCGACGGCCGCCATGGAACCAGCGCCACCCCGGGTGCGGTGAGTGATGATTCGGATTCTGACGGAGCAGCGGCGTTGGCTGCGGTGAGTGAGGTCGAGCGACTCAACGATCGCGAATTCTCAACGTTGACGGCGGAGGAACTCTCGCTTCTGCAAAGGCTCGTCGAGCAGTTGCCCTTGGTGCCACCGTTGCGCCGAGGGCGGCGCGCGAAGAGGCATAGGTCGGCAGGCGCGATCGATATCCGTGCAACCCTGCGGCGGTCCCACCGAACGGCGGGCGATCCGGTTCGCTTGATGCACCGCAAGCGTGCGACCAAGCCGCGTCGGATCATCTTGATCGCAGATGTCTCGGGATCAATGGAGCCCTACGCGCGTATTTATCTTCATCTCCTGCGAGGGGCGGTCCGGGCGATCAAGGCCGAAGCATTTGTTTTTGCTACCCACCTAACCCGACTCACTGCGCAGTTGTCGTCGATGAACACCGAGCACGCGTACGCCAAAGCTGCTGAGGCCGCGAACGATTGGTCGGGGGGAACTCGGATCGGCTACTCCATCAAGGACTTCATCGATCAGTTCGGACGTCGGGGCATGGCGCGGGGAGCGGTGGTCGTCATCGTCAGCGATGGATGGGAGAGCGACCGCCCGGAGATTCTCGGAGAAGCGATGATGCAGTTGAGCAGGCTTGCGCACCACGTCATTTGGGTGAACCCACGAAAAGCGGCTGAGTCCTTCGAGCCCTTGACCGGAGGGATGGCGGTGGCTCTTCCGTTCGTCGACACCTTTCTCTCCGGCCACAGTCTGCGCGCTTTGCAGGAGGTAATGGAGGCGATCGCCGCTGCCGGGGACCGTGTGGATCGGAGCACCCGCGATCGATCACGCGTCCTGGGCGCTGCCTGAATAGAGTGGGCAGGTGCTCGTATCCGTTGATGACTATCGCGACGGGATCCTCGCAGGCCTGGAGCCCCTTGATCCCATCACGCTTCCGCTGGGCGACAGTCACGGGTGCGTTCTTGCCGAAGACGTCCTAGCCCAGTGGCCGTTGCCATCGTTCGACAATTCCTCGATGGATGGCTACGCCGTCATAGCGAGCGATATCGCCTCGGCAACCCACGAGGCGCCGATCACCCTGACGGTCATTGACGATGTTCCTGCAGGGTCTCGAGCGGACACGCCACTCTCACCGGGCAACGCGGTGCGCATCATGACCGGTGCCCCGATTCCTTCCGGAACCGAATGCATCGTTCCCGTGGAACTGACCGATGCGGGAACGGAGACCGTGGAGATCCGCGAATCGGTGGACGCCGGCACGTACATCCGTCGCGCCGGTGAAGATGTGATCGTCGGCGACACCGTCGTACGAGCCGGCACACTGCTTTCGTCGCGTCACCTTGCCGTGATCGCAGCAGTCGGGAAGGGGCATCTGCTTGTGTACCCCCGACCCCGAGTGGCCGTGTTGTCGACCGGGAGCGAGCTCGTCGAACCCGGCACCCCGCTGTCCAAGGGAATGATCAGCGATTCGAACAGTTTCCTGCTCGTCGCGGCGGCCAACGAGGCCGGCGCCCAGGCCTACCGGGTGCCGCCGGTTCGTGATGATGCCGAGGCGTTCTCCTCCGCAATTACCGACCAACTGCATCGCGCCGATCTCATCCTTACGAGTGGCGGCGTCAGTATGGGTGCCTACGACACCGTCAAGGAAGTCTTCACCGAGTACGGCACTGTGGAATTCACCAAGGTCGCGATGCATCCCGGTATGCCACAAGGGCATGGTTTTGTCGGCGAGACAGACGACGAACGAGTGCCGGTGATCACTTTGCCCGGCAACCCGGTGAGTTCGTATATCTCGTTCCAGAACTTTGTTCGGCCCGCCATCAACAAACTTCGAGGCTTGGATCCGGATGATCGACCTCGGGTCTCGGCTGAGGTAACCAAGGCGATGGATTCGCCCCAGGCGAAACGTCAATTCGCGCGGGGCAGGTTCCTCGCCGACGGCCGGGTAGAACCCGTGGGTGGCGGCCAGGGGTCGCACGTCATCGGAGGGCTTGCGCAATCCGATTGCCTGATCGTCATTCCCGAGGGTGTTGCGCGTATCAACGCCGGCGACACCGTTGATGTCGTGGACCTGCGGGGAGACGTGCGATGAGTGGTTTCACCCACCTTGACGAGTCCGGCAATGCCCACATGGTCGACGTAGCAGAAAAACAGGTCGCGGATCGGCGTGCGACGGCGCGGGCGTTCGTGCGCGTGGGCCCGGACGTCATCGAGATGCTGCGTGGCTCGGGCGTGCCCAAGGGAGATGCACTGGCCGTCGCTCGCATCGCAGCCATCGCCGGAACCAAGCGAACATCAGATCTGATCCCGCTGTGCCACCCCATAGCTATCCACGGCGTTGATGTCGATGTTGAAGTTGAAGACCAGGGTGTACGGATCACAGTCACCGTTCGCACGGCAGACCGTACGGGCGTCGAGATGGAGGCGCTCACGGGCGCGAGCGTCGGAGCTTTGGCGATGATCGACATGGTCAAGGGAGTGGATCGTTCGGCGATGGTCGACGAAGTCGTCCTATTGGAAAAGTCGGGCGGTCGATCAGGGCACTACGTTCGCGAAGACTCGTGATGACGTACCACGCGTTGGTGATCACCTCGTCGAATCGTGCCGCCCGCGGCGAGTGGGAGGACACCTCCGGCCCGATCTTGGTCGCCGGTTTGACCCAGTTGGGATTCGACGTCGTCGGACCGCGGGTGGTTGCGGACGGTGAGCCTTTCGCAGACGCATTGGAGCGCGGGGTCGTCGAGGGATTCGATCTGATATTGACCACGGGGGGAACTGGGCACACGCCTCAAGATCTGACTCCGGAGATGACGAGACGGGTCATCGAACGCGAATCCCCTGGACTTGCTGAAGCGGTGCGCAATTTCGGCGTCGCAGCTGGTGTGCCGACAGCGATCCTGTCTCGCGGTATCGCCGGGATTGCTGGCTCCTCTCTCATCGTGAATCTCCCCGGATCGCCCGGTGGGTGCCGAGACGGGGTGGCCGCGTTGGGGCCCGTCCTTCCCCATGCGCTGGATCAGATCCACGGCGGCGATCACCCCCGAACGTCCTGACCTGTTGAGCAACGCACGAAGAAGGGACCGAAGGCTGGAGCCTTCGGTCCCTTCGTGTGAGGGGCGCCCATCCGAGCGACCGCTCAGATGAAGAGGAGTTGCGCTCCCTCGGTCATCTCGATGAAGTCGCTCGCATTGATGATGCCCTCTACGCCATCGAACAGATCCGACTCATCCACGTGGTTCATGTCTGCACTGAGCCGGCAGGCCCATAGCCTGGCTCCGGACGCCTGGAGCAGTTCCAGGAACTCCGGGACCGGAGGGATGTCGAGCTCCTCCAGCGACTTATTCATCATGTGTGTCGCCATCGACGTCATACCGGGCAGCGGCGCGAGTGCGGCGGGCATGTGCGCTGCGGTGTTACCTACGGGTGAGAACTTCAAGTGCTCCATTCGCCCCTTGGTGATCATGTCGAATCCCCAGAAGGTGAAGAACAGGTGCACGTTCACACCCTCACCCAGTGCTGCGTTTCCGAGAATCAGTCCGGGATATGCCATGTCCAAGCTGCCCTTCGAGCAGATGATGGCAAGCGTGCGATCGGTCTCGACTTCTTCGTCGAACGCCGGGACGATCATTTCTGCGGTTGCGGTCATGATTCCTTCTCCTAGTTCTTATACGCAGCCGTGCGGCTTGGGAAGTCCCGCGATGTAAGACATCTTCTTGGCCGGCTTCTTGGGAAAGAGTTGGAAGAGCCTTTTGATGTCTACGCCTCCTTCGCTTGAGACCCGACGAATGGTCGGTGTCTCACCTTTGACTTTGAAGTCATCGCGCAGGAAGTCAATGATCTTCCAGTGCTCGTCTGTCATATCGACCCCGATGGCCGTCGCGAGCCCTTCGGCGATTTGGCGATCCCATTGGTCGTAATCGGTCATGAAGCCTTCGTCGTCGACGACGACCTCTTTGCCGTTGATGGTTGTGGTTGCCATGGCAATCAACTCCTCACTGCGTGCCGTGGCGGGCGCCTCTATGCGGAGAACGCCGGCTCTTTGCTTTGGTTCTGGTCCAGTAGTTCGGTCTTCTTGCCCTTGAGTGACATCAGGGGCGGCAGCGGCATGGAGCGCCCGGGCATCAGGACGTTCCAGTAGATCCAGCGGAAAGCCAACTTGCCGAGGTGGTTGACCCGACTCTCCTTCAGCAGGTTCATGGGCCCCACTCCGGCGTATGGGTACTTGCCGGGAAGCGGCTCGTAGTCGTAGTTGAAGTCGATCAACATCGCCTTGCCGTCACCGGTCTCGATGAAGCAGTTCGCATGTCCGTCGAAACGGTGCGTCATTTCCATGCCGGCGATGTGCTGAAGGAAGTTCTCTACGAAGATGTCGATCTCGAAGTGCGCAACGGAGCCAGCTTTGGATGCCGGGATGTCGTTAGCGTCACCGAGAGCGAAGATGCTGTCGTATTGGGTCGATAGTTGGGTGAACTTGTCCACGGGAACCAGATTCAGCTCATCACCCAATTCCGAACGCGCCACGAACTCTGCACCCATGTTCAAAGGGACGGTCACCAGCAGGTCGAAGGGAACCTCGCGCTCGTCGTATGAGACGAGCGCCTTTTTCTCGTTATCGATTTCCATCAGCATGAAGTCAGATTCGACAACTATGTCCTTTGCCTGGAGTGTGTTGCCGAATGCTTCGGCCGCAATTGGCTTGGTGAATGCCCCGGGAAGGGGAGTGACGTAGGTGATGTCGACCTGGTCACGCAGTCCCTTGTCCTTGAAGAAGGAATCGGCCAGGAAAGTGAATTCCAGTGGGGCCACCGGGCACTTGATCGGCATCTCGACGATGTTCACCACCAGGCGTCCGCCGGTCCAATTCTTGAGCTTGTCGGCCAGCGCCTTGGATCCGTCGTAGGAGTAGAAATCGAAAATCGACTCCTGCCACTGCGGTCCGAGCATTCCGTCGGTCTGGTCGGGACGTGGGCTAACCCCCGTTGCGATGATCAACATGTCGTAGGCAAACTCGCGACCATCGGTTAGTGCGACGACCTTCTCCTCGGGACGAACCACATCAATCTCGCCGTATTGAAGATCTACCGACGAGTTAAGTACCGCCCGCCGAGACTTGGTGACCTGATCGGGGGTGTAGGTACCGAAGGGCATGAACAGATAGCCCGGCTGGTACCTGTGGTTGTCGTCGGCGTCGATGACGGTGATCTGCCACTCGCCCGACGGCAGCTCCTTGTGGAGCTTGTTGGCTGCCATTGTTCCGGCGGTGCCACCGCCGAGTATCACTAATCTCCTCATACCCCCGACGGTATGCCCGATGGAGGTCGCGGAGGCAGGGCCGAAGCGACGGACCTGATGGGACTTTCGTCCATCCCGCAGGTGGCCTGAACGGGGGAGCTAGTGCGGGTTCTCCTGATACCGCTTCCAGGATTCGTGGATCTCCTTCTCGGCCTCGGACCGGCCGACCCAGGTGGCGCCCTCGACCGACTTGCCAGGCTCGAGGTCCTTGTAAACCTCGAAGAAGTGCTGGATCTCCAGGCGATCGAACTCGGCGACGTGGTGGATGTCGCGAAGGTGCTCCATTCGCGGATCGCCCGCGGGGACGCACAGGACTTTGTCGTCGCCTCCTGCTTCGTCGGTCATCCGGAACATGCCGACCGCCCGGCATCGGATCAGCACACCCGGAAATGTGGGTTCCTGGATGAGGACGAGTGCATCCAGCGGATCTCCGTCGAGCCCCAGGGTGTCGTCGATATAGCCGTAGTCATGGGGGTAGCGGGTAGAGGTGAACAACATGCGGTCGAGTCGGATTCGTCCGCTCTCATGGTCCATCTCGTACTTGTTGCGGCTTCCGGCTGGGATCTCGATAGTCACGTCGAACTCGAGGGGCTCCACGGTCAAACCTTCCGCTGGGCGAACACTGGTCGTCGGCCGAGGCCTTCTGCGTAGGGTAGCCGTGGACGAGGAGGGTTCGGGCGGTGCAGAGGACGAAATTCGGCTCACGGTTAGCGAGCGTGGCGGTCGCCGCAGGGCTTTCGGTCGCCCTCATCGCGCCCACGTACGCCGCAGACTCGTTGCCGCCGGCATCCCAGCCTGCGTCAACACCGTGGACCGCCCTGACAGCCGGAAGCGGGACTGCTCCCACGAAGGCGGGTGTTCGGGCCCGGATTGACAAGCTGGCGCGCGCCAAGGCGCTCCGGCGGTCAGGGGTCGTCGTAGTGGACCCCGGTTCGGGTCAAGTCCTCTACGACAAGCAGGCGTCGCGACCGCTGATTCCCGCCTCGACCACCAAAATTTTGACTGCTGCGGCCGCCCTGCAAGCCCTCGGCCCCAGCTCTCGGCTCGCAACCAGGGTGGTCGAACAGGCCGACGTGGTTTACCTGATCGGTGGTGGCGATGCGACGTTGCCGCGCTCGTTGAAAAGCGACGGCCAGCCGGTTGGTCCGGCGTCGTTGCGTCGACTTGCCCGCAACACGGCGACGGCACTGGGCGGCACCACCAAAGTCGACCTGGTGTTCGACGACTCACTCTTCTCCGGACGAGCCCTCGGTCCCGGTTGGCCCAAAGGTTTCCCCAAAGCTGGCGTGGCTGCTCCGGTCACGGCATTGATGATGGATCAAGGCCGCAAGAACCGGACTTCGCGGGTGCGGGTGTCCGATCCAGCCAAGCGGGCGGCCCAGGCCTTCGCGAACTTTCTGGAAAAGCGGGGCGTCCGGGTCGGAAAGGTTTCACGGGGCAAGGCACCGGAGTCGGCCGATGAACTCGCCCGAGTCGAGTCCGCCACGATCACCGAGATCACGCAGACCATGCTCACCGAATCTGACAACGACGTCGCAGAGTCCCTCGGCCACCTCGTCGGCAAGGAGGTTCTCGACGACGGCTCCTTCTCGGGAGGCGCACGGGCAACGGTTCAAATCCTGACCGAGGCGGGAATCGATGTGGCCGGTCTCCAACTGTCCGACGCCAGTGGTTTGTCGTCTCGCAACAAGATCGCCCCGGTCACGATCACAGACGTGCTCTCCGATGTCACGACCGAGGAGCGCTGGAGCCCCATCGCCCAGGGCCTGGCAGTGGCGGGAGTCAGTGGCACCCTGGCCGATCGGTTCGCCACCAAGGCGACGTCGTCCGGGCGCGGCGTGGTTCGGGCCAAGACGGGAACTCTCACCGGTGTCGGAGCGCTCGCGGGCATAGTTCTCGATGCGGATGATCGGCCGTTGGTGTTCGCCGTAATCGGTAACAAGATCACCTCTCAAGCCCGCGCCCGCGACACAATGGACCGAATCGCCAGCCAACTCGCAGAATGTGGGTGCACATCGTGAATCTCGACAACCCCATCGTCCTTCCGGTCAATCAGTTCGATCACTTCTACCGTGGGGGTGATCGGATTGGTGCGCTCCGCCACGGGCCGGGAGGACCTCGCCGCCCCGAAGAATGGATCGGTTCGGCTACCGCGCGATTCGGACAAGCTCCCGCCGGTCTAACGGTTTTGCCCGATGGTCGGACGCTCGCCGAGGAGATCAGCGAGGACCCGGAGGCCTGGCTCGGCGCCGACCATGTGAGCCGATTCGGCACAAGCACCGAGCTACTGGTCAAGTTGCTCGACCTCGGCCAGCGGCTCCCGGTTCACCTGCACCCCAATCGTTCCTTCTCGCGTACGCACCTCGGGCTGGCTCACGGCAAGACCGAGGCGTGGTACGTCCTCGACGCCCCGCCCGGTGCGCAGGTCGGCGTGGGTTTCGCAAACGACATGTCCCTCGACCAAGTTCGTGACTGGGTGATGGACCGCGATAGCGCCTCGTTGCTGTCGGCGCTGCGCACCCGTGAGGTCCGCCCGGGCGATGCGATGTTGGTCCCCTCGGGTCTGCCGCACACGGTGCAGGACGGCGTCTTCGTCCTCGAGCTCCAGGAGCCGACCGACCTTTCCATCCTGTTGGAGTGGGAGGGCTTCGCCGTGGACGGTTTCAAGGACGGTCACCTCGATCTCGGATTCGAAACCGCTCTTCAGGCCGTGGACACCACCGGCGTCGCCGATTCGGACCTTGATCGCCTGGTTATCCCACGTGAGGAGATCGAAGGGCAGGGACTCATTTCTGCTCTGCCGACCGCAGCCGATCCGTATTTCCGCCTGCATCGGGTAACACCGGGTGACGATGGCGTGGGAGTCGACGCCGGCTTCTCGATCGTCATCGTGACCGATGGTCGCGGCATCTTGTCGGCTAGCGGCACCGGACACGAGATCGCTCGCGGCGACGCTCTGCTCGTCCCGCACTCGGTCGGCGATTGGTCCCTGACGGGCGATCTCGTTGCGATGGTGTGCCGCCCGCCGGACCCGCGTGCTCCCGAGGCGCCGCGTTGACCTCCAGTCCGATGGTCGATTGGGCACTGGCGCGTTCGGTCGCTCGCCGGTTCGCTCCCGACGGACCGGATGTGTCTGCGCACGAGGCACGCAGTGTCGTCGCCGAATTGCGCGATCACGCTGCGCAGGCGCAGCAGCACGTGCAGGACATCACTGGCTTAGTCGCAGGCGCCGGACACCCGGCGGTCGTTGTGGATCGATCTCAGTGGATTGATTCCAACCTGACTGCGCTGGACTCGATCATGACCATGTGGCCGGCGGCGAATGATCGTCACCAAAGCGCTTCTGCGGCGACTCAAGTCATCGGTCCCAGGGCGATCGCTGTACAGCTAGGAACAGCGCTCGGTTGGTTGAGCGGCAAGATCCTCGGACAATACGAGGCGCTCGCCGACCCGGGTCGCCTGCTGCTCGTTGCGCCATCGATCGTCGACATCGAGCGCTCCCTCGAACTCGAGAGTGCCGACTTTCGCTTGTGGGTGTGCCTGCATGAAGAGACCCATCGAGTGCAATTCGGTGCCGTTCCCTGGCTGGCTGGGCACTTTCGGGAATTGATCACTCGAACGCTGGATACCTTCGATGAGGCCACACCCGCCGATCGACTGTCCGCGCTATTGACCGAGCTCCTGTCTGCCCTAGGCCAACGAAGAACGCCTGATCTCATGACGGCCCTGCAGACACCCGAGCAGCGGGCGATTATCGAAGAGATCACCGGATTGATGTCCCTGCTCGAAGGTCACGCGGATGTGGTCATGGACGAGGCGGGACCGGAAGTCGTGCCGTCGGTGGTCTCGATTCGTCAGCGTTTCGACGGCCGTCGGGCATCTCAGTCCACAACCCGAGGAGCCGATGCGCTGTGGCGCAAGGCGCTGGGGATGGACGCCAAGCTGCGTCAGTACCGAGAAGGAGCCGCGTTCGTGCGGGCGCTTATGGACGACGGCGGTATGGCGACGGTGAATCGAGTATGGGAATCCCCGGCCAACCTTCCACGCTTGGAAGAGATTCGTCAGCCTGGGGCCTGGCTGGAACGGATGCGAGGCCTTGCGGCGTGACCGAGGTCAGCCAGCGGGCGCAACAGCTGCGGCGAGCCGTTGTCGATTGCCTTACCCCCGCACCGACGATCGTCGCCTGCTCCGGAGGCCCGGACTCGCTGGCCCTCGTGGCCAGCGCAGCATGGGCCGTACCGCACCTTGGTCAGGAAGTTCACGTAGTGGTCGTCGATCACGGACTGCAGGAGGGTTCGGATCGGATTGCGCACGAAGCCGCCGAGGCCGCCCGATCGCTCGGTGTTGACGATGTCCGTATCCGTCGCGTGCAGGTCGGCTCTGCCGGAGGACCAGAGGCCGCCGCTCGCGAGGCCCGACGATCAGCTCTGCTCGATGTTGCCGAGGAGCTCTCTGTCGAACAGATTCTCCTCGGGCATACCCGTGACGACCAGGCTGAGACGGTATTGATGCGCCTCGCTCGTGGTTCGGGGGCTCGATCGATTTCGTCGATGAGGGAGTGTGATCCTCCCTGGCATCGACCGTTCCTGGATATACCCCGCGAGGTGGTGCACCGCGTCGCACTCGAGTACCTAGAACCGTTGGGCATCGTTGCCTGGGACGACCCCCACAATCACGATCCGGTCTATACCCGGGTCCGTGTCAGGAACGCCCTGCGGTCCCTTGAGTCCGATCTCGGCGCCGGTCTTGTTGTCGGGCTTTCGCGATCAGCGCACCTACTGTCCGATGATGCCGATGCCTTGGATTCGTGGGCCCAGGGAGCATTCGACACGACAGTCGGCTGCTCCAACGGGGGATGTCACGCGTCCGTTGACGCCCTCGCGGACCTGCCACGCGCGGTACGGACGCGAGTTCTCAGGTTGATGCACTCGACTGTCGCGGCAGGTGATGATCAGCTCGACTTCGACCACGTCCGGCGCGTCGAGG
>Ga0181594_10003824_pt1 | contig 13551 bp, 12 predicted proteins | sample 071ome_18_FD_145603 | JGI IMG/M metagenome (GOLD analysis project Ga0181594, IMG submission 145603) | Coastal salt marsh microbial communities from the Groves Creek Marsh, Skidaway Island, Georgia - 071413BT metaG (spades assembly) | ecosystem: Environmental > Aquatic > Marine > Intertidal zone... | reverse complement strand
CTTCTCTGTGCCGGTTTCGTCCATGTCATAGGCACCCTGTTGCTTGCCAAACTGGATGTACAATGTTGGATTTGCGAATGCGGTTAAGGTATTTTCGTACTTTCAACTTGAAAACCTGTTGGACCCATTCAGCAATACGCAAACCAATTACTGCAGCTTGCCTGCCGAGCCCGCCGTTTTTACCAGTTCGAATTCGATCATGGCCATCAGGGTTTGGGCGCGCTCGCCGATATCGCGCGCTTCGAGAAGAACTTGCCGTTCATCGGGGCTGAACGGCGCCATCATCGACATAGCATTGACAAGCACCGTGTTCGTGGCCTTGTCGATATCGCTCCAGTCAATGCGCATGCCTTTCGCTTCGGTGAATTGCTTGAGAGATTGCAACAGCTCGTTGCGCGCGATCTCTTTCCCGTTTCCTTGTGAGAGATCGCCAGAGTACTCCTGATAATCGACCTGGCATTGGCGATAGCCCGTTACTGCATCAAGCTCTGTGATAATCCGAAAACGGACTACCCCGGTCAGGGTCAACAAATAGCGGCCATCGCCGGTTTCGGCGAACTGGGTGATCCGTCCGGCGCAACCCACTTTTCGCAATTCCGGATTTCCCTGCAGACTCACGGATGCGTCCGCCGGCTGTATCATACCAATCATGCGGTCCGACCTGATGGCCGCATCTGTCATCGCCAGATAACGTGGTTCAAAGATATTGAGCGGCAGTTGGGCGCCCGGCAGCAGCAACACCCCCGGCAGCGGAAAGACCGGGATGACAGCAGGTAATTCAGCTAACGAGCCTAGTGGTGAATTCATGCCCATTCTAATGATCCTCGCGGCGGCGCCAACACGTATCCAATCGCGCTATGGCCGGTACTACGCGACCGGAGCCCGTGCGACTGCTACTCGTATCAACTAGTGCGCAGGTTGCGGGATTAAAGCCTTCTTGTCGATAAGGTACCGGGTTGCAGCTGATCAGGAATACAGCATAGACGACAGCTTGCGCCGGGCTTCCCTGGTGTGTTCGGCCATTGGCCCCCAGGCTTCGAAGAATTCGAGCAATTGTTTGCGGGCGGCTTCCTCGTTCCACTCGCGATCGGTCTTGATAATCGTCAGCAACTCGTCGGCCGCTTCGGCGAATTGGCCAGCGCCATTGTAGGCCACGGCGAGATCAAATCGTGCCTGATGATCGCCCGGGTCTTGTGCGAGCCTGTTCTGCAAATCCGAGAGATCGCCTACCGATCCGGCCTGTTCAGCCAGGCCCAGTTCCGCGCGGGCAGCCGATACAGCCGGACTCGACTGAATTGCATCTTCGAGCGCGTCGATAAATTCTTTCGCCCCGTCCAGGTCGCCCATGCGGACAAAGGCGCGCGCCATGCCGCCAAAAGCTTCGGCGTTGCTGTCATCGGCCTCGATGACGGATTGGAATACCGCCAGCGCCTGGTCGTATTGACCAGCGTTCAAGGCAGTTTCGCCTTCTTCCAGCATTTCCTTTATCGCGGAGCCGATCGGTCCGACCAGCCTTTCGATAAATCCCTTGATCTGCGATTCGGGCACAGCACCCATGAAACCATCAACGGGCTGGCCGCGCTGGAAGGCGATTACCGCCGGTATCGACTTGACGCCGAGCTGGCCGGGAATTTCGGGATTTTCGTCGATGTTCATCTTGACGAGCTTGACCTTGCCCTCGGCAGATTTGACGACTTTCTCCAGAACCGGCGCCAATTGCTTGCACGGGCCGCACCACGGGGCCCAAAAATCCACCAGCACCGGCTGTTCGGCCGAAGCATCCATGACCTTGGTTTTGAATTCGGCGGTCGTGATATCCTCTACCGGTGTAGAACTGGCGGGAGGTTGGCCGCCGAGCAGAAGATTGCTCTCATCGCTCATGCCATATTCCTTACGCTATTGGTCGCTGCGGTGATTGGGACCGGGTGCGCCGGACCGGAGATTTCCTCTCGCTCGGGGAGTTCAAGCTCCGGCACAATCGATAATGCTTTCAAGTCGTGGTGAGCAAGCGAAATTCACAGGAAATGTTGCCGCATTGCGCAGCGGTCCTTCAAAATTCGACAAACTGGGGCTCATGCCCGGTGTGGGCAAGCAGCTTGTCCAAGCCGGACGGTGACACCGAAACGGTCAAACGATTGTCGAGAGGATGGAAATTCAGTATCTCGAAATTCACAAGCGCCTTGTCGAGCACCAATTTGCAGCGCTTCTCCGCATCATTGACCAGGCCCAGGGGTGAGACTGCGCCCGGCTGCACGCCGAGGATTTCCTGCAATAATTCCGCGGAACCGAAGGATAATCGGCCGCTGCCGCCGATTTGAGTATGTAGCGATTTCAAGTCGATCTGGGCATTTTCCAGCGCCGTTACAAGAAACAGCCTGCCCTTGCGATCCTTGAGGAAGAGATTCTTCGTATGTCCGCCGGGAATTTCACCACGCAAAGCCTGGGCTTCGGCGACTGTAAAGACGGGCGCGTGCCGGTGCACTATGGTATCAACGTTCAGGGATTCGAGAACGCCGAGGATCCGGGCGGACGTTTCGGGCAAAGGTTCTTCTTGCATACATGGCCTGCAGTTCAGGGTTCCAGGTTACCGTGTAATTCCGCAGTTTTGACCGAAAAACCGGGAACATGAAAGTCCATGCGCGTATTGGGAATTGAGACGACATGCGATGAAACCGCGGCAGCGGTTGTTGAGGCCAACGCCGGGCAGGACGGACGGATATTGTCCAACGTGGTGTTGAGCCAGATCGCTGAACATGCGCCCTATGGCGGCGTTGTGCCGGAAATTGCCGCGCGTGCGCATGTAGAGGCGCTTGACCGGATCATCAAAAAAGCAATGCATGACGCCGGAAAACTGGACTTCGCCGATCTTGACGGAATCGCCGCCGCAGCCGGGCCCGGATTGATCGGCGGCGTTATGATCGGGCTGACGATGGGCAAGGCGATTGCGCTTGCTTCCAGCAAACCCCTGGTAGCCGTCAACCACCTCGAAGCCCACGCACTGACGGCCCGGTTAACGGACAAGGCCAGTTTTCCCTACCTTCTGTTGCTGATGTCGGGCGGGCACACCCAATTGGTCGCGGTGCTGGGCGTAGGCGACTATGTGCGCATCGGAACGACTTTGGACGATGCAATAGGCGAGGCTTTCGACAAGGTTGGGAAACTTCTCGGGCTGCCGTTCCCCGGGGGACCGCAAATCGAACTGAATTCCAGGGACGGTGATCCGGCGCGGTTCGATTTTCCGCGGCCCATGCATGGCCGGGAAACGCCCGATTTCTCGTTGTCCGGTCTGAAGACCGCCGTTCGCCAGGTTGTTCAGGCGCATGGCCATCTTGAACAGGCGGATATCGCCGATGTTTGCGCTTCTTTCCAGGCTGCGATCCTGGACATTGTCGTTGATCGCACGCGCGCCGGCCTGCGCGAGTTCCGCAAGCGCTTCGGTTTACCGCAGGCGTTGGTGGTAGCCGGTGGCGTTGCGGCCAATTCGGTCATCCGGCAGGCGTTGCTGAGGCTGGCTTCGGAAACAGGTCTGCGTCTGGCCTTGCCGCCGCCGGCGCTTTGCACCGACAACGGCGCGATGATTGCCTGGGCGGGCATTGAAAGGCTGCGGCTCGGGATGACCGACGGGCTCGATTTTGCCCCCCGGCCGCGATGGCCGCTGGACCGGCAGATGGAAAAAATTGCGGGGGCCAAGGCATAATAGCCAGCAGGTGACGGTATTGGACGCAGCATGAGAGCCAGCAGGCGAATCAAGCCTTTCCGCAGATTTCCGGTTCGCGGCACTGCTGCGGGCGGCCGTTCCGCGGTATTCCTGGTCCTGCTGTCGCTGCTGTTGCTTTACACGCCGACCCGCGCGCTGGCGCCTTTACAGCAGACGCCAATACTTGCCGGGATCAACCACTTTCATGCTCCACGGCACAATCTTGCCGAAATTGACTATGCGCTGCTGGATCGGGCGAAATTTCGCATCGACATGGCGGCATATGTTTTGACCGACAGGGGCATCATAGACGCTCTTTACCGCGCCGCCCGGCGCAAGGTGCAAATCCGGCTCTACCTCGATCCCGATCAACCGATGTTCAAGAAACCGGACCGTTATGAGAACTTCACTTCTCTGCTGGCCATGCCGAATGTCGAAGTGAGAATTAAGGCCGGCCGCAATTTGATGCATCTGAAAGCGTATCAGATCGATGGTCGCGTGTTGCGCACAGGCGCTGCGAATTTTTCCTATTCAGGGCTGCGCCGGCAGGATAACGATCTTCTGGTGCTGCGCAGCCTGCAATTGGCTGGCCAGTTCATTAACCGGTTCAATGCTTTTTGGAGCCGCGAATCGAGTAAACCGCTGCGGCAGATGCCGCCGTAGCCGCAGGTTGGCGCGAAAGGACGATCGCAACTTTGAACAGTGCAAACCAATATTCCGGACGGTTTGACAAGGTCGCCGTTATTGGCGCCGGTGCGTGGGGCACCGCCCTGGCGCAGGTTGCCGCCGTGTCAGGGCGAAGCGTGAGGCTGTGGGGACGTAACCGTGATGCGGCCGCTGAAATCGCGCGAAGCCGGGAGAATCGCAGCTATCTCCCGGGAGTCCGGCTGGACGAGCGCGTGCAGCTTGCGTCTGATTTGCAAGCACTGGCAGGGTGTGACCTTTGCCTGCTGGTTACCCCGGCGCAAACCTTGCGCGCCGTCGCCGCGGAGATGGCGGCGCGTATTCCAGCTCCGGTTCCCGTGGTCGTTTGCGCCAAGGGTATCGAGCGGGACACCGGGATGTTCGTGACCGCGGTCGTACAGGAGAAACTACCGGACAATCCGGTAGCGATCCTGTCCGGGCCCAGTTTCGCCAGCGACGTGGTGCGTGGTCTTCCGACGGCCGTCACCGTTGCTGCAAGCGACGAGCCATTGGCGCAGGATATTGCCGGTGCGTTGGCAGGACAGAATTTTCGCATCTACCATTCCGGCGATGTCCGTGGCGTGGAGATCGGCGGCGCGGCAAAGAACGTGCTGGCCATCGCCTGCGGAATAGTTGAAGGACGCAATCTCGGGGCCAGCGCGAAAGCGGCGCTGATCGCCCGCGGTTTTGCCGAGTTACGACGGTTTGGAGCGGCGTTCGGCGCCCGCGATGAAACATTGATGGGATTGTCCGGTCTTGGCGACCTGGTTCTGACGTGCGGCTCTGCGCAATCGCGCAATTTCGCATTTGGTGTGACGCTGGCCGAGCAGTCCGGTGCGGGCGTTACCTTTGGTGCTGCCTCGGGCAAATTGGCTGAAGGGGCATTTACCGCGCAGGCGCTTGCACGAATGGCGCGTGAAGCCGGCGTCGACATGCCGATCGTATTTGCGGTCGAGGCAATCCTCAACGGGGCGATCGATGTCGATACAGCGATTGCCGGACTGATGGCGCGGCCGCAAAAAGGCGAATAGGACGTTTTTCTTTGGGCAAGCCGCGCGATGCGGTTTCTCGATCTCATTCATCTGTTTACGATGAGTTCTTTGCGGATATTCACGAAGCGGGAAACGACGATGGCGCACTGGCTGGTCAAGAGCGAACCGAAGAAATGGTCCTGGGACGATCAGGTGAAGGCGGGCAAGGCAGGCACCTATTGGGACGGCGTTCGCAACCATTCGGCAAAACTCAACATGATGGCGATGGAAGAAAGGCGACCAGGCCTTTTCTACCATTCCAATGAAGGTAAGGCGGTGGTTGGTATCGTCAAAGTGATCAAGGAATATTACCCCGATCACACGGACGCCAGCGGCCGCTTCGGCATGGTAGATTTCCAGGTGGTGAGGCCGTTCAAGACGCCGGTGACGCTGGACATGATAAAGGGCGAAAGCGCGCTGGCCGACATGGTTCTGGTGAACAATTCGCGTCTGTCTGTGCAGCCCGTCAAAGACGACGAATGGGAAACCGTTTGCCGGATGGGCGGGTTGTAAGCGCCGGCAAATGGTTCTCGAAAACATCAGCCGAGCAGGTCGATAAGCGGCGCGATGAGCGGAATGTCCGCTGGCGGCAACTTGTAATTGCGCAATTCGGCGGCGCGGACCCATTTCAATTCCTGCTGTTCGCGCGCCATTACCATTCCTTGCCATTTGCGGCAGACATACAATGGCATCAGCAGGTGGAAGTCCTCGTAACCGTGCGAGGCGAAAGTCAGCGGCGCAAGACAATCGGCGCTGACTTCGATGCCCAGTTCCTCGGCCAATTCGCGGATAAGGGACTCCTCGGGCCGCTCACCGGGATCGATTTTGCCACCGGGAAACTCCCAGAAGCCTGCCAATTGCTTGCCCTCGGGCCGCTTGGCAAGCAGCACCCGATTGTCCGTATCGATCAGGGCAACCGCAACTACCAACAAGATGTTCACTTCGGACCCTGCCACTTTGAGCCGATCACGATTTCGTGGATTCGTGAACGGCTCCAGATTCTTGATTTGCAGCGCTTCCGGACGGAAAACGGGTTTCCGCTTTTCATGGAAACGCTACAGGCTTCATCAGCGCCCGACGACGACGATTTTGACCGGGAAGCGTTCGCGCCCGGTTATTGCGACCTGCGTATACATCGCTCCGCCGCTGGCGAACAGCGCCCCGGGTGGCCGTATAATCTTTTGCGCCGTCACGAAATATTTGCCGGGCGCGACATTGTCGAAGAGGAATTTTCCACGTCCGTCGGCGACCGTGGTGCGCGTGTATTTCGCATATTCCGGATCCGGCCTGACCTTTGGAATTTCACCCGCCGGCAAGTAGGTCTTGCCCTTGTACAGGCTACGGAAACGGGCCTGCGCATGGGCGGTCGCGGGGACCAGCCGGACAAGCTCTCCGCAGCGTAGACCGGCTTGCCGTTCGCGCCGAGAACAAACGCCTCGCCCTGGATGGTGGCGTCTCCCTGCTTGTGGATATAGGCGGCGGCCTTGGCGTCGAACGCCGGTTCATTGGCGAGATTGGGTAGGGGCCGTTGTCCGCCGCATCCAGCTACCAGCGAGACTGCCGTCAACATCAAAAGGAAATGTCTCATTCGCGGCTCCAAAACAGGCCGAAGACAATACTCAACTCACCGGCGGCTCCGTCCACATGCCGCGCATCGAAATAAACTAACTGCGGTAATCGCCGTTGATGGCAACATATTCCTTGGTCAAGTCGCAGGTCCAGACCGTAGCCCCGGCCTTGCCCACCCCGACATCGACGGTAATCTCAATGTTCTCGTTTTTCATGTAACGGGAAGTTTCATTCTCGTCATAGGTGTCGTCGCGCAGGCCGTCCTCGGCGACCTGGATGCCGCCGAACCAAATCGCCAGCTTGTCGCGATCGGCCCGTTCACCAGCTTTTCCGACAGCCATGACGATGCGGCCCCAATTGGCGTCTTCGCCGGCGATGGCGGTTTTTACAAGCGGCGAATTGGCAATGGAAAGCGCGATGCGCTTGGCCGCCGCCTCGCTCTCGGCGCCCTTGACGGTAATCTCGACGAACTTCCGGCAGCCCTCGCCATCGCGCACCACCTGATGCGCAAGGTCAAGCAACAATCCATCGAGCGCTTGCCTGAACCCGGCAAGGGCAGGGTCGGACGCATCAGAAATTTCCGGCGCGCCGCTGCGGGCCGCTGCGCCCGTTGCGAACAGCATCAACGAGTCGGACGTGGACGTATCGCTGTCGACGGTGATCGCGTTGAAGGATTTTTGCACCCCCGTGGACAGAAGCTCCTGCAGAACCGGCGCCGTAATCGCCGCATCCGTGAATACGAAGGACAGCATGGTCGCCATGTCGGGTGCTATCATCCCGGCGCCCTTGGCGATACCGTTGATTTGGACAGTGTGGCCGCCCATTTCGGCAGAAGCTGTGGCGATCTTCGGATAGGTATCCGTGGTCATGATCGCCCTGGCGGCTTTGAACAAGCTGTCAGGCGATGCGGAATCGCGCAAGTCGCCGATGACGGCCGAATATTTCGACGCATCGAGTGGTTCGCCTATGACCCCGGTCGACGCCAGGAAAATTTCCTGCTCGCCCGCCCCGGTGGCTTCCGAGACGATGCGGGCGGTCAGGGCAACCTGGTCGGCGCCCTTCCTGCCCGTAAATGCATTGGCATTGCCGGAATTGACCAGCAATGCCCTCGCTGCGCCGCCAGTCAGTTTTTCCTTGCACCAGTCCACCGGGGCCGAAGCGCACAGCGATTGGGTGAAAACCCCGGCAACCCGCGTGCCGGCGTCGAAAAGCGCCAGCATCACGTCCTCCCGGCCCCTGTACTTGATGCCCGCTTCCGCAGTTGCAAAGCGGACGCCCTCTATCGGCGGTACGTCGGGATAGGATTTCGGCGCAAGGGGGGAGACAGGAACTTCCGGGTTCATGGCGATCAGGCAGTTGGATGTGGAGCCGGGCTATGGAGCAGCGTTGAGTTTCTCGATCTTGGCCTCCTTGCGCAAGGTCTTGACCGCTTCTGATTGGGCCCTGCGGATCAGATATTGCCTGATCTGACCGCGAACCTGTTCGAATTTGGGGAATTCCGTTTTGCGCTGGGCAATCACCTTGATGATGTGCCAGCCAAATCGCGTCTGAACAGGTTCAGAGATTGTGCCCGGCCTGGTCTTGAACGCCGCTTCGGCGAATGGCGGAACCATGCGCTTCCTGGTGAACCAGCCAAGCTTGCCGCCGGGCGACCCCGGATCCTTCGATATCTCACGGGCTACCTTGGCGAAGTCTTCACCGCCGCGGACCCGTTTTAGCGCCGCTTCGGCTTCCGGCCTTGTTTTTACAAGGATATGGCTCGCATTAACCTCGGTTTCCGGCTTGTGACCCTTGGCTGCTTCGTCATAGGCTGCCTTTACCTTGGTTGCGTCGACGGCTTTCCGGCTGACGGCATCGATATAGGCTTCCATCAAGGCCTTGCGGCGAAAATACTCCATTTTCTTTTTGAATTCAGCGCTATCGTGAAGCCTGTCCTGCTCTGCTTTGAGTGCCGCCAAATGCAAGTCGATCAGATAGTTCAGTGTGTAGGCGGAGCGCTGTGCGGCGGACATCCGCCGCGGCAAGGTGCGGCCGATGTCCTGCATGGCAAGCTTGGCGTCCCCGGATCTAATTTCCTTGCCGTTGACCCTGGCGAGCACGTTGTCGGCCGCGTGCGCACCCGACAGCGCGGCGGGAAGGGTCAGGAAACTCAGCAACGCCATGCGTCCTGCAAGCCGGGCAAATGTCATGGGATTTGGCTCCAAAAATCGTGTTCGAGGGCCCCGGTATCGCCCGTTCCCGCTCGTGCCGCAATCACTTTCATGAAACCGGGTCCGCACCGGCGGTTTCATTGACAAGGGTGCGGCCCAATCTTATCTGTCGGGAATTCGCATTTTGACGCCATACTGCAGTCGGATCGGAGAAATATTCGCTGATAGCTGAGGAATTTACCGTGATAGCGGTTGGAAAGTTTCGGCCGGAATTGCCGGAGAACCGCCATCGGGTGTGCTTGGACACATTTTGCCCGTAGCGATCGCCTTATGTGCATGGCTGATCATTGTAACGGGACTGAACAGGTTGCTGGCCGGACCAGCTCCAGGAGAGCTTAGGAATGTTCGTTGACATAGCGAAAAAGATTTTCGGCAGCGCCAATGAGCGCCGCCTGAAGGGGTATGCTGGACGCGTCGATGCAATCAACGCTCTTGAGCCAGAGCTTGAAAAGCTGAGCGATGACGAATTGCGGGCCCGCACGCAGTCGTTCAGGGATGAACTGGCCGGCGGCAAGACCCTGGACGACATTCTGGTTCCGGCCTTCGCCACGGTCCGGGAAGCGGCAAAGCGCACTCTCGGCCAGCGGCATTTTGATGTCCAGATGATCGGCGGCATCGTGCTGCACGAGGGCGGCATTTCGGAAATGAAAACCGGCGAAGGCAAGACGCTTGTCGCGACCCTGGCAACCTATCTGAATGCGCTGGCCGGCAAGGGCGTCCATGTCGTAACAGTCAACGATTACCTCGCCCGCCGCGATGCGGAATGGATGGGCCAGATATACAAGTTCCTGGGACTGACGGTCGGGATCATTGTTCACGGTCTGGAGGATGAAGAGCGCGCGGAAGCCTATGCCGCGGACGTCACCTATGGCACTAACAATGAATTCGGTTTCGACTACCTGCGCGACAATATGAAGTATGAACTCGCGGAGATGGTTCAGCGGCCGCATTTCTTTGCGATTGTCGACGAAGTCGATTCCATTTTGATCGATGAGGCGCGTACGCCGCTGATCATATCCGGCCCGTCGGAGGACAAGTCGGATCTATACCAGAACATCGACAAGCTGATTCCCAAACTTTCCCGGGACGACTACGACCTTGATGAAAAACAACGCACCGCCAACTTCAACGAAGCCGGCAATGAGCACATCGAGAAATTGCTGGTGGAAGCCGGGCTTATCGAGGAGGGTTCGCTCTACGATCCGGCGAACGTTACCATTGTACATCATGCGCAGCAGGCGCTGAAGGCTCATGCGCTGTTCCAGCGCGACAAGGATTACATCGTTCGCGACAATGAAGTTGTGATCATTGACGAATTCACCGGCCGCATGATGCCGGGCCGGCGGTTCTCCGAAGGCCTGCACCAGGCGCTGGAAGCCAAGGAGAATGTGGAAGTCCAGCCGGAAAACGTGACACTGGCTTCGATCACTTTCCAGAACTACTTCCGGCTGTATGAAAAGCTGGCCGGCATGACCGGCACCGCGGCGACGGAAGCCGATGAATTCGCCGAAATCTACAAACTCGATGTTGTCGAAATCCCGACCAACAAGCCGGTCGCACGTCTTGACGAAGACGACGAAGTCTACCGGACCGAAGCTGAAAAATTACGGGCAATTATTCGCGAGATTGATGAAGCGAACAAGACCATGCAGCCGATGCTGGTCGGTACGACATCGATCGAAAAGTCCGAGCAACTCGGCGAGGCGCTCAAGAAGCACGGATACAAACAGATCGATTTTGCCGAACCTGCGGCGCTGCAGAAATTGTACAAGGCGGCGCAATCGGATCAGCCGTCCAGGATGTTCGCCATATTGAATGCGCGTTTCCACGAGCAGGAGGCGTACATCGTTGCCGAAGCGGGCGTTCCTGGCGCAATCACCATCGCAACCAACATGGCCGGCCGCGGTACGGACATTCAGCTTGGCGGCAATCTGGAAATGCGTGTCGAACAGGAATGCAAGGACATTGCCGACGAGACTGCCCGCGGGGAAAAGGAAGTAGCAATCCGAACCGAAGTTGCAGCTCTGCGGGAAAAGGCGCTGCGCGCCGGTGGCCTTTATATCATCGGCACGGAGCGTCACGAAAGCCGCCGCATCGACAACCAGTTGCGCGGCCGCGGTGGCCGCCAGGGCGACCCGGGCCGTTCGAAATTTTTCCTTTCGCTGGAAGACGACCTGATGCGCATTTTCGGCGCCGAAGGCATGGACAAGATGTTGACGCGTCTTGGCCTGAAGGAAGACGAGGCGATTGTTCATCCCTGGATCAACAAGGCGCTGGAAAAAGCCCAACAGAAAGTCGAAGCGCGCAATTTCGACATCCGCAAGAATATTCTGAAGTACGACGACGTGATGAACGACCAGCGCAAGGTGGTCTTCGAGCAGCGCCGTGAAATGATGGCGCAGGAATCGCTGGAAGAAAATGTTGCCGACATGCGCGCCAATCTCATCGATGATCTGGTTGCAAAACACATCCCGAAGGATTCCTACCCGGAAACCTGGGGCGTCGCAGAGCTTGCCGAAGACTTGAAGAACAACATGGATCTAGATTTACCGGTCGCTGACTGGGCCAAGGAAGAAGGTATTTCCGAAGATGAAGTGAACGAACGGCTCCAGAAAGCCGCCAGCGACGGTTACGCCGGACAGGTGGAAAAGAATACCCCGGATGTAATGCGTGTTGTTGAAAAGCAGATCGTGTTGCAGGTGCTGGATCATTACTGGCGCGAGCACCTGGTGATGCTTGACCACCTGCGCAACGTTGTTGGCTTGCGCGGCTATGGCCAGCGCGACCCGTTGAACGAGTACAAGCATGAAGCATTTGAACTGTTCAACGGGTTGATCGGCAAGTGGCATGAAACCACGACCCAGCAGCTCATGCGCATGGAGATCGATTTCAGCGAAGATGGCATGGGGGACGGTGATTTTCTGGATGACGATGAAGCACAAGGCGTCGATATCGACGAAATCAATGCCCGTATCGCCGCCGGCGCTTTTTCCCCGGCTGCCCTGGCGGCTCCGTTCAGCCTGGCCGCAAACCGGCAGCCGGTGGAGCGTGATCCCGACGATGCTGCGACCTGGGGCAAGGTTGGCCGTAACGAACAATGTCCCTGTGGCTCGGGGCGGAAATTCAAGCATTGCCACGGCGCGCTGGTCTAGAGCATCGTACGAACAAGGGGATACCCGTTTTCGCGAAAGACGACGCTCTTGTTTTGGGTGGAGACCGGCAATTGGGCGTGCAAATTATTCCATTTGAACGCACCGCGATCCAGGGCTTTTGTGGCCGGCTGTAAACAGCACGGCCGAGGCGGCCCGCTGAGACCGGTATTGCTGCGCTTGCTGCCAGTTTCGAAAAATCTGCAACAACCGGCTTCACAAAAGTGACACGGCGGCTGTACATTATGCGGGCGTGGGGAATCAGTCAGTTACCGGCGAGTGGGTGGTTGGCCGGAAGTTTGTGATTGCCCGTCCTTGAAACCATGCTGATGTGCAGGAGGTGATCGGCTTTGACGCTGCATATGCGCCGCACTGTATCTCCGCAGGCGTGTCCGGCGCTGGTGCTCAACGCCGACTACCGGCCCTTGAGCTATTACCCGCTATCGCTGTGGTCCTGGCAGGACACGATCAAGGCCGTTTTCCTCGATCGCGTGAATATCGTGTCAAGTTACGAGCAGACGGTACGCAGCCCCAGTCTCGAGATGCAGCTGCCGTCGGTGGTTTCCCTGAAGACCTACATAAAGCCGCTGCGCAACCCCGCTTTTACCCGCTTCAACGTATTTTTGCGTGATCGATTTACGTGCCAGTATTGTGGCGCGACCGAGGAGCTGACGTTCGATCATTTGATCCCGCGTTCGCGCGGCGGCAGCACCCGCTGGGACAATATCGTGACCGCCTGCTCGCCTTGTAACCTGCGCAAGGCCAATCACATGCCCGAAGAAGTACGGATGTGGCCGGCGCATATGCCCGCACAGCCAACCGTCAACGACCTGCATGCCAACGGCCGGGCATTTCCGCCCAACTACCTCCATGAGAGTTGGCTCGACTATCTCTACTGGGATTCGCCGCTGGATCCGTGATAACCGCCGTGTTGAAACGGATATGAGCAAGAGGGTGCAAGGTGCAAACCATCGGCCGCTGGATTTGGATTGCCCTGGCTCTTGGGGTTGCGGTTTCCACCGCCATTGTCGTGCTGCCGGTTGCGTTGTTCAGCGATCCCGTATTGCGCAAGATTGGATCGGCGCTGGCGTCTGACGGTATTGACGCGCTGGTATCCCTTCTCTTTGCACCGCAGGCGGCGGCCGATGTCGCCGGGGGGCTGTTCACTCTGGTCTGGATCGTGATTGTCGCGATTTGTGTCGTACCGGCGA
>Ga0181594_10003822_pt1 | contig 13552 bp, 10 predicted proteins | sample 071ome_18_FD_145603 | JGI IMG/M metagenome (GOLD analysis project Ga0181594, IMG submission 145603) | Coastal salt marsh microbial communities from the Groves Creek Marsh, Skidaway Island, Georgia - 071413BT metaG (spades assembly) | ecosystem: Environmental > Aquatic > Marine > Intertidal zone... | reverse complement strand
CCGATCACAACCGCGGACCTCGCAACCCTCACCGAACGCGTGCGACGCCGGGTCGTGCGCTGGTTCCGCATGCAGCGGTTCCTCGACGCTGACGTGGCCGCCGACATGCTCGCTCGAGAGAACAGTGGTTTTTCGGTGGACGCAAGCATCCGGATCACGCTCATTGACCGCGATGTGCCCAGCTATTTTCAGAGTCTGGAACACCTCCTGCGATACTGCGCTCGGCCGCCCTTTGCGCTGGAGCGGCTCTCCATCCGGCGTGGTAGGGATGGCCGCATCGCCCACGTCCGCTATGTGCTGCCCCGACACAAGGCGGCCAACTGGGTCGGCCCGGGGCGCGGGCGCAAGTCCACACGGCCGGGCACCAACGGCGTCGTCGAACTCTCACCATTTGAGTTCCTCGACCGGCTCGCGGATCTGGTCCCGCCGCCGCGGAAGCACCGGCACCGGTATCACGGGGTGTTCGCCCCGAATCACAAGCTCAGGCCCGCCGTCACGGCGCTCGCTATCGGGAACAGTGGCAAGTTGCGCGATGCCGCGACCGGTGGGCATGCGGTCGGCGGACATGCGGCACGCCGAGATGCCACCGGCGACTGCTGCGACTTACGCGACAAACCGCGATCTCACGACACCTCCCGGATTGCGTGGGCGAAACTCATGGCGCGGGTGGGGGAGGAGTTTCCGCTCGAGTGCCCAGCGTGTGGCGGCGACATCCGACTCATCGCGTTCATTACCGATCCGGGGCCGATCCGGAAGATCCTCACGCACCTCGGCGAACCGCTCGAACCGCCGCCCGTGTCTCCCGCCCGCGGGCCACCCGCCGACTGGGGCGAGCTCGTTCAGGCCCACGACGACCGGGCGATTTTTCAGGCGTCGCCCGACGAGCTGCCCGACATCGACATCCACAGACTCTGACGGCATTCCATGCCACGGTGCGGACGGCCCGCGAGAAGAGTGGTTTCAAGGCCGGTCTGCGCCAACGAGAAAAATCCGGCCTTGAGCGTGGATAGGAAGCTCTTCGGCACCTCCACGATCGGGTCGCATCCAGCCCAGTCAGTCCCGGCTGTTGCTCCTCATGGTCCTCGCTACTCGGCCGACGCTAGCCGAAGTGCCATTGGCCGACCTATCCTTAGTGTGGGAACTGGGTCGGCCCCGGACGCACCCGTAAGTCGACGCGGCCTGGAGCCACTGGCGTCGTCGAACTCACGCCGTTTGAGTTCCTCGATCGACTCGCCGATCTCGTCCCACCGCCGCGGAAGCAACGGCCTCGCTACCACGGGGTGTTTGCGCCGAATCACAAGCTGAGGCGGGCCGTCACGTCGCTCGCGATCGGAAACGTCGGCAAGCGGCAAGAGGCCGCGACGCGCGGGCATACGAACGACGGGAGCGCCACAGGACGCTGCTGCGACGCGACTCACGCGACCCAAAAGCCCCGCTCCCGCGATACGTCACGGATTGCCTGGGCCAAGCTGATAGCGAGGGTGGGGGAGGAGTTTCCGCTCGAGTGCCCAGCATGCGGCGGCGCCAGCCGGCTGATCGCCTTCATCACGGAGCCGGGGCCGATCTGGAAAATCCTCACGAATCTTGGCGAACCGCTCGAGCCACCACCGGTGTCACCCGCCCGTGGCCCGCCCAGTGACTGGGGCGCGCTCGTGCAAGTCCACGACGACCGCGACGTCTTTCAATCGTCGTCCGCCAGCTGCCCGCGATCGACATCCACAGCCTCTGACCACTGCCACATGCCAGGTCACGACAAAGCCGCCGGACCGCCGGACTCGGAGAGACTCCGCGCACAAACCAGAAAACCGCCACGTCGGACAGGGGAGGCAGGCGGACGGGGAAAGGCCTGGTGCGGGCCGGGAGACAGGAGCACGCGACTCACGAGCCACTCATCCGTTCGATAATGGTTGAGGAACTGCCATTGGCCGGGCTATCTTTTTCTTTTCCATTGGTGGGCCGCAGCGGCTCGACACACCCCCGGTCGGCGATGCCCAGGCGGGCGAGATTGCCCATGGACGCCGAACGGGCGAGCACGCCTTGCCTCCGATGCACGATGTCTTCTCTTAATCGCCCTGGGCCGCACCGGCGTGGTCATCGGTCCGACCGATGATTTCCCCGGTTTTTGGGCTATATCCAAACTCCCTCGATCAGTAGTCTCGCCATGAAATCCGAGCGATTCACTAGGAGAACGCGTCGCGCTGACTTCCGATTGCGCGATACCCATGCCCAGGCTCTCTCTCCCTCAGAATACCCACCAAGTTTGGCAGCGGCCCTGGCGACACTCGCTGATGTCGCTCGGCAAGCGGATTGAAAAGCGGGTCCGCCGTCATACGCCCTGCCGACTACGTGAGAAGTTGCGGCCTTTCTTCGCGTGGCTGAAGGCAGGCCGCCGCCCAGCATGCCCGACTCCCATTCTCTATGCCCCGCAGCCCGAGACACGAGGTGGTCACGACCACGCCGTCGTTCGCATCGTGTTGATGGTTGCCGATCCTGCTGAACGCTTACAACTGGCCGCCACGTGCCGGGCTGCCTGGTGCCATCTCGTCGACCCCGCGGAATACATCGCGCTGGCCGGTGACTACGTCGTCTTCCCTTCGGCGCGGCCCGACGGCATCCTCGAGCGGGAACTTCGCGCGGCCTACCTGGCCCTGACGGCACAGGACCTCGATATCGTCGTGATCTCGCGCGGTCTCGAAGCCGCACCGACCGTACGGTTTGCCGCCCAGAGCGAGCCATTGATCGTGAAGTCCGCTCTCCTCCCCTGCCTCGAGCGCCGCCGTCCCTTTCCGCCCGGCCTCAAGGGCCGGATCGTGCGCAGCGTCGGTGCGTTCAGCATGGACGAGCACGCCGTCGTATCGACCCTCGATGCCGTGCTCGGAATCCCGGTCACGAATTACGGGCAGGCCTTCGTCACGGGCACCGGGGCGACACCCAGCCACGCTCGACGGCCGGCGGCTGCCGTACGCCAGCCGCTCGATCCCGTCGCGGGCGGCGACACCAGGCCGGTGATCCTCGTCCTGCCGGGTGTGTTCGCCGTTGGCGGAGTGGAACGAAACACGGTCGAGGTGATTCGCGCACTGGCCTCGCGATATCGTTTCGTCGTCGCCACGACGGAGCCTCACGAGCCTGTCCGTGGTTCACTGCACCATCAACTCGACGGACTGTGCGAGGACGTCTATGACCTCGGGGAAATCGCCCCTACCTCCGCGCACCTCGACCTGCTCACACGGCTCGATGAGCGGCATGGCTTCAGCTGCATCTGGATCGTGAATGGCTCAACGTGGCTGAGCGACAACCTGGATTCGCTGCGAAACGCCTTCCGTCACGTGCCGATAGTCGACCAGCAGGTGTATGACACGGAGCACGGCTGGATCAGTAACTACGACTCGCCGGCCATCAAGCATTTCGACCATCACGTGGCGATCAACTGCAAGATCGCCGACGCCTTCAAGCAGCGGCACGGCATCGCGGCCGAGAGGGTGCACCTCGTCTACCATGCGATCGATGCAGGCAAATGGGAAGTTGTGGCACGCGACCGCTCCGGCGCAGACGCCGTGCGAAAGGCATGGGGCGTGCCCGCGGGAGCCCCGGTCTTCGGATGCATCGGACGCCTGACCGACCAGAAACGACCGCTGGCTTTCCTCGACCTCGCCCGCCGTGCCCAGGCGGCAGGCCAGCCCGGCATCTTCGCGCTCGTCGGCGACGGTGAGATGGCGGAGCAGTGCCGGGCATTCGTGCGGCAGCATGACCTGAAAAATGTCCGCATGCCGGGATTCATCGGCGACCCCGCGGACGTTCACGCCGCCCTGACTGGCCTGGTGATCACGTCGGCGTACGAAGGCCTGCCCATCGTCTCGCTCGAAGCCATGGCGATCGGGACGCCGATCCTGGCGACCGACGTCGGAGACCTGCGACTCGTCGGTGAGAATCGCGGCTCCGTCACGATATTCGCATCGGCCGACGAGGCGGGAAGGTTCGCCGATTTCCGACGCTGGAGCGATGACCTCGCCCGGCACGCATGTTGCGCCCAGGACGCCGCGGCTTCCGTGCGGGCGGCCTTCGGCGTCGACGTGATCGCCGGCCAGTACGCCGACCTCTTCGCCCGCGCCATGGCAGAACGCCGCCCGCGCCGGGCGGTTCCGGCCCGTCAGGGCTGTGCAAGCGTGTCAATCGTGATGCCCACCTTCAACCGCTGCGACCTCTTGGCACAAGCGCTTCCGCGGTATGCGGCGTCCATGGTCGGGCTCGACTGCGAACTGATCGTCATCGATGACGGCTCGACGGACGAAACCCGGCAGGTGCTGGAGCGATTCGCCAGGGAAGACGATCGCGTGCGATTCACGACGCAGCCGAACTGCGGCCCGGCTCGAGCCCGCAACACCGGCGCGAGCCTGGCCACCAAGGACGTCGTGCTGTTCGTGGGAGATGACATCCTTCCCTGCGACGAACGCTTCGTGCGCACGCATGCCCTGTTGCACGCCCGGCAGCCGGATGACGGCTTTGCCGTGCTCGGAAAGGTTGTCTGGCCGACGGAGTGGCAGTCCCACGTCACAGCGGTCATGAGGCACGTGCAGGGTGCCAGCGGTGAGCAGTTCGGCTACGCCCACTTTCGCCCCTACAGCATTCTCGACTGGCGGTTCTTCTACACCTGCAACGTGTCGGTGAAGCGCCGGATCGTCGCGGACTGGAAACGGGATGGCTTCTCGAACGACTTTCCCAGCGCCGCCTTCGAGGACATCGAGTTCGCCTACCGCATGTACCAGCGCCGGCAAGGCTTGCGCATCTACTTCGACCCGGCGTCCCGTGGCGATCATCATCACCTGCATACTGTCCGCACTTTCATCGACCGTCAGTTCGCGGCCGGCTTGATGGCCGCGGTCTTTGTCAAGAAGCACCCGGCCGTGGCACGCGACCTCGCGCTCGACAAGCTGATCGCGCTGATGAAGCGGCGACGAGACCTCGCTCGCGGACTGTGCGTGGCCGACCTGCTGTCGGTCATCGAGGGCGCAAAGTCGTTCGCGCTGCTGCTGGAGGCCCGCGGCGGCCTGGGAGACGCCCACTGGCACACGGGATTTCTCCAAGCCCTGTTCGAGATGGTGACCCTGCAGGGATTCGTCGCGGGCTGGGCGCCGCACGCCCTCGACGCCGACGCGGGGTACGAAGCCGTGCTCTCCGGCTTCCTGCGCCGAATCGATCCCCTCGCCGCCATTGAGTCACCAGGCCTGCACGAAGAAATCAGGCGGCTGAACGCCGCCCTTAAGGCCGCCTGATCGGCCGTCCGGAATCCGATATGTTCAGCGCTCTCATCCCGGTCTACAACCACGCGAGATTCCTGCGTCAGGCCGTTGAGTCGGCGATTCGCGATCCGCTCGTCGGCGAGGTGCTCGTGGTCGATGACGGTTCGCAGGACCGGTCGCAGGCGGTGATCGGTGAACTCGGCCGGCTCTACGCTCCACGCCTTCGTGACATCGGCGACGGACGTGGGACCAACAAGGGCGCGCATGTTCGCTTGAACGAACTGGTGGAGGCTGCCAGGCACGAATGGGTGGGGGTCCTGAACTCCGACGACATGTTCGTCCCTGGGAGATTCGCCGTTGCCCGGGCGGCCCTCCGGTCCGGTAGCACGCAGTTCGTGACCGGGCAGCTGCTCATAGCGGACGCCTGCGGCCAGGTGTTTGGCCGCAAACGCGGCTGGCTTGATCCCGAATATCCCTTTCCCGCGGACCTTCGCCAGGAGGTCGGTCGTGCCAACCGCTGGCGCGACCCGTTGTGGCAGGAAACCTTCCGCGCCCGACTGCTCAATCAGAACTTCATCGCCACGACGAGCAACATGGTGTTCACCAAGACTCTCCACGGCCGGATCGGCGGTTTCCGTGACTACCGTTACTGCCACGATTGGGATTTCGCCCTGCGCAGCTCCTTCGACGGCGACATCGCCTGGTGCCCGCAGTACCTCAGCGTGTATCGGATCCACGGTACCAATACCATTGCGGATGCCAAGGACCGGATCCGCGTCGAGGTCCAGCGGATGTTTCGCATGATTGAGGCTGATTCCCGTGGCATCCCGCTTGCTGGTCGCTGCAACACAGGGCGAAGTGAGAATGAATACCTCCGTGCCGCCTGACACAGAAACGACACCGATGCCGGGCCGTCACGGGAGCGCGACGGACCAGTCGGCCGCGCGGAGCGGCGAGACCTGCCGTGCCCGTGACGCGAGCGACACGCTTGGCAGCAGGCCGTTGATACTCGCCGGCATGCATCGCTCGGGGACGTCGCTGACCGCGTCGCTGCTCGCCTCGGCCGGTGTCCACATGGGCGAGCGGCTGCTTGGCGCATACCCGGGAAATCCGCTGGGCCACTTCGAAGACCTCGGGTTTTTCGAGTTTCACAAGCAGGCCTTGCACGCGGTCGGAGACGATCCCGACGGCTTTTCGGCCCGGGCCATCACCGTCCTGCCGTCCGTAATCGCCGCCAGGGCCGACGAACTGGTGGCCGAACGCGCGGCGGATGGCAGGCTCTGGGGCTGGAAGGATCCGCGAACCACGCTGTTTCTCGACTTTTGGGCCGAGCGGGTGCCTGGTGCACGATTCCTGCTCGTGTTCCGCAATCCGGCCCACGTCGCCGACTCGCTGTTCCGTCGCGGTGACGAACTGTTCGCCCGGGACCCGTTCCGGGCGCTCACCGTATGGAAGGCCTACAACGAACTGATCGTCGATTTCGCGTCTCGTCACCCCGACCGCTGCCTCGTGGTGGATATCGAGGAGGTGACCGAAGATCCAAATGCGCTATGCGGCCGCATCCGCGGCCGGTTTGGCCTGCCTTTAGGCAATCCGAAAACCCTGTTCCGTGCGGATCTGTTCGGCGGGGAATCCAACTCCCAGCGCACCACCGTCGCGCTGGCCTTGGCGCCTGAAGTGTTCGATGTCTATGACGAACTGCGAAGGCTGGCCGAGACGCGGGCGTCGCACCGAAGAACCGCCGCCGCAGCTACGGTTCACATGCTGCTGATTCGGGAGTGGGCCCGCGCGAGCCGGGCCGAGACAGTTCTGAAAGAGGCGCTGGCCGCGACACGGCAACTGCAAGCCGATCTCGACAGCGCACTTTCTCGCGTCAGTGAACTCGAGGCCGATCGGTTGGAACTGGACCGGATCCGCGCCTCGGTGCCGTCCTGGGTCATCGAACTCGGGCACTGGATTCGAAACCGAATTCCCTTCGTCGCCCATCGGCATGACGCCCACCCCCGTTCGGCCGACTGACACCCTCCCCAAATCCCGACCCAGATCTTGTGAGAGAATCCTCGTGCCTGACGGTGCCACGACTCGTCTCAGCGGTCCTCAGCGAGATCAATGACGACTGGGAAACCCAACGGTCTTACCTGAACATGAAAGCAAGATGACCCGCTACTCATTCCAGCAATTACAGAAGAAGGGTTGCTTTATCCATCAAACGGGCTAGTTTCGTGGGAGGCTTGGTTTTCCAGAATCGAGTCTCACCGCCGTGCACGAGATGGGGCAAGGTCTTGGGCAGTCGACCAAGTTTACTGCTGTCGAGGTCATCGCATACTAAATAGAGAAGGCTCTGATGGATGAGACGCAGCTGTTCTACGACGACCTCGCTCGGGATTATCATCTCATCCATCCCGATTGGGAAGCCGAAGTGCGGCAACAAGCCGGCCTGCTCGACCGGCTGCTTCGAGATCGCTTACGAGCCGGTCCGCTCAGGGTGCTCGACTGCACCTGCGGCATTGGAACTCAGGCACTGGGCCTGGCCCAATTGGGTCACGACGTGGTGGGTACGGACCTGAGCCCTGTCGCGATCAAACGTGCCCACGAGATAGCTTCCAGAAAGGGAACTGCAGCATGTTTTAAAGTCTGCGACGTACGGCAGGTTCACTCCGAGGTTTTCGGTGACTTCGACGTTGTTCTCAGCTGCCACAACTCATTGCCGCACTTGCTTTCCGCGCTAGATCTCAGCGACGCGATCGCCAGCATGGCGGCGAAGGTCCGCCCGGGAGGCCTCCTTCTGCTCGGCGTGCGGGACTACGACGAGATTGTCTCCAGCCATCCGCCGGCAACCTTGCCAAAGATTCGAGGTGAAGCTGACCGTCGGAGACTGGTCTTCCAGACTTGGACTTGGCATCCCGATGGCCTCACCTACGACCTCGAACACTTTCTAGGAATTGAGCGGGATGGCGCGTGGACGTTTCAGACGCGTCGAGTGCGATGCCGGGCGATCGTCAGGACTGAACTGCTGGACCTCGTTACCGCCACTGGCCTCGTGCGTGGTCAATGTCTCGAACCGCAGGAGACTGGCTTCTTTGAGCTGCTGTGCGTTGCAGCGAAGCCATGAATGTGCATCTCGGTCAGCGTATCGAGGCGGTGTTCGACGAGCAGTCTGCCGCCCATCCCCAACGGGTGGCTGTCGAATACGGCGGTTGCTCAGTTACTTACGGTGAGCTGAGCTGGCGAGCTGATCGGTTGGCCGCCGAATTGCTGGCACGGGGTGTCGAGAGGGGCAGCCGCGTGGCCATCACCACGACGCGCAGCGTCCACCTAGCGGCCGGCTTGCTAGGAATTCTCAGGGCAGGCGCAGCTTATGTCCCACTGGACCCTGATCTTCCGACCGAGCGCCTCGAGTACATGAAAGAGGATGCCGAGCTGGACTACCTCGTGACCCATAGCGCCGCACCAGGCAACCACGCACTCCGGAAGGTGTTCGAGGGCGCCACGGTGCTGAGTGTGGAAGGCGCTAGGGAAAGTCTGTCGGGGGCTGTACGCGGCGCCGACTTGAATTCGTCGGATGTTGCGTATGTCATGTACACGTCCGGATCGACAGGCACTCCTAAGGGTGTGGAGGTACGGCACGACGGCGTCGTTCGCCTGGTCGACAGCCCCAACTATGTCGAACTGAACGACGAGACTGTGATGCTACAGGTCTCGCCGCTGTCGTTCGACGCGTCCACCTTTGAGATATGGGGGGCGTTGCTGAACGGTGGGCGACTCGTGTCGTATGCGAACTCGCATTTCTCCCTCGATGTACTTCGAGGTCTTCTGGAAACCCACGGCATCAACACGATGTTTCTAACGGCACGGATGTTCGACCGGTTCGTGCAGGCACGCAAGCCCGAGCCATGTCATCTCGCATTCGTTCTGAGCGGGGGAGAAGTTGCGGCACCCGCATCTGTAGAGCGCTTCTACGAACTCTACGGCGATTGCTCGTTGTTGCATGTTTACGGCCCCACGGAAGCAACGACCTTCACCACCTGCTACAGGGTTCCGCGCGGCGTGCGATTCGCTGGATCGGTCCCTATCGGCATGCCCATCAACTCCACGGACGTCTACGTCCTCGATGAAGATGGCCAACTGGCATCGCCGGGCAAGGCCGGGGAACTCTGGATAGGTGGGCCGGGGTTGGCGAAAGGCTACTTGCGGCGTCCGGATCTCACTGCTGAGCGTTTCACCACGAGGGCATGCAGCCGCGTGCCCGGCGAACTTCTGTACAGAACGGGGGATATGGCGAGGTGGCTCCCGGATGGCAATCTCGAGTTTCTCGGCAGACACGATAACCAAGTAAAGGTGGCGGGGTACAGGGTTGAACTCGGGGAGGTGGAACACGCGATGGCAGGAATGCCTGGCGTCCAATCCTGCGCGGTCACGGCAATTCCGGACCAGGCCGGAGACACCCGGCTGGTCGCATTCATGACCCCTTCGTTAGGCTCTACCGACCCTCCGGAATCCGACCATCGCCGCCTGCGGACCTTACTGGCGACGGTACTGCCCGTGTACATGATCCCGTCCGCGTTCGTGTGGCTGGACCAGCTTCCTCTCAACGAGAATGGCAAGGTTGACAAGCGGGAACTGCTTTCGTTGTTGCACGCTCGCCCCGCAGACCCCGCTGCGTCAGAAAGTGATCTCGAGGGCATTGTTGCCGACGCTTGGCGTAGGGTATTGGATCTTCCGCAAGTTGGCATCGATGACGACTTCTGGGCATTGGGGGGCGACTCGCTGCGAGTCGTTAGTCTCGCGCTTATCCTGGAGGAGCGGCTGGGCATGCCAGTCGACATTGCTTCGACGCAGGGAGCACTCACGATTCGCAGCTTGTGCAAGTCAATGGCCGAGGGCATCAATGACAATCGAACGTCTTGCCTCATTGATTTCAGCTACAAGTCCGACACACTGCTAATCTGCTTCACGGGCGGTGGCCGTGAACTGATGATGCCACCTTTCGACTTCCTCTTGAGTATTCAAGGGCTTGCAGCCAAGCGGATGCTCCTGCGCGACTCCGATCGGGCTTTCTATCATCATGGCGTGGAAGGATACTCCCACGATATCGAAACGACTCGCGCCTTCCTCGATCGGGAGATTTCGAGAGCAGGCGCGAGGCGCGTTGTCATGCTGGGTACATCAATGGGAGGTTATGCCGCGCTGCTCTATGGTCTCCTGTGTCGCGTCGACATGGTGCACGCATTTGCGCCAATCACTGCACTCGCCCCGGAAATGTGCGGCTATGATGCTCCCGGTCGTACCGCTTGGAGAGACGTCTTTCCAACACTGGACCGGCAGTACTTTGACCTCGCGGCCCTCCATCGTGAGGCGACCACGGTTCCGTACTGCCACCTCTATGCGGGAAGCGGCAACGTCTTTGACGTGCAGGAAGCCGAGCGGCTGCGGGACTGCCGCAATGTGCGACTAAACTACTTGCCTACCGACGAACACAACATCGCCCGATATATGCAGCGGCGGGGTGAATTGGCGAGCATCCTTAAGGACGTCTCCGAAGGAATGGCGTTCACGAAGGCGAACAGGGGCTGAGGCATCGCACTCGTCTCGTTGAATTCAGGCGGTCACGAATGCCGAACTGATCGGCTCCACCCGTTCCCTCTGGCCACTGTGGCCGGCGAGCGTTCCTGTGTGGGCGTGAGCCCAGTGCGCCCTACTTTGCGACGCGCGAAGAAGGGATCACGAGAATTCGTAACCAAGCCTTCCCGCTGCATCAGCGCAAATCTCCTGGATGGCGTCAAAGTCCTCGCTTTCGAGCGTGTCGCGTCTGCGGCGCGGCGCAGACTGATTCGCAATGACAAGAGGGCCCGTTTCGAACATGTTTGGTGTTGCGTCGAGGATGCGCCGGACCACCGTCGAAGGGCTTGCTACCATGTCCTCGTACCGGATGAGCTCGATGGTGGTCTTGTTTTCGAGAAGGATCTCGGCCAGATGCCGCCACGCGAGTGCCCGACGCGTTGCGAGTGATTGCGTCGCAGCGATCTCGCGCAACCGCTCGCGTTGCCATTCGGTCATGACGACATCTCTGCTGTGACCGACGACTTGCGACTCGAGGTCTGCGCGCCTCAGGTGGTCAAATGTCGACTTCCACGATGCGATCGTGTCAAAAGGATGGCGAACGCAGGCGACGATCCGCGCTTCGGGCATCACGAGTTGCAGGTGTGGCAGGCGAGCGAGGAACGCGAGTGTGTTCTTGGTGCCTAGCAGAAAATCAGAGCGCGAAACTCGCGGCAGATAGTGCTCCACCGTATCGACCCTTGCGGTGTCCTCGATGAATCTGCCCTCATGAAGTTTGTTTGCCACCGGTCTAAGGTCTCGGATATCCCGACGCAAGTCCCGGTAGTAGATCGGTATCCCCCATGGCAGTCCAGGGCCAGCCAGCGGCGCAAAAACCGACGCCGGCTCGTTAATCACCACACAGTCCTCAACGCCGTGCACCAGCCCGCTAAGGTAGCTTGTACCGCTTCGGGGAATGCCCGTGACGATCAACTCAGGGCACAACCAGCCGTCCGGCCGCGGCGCGTCGCGAGGGCCCACCACGTCGTTCCCATGCTGCTGATCTGCGCCGATCCCCGACGCAAACCGGTAGGGACGGAGCAGAATGCGCCACGCCGGACTCGCCTCCAGGATCCCGCGAAGTTCTTCGTGTTCTGCAGCGAGCTCGGCAACGAGGGCATTGGCCAACGGTTCGGCGCGTATCACTTCGGGCGTGTGATAATGCATGAAATAGGGCAGATGGCGCATAGGAACCGGCTTCAGATGGGCCGGATAGTTATAGCGCTCGTCCACGCAGTCGGGAACGATACCCAGTCTTGCAAGAGCGACCGGAAGTGCTATTTGGTCCAGCCAAGGACGCTTGTCGGGGACCGTTGGGTCCGCATCGATTCTCCCGGCGCACCCCGCCCACTCCGCCCCTAGGGGAACTTCGCGATCAATGGCGACAAATCCGGCATTGAAATAGGGCGGCATTGATACACCGGAGACCGTTGAAAGAACCGTCTCCTTGGGCGGCGGGCGACCACAGGTCGTGTAGACGCGTTGCCACCGTGCTGGTTCGGCTCCAAAAGTGGCCAGGTCCGCGGGCTTCGCGCTCGCCTTCCACTTCTCGAAACGAGCATCACCAGAGAACTCCCGCAGGCAAAGCATGTCGCTATCGAGGAACACGACCTTTTCCGAGTCGGTTTCAACGGAAAGGCAGGCAATCTTGTTCCCGATCGGGTAATCGGGCCCGATGGGGTTCTCGATGCAGACGGTACGAACGCCAAGGCTTCGCAATGCCTCCTGCGTGACCCGGGATGGCGAGCCCCACACGTACTCAGGGCCAGGAATCGCCGCCACCAGTTCATGGTCACAACGCAGGTATCGCTTCAGCGATGCCGCCAGCAGCGTAGCCTTGACCTCCAACTCGCCATGCTGGCAGACGAAAACAAAGCAGTACTTCATCGGATGTTAATCACCATAAATGTGGGAGTATAGCCCATTCAATGGCACTTCGGTAACGGTCTTCCGGCTGATAAGCGACTCGTGAGCCTCGGGATGAGCGGCCCCGGTGTCTGGAGCGGGTTTCTCGAAACGCCCCGCACCCCCTTCGGTGGCGTTTTTCTCGCGTCTGCGCAGATGGCGTCCCAGTTCGCAGTTTCCCGACATGCGTGCGTCGCGTCCGGCACCGCTCAGAGGCTGTGAATATCGTGACCTGCCCCCCTTAAACGAGACCACCTGAGAAGCGAGAATTCTTGTGTGGTCGCAACCAAGGGAGAGCAGCAATGCCACGAGGTAAGCAAGAGACAGCTGAGCAGATCATCCCGAAACTCCGGGTGGTGGAAGTAGAGGTTGCTCGCGGCAAGACAGTCGCAGAGTCCGTGAAAAAGATTGGGGTGACAGAGCAGACGTATTACCGTTGGAAGAAGAAGTTTGGCGGCCTTCGCGTCGACCAGGCGAAGCGGCTCAAGGAACTCGAGAAAGAGAACTCTCGGCTGAAAAGACTGCTTGCAGACGCCGAGCTCGACAAGGCAATCCTGCGGGAGGTAGCCGAGGGAAAATTCTGAGCCCGACGAAGCGACGAGAAGCGGTCGATCACGTCCGTAACGTGTTCGGCCGGAAACGCGTCAGCGAACGTCGGGCTTGTCGCGTCGTCGGGCAGTCGCGGAGCACACAGCGTCGGCAGCGATGCATTCGTAGCGATGAGCCTGTTCTGGTGAGCCGTGTGGTCGGCCTTGCTAGTGATTACGGACGCTATGGCTACCGCAGAATAACGGCCCTTCTCCATTGGGATG
>Ga0181594_10003817_pt1 | contig 13564 bp, 14 predicted proteins | sample 071ome_18_FD_145603 | JGI IMG/M metagenome (GOLD analysis project Ga0181594, IMG submission 145603) | Coastal salt marsh microbial communities from the Groves Creek Marsh, Skidaway Island, Georgia - 071413BT metaG (spades assembly) | ecosystem: Environmental > Aquatic > Marine > Intertidal zone... | reverse complement strand
TGGCGTAGTCCTTGGGGTCGGTCGTCTCAATGTACTTTGCGAAGCCCCCCACCTTCTCTGCCGCAATCTGAGTGCCTTCCCACGCGGCCTGGTTGAACGACTTATCGTCCACCTTGCCGGTGTCGGTAACCAGACCGACGCAGTAGTTCTCCGGAGCGGCGCAGTCGCTGTCGTCGGTGGTGGGGCCAGCAGCGGCCTCTTCCTCAACAGCTTCTTCCTCGCCACCGTCAGATTCCTCAACCTGCTCTTCAACGGTCTCCTCGGCGGCAGCCGTCTCTTCGGCGGTGGACTCCGCGGCGTCGCCGCCCGAGTCGCTGCTGCAGCCGGCGAGCACGAGAGCCGCGGCCGCAAAGCCTGCGACCAATAGCTTGCGATGCATGCACATGCCTTTCTGTCGGGTCTTCGACGTCGATATACGGCGGCGAAGCATTCGTGTGGGCTGACAGTAATCGTCTTGACTCACCTTGTGTGCAGCGGCGCGAGAAATCCACACAGTCTCAACCAACTTGTAACACGAATGACCACCGAACTGTTACAGGTGTGACTGAAGTGATCTCAGATGTTCAGAACGAAGTGCGCGCGCTGGCCGACCATCCACCATCCACCGGGATGACCGCACCGTTGATTCCACTACTTCGAGGTCCGAGCAAAAACGACACGACCGCGGCAACTTCATCGGCGCTCACCGGGCGCGCGTTGGGCGCCGATTCACTCCACCAGGCCAGACCCTGCGGCCAGTCGCGCTCGAGTCCCTCGCGCGCAATAAGTCCCGGAGCCACACAGTTCGCCCGCAATTGACGCGGACCGAGTTCGAGCGCGAGCGAACGGGTGAAGGATTCCAGCGCGGCCTTCGATGCGGCGTAGTGGGCGTGGTGAGGGAACGCCGACGACGCTTCCACAGACGACACATTCACCACCGATCCACCCGGAGCCATGACGTCGAGCGCTGCGCGCGTTACTCGTGTCGCGGCCATGAAATTCGCTTCCAGGGTGCGCAGCCAATCCTCGTTCGTGAGTTCGTCGAATGCGATCGGCGTCTGATCAGCGCCGTTGTTCACCACGGCGTCGATGCGCCCGAAGACGCGCACAACCTCGTCAACGAGCGATTGACCCGTGTCAGACCCGGTCGCTTGCGCACCCGCGCCGAGATCAGCACCGAAGGCAGCCGCGCGCCCATCGGCCCGCACGATGGATTCGACCACCGCGTCGGCAGCCTGCCTGTTCGATCGATAGTGGACGGCGACACTAAAGCCCGAGCCCGCGCAGGCCCGCGCAATAGACGCACCGAGGTTGCCCGAACCTCCGGTCACCAAGACGACCCGCCCCTGACCTACCTCCACCATGGTCATCCCCTCATCCGACGGCCGATCGCATCACGCGCATCCGACCATGTCGAGAAGTCGGTTTCACCGTCCGCCAACTCGAACCGACTAAAGGGCGGCGCCAGCACACATGTGACCAGCGTCCAGTCCCCCGTGGTCAGCGTGCCCTGCCAGGTGTGCGCGGGGATCCGGTGGTGAGGAACGTGTCCGGATCCGAGATCGGCTCCCAAACAGACGGTCTCGTGCGAGCCGTCGGGGTGCAAGATCAGCATCTCCGCTGGGCTACCCGCGACGAAAGTCCACGCTTCATCCTCGACCAACCGATGCATGGCGCTGAAATCTTCGGCGGTGATCAGGGCGTAGATCCCGTTCGCGTGCTGAGTTCGCCACAGCAATTTGATCCAGCAGCCTTCTCCGTCGAGGTACTCCAGCTCCAGGGCCTCAATCACCTGCCGGGCAGTCATGTCCCGAAGGTCGTGCGGGGCCGCCTCCGTCACGTCATTCACCACCCACGTGTGCCTGCGCTGTCGCCATCACTTCCGCGGCATCGACCCGCTTCGGTGAGCGTTCGGAGATGACGTGTTCTCCTGCGACGAAGACATCACGAACATCGGATCTACCGGCTGCGAACACGAGCGCGGTGTACGGATCGTGAAGCGGCGTGAGGTGCGGCACCGCAGTATCGACCACGATCAGATCGGCTTCCTTACCCACCTCGATGCTGCCGATCCGATCAGCCATCCCGATCGCGGCAGCACCGTCGATTGTCGCGGCACGAACGATGTCCTCGGCACTGATGGCCGCCGGATCGAGGTGCGCCAGACGCGCGAGGTTCGCCGCAAGCCGCAGCACGGCGAACATGTCGAGATCGTTGCTCGAGGAACACCCGTCGGTTCCCAGCCCCACCCGAATCCCCTGATCTCGATACCCGACCAGATCCATGGCACCGCTGGCGAGTTTGAGATTGGAGCCCGGGTTGTGGGCGACGCTGGATCCACCCGCGGCAATGGCAGCCCGGTCGTCGTCGTCCAAACGAACGCAGTGCGCCAGGACGGTCCGCTCGTCCAGCAACCCCGATTCGCGCAGCAACGCCGTCGGGCGATCACCGTGTGCAGCGATCGTTGCGTCGTTCTCCTTGTCGTTCTCAGAGTTGTGCGTGTGAATGCGCGCTCCCATGCGCTGAGCGATGGCGTCAAGATCACGCAGGTGCTCGGGGTTGACGATCAACGGACTATGCGGCATCAAGAACGGCGGTACGTACGGACCACCGATTTCTTGAAGGATCGACGGCCAACGCTCGGTCAACTCCAATCGCTGATCCCACTCCAGGCCGTCCGGGCCGGGAAAGTCGAAGTAGACCGGCCCGATCACATGTCGGATTCCCGCCTCGACCGCACCACGGTGCGCAGCCTCTGGATGGAAGTACATGTCCAACGCCGTGGTCGTACCGCCGAGCAGCGCCTCCAGTGCACCGAGTCGTGCACCGACGTACGTCCCCTCGGGCCCCATGATGCGCGCTTCCTCGGCCCATACTCGCTCGAGGAAACCCTGAAGATCGACATTCTCGGCTACGCCACGTAGCAGCGTCATCGGCAGATGGGTGTGCAGGTTGATCAGGCCGGGAAGGACGATGCAGCCGCGTGCGTCGATCGTGACATCTGCCGATAGGGAGTCGACATCGCCCACGGCGACGATCCGACCGTCCCGGATGGCTACCCCGCAATTTTCATGCAGCGTTCGAGCCTCATCGCACGACAAGACGTAGCGAGCTCCGGTGATGACGGTGTCGACCTTCGACGAATTCATCAGGCGAGCAGACGGGCGGCTTCGGATAGGACGCGCGTGACGGTCGCGGCACCGTCGGCCACAACCGCTTGGACATCCTCGATCGTGATGGGCTCGGTCCCCTGCCCGGCGGCCGGATTGGCCACGATGCACAAACTCGCGTACGGCAACTCCCGCTCAACGGCGAGCACCACCTCCGGAACACCGGTCATGCCCACCACGGTCACACCGGCGGCCGCGGCAAGGCGGATCTCGGCGCGCGTTTCGAACCGAGGACCCTCATAGGCGCCGTAGATGCCGTCGTTGATAACCGTCACGCCAAGGTTGTCCGCAGCCTGCTTCCACGCTGCTCGCAATCTCGGGTGATACGGCTCACCCATGTCCACATGCACGACACCTTCGGGCGTCGAGCCGTCGTAGAAGGTGATGGGGCGTGCCTTCGTGAAATCGATGAAGTCGTCGACGATCACGAGGTCGCCCGCATCGGTTCCCACGCCGCCCACCACGTTGACGGCGAGGATCTCGGTGACTCCGAGATCGATCATCGCCTGGATGTTAGCCCGGTAGTTGACCATGTGGGGCGGAACCGAGTGGTCATAGCCGTGCCGCGAGATGAAGACGGTCCGTCGGTCGTGGAGAGTTCCCACACGTGCCCGCGTGGGTCCGTAGATGGTCTCGACGGTGATGTCCTGTGGGTCTCGAAGATCATCGAGGGCGTAGAAACCGGTTCCGGCGATGACTCCCAGTGCAGAAGTACTCACGGGCTGCAACCTAGCGGTGGTCGGGCAGGTCTTCGCGGCCGAAGCCGTCGGGAAGGAGCACCGACAAAGGCGTCGGGCCACCCGCACGATCGATGATCAGATCGGGCCCACCGTGCTCCCACAGGATCTGGCGACACCGCCCACACGGCAGCAGCGGACCCGGGTTGGGACCTACGCAGGCGAACGCGACGAGCCGCGCCTTCGCCCCGACCGGACTGGTTTTGGCCAGTTCGCTGACCAAACCGCATTCCGCGCAGAGGGTCGTACCAATCGATGCGTTCTCAACGTTGCAGCCCGAGACGATGCGCCCGTCGTCGGTGAGTGCAGCCGCTCCCACCGGGTGATTGGAGTAGGGCGCGTACGCGTGATCGCGGGCATCACGTGCGGCGGCCCGCAGAGCGTCCCAATCGATGTCAGTACCGATGTCTTGCGAAGAATCAGTCATGACGGGACGCTACTGCGGGCCACGGCAATCCGTACGTCAATCGATCCGAGCGATCTCCTGACCTTGCTTGGCCGTTCCTTCCTCTTCGACCAAACAGGTGATCACTCCATCGATGGGTGCCTCGATGTCGACCGAGACCTTGTCGACCATCACTTCCGCGATGACCTGACCGGCCTTAACGGTCTCACCGCTTTGCGCGAACCACGTGGCTACGACTCCCTCCGCGTCAGCGTCGTTCGACATTTGAGGAAACGAGACGCTTTCACTCATGCAGTCACCTTCGCGATTGCGTCCTTGATCTTGTCCCGAGTCGGCAGGGCCTCGTACTCCAAAACCCGGGCGTAGGGAACGGGGATGTCGGGGTAGCAGACCCTCTCGACCGGAGCCTTGAGCATGCTCGGATCCTTATCGGCAATCGTTGCGATGATCTCTCCACTGAGTCCGAAGGACTTGTAGTCCTCGTCCACGATCACCAATTTGCCGGTCTTGGCAACCGAATTCAAGATCGCTTCGCGATCCAAAGGAACAATCGAACGCAGATCGATCACCTCGACGCTAGTCGTTCCTTCGAGCTCCTCAGCGACGTCCAGGCAATGCTGCACCGACATCGAGACACTGACGACCGTGACATCCGAGCCCTCATGCGCGATGGCCGCTTTGCCGATGGGAACGGTGTACTCCTCCTCCGGCACCGGACCGATGGAACGCGGGTTCTTCGCCATCCACGGCAGACCCATTACACCCTTGTGGAACATGAACACGACAGGGTTGTCGTCGCGGATAGCCGAGATCATCAGGCCCTTGGCGTCGTACGGGTTCGACGGTGCCACCACCTTCATGCCCGGCATGTGAGCGAACGTTGCCCATAGGCACTGCGAATGCTGCGCAGCGTCGGAATAGCCGCCGCCCACCGCGGTCATGAGCACCATCGGAACTTTTACGTTCCCGCCGGACTCGTAATGAATCTTGGCCATGTGGTTGTAGATCTGGTCGAAACACACACCGAAGAAGTCGACGAACATCAACTCGACCACCGGTCGCATGCCCTCGACGGCTGCGCCGATGCCCGCACCGATGAAGCCCGTCTCCGAAATCGGCGTATCGACGATGCGAGCCGAGCCGAACTCCTCGTACAGGCCTCCGGTCGAGCCGAAGATACCGCCGTACGGGCCGACGTCCTCGCCCATCACGAATACCTCGGGGTTGCTGCGCATCTCCTGAGCAATGCCCTCGGAAATCGCCTTAGCTGTGGTGACCCGGCGGGTGCCGGCGTCCACTGTTGCAGTCATGGAAAGTCCTTTCAGATCAATGGATTACGACGTTCGTGGGGACGTCGTCGGCTTACGCGAAGACGTGGAGATAGGCATCCGATGGCTTGGGTTCGGGGCTGGACTTGGCGAATTCGATCGCCTCGTTCACTTCAGCCTCGACCTCCGCCCGAATGGCGGCCGCACTCTCCTCGGTGAGCAGACCGGCGGAGATCAGCCGCTGTTCGTAGGCCGGCAACGGATCCCGCTCGGCAGCTTCATTGAGTTCCTCGCCTCGATACGCCTGGGCATCACCTTCGAAGTGACCCCACAAACGCACCGTGTGGATTTCCAGCAGCGTCGGTCCACCCCCGGCGCGAGCGCGATCGACCGCCGTCTTACAGGCTTCGTAGATCATCTCGACGTCGTTTCCTTCGACCCGCTGCGACGGCATGCCGTAGGCCGTTCCGCGCAGGGACCCGTCCTTGATCGGTGTCGCGGTATCGCGAGCAACCGAGATAGCCCAGTCGTTGTCCTCGATGATGAAGATCACCGGCAATTTCCACATCGCTGCCAGGTTGAGCGCTTCATGGAACGCCCCCTGGTTCGCCGCGCCCTCGCCGGCGACGGCGACCGCCACGTTGTCCGTTCCACGTCGAGCGAACGCCATCGCTTGTCCCACGGCCACGGGCATGCCCTGACCGATGATTCCCGAGCACGAGAAGTGCTGATCGGGGTCGAAAAGGTGCATGTGGCCGCCCTTGCCGTGCGACAAACCGGTATCACGACCGTAGATCTCCGCTGTCATCTTCTTCATGTCCACGCCCTTGGCGAGCGCAAGGTGGTGCGGGCGGTGCGGTCCGGTGATGGCATCGTCCTTGACGAGGTTCGCGCACAGTCCGACCGCAACAGGCTCTTGGCCAGCAGCCAGATGCATCTCACCGGGGATCAAGCCGGCGCCAATATCCCACTGGGGTGCTTTATCCGCGTGATAGTTCCCCTGCAGCGCCGCCTCGTATGCCCGAATTCTCGCCATTTGGCGGTAGAACTCAACGCGCTTGTCGTTGTCGACCATGTCGCTCCTTCCGCGCGGAACGGCGCTTGCGACGCTGACCCGCGACCGGATCTCGGGGGCTGATGCCCGTATCGAAGGGGCAACCGGTACACCGGCTGTCCGGTTTTTAGTTTGCAGCACAAGCACCGGGAATTGCAGGGAAATGATTCAAATAGCGCCACATTGACCGCACTGTTCGGGTCTCCCTCGGAGACGTAGCGCTAACGCTCCCGTCTGCGCCGCGAGGTGTGCCGCCGTCGGGCTAGAAAGCGTCCTTGGGCTGGTAGGTGCCCCAGACATCGCGTAGCGCGTCGGAAACTTCACCGACCGTCGCGCGCGCCTTCAGCGCCTCGCGCATCGGGTACAAAAGATTGCCGTCGCTGGCTGCGGTGTCCCGAATGATCTGCAGGAGACGTTGGACGTCGTCGTTGTCCCGCTCTGACTTCAATTTCTCCAACCGCGCCACTTGATCGGCCTCGATCGACATGTCGACCTTCAAAGGGTCGTAATGCTCATCGCCGTCAACTGCGTATTTGTTCACCCCGACGACCACGCGTTCGCCGCTGTCGATCTGTTGGGTGACTCGGTAAGCGGAGTTCTCGATCTCTGACTTCTGGAATCCCTCTTCGATCGCTGCGACGGCGCCGCCCATCTCCTCGACACGGTCGATCAACGCCATGGCCGCTTCCTCGATCTCGTCGGTCAACGATTCGACGACATAGGAACCGGCGAATGGATCAACCGTCTTGGTGACATCGGTCTCGTAGGCGAGCACTTGCTGCGTGCGAAGAGCAAGCCGCGCAGCCTTTTCGGTTGGCAGCGCTATGGCCTCGTCGAAGGAGTTGGTGTGCAGAGACTGCGTGCCGCCGAGGACCGCGGCTAGCCCTTGCACCGCCACGCGAACGAGGTTGACTTCCGGCTGTTGCGCGGTGAGTTGAACTCCCGCCGTCTGGGTGTGGAAGCGAAGCATCATCGACTTCGGATTCTTGGCGCCGAAGCGCTCCTTCATGATGCGAGCCCACATGCGCCGTGCGGCTCGGAACTTGGCAACCTCTTCGATGATGGAGGTGCGCGAGACGAAGAAGAAGGCCAAACGTGGCGCGAAGTCGTCGACGTCCTGGCCCGACTCGACAGCGGCCCGCACGTACTCGATGCCGTCGGCCAACGTGAAGGCGATCTCTTGAACAGGAGTGGCTCCCGCCTCGGCCATGTGGTAACCGGAGATCGAGATGGTGTTCCACTTGGGAATCTCATTGCGGCAGTAGGTGAAGATGTCGGTGATGAGACGCAGGCTCTGCGCGGGCGGATAGATATATGTGCCGCGGGCGATGTATTCCTTGAGGACGTCGTTTTGAATCGTGCCCCCGAGTTGGTCCGGCGAGATCCCCTGCTCCTCAGCGACCAATTGGTACAGCAGCAATAAGATCGCGGCCGGAGAGTTGATGGTCATCGATGTAGTGACCTTGTCCAGCGGAATACCGTCGAACAGCACCCGCATGTCATCGATGGAATCGATCGCCACCCCTACTTTGCCCACCTCCCCGTGCGCAAGCGGGTGATCGGAGTCGTAGCCCATCTGGGTTGGTAGATCGAAGGCGACGGATAGGCCCATGGTGCCCGCGTCGAGGAGTTGCTTGTAACGCTCGTTGGACTCCCGGGCAGTCCCGAAGCCGGCGTATTGCCGCATCGTCCAGGGGCGGCCGGTGTACATCGTGGGGTACACACCCCGCGTGAAGGGGTACTCACCGGGCTCAGCCAATTGGGCGCCCGGGTCCCACCCATCGAGGGCCGAGGGGTCATACAGGGGCTCGAGGGGAAGTCCGGATTCGGTCTCAGAGGGCATGCGCCTCACCCTAGGGCTCGATGTCTCAACGCTGAAGCCCTGCGTTCCCCAAGCCGACGGGAAGCATCAAAGGTGTGACGAAAAACGCGTTCCCAGGACCGAACCCGCCTAGCCGGTCTACCCGAGCAGGGATACGCTGCTCCCATACCGGACAGCGGTGAGAATCGCGTCCGAGTTGCCCACGCTCGAAGGAGGAAACCCGGTGGCCACCACCACGCCCGTCGGCACCCTCTACCGCGGTGGCGAAGGTATGTGGACCTGGGTTCTACACCGGGTGACCGGAGTGGCCGTCTTCTTCTTCCTCTTCGTTCACGTCCTCGACACGGCGCTGGTTCGCGTCTCCCCCGAGGCATACGACCTCGTGATCGCCACGTACAAGACGCCGATCGTGAACCTGCTCGAGGTCGGGCTCGTCGGAGCCGTGCTCTACCACGCACTGAACGGCCTACGGGTGATCCTGGTCGACTTCTGGTCGCGCGGCCCTCGCTACCAGCGCCAGATGACGTGGGTCATCGCGGGAGTCTGGCTCGTGGTGATGATTCCCGGCACCTACTACATGATGATTCACACAGTCGAAGCCCTCTTCGGGAGTACCCCATGAGCGCCCCCAGCATCGACGCCCCCCGGACCCCTCAGGGAGGCCGCCGCACCCGCCAGCGCAGCAACTTCGAGCTCTACTCGTGGTTGTTCATGCGCATCTCGGGCCTGGTCCTGGTCTTCTTGGTCCTGGGGCACCTGTTCATCATGAACATCCTCGACGGCGGCGTGCAGCGCATCAACTTCGCGTTCGTCGCCGGCCGCTGGGCCAGCCCCTTCTGGCAGGCGTGGGACCTGACAATGCTGTGGCTTGCCATGCTGCATGGCACCAACGGCATGCGAACGATCATCAACGACTACGCAGAGCGCGACCAGACCCGCTTCTGGCTCAAGATGCTGCTCTACGTTTCAGCGGCTTTCATCATCCTTCTCGGGACGCTCGTCATATTCACGTTCGACCCGAATATCGGCTAACTCGAGGAACGAGAGCACCATGCAGACTCATACCTTCGATGTCATCATCGTCGGCGCCGGTGGTGCCGGAATGCGCGCGGCACTGGAATCCAGTGGGCGCGCCCGCACTGCGGTTCTGACCAAGCTCTACCCCACGCGATCGCACACCGGTGCCGCTCAAGGTGGGATGTGCGCGGCCCTCGCCAACGTCGAGGAAGACAACTGGGAGTGGCACACCTTCGACACCATCAAGGGCGGCGACTACCTGGTCGACCAGGACGCCGCCGAGATCATGTGCAAGGAAGCCATCGACGCAGTCCTCGACCTCGAGAAGATGGGCCTTCCCTTCAATCGCACGCCCGAGGGTCGCATCGACCAGCGTCGCTTCGGCGGCCACACCCGCAACCACGGTGAAGCCGCCGTTCGCCGGTCCTGCTACGCCGCAGACCGAACCGGCCACATGATCCTTCAGACGCTGTACCAAAACTGCATCAAGGCCGGCGTGGAGTTCTTCAACGAGTTCTACGTCCTCGACATCATCTTGAACGAGGACTCCGGGGAGCCGGTGGCCGCCGGCGCCGTGGCCTACGAACTCGCCACCGGCGAGATCCACATCTTCCGGGCCAAGTCCGTGGTGTTCGCCACCGGCGGCTACGGCAAGGTCTGGAAGACCACCTCCAACGCCCACACCTTGACCGGCGACGGCATGGGCATCATCTGGCGCAAGGGCCTGCCCCTCGAGGACATGGAGTTCTACCAATTCCACCCCACGGGCTTGGCGGGACTCGGCGTGCTGCTCACCGAAGGTGCGCGCGGCGAAGGCGGAATCCTGCGCAACGCTTCCGGTGAGCGCTTCATGGAGCGCTACGCCCCCACCATTAAGGACCTCGCGCCGCGCGACATGGTGGCGCGCGCCATGGTCCAAGAAGTTCGCGAAGGCCGAGGGGCCGGACCAAACAAGGATTACGTCTACCTCGACCTCACGCACTTGCCCGCCGAGCAGGTGGAGTCGAAGCTTCCGGACATCACCGAGTTCGCACGTACCTACCTCGGTGTGGATCCGATCACCGAACTCGTGCCGGTATTTCCCACCGCTCACTACGCCATGGGCGGCGTGCCGACCAACGTCGAGACAGAGGTCCTTCGAGACAATGAGCACGTCGTTCCCGGTCTCTACGCCGCCGGTGAAGTCGCCTGCGTCTCGGTACACGGCGCAAACCGTCTGGGCACGAACTCACTTCTCGACATCAACGTCTTCGGCCGCCGCGCGGGAATCGCGGCCGCTGAGTATGCGAACTCCGTCGAGCACGCAGAACTACCCGCCGATCCGCAAGGAACCACCATCGCGTTGGTCGAGAGCCTGCGATCAGGGACGGGAAGCGAGCGAACCGCTGCTCTGCGCAAGGACATGCAGGAGACCATGGACATGAACGCCCAGGTCTACCGAACCGAAGCCACCCTGAAGCAGGCGCTGGCCGACGTCCAGGAACTCAAAGCGCGCTACGCGAACGTATCCATCCAAGACAAGGGCACCCGCTACAACACGGACCTCATTGAGGCGATCGAGCTGGGGTTCTTGCTCGACCTGGCCGAAGTGACCGTCGTCAGCGCGCTGGAGCGTAAGGAATCGCGGGGTGGTCATGCCCGCGAGGACTACCCCAACCGCGACGACGTCAACTTCATGCGCCACACCATGGCCTACAAGTCCGAAGACGTCAGCGGCGAGGACTACGTCCGTTTGGACTACAAGCCGGTAAGTGTTACCCGCTACGAGCCGATGGAGCGCAAGTACTGATGACTGCTGTCGTCGAGGAGACCACCGTCCCTGAAACCGAGATTCCGGTCGCTACGGAGGTCACGTTCCGTATCCGTCGGTTCCTTCCCGATGTTGACGACGAGCCGCACTGGGAGGACTACACCGTCGCGCTTTTCCCCACCGACCGCGTTCTCACGGCGCTGGAGAAGATCAAGGGCGAACTCGACGGAACTTTGAGCTTCCGCCGTTCGTGCGGTCACGGGATTTGCGGCTCTGATGCGATGCGCATCAACGGCCGTAATCGGCTGGCCTGCAAGACGCTGGTCAAGGACCTCGACGTCACCAAGCCGATCACCATCGAGGCGATCAAGGGACTGCCGGTCGAGAAGGACATGATCGTCGACATGGAGCCGTTCTTCGCGGCTTACCGACAGGTGCTGCCGTTCCTCATCCCCGAGGGTCACGAGCCATCCCGCGAACGCCTTCAGTCGGCTGAGGATCGCGCCCGCTTCGACGACACCACCAAGTGCATCCTGTGCGCGTGCTGCACCACGTCCTGCCCCGTCTACTGGACCGACGGCCAGTACTTCGGTCCGGCCGCGATCGTGGCAGCACACCGGTTCATCTTCGATAGCCGCGACTCTGGCTTCGAGCAGCGCCTCGAGGTGCTGAACGACAAAGAGGGCGTGTGGCGCTGCCGCACCACCTTTAACTGCACCGATGCCTGCCCGCGTGGCATCGAGGTCACTAAGGCGATCCAAGAGGTCAAGCGCGCGCTCATCTTCCGCCGCGTCTAACCGCGAACTTGCGCTCTCAGAGCGCGAACTTGCAGTTCTGAGCGTCGAACCTGCAGTGTGGGAGCGCGAAATTGCGTTCAGTCCACAGGTCCAGCGAGTGCCTCAGGATTCTTCGCGTGTGCGGGCAGCCGACCCGCGATAACGTCCAAGACGGCCTGCGTTGCCTGCTCAGTCATCGCTTCGATGGAACGGTGACTAAGTCCGGCGATGTGTGGGGACATGATCACCGTTGGTAGATCCCGAAGCGGTGAATCCCCGATCGGCTCTCGAGCGAACGTATCGATGCCAGCTCCTCCGAGGTGCCCAGCCGCGATCGATTCGGCGAGAGCCAGCTCATCCACGATGCCTCCGCGGGAAACATTGACCACATAGGAACCAGGCTTCATCGAGGCGAAAGCCTGTGCGGCCAGCAGACCCTTGGTCCCCTCGGTCAACGGGGCATGAACGGTGACGACGTCGCTTCGCGCGAGCAGCGTCGGTAGGTCGACGAGTTGCGTACCCTCAGGCGCTTCATCCAGGTACGGATCGTGGACGAGAACCGTGGTGCCGAATCCGCGCAGCCGACGGATCACAGCCCGCCCGATCACACCTGAACCCACGAGCCCGACTGTGGCAGCGTAGAGATCACCAGGAGTGAGCGATCCGGCGCGATCCCACCGACCGTCGCGGATCGCCACATCGTTTTCTGCTAGTCGTCGCTGCAGAGCAAGAATCATCGCCAACGCGTGATCGGCAACCGCCTCTTCGTTTGCACCCGGGGTCGTAGCCACCACCACCCCCGCCTTGGTGGCAGCGCCCATGTCGATGGCATCGACCCCCACTCCCGTTCGGGCTATCACCTTGAGGCTCGGACATGCCGCGAAGACTGACGCATCGAACGTATCGGTACTGGCGATAACGCCTACCGCATCGCCGAGAATCTCTGCGAGTTCTGCCGGAGTTCGGTTACTCGTTCGTGGATGGAGTCGAATCCCGAGTCCGGCCTGCGTGAGTAATGCACCTGTGGTCGGTCCGTTGACGTCGTAAACCGGCCATGTCACAACAACATCGCGACTCACGCGAAACCCCGCATTTCATAGAAAACGAAAAACGCCGTAGCCTCACCCTACGGCGTCCAACGAAAGGTGCGAGATGCGTCCGAACCCGTGGCTAGAGGCGATTCGATCAGGAAACGTCGCCATCGGCAGTTGGATTTCCAACCCGTCGACCATCAACGCAGAGATCATGGCCGCCGCCGGATTCGACTACGTAGCGATCGATACCCAGCACGGCGCGATCGACTATTCGACGATGCTGCCCATGCTCCAAGTTCTCTCGCTCGGCAGGGCAACACCGATCGTGCGCGTGCCATCCTGCGACTCAGGGCACATCGGAAAGGCGCTTGATGCCGGCGCTCGCGCGGTGATTGTGCCGATGGTCAACGACCGCGAAACCTGCGAGCGCGCACTCTCCTACACACGCTACGCACCCGATGGTGAACGGAGCTTCGGTCCCACCCGCGCGGTTCTCGCAGAAGGTGACGACTACTTCGACCACGCCGCCGATCAGATCTCCTTGATCCCGA
>Ga0181594_10003814_pt1 | contig 13570 bp, 15 predicted proteins | sample 071ome_18_FD_145603 | JGI IMG/M metagenome (GOLD analysis project Ga0181594, IMG submission 145603) | Coastal salt marsh microbial communities from the Groves Creek Marsh, Skidaway Island, Georgia - 071413BT metaG (spades assembly) | ecosystem: Environmental > Aquatic > Marine > Intertidal zone... | reverse complement strand
TGTACGAGGATCCGGCTGCCGGCCGATCGACAGGCTCGCTGTACTGCATCGAGAAGGGCGACGTGCAGGTACTCCGCACCGAGGTCGGCATACCAAATGGGCTCGTGTTCGATCCGGTCCGTGAGCGCGTGTACTGGGCGGACACCTTCACCTCGACCGTGGTGGTGGCGGACTATGACGCCACAACCGGTACTTGGCACGATGAACGAGTCTTCTTCGACTATGCCGATCAGCCCGGCCGACCGGACGGCGCTTGCCTCGACACCGAAGGCGGCTACTGGTCGGCGTCGGTCACCGGCTGGTGCGTCACCCGAGTCGACCCGGACGGGACCGTCACCGACCGGGTCACGGTCCCGATCGAGAAGCCCTCGATGCCTGCGTTCGGCGGCCCTGATCTCGACCTTCTCTTCGTCACCACGATCGGCGCCGAGCGCAGCCGCACGGCCCCGCCGACTCGAGATGGAGCGATCGCCGGTTCACTCTTGGTGATCAGCGGGACCGGCGCGAAGGGGATCGCTGAGCCTGCCTATCGAGACTGACGCCGCTCGGCGCACCAGTCGACAAAACAGCAACGAGTCGGGCCTTCGGCCCGACTCGTTCACAGACTGGTGATCGGCCGCTACTCGCCCGCAGCAACCCGCAGGCGAAGTTCAGCGCGAGCCTTGTCGTAGGCCGCAGCCGCATCGTCGGCATCGGCGGCAAGTGCCTGCTCGGCCTCGGCCAGCGCCCGCTCCGCCCGAGCCACATCGATGACGTCTTTGGCTTCTGACACGTCGCTCAGGATCGTGATGTCTTCACCACTGACCTGCACGAAACCGCGGTGCACAGCAAACGTGTCGCGGCTCCCATCGTCCTTCACGACGTCGACCGACCACACCTGCAGGATCCCGATGAACGGGATGTGCCCGGCCTGGAAGGCGATGTCGCCACCCTCGACGGTGCGAGCGACAACCATCGAGGCCTCGCCGGTGTAGGACACCGACTCGGGAGAGACGACCTGAACGTTCAGCATGGTTCCTCTGTTCTCGGAGTGTCCCGATCAGCCGATCAGGCCTCGGCCTGCAGTTCGGCCGCCTTGCGCTCGGCCTCTTCCGCACCACCGACCATGTAGAAGGCCTGCTCGGGCAGGTGGTCAAGATCACCGTCAAGCAACGACTCGAAGGAGTCGATGGTCTCCTCGACGGGCGTGAACACACCGTCCTGGCCGGTGAACGCCTTGGCGACGAACATCGGCTGGGAGAGGAACCGCTGGACCTTGCGAGCCCGGTCGACGGTGATGCGGTCTTCTTCGGACAGCTCGTCGAGGCCGAGGATGGCAATGATGTCCTGCAGTTCCTTGTAGCGCTGGAGGACCTCCTGCACCCGGCGGGCCGTCTGGTAGTGACGGTCGCCGACGACCAGCGGATCGAGAATCGTCGAGGACGACGCCAGCGGATCCACAGCCGGGTAGATACCGAGCGCCGCAATGTCACGGGAGAGCTCGGTGGTGCCATCGAAGTGGGTGAACGACGTGAACGGTGCCGGGTCGGTGTAGTCGTCGGCCGGCACGTACACGGCTTGCAGCGAGGTGATCGACTTGCCGCGGGTTGAGGTGATGCGCTCCTGCAGTTCGCCCATCTCATCGGCGAGGGTGGGCTGGTAGCCCACGGCGGACGGCATACGGCCGAGGAGGGTGGACACCTCCGAGCCGGCCTGCACGAAGCGGAAGATGTTGTCGATGAAGAGCAGCACGTCCTGGTTCTGGACGTCGCGGAAGTACTCGGCCATCGTCACGCCGGACAGGGCCACGCGCAGGCGGACCCCCGGGGGCTCATCCATCTGGCCGAAGACGAGGGCGGCCTTGTCGAGCACGGAGGTTTCGCCGTCGCCCATGACGGTTTCGCCCATCTCGATGAAGAGGTCGGTGCCCTCACGGGTGCGCTCGCCCACACCGGCGAACACGGACACACCACCGTGGTTGGAGGCCACACGGGTGATCATCTCGGTGATCAGAACGGTTTTGCCCACACCGGCACCACCGAACAGACCGATCTTGCCACCCTCCTTGTAGGGGGTGAGGAGATCGATGACCTTCACGCCGGTCTCAAACATCTTGGCCGACGGCTCGAGTGCATCGAAGGCCGGGGCCGAGCGGTGGATGTCCCAGCGATCTTGGGTGTCGTGATCGGGGCTGTCGAGACAATCACCCATCACGTTCCAGATGTGACCGAGGGTGCCGTCGCCAACCGGTGCCTGCACGCCGTGGCCGGTGTTGACCACCGGAGCGCCACGGACGAGGCCGTCGGTCGGCTTCATGGCGATGGCACGCACGCGGTTGTCACCGATCTGCTGAGCAACCTCAGCCGGGACATTGACCGCTTCGCCGTCGACATGGATGTCGAACTCGAGTTGGGTGTTGATTTCGGGCAGCGCGCCCGCCGGGAACTCGACGTCGACCACGGGGCCGGCGATGCCGACGATGCGGCCGTTCTTGAGTTCGTTCTCGGTGACAGTCATGGGTGTGTGCTCCTGGGAGGAGTGGTGTGGTGTGGATCGTTGGTGGACCGGCCCGGGTGGGTCAGCCCTCGTTCGTGGGGTCGGATGCGGTCTCGCTCTCGGGCGCGCTGCCGATCTGGGCGAACATGCCCTCGAGATCGATGGCCTGCGCCCCAGCACCGCTCTCGTCGAGCGCCTCGGCACCACCGACGATCTCCATGATCTCGGTGGTGATGGCGGCCTGACGAGCGGCGTTCATTTCGCGGCTGAGCTTGGTGATCAATTCTTCGGCGTTATCGGTCGCCGACTTCATCGCCCGCTGACGGTTGGCGTGCTCTGACGCCGCACAGTCGAGCAGTGCGCCGAAGAGACGGGCTTCGATGTAGCGAGGAAGGAGCGCCTCAAGCACCGAGTCGGGCGACGGCTCGAACTCGAAGCTGGCGGCCGCCTCGGCATCGCCACCGCCGGACTCGGCCATCACGGCGGTGTCCTCGAGCGGCAGGAAGCGACGAACCGACACCCGCTGGGTGCCCATCGAGACGAACTCGGTGTAGATGAGCTCGACCTCATCGACTTCGCCGCTGATGAACGCCTCGGCGACATCGTCGGCGATTCGGCGAGCGTCCTCGTAGCTCGGGGCATCGGTGAAGCCCTGGTAGTCGTAGTCGACCCGGTAGTTCCGGAAGCCGAAGTACGCCGACGCCTTCTTGCCGACGGCGAACAGCACGTAGTCCTTGCCTTCGGCCCGGTGCCCCTGAAGCTGGCGCTCCGCAGCCCGGATCGGGTTGGTGTTGTAGGCGCCGGCCAGACCGCGGTCACCAGCCATCACGATGAAGCCGACCTTCTTGACCTCGTCGGCTTGGCGCAGCAGCGGGTGGCTTGTCTCGGCCCCGCCTGCGGCAAGGTTCTCGATCACGGCCGTGATCTGGCGCGAGTACGGCCGCGCCGCGTCGGCTCGCTGCATCGCCTTAACCACGCGGGTCGCGGCGATGAGCTCCATGGCTCGAGTGATCTTTTTGGTGGACTGGACGCTGGAGATGCGTCGACGGAGCTCGCGCTCCTTGCCTCCCGGCATGAGTTACCTCAGTCCTCGTCGCGGGTGATGTCTTCTTCGGGGAGCGTGGTGTCGGAGTCGACCAGCTCCATGTGGGCTTCGCCCTGACCCTCTGCGTCGGGTTCAGCACCCGAGCCGTCGGAGGCCTGGAACTGCTCGGCGAACGCCTTGATGCCAGCTTCGAACGCGTCCTCGTCGGGGATGACGCCGTCGTTCTTGATCGAACTCATGATGTCGGCGTGACGGGTGCGGAACCACTCAAGCAGTTCCGCTTCGAAGCGCAGCACGTCCTCGACGGGGAGGGCGTCGAGGTAGCCGCGGGTGCCGGCGTAGATCGACACGGTCTGCTCGTCGACCGGGTACGGGCTGTTGACGCCCTGCTTCAAAAGCTCGGTGAGGCGGTAGCCACGCTCAAGCTGGGCCTTCGACACCGCATCGAGATCGGAGCCGAAGGCGGCGAACGCCTCAAGCTCACGGAACTGCTGCAGGTCGCCCTTCAGCGTGCCGGTGGCGGTCTTCATGGCCTTGACCTGGGCGGCCGAGCCGACGCGGGACACCGAAATACCGACATCGACGGCGGGGCGGATGCCCGACTTGAACAGATCGTCCTGGAGGAAGATCTGACCGTCGGTGATCGAGATCACGTTGGTCGGGATGAAGGCGGACACGTCGCCGGCCTTGGTCTCGATGACCGGGAGGGCGGTGAGCGAACCGGCGCCGAGCTCGTCGGACAGCTTGGCAGCCCGCTCGAGGAGACGCGAGTGGAGGTAGAAGACGTCGCCCGGGAAGGCTTCACGGCCCGGCGGGCGACGCAGCAACAGCGACACCTGACGGTAGGCCTCAGCCTGCTTGGAAAGGTCGTCGTAGATGATCAGCGAGTGCTCGCCGTTTTCCATCCAGTGCTGACCCATGGCGCAACCGCCGTAGGGGGCGAGGTACTTGAACGGGGCCGGATCCGATGCGGGGGCGACCACTACCGTGGTGTACTCCATCGCACCGAGCTCTTCGAGCGTGGCAACCGACTGGGCGACTGTCGAGGCCTTCTGGCCGATCGCGACATAGATGCACTTCACCCCGAGACCCTTCTGGTTCAGGATCGTGTCGAGGGCGATGGTGGTCTTGCCGGTCTTGCGGTCGCCGATGATGAGCTCGCGCTGACCACGGCCGATCGGGATCAGCGAGTCGATCGACTTGATGCCGGTCTGCATCGGCTCGTGCACCGGCTTGCGGCCGGTAATACCGGGAGCCTGAATCTCCATTCGGCGGGGCTGGACGTTGGTCAGCGCTCCCTTGCCGTCGACGGGCTCACCGAGCGGGTTGACAACTCGGCCGAGCAACCCGTCACCGACCGGAACCGAGAGGATCTCGCCGGTGGCGACCACGGTCTGGCCTTCCTCGATGCCCTCGACGTCGCCGAGCACCACGGCGCCAATCGAGTCCTCGTCGAGGTTGAGGGCGAGGCCGACGAGTCCGTTCTCGAAGCGGAGCATCTCGTTCACCGCCGCGTTGGGCAGGCCCGAAACGCGAGCAATACCGTCGCCGACCTCGAGCACACGACCCACGGTGGTCTGCTCGACGGAGGGGGTGAAGCCCTCGAGGTTCGCCTTCAGCGCTGCGGTGATCTCATCGGTGTTGATCTGCAGATCAGCCATTTTCGTCTATCTCTCTGGTGTGAAGTTCTGGGTGGGCGGTGAATCGATGGGGACGGTCAGCCGATGTGGCTCTTGACCTGGGCGAGGCGGCTGCGCACGCTGCCGTCGATGACGGTGTCACCGATGGTGGTGACGATGCCGCCGAGCACGGAGGGGTCGACGGTCACGCGGACGTCGACATCCTTGCCGGTCGCCTGCTTGAGCGAGGCGGCGAGGCGCGCCATCTGATCCTCGGAGAGCGCAACGGCGGAGCGGACCTCGGCGACGTCGCGGCCACTGGCGGCCGCCAGTTTGCCGACGAGCGCTCGGGCGATCGCCGGGAAGTCGCTGGCTCGACCGGCACCGACCACAAGGGAGACCGCCGCAGTGGTGACATCGGAGGCCTTCCCCTGAAGGAGGTCTTCGACGATTTGCTGACGGGTGGCGGCCGGCACGTGGGGGTCGGCGAGTGTGTTTCGCAACTCGTCGTTGGCCTCAAGAGCCTGGGCAAAGCGCAGGATCTCGTCGTCGGCCCCGGTGTCGCCCTCCGCTCGCAGCACCGCGAGGAGAGCGGCGGCGTAGGCGTCGATGGTGTCGCTCATGAGATGGTCTTTCGTTCCGCGGTCAGCTGGCGCCGACGCTGGAGATGTAGTCGTCGATCAGGGCGGACTGGGTGGTGTCGTCGAGGTTGTTGCGCACCACGGCGTCAGCGGCGATGCGGGCCTGCTCGGCAACGGCGGCACGGAGGTCAGCCAGGGCTTGGTCCCGCTGGGCGGCGACCTCGATCTGAGCCCGCTCCTTCGCATCAGCGACGTCGCTCTCGGCGCGTGCGATCAGGTCCGCCTCAAGGCGGGTGGCCTGTTCGCGGGCATCGGCGATGATCGCGTCGGCTTCAGCACCAGCGTCACCGAGCGAGGAGGTGAGAGCCTCCAACTCGGCCTCAGCCTCGGCCTTGGCCTGCTCGGCCTCAGCGAGTTCGCTCTCTACCCTGTCCGAGGTGGCCTTCATGGCGGCCTTGATCGCCGGCACGCCCTTCATGACGAACACCACGGCGATGATGAGGAACGCAGCTGAGCCCCAGTAGAACTCGTTCGGATCGCCCGGGATCCAGTTTCCGTTCGGTCCTTCGGCGGCGAAGATTCCGATCATGGTCGTCTCCTTCAGTCGGCCGAGAGGGCCTGGTCGATGACGGACTGCTGGGTTCCAGCGTCAAGATCACGGCCGAGCACGATCTGTGCCGCCCCGACGGCGAGCGACGACACGTCGCCTCGCATGCCGGACAGCGCTTCAGCTCGGGCCTGGTCGATCTCGGCTTGTGCACTGCGCCGCATCTCGGCGATTTCCGTGTCGGCTTCGGCCTGCAGGGCTGCGCGACGCTCGTCGGCGGCAGCACGGGCCCCGGCGAGCAGGGCGTTGGCCTCGGCCCGCGCCTCGGCGAGGGTTGCCTCGTGGTCCCGACGAGCTGAACCGAGCGCAGAGGTCGCCGCATCGGCGGCATCCTTGCCCGACTGGATCGTGCTGGAACGCTCCTCCATTGCCCGCTGGATCGGGGGCAGGAGGACGAACTTCATCATCGCCCAAAGGGCGAAGAAGAAGATCGCCGCCCAGACGATCTCGTTCTCGACGGGAATGACGGGGTTCGGCGGATCGCCGGCCTCTTCTTCGGCCGCTACAACGAAGGCCAAGAGATTGATCACGGATTCACCTCAGGTGGTACGGGTGACGAACAGACGTTCAGAACAGTGCACCGGATCACAGCGGATCCGGGGTGCCGTCAGACGGCGGGATCAGACGAACTTCAGGAGAATGAAGACGACGAAGCCGATGAGGGCAAGCGCCTCGGTGAAGGCGATGCCGAGGAACATCGTGGTCTGCACCTGGCCGGCCGACTCGGGCTGACGGGCCATGGCCTGCACGGCCTGACCGACGAGGTAGCCGATGCCGATGCCCGGGCCGATGGCGGCAAGGCCGTAGGCCATACCGGCGCCGCCGGCGGCCTCGATGTTCTGCTGGTCGGCGGCCTCAAGGCCTTCCTGCGCAATCTGGGCGAGAACGCTCATTGTGGATGTGCTCCTGTTTTGGGGTTTCTGCCGGCCATGACCGGCGGGATCTTGGTTGGGACTGGGGTACTCGACCGAGCGATCAGTGCGCCGGGTGGAGGGCGCCACCGATGTACACGGCGGCAAGGATCGTGAAGACGAAGGCCTGGATCAGCGACACGCCGACCTCGAAGGCGGTGAAGGCGACGAGGCCGGGGAAGGTGCCGATCTGGATGAGGACCAGCGCCGAGGCCGACCAGACCGAGATGCACAGCACGCCGAAGGTGATGAGGAGGATGTGGCCGGCGAGCATGTTGGCGAAGAGACGCACGGCATGGCTGAAGGGCCGCACGAGGAAGGTCGAGAGGAACTCGATCGGGGTGACCAGTAGGTAGAGCGCCTTCGGAACGCCCGGCGGGAACAGAACTTCTTTGAAGTAGCCGGGACCGTTGTGGCGAACACCGACCGAGATGAACATGCCCCACGCGATCAGGGCCAGCACCAGCGGACCGGCCATGCGGGCATTGGCTGGCATCTGGAAGAACGGGATGACCTCGGTGATGTTGCCGATGAAGATGAAGAGGAAGAACGAGACCAGAAGCGGCAGGTAGGGCTCACGGCCGTGGCCGATACCGGGCTTCGCGATCTGCTCATCAACGAAGGTGACGATGCCCTCCGAGACGGTGCGGAACCCTCGCGGAACGAGGCCGCTCCCGCGAGCACCGAGAAGGAAGATCGCCATCGGGATGACCAGGCCGAGGAAGTGAATGAACGCGATCTTGTTAAACGCGTACCACTCGCCCTCACCAAACCACGCTGGCCACTCGATCACGTTCTCGATCGGCGGGAATTTCACGGCTCCCAGAAGGTTCACTGGTGCTCCTTGGTTTCGGAGAGGTCGGAGATCGTTGGGCTGTTGCTTGCCTGGGCGGCGTCGAGGCCGGGCTTCGGCGTAAGCCCGGGAAAGGCTAGCGAAGCGGACACGAAACGCATCTCCCAGAACAACAATCCGAGATGAGTAATGATGAGCGTGAGCCCAAGCGGGACCAACTCGACCCAGGCGGCGTCACGCACGAGCAGCACAGCGAGGGTGATCAGGCCGAGGCGAATAAGGAACCCGAAGAGGGCAACGCCTGCCATGAGGGCGATCGAAATGCGAGCGGCGTGCCCGAGTGACCACGCCGCCAGCATGAAGTTCACCACCACGATGGCCAGGGCGTAGGCGACCGAGGCGGCACCGTCGGCTCCCCAAAAGATGGCACCGACCATCGCGGCGATTGGGGCGATCATCGCTCCTCGACGGGCGAGGTCCTTCGCGACCTCAACGGCGGGCGACGGGCCCTCCATCCGCATGGCGAGGGGGTTGGCGGGGGCGTTCACGAGTCGGAGCCTTCAAGCGGCATGGTGTCGATTTCACCGGTGAAGTCGCGAACGGGACGAGCGCCGAGCTCAGCAGCCTCGGCTCGGAGACGGGCTGCTTCTTCGCGAACCGCAGCGGCGTGTTCGGCGGCTTCGTGCATGCCCCGTTGATAGTCGTAATACACCTTCAACACAGCACCGACCGTGCCGAACGCGAGAAAGGCGAGCATGAAGATCGGGCGGGTTCCGGCCGCCGAGTCGATCCAGAGTCCGAGAAGGGCGATGAGTACGGGGGCGAGGACGAGGTCGAAACCGCCGCTCGAGCGCCAGATGGCGTCATGCAGTTCGCGCTTTCCCGCAGCGTCCATACCTGTCCCCGGAGACCTGTCCTCGAGCGAGCCACCGCACCCGATCCGGCCGCTCGTGAACCCATGCACAAGCTAGCTCGGCGCCTCCCGGCTGGCAACCCGAACCGCGCCCCCGGCGGGGTCGGGTCGAGCGGAGCGATCGTCAGCGAACCGAACCCGTCATCAGTCGACCCATGGGGCGTTGATCGACCGGAACGAGGTCGGAACCGGCAATCGGGCGGCCAGACGCTCGACATAGGGCAGTCGATCGCGCTCTGGCATCACGATCCGGATCTCGGTCGGAACGTGCACGGACACCAGGTCGGCAATCGCCGGCACCAAGCCGAGATCGACCCCCACCGAGCACACCACGAGCACCCGCGCGTCGCCATCGACCGCGAGCAAGGCTGCCGGCGCCGCCTCGAGCAGGTTGGTACGAGGTGGGATCGGCTCGACGAGCTCCGGAAGGGACACTCCTGCCAACCGGGGATCCTGGACGACGAGATGCCGGAGCCACCGCTCGCGGCCCAGGCGGTTCACCGCGTGAGAAACGGCTCCCGGCGTGCGATGCGGGCGAACTTGGGTGACGGCGTCATGGAGCGCATCAGCCGGGCTCCGGCCGGCGTGCAGCAACGCCGCCGCTTCGCGATCGAAACGCCCGACCCCAGCTTCGAGGACGGGGCCGTCAGGGCCATGCAGGATCCGGGCGACCTCGAGCCCGGCCAGTTCACCACGAACGATGCCGTCCTCACAGACGATCTCGAGCCCCTCATCAATCAACAGCTCCTCGAGATGCGCGATGTCGTCGGGTCGCGGCAACGCCGGCGGAAGCGGTTCGGGAACGGCCTCGATCACCGTGTCTCCCTGCGACTCCCAGACCCGAAGCTCAGGGGCGAGCACCGCGGTCCGGCGCGCATGGACAGCGGCGTGATGGTCGACGACCAGCTCGGCCGTCGCGGGAGCGTGGCGGTCAAGCCAGACCAGCACCCCACCGAGCGCGGCAAGATCGCTGCTCATCGACACGATCCAGGCCTGATCGCCATCGCGAACCGTGGTCCCGAACGGCGCGGCATCCGGAGTTGCTGACGGGCTCAGATCGAAGCACTGCGTAAGCAGCGCAACGGCACGAGCCCGCTCAAGTTGAGCCCGACGATCAGCGTCGAGCGCCACGAAAACTCAGCTCTCGTCGCCCTCAGCAGCGGGAGCGTCGGACTTCTTGCGGCGGCCGTAGCGCTTCTCGAAGCGCTCGACGCGACCGGCGGTGTCGACGATCTTCATCTGGCCGGTGAAGAACGGGTGGCTCTCGCTGGAGATCTCCACCTTGGCGAGGGGGTACTCGTTGCCGTCCTCCCAGGTGACGGTCTCGCTCGTGGCGATCGTCGAGCGGATAATGAACGACGTGCCAGCGGACATGTCCTGGAAGACGACCGGGCGGTACTCGGGGTGGATTTCGGACTTCATAGCGGTCTCCCAGGCTACGAGGACGGTGCCGAGGAAGCGACCTCGGCCAGGAATTCGTCGTTGTTCTTGAATTCCTCGAGACGGTTCATGAGCATCTCGAGGCCGGCGGCCGAGCCCTTCTCGTCCGACAGCGCGCCGAGCACGCGTCGGAGCTTCCAGACCTGGTCCAGTTGCTTCTTCTCGAACAGGAGTTCTTCGTGCCGGGTCGAGGAACCGTCGATGTCGATCGCCGGGTAGACGCGGCGTTCAGCAAGGCGCCGGTCGAGCCGCAGCTCCATGTTTCCGGTGCCCTTGAATTCCTCGAAGATCACCTCGTCCATCCGCGAACCCGTCTCGACGAGCGCAGTGGCGAGGATGGTGAGCGAACCGCCCTCTTCGATATTGCGAGCCGCACCGAAGAACCGCTTCGGTCCATACAGGGCGGCCGCATCGACACCGCCCGAGAGGGTCTTGTTCGAGGCTGGCGTCTCGAGGTTGTAGGCCCGGGTCAGGCGGGTGATGCCGTCGACGATCACACAGACGTCGCGGCCGACCTCGACCAGTCGCTTCGCCCGCTCGATGGCGAGATCGGCGATGTGCACATGCTCGTCGGTTGGGCGATCGAACGTCGACGCAACGACCTCACCGTCGCCCTTCATCCACCGACGCATGTCGGTCACTTCCTCGGGGCGCTCGTCGATGAGGAGCACCATGACGTACACCTCGGGATGGTTGGCCTCGATTGAGCGGATGATCTGCTTCATCACGCTCGTCTTGCCTGCCTTCGGCGGCGAGACGATCAGGCCCCGCTGCCCCTTCCCGATGGGCGCAACAAGGTCGATGATCCGAGCCGTCATGTTCGCCCGGTCGGCCTTCATCTCCATCCGCAGCCGCTCGTCGGGGTACAGCGGTGTGAGCGAATCGAAGTCGGGGCGACTGCTCGCAGCCTCCGGGTCACCGCCGTTGACCGTTTCGACCGACATCAAGGCGGGGTTCTTCTCGTTGCGATTGGCGGGCCGAGAGGGCCCGGCAATCACGTCGCCCTTGCGGAGACCGAACTGCCGAATGAGTTTGACCGGCACATAGGCGTCGTCACGGCGCGGGACATACCCGTCGACCCGGAGAAAGCCGTAGCCCTCGCTTCGCAGGTCGAGTCGGCCCTCGACAGGGATCGGCTCGCCGTCCCATGCTTCGTTGTTGTCGTTCCGGTTGTCGCGATCGCGACCTCGGCGGCGGCGACGACGATTGCCCGGTTCAGGTTTTGCGTCGGCATCGTGCGCCCCGGCTGCGTCCTCGTTCGATCGACCCGTGGATGCCGACTCGGCATCGGGTTGCTCCGCTCCGTCCTTCGCCGCAGCAGCGTCAGAGGAGTCCCCGTCGTCCGTCGGGGCGGCTGCCGCCGCACCGGTATCGCTGGCTTCGGCTGCATCGGCCGCAGCATCATCAGCGGCAGGAGCGTCATCTCCAGGGGTGCCGGACCCATCACCACCGGCGGCAAGGTCGAGGATGAGATCGATGATCTCGCCCTTCCGAGCGCGAGAGGACGGCTTCTTCCCAAGCGTCGTCGCAATCGCGGTCAGTTCGTCTCGGTCTTTGCGTTGCAGCGTCGATCGACGCATCTCCGTGGTCTCCACGGCGGTCTCCTCGAGAGGCGTCCTGGCTGCGGAACCCCGCCGCAGCGTTTGTCAGGGGTGGTCGTCGGGCCCAACACACCGGGCCTGGTTCCGTCACAACTGACGCAACCCACGAACGATGAGTGTGAGGGTACCGGCGTTCAGCCCCGTCGCACGCTGTCCACGAAATCTTCGACGATGCCGAGGTCGTTCGGCAGATCCGTCACCCGCTCAGGCCGCTCGAACAGATCGGCGAGGTGAGGCGGGAGACCGGGACGGATCCCGGTCGCTTGCTCGACGGCGTCAGGGAACTTCGCAGGATGCGCGGTGGCCAGGGTGACGACCGTCTCGTCAGGCCGCCGAAGCCGACGGGCGGCGCCGACACCTACGGCGGTGTGCGGTTCGATGAGCAGGCCGGTGCGGTCGTGCACGTCAGCGATGATCTCGAGCGTTTCGGTGTCGCTGAGGCGTGTCCCGCTGAATTCATCGACGAGGCGACGGTGTTGGTCCGACGTGAGCTGCGCCGATCCAGTGGAACGGAACGAGGCGAGAAGTTCGGCGGTTTCGGGGCCGTTGCCATCGAGCAACTCGAACAGCAGCCGTTCGAGGTTCGAAGAGATCTGGATGTCCATGCTCGGAGAGAGTGTGGGAACCACCTCCTCGGCGGTCATCTCCCCGGTTGCGATCAGTCGAGTCAGGATGTCATTGGTGTTCGAGGCGACCACGAATCGCTCGACCGGGAGACCCATGCGGTGGGCGACATGACCAGCGAAGACATTGCCGAAGTTGCCGGTCGGCACACAGAACGTGGTCGGGGTGTTTCGGCGGCCCAGCTGGTGCGAGGCCCAGACGTAGTAGACGATCTGGGCCATCACCCGGGCCCAATTGATCGAGTTGACGGCCGAGAGCCCAACACGGGTGCGGAAGGCTTCGTCGGCGAACATCGCCTTCACGAGATCCTGACAATCGTCAAACGTGCCATCGACCGCGACGGCGTGGACGTTCGACGACGTCAGCGTGGTCATCTGGCGACGCTGGACCTCGCTCGTTCGACCCTTCGGAAACAGGATGACGATGTCGACACGATCTCGGTCCCGTACCGCTTCCATCGCCGCCGATCCGGTATCACCCGACGTGGCACCGACGATCGTCACCCGCTGGTCGCGCCGCTCCAACTCGTAGTCGAACAGGCGACCGACAAGCTGGAGCGCAATGTCCTTGAACGCCAGGGTCGGCCCGTGGAACAACTCGAGGAGGTGGTGGCCAGGTTCGAGCTCGACCACCGGGCAGACGTCGGGATGAGCGAAGCTGTCGTAGGCGTCGGCAACCATCGGCGCGAAGTCGGATCCGTCGATCGAGTCGGCCACGAACGGCGCCATCACCGCCGCGGCAAGGTCGGCGTAGGTGTCAGTCGGCTCGTCGGGAAGCGAGGGCCACGAGGTCGGGAGGTACAGACCGCCGTCGGGGGCGAGACCGCCGAGGAGGGTGTCGCCGAACCCGATCTCGGGTGACCGGCCACGGGAACTCGCGTAGGTCACCACGGGCTCAGGCGTCGGCGATCAGCCGGATGACGGAGTCGACCGCGTTCACTGCATCCAGATGGGCGAGTGCG
>Ga0181594_10003809_pt1 | contig 13583 bp, 10 predicted proteins | sample 071ome_18_FD_145603 | JGI IMG/M metagenome (GOLD analysis project Ga0181594, IMG submission 145603) | Coastal salt marsh microbial communities from the Groves Creek Marsh, Skidaway Island, Georgia - 071413BT metaG (spades assembly) | ecosystem: Environmental > Aquatic > Marine > Intertidal zone... | reverse complement strand
CGGCTTTACGGGCGGCGCGCTGGGTGTCCTTCTCCCGCGCCTTGACCACCGCCGCCTTGGCCGAATCCGTCGCCTGGAACATCTCCAGCGAATCCAGCTCATCCTCCACTACTGGCGTCAGGGCCTGATCCATATAGCTGTAGCGGTCGGCGGATCTCTTGATCCGCCGCCGCAGCAGAACCAGCCGGGAAAGCAGCACGCCAAGGCGGACATGTTTCCAGGCGATTTCAGCCCAGTAGCGCGGATAGAATACAAGCGGGTTTTCCAGCTTCATGCCGTTGCGCCGGTCGCGCCGGTATTTCTTGCGCAGATAGCCGCCCTGCAGCGGGTGGACGCCTTCGATATCGATGCAGGACCTGAACCAAAGCAGCAGGAAAAGCATATTGCCGCCATTGATGCCGCTGGCTTCCGCGCGCCGGATCACGGTCGTCATGTGATCATAGGTGTAATATTGCTTCCAGGCATCGTTATAGGCTTTCTGCCATTCCTCGCGTGACATTTTTGGATGCGCCGTGGTGACATGTTCCAGATCGTACCGGTTCATGTCCGCGTCCATCGCGACGTCCTTCTGATGCAGCCCCTTGTGATCGGCGGAACCGGGCAGGGGCGTCAGGCAGAAGAATTCCAGCAGATCGATCGGCAGTTCGCGCTTGATGATATCGATGTCGCGGCGGATCGAGTCCGGTGTGTCGCCCGGAAAACCCAGAATATAACCGGCATAGGTGACGACCCCCGCGGCGCGCCAGGCCAGCAGCATTTTCCGGTAATCGGTGATCCGGTTCTGGCGTTTGTTGGCGCTCATCAGATTGTCGGGATTGATATTCTCCAACCCGATAAAGACCCGGTTCACACCGGCGCGCGCTGCCTTTTCGATAAACCCGTCGATCTGGTGGCACAGTGTATCCACCTGAATAACCATGCTGAATTTCAGCTTTTCCTCTTCGCGCAGCCTGATCAGCCGGTCAAAGATCGGTTCCCAGTCCTTGTTGCGGGCCAGATTGTCGTCGGTCACGAAGAACCGGTAGACACCCTGTTTCAGATTGTCCCGGATTATTTCTTCTATGTCATCGACCGACCGCCGCCGCGATTTGCGCCCCTGTACGTTGATGATGGTGCAGAAGGAACACTGGAACGGGCACCCTCGCCCCGCGTCGAAGCTGGACAGCGTCGCCGCCGTCCGGCGTACCCGGACCTGCGGCAGGATCGGGGTCGGCGCGCCTTCCAGCCCCGGCAGATCATTCATGTAGTTATAGATCGGTTCCAGCCGGTTTTCCCATGCATCGCGCAAGACCTCATCGAGATGTTCTTCCGCTTCGCCCGCATAGATGCTGATGCCGAGATCGAGCGCTTCCTGAATATCGGCGGGAATTTCCGGCAACATGGCGAGACAGCCAGAGACGTGGAAACCGCCGATACAGACCGGCAGACCGGCGGCGCGCAGCGGCCGGGCGATATCCATGGTGCGCGGGAACTGGTTCGACTGCACCCCGACAAAGGCGACAAAACCACGTCCCCCGCTTTGTTCGATCTCCGCGATGATGTTGTCCGCCCTGACACGCTCATTGGTTTCATCGATCGCGCGTATGTCGAATTCGACGCCGTCGCCGAGAACTGTGCGGGAAATCGAATCCTGAACCAGCCCGTACATCGCGGCCAGTGTGTTGGAGGGAATTGCCGCTTTAAGCCATTGGATCACGTACCCGTCATCATCGTAATGGGACGGCTTGATCAGATAGATGACAAAGCGTTGTTTTGTGGTCGACATCGGCATCTGCGCATTAAATGGTTTCGAACTCATGCACTGTCCAGACTATAGGCCGAAAGGTATTGCGGATGACAGGGGCGGGGCGTCTCGCTACGCTTCCGCCACAGTCAATTGCAGTGATGGATATGATAAACAATATCGGTATTCGTTTCGACGGGTTCGCCCATACACGGGACTCGCTGGAGGTCGTGAAACAGGCAGAGGCGGCCGGTGCGTCACAGGTCTGGATGGCGGAACATCTCGGCTATCGCGAGGCGGTGGCCTCATCCATGGCCTATGCAATGTCCACGGAAAAAGCCTCGATCATTCCCACCGCCGTCAGCCCGTATCTCTGGCATCCGACGCCAACCGCGATGTCGCTGGCGACGCTGGACGATGTCGCGCCCGGACGGATCGGGGTCGCGGTCGGGACCGGAAACCCGCTTTTCCTGGGCGAATCAGGCCATCAGCCGGAAAAGCCGCTGCGGGCCATCCGCGAATTTATCGAATGTCTGCGGGCGCTCTGGACCGGTGAGGCAGTGACCTATGACGGCGAGTTTTTTCAGCTAAACGGAGCGAAGATGGCGTTTTCGCCCTCGGCGCCGATTCCGATCTATGTCGCCGCGACCCGCGAACAGATGCTGCGCCTGACCGGCCGGATCGGCGATGGGGTGGTGCTGTCCGGCGGGCTCTCCGTCGAACATGTGAAATACAGCCTGGGTCAGATCGCCGAAGGCGCCGCGAAGTCCGGGCGCGATCTGGCGGATTTCCGTACGGCCGCGTTTCTCTATTTTTCCACCTCGGCGGATGGGACGGAGGCCGTCGATTATCTGCGCGGCCGGCTCGCCTTTTTGTTCCGAAACCGGACGATGGCGGACAATATCAAGGCCTCGGGCCTGCCTATCGATCAGGAGGCAATTATCGCCGCCGTAGCCAAACGCGATATGGACACGGCGAAAAGTCTGGTGCCGGATGAGGCGGTGGATGCCTTTGCCGTCGGCGGCACACCCCAAAATTGCCGCGACAGGCTGGTCGCCTATATCGAGGCGGGGGTTACCGAACCGGTGATAGAAATCAGCGGCGATGCGGCAAGCCGCGCATTGGCGCTCGACGTGTTGCGGGAATTTGCCGGCGGATGAACCGGCCCGCGCAATCCGGCCAGCCCATCCGGCGCGGAGAGGATATCAGGCTGCTGACCGGGGCGGGAAATTTTCTCGACGATAACGCGCCCGCCGGATGCCTTCATGCCGCGATTATCCGTTCACCCCACGCCCATGCGAAATTCACGATTGCCGATCATGGCAGCGCGGAAATCCTGACCGGCGCGGATTATGTCGCGGATGGTCTGGGCATGCTTGGCTGCGGCGATGAATGCCAACGCCGGGATGGCTCACCCATGGCCGTCCCGCCGCGCTACCCGCTGGCTGTCGATACCGTCCGATTTGTCGGCGAACCGGTGGCGATGGCGCTTGCCGATACGCCGCAGGCGGCCGCCGCTGCGGCAGAGGCCGTTGAGATCGATTACGCGTCACTCCCCGCCGTGACGGATGTTTCCGGGTCACAAGACGAAGCGTTTTTCGCGCAAACCGGATCCGCGGCGGCATTCGAGGAGGCGGCAAAGGCCGCATCGCATCTGGTTACGCAGGCGCTCGTCAATCAGCGGGTGTCCGCAAATACGATGGAACCGAGGGGCGCGCTCGGGATGTTCGATTCCGCGTTGCAAACCTTCACCCTGCGCGCCGGGGTGCACAGCCCGCATCAGCTTCGGTCCATTCTGGCGAACGAAATTTTCGACCTGGCGGAGGAGAAATTCCGTGTGATCACCGGTGATGTCGGCGGCTCTTTCGGCATGCGGGGCGCGACCTATCCGGAACTGATCCTTGTTCTCTGGGCGGCGCGGCGGTTCGGGCGGCCGGTCAAATGGGTGGCCACGCGGTCGGAGGCGATGCTGGCGGACGATCACGGGCGGGACATGATCAGCAGCGCGGCGCTGGCGCTCGATTCGGACGGAAAGATACTCGGGTTGCAGGCGAAGCTGACCGCCAGCCTCGGTGCCTATCTGTCGATCAAGGGGCCGCGTTCACCGCTCAACGCGCTGTCGCTGCTGCCGTCGGTCTATTGCATACCGGCGCTCGATCTGTCGCTTGCCGGTGTGTTCACCAATACCAACCCCACGACGCCCTATCGCGGGGCCGGCGGACCTGAGGCCGCCTATATCATCGAACGGTTGCTGGACAAGGCGGCGCGCGAGACCGTCATCGACCGGGTCGAATTGCGGCGGCGCAACCTGATCCGACCCGGGGATATGCCGTATGAGAATGGCGCGGGCTGGTCCTATGACAGCGGCGATTTCGACGCGGTGCTGGAGAAGGCGCTGACGGAAGCCGATGCGGCGGGGTTCGATATCCGGCGCGAGAGTTCGGAGGCATCGGGCCGCAAGCGCGGGCTGGGCATATGTCTTGCCATCGAACAGACCGCCCGGCCGGGACGCGAAATCGCGGAGATATCCGTGGCGGCGGACGGGGCCGTCACCGCGTCCCTCGGCAGCGCGCCGCAAGGGCAGGGGCATGAAACCACTTTCCGGCAGATTCTGGCCGACGCGCTGGAGATCGCGCCGGAGAATATTGCCATTGAGACCGGCGACAGCGCGATTACCGCATCGGGCGGCGGCACGTTCAATTCGCGTTCTCTGGTTTCCGGCGGCTCGGCATCCGTACGTGCGGCGGAAAGCCTGATCGAAAAGGGACGGCGGGTTGCCGCCGAGATGCTGGAAGCCTCGGTTGTAGACATCGAATACGGCTTGGGCGCGTTTACGATCATTGGCACCGACCGTTCGGTGACGTTGTCGGCGGTCGCGGCGGAAAGCGGACTGTCGGCGGCGGAGGAATTCGCGACTCCGCAACCGACCTTTCCCAACGGCGCGCATCTGTGCGAGGTGGAAATCGATCCGGAAACCGGGCGCGTTACGGTAGAGCGCTATCTCGCCGTTGATGATGTCGGGATGGTGATCAACCCGCTCCTGCTGGACGGGCAGATACAGGGCGGCGTCGCGCAGGGGATCGGTCAGGCGCTGATGGAAGCGGTGCGCTTCGACCCCGCAACGGGGCAGAATCTCTCCGGTTCCTTCATGGATTACGCCATGCCGCGGGCGGATGATCTCTGCGATATCGATACGGAGGATTACCCGGTTCCGACCGCCCTCAACCCATTGGGCGCGAAAGGCGCGGGGGAGGCCGGGACCTGTGGCGCGTTGCCCGCCGTGATGTGCGCTATCGCCGATGCGCTGGGCCATGACGATATTGAGATGCCCGCAACGGCCGAGCGGGTCTGGCGCGCGCTACGCGCTAGCGGTAAAAATTAACGCAGGGAGGATGGCAATGAATACAGACACATTATCCAAAATGGCCGGGGTCGCGCGCGATAAGGGGCTCGACGCCATTATCGCCACCAGCCCGGAGAACTTCGCCTATGTCGCGGGGTTCGTGGTGCCGTCCCATCACATATTGCGCTGGCGTCATTCCATGCTGGTAATCAGGCCGGATGAGTCCGCCGCCGCCTTTACGGTCGATATGGAGGAAACGACGGTCGCCCGGAACCTGCCGGATGTCCCGCTGACCGCCTGGGGCGAATTTACCGATAACGCGATTGAGGTCTTCGCCGGGATGCTGCGCGATCTCGGGCTCGATAAGGGGACAATCGGGATCGAAACCGATTATCTGCCGGCGGCTGATTTCGAAACGCTCCGGAAAGAGTTGCCGAAGGTCGAATTCGTGCCCGCGCAGGGGTTGTTCAACGATGCGCGTATGATCAAGACGCCGCGTGAAATCGAGTTTCTGCACAGGCTTTCGCGCGTGTCCGACGAAAGCATTGCCGAGGCGCTGGCCGCCGTCGATGCGGGTTCCTCTGAAATGGATATCGCGGCGGCGCTGACGCGCGGCATCTATGCGCGCGGCGCGCAGGATTTCAAATTCATGATCGTCGCCACCGGGGATCGCAGTCAGCTGCCCAATGTCGGCCCGTCCGAGCGCATTCTGGAAAATGGCGATGTCTGCCGTATCGAGATTTTTTCCATCATCGACGGCTATCATGCGGGCGTCTGCCGCACGGCGAAGGTTGGCGATCCGCCGGAACATGCCGAGCGCATCTGGGCGATATTGTCTGATGCCACCAGACAGCTTCTGGAACTGATCAAGCCGGGCGCGAGTTCACGCGCCATCTATGACGCCTATCTGAAAATGATCGAAAGGCTCGACATGCCGCCCATCGCCTTTGTCGGGCACGGCATTGGCCAGCACTTGCATGAAGACCCGTATCTCGGCTGCACCGGCGATTGGGAACTCCAGCCCGGCATGGTGCTGGGGATCGAACCGCTGATCTACCGCACCGGTTACGGATTCGGCATGCAGAACAAGGATATGGTCGCGGTGACGGAAGAGGGCTGCCTGCTGCTATCAGACGCCACTGATACGACCGGGCTGATCCGGTGTGGGCGGTAGCCGCTCCATTTGACCGACCCGGCCCTTGGCATTAGACAAAACCCGCATCGAAATTACCCATCGGCAGGGAGGCCAGAACCATGGGACAGGAAAATATCAAGCTCAGCATCGCGACGACCGATTACGACCATTTTCGCGATTTCCGCACCGGCGATGTGAAGGCGGAGGGCATCGACCACACCTGGTCGGTGCTCAGCCACCATGAATGTTTCGCGCGCTTTACCGCCAACCGCGAATGGGACGTCTCGGAGCTCAGCTTCGCCAAATTCTCTGCCCAGGTGACGCGCGAGGATTCTGACATTATCGGGCTGCCGGTGGTCTGTTCCCGCCTGTTCCGTTTCTCCAGCTTCTACATCAACAAGAATTCCGGGATCAAAACGGTTGAGGACCTGAAGGGCAAGCGCGTCGGCTCACCCGAATGGGCGCATTCGGCGGCCGTTTATATGCGGGGCTGGATGCATAATGAATGTGGTGTGAAGCTGCCCGATGTTCACTGGTATCAGGCGGGCGCCAACGCGCCGGGCCGGATGGAAAAGGTTGAGCTCAACCTGCCGGATGGGGTCGAGATCACCCGCATTACCGATAAGTCGCTGTCGGAGCTTCTGGCCGCCGGTGAGATCGATTGCGCGATTATCGCGCGGCCGCCGACCTGCTTCCTTGAAGGTCACCCGGACGTCACGCGTCTCTTCCCCAACTATGTCGAGATGGAAGAGAAGTACTATGCCGATACCGGTGTCTGGCCGATCATGCATATCATCGCCATGCAGAAGAACGTGCTGGACGAAAACCCCTGGGTCGCGCGCAATCTGCTGAATGCGTTCAATGAATCCAAGAACCGTTCCGTGACGCGTATGCTGGATCCGGCGGTATCGCGCTATCCGCTGCCCTGGATCCCGGCCTATGGCGAACGCATGTGCAACACGTTCGGCAAGGACCCGTATCCGTTCGGCATCGAGGAAAACCGCGCTACCTGGGAACAGATGCTGCTCTATACCCATCAGCAGGGCATCGCGCATAAGCATGTGACGCCGGAGGATATCTTCCCTAAAGGCATCATGACCGCCGTGGTGGTGTAGGGGGCGGTTTCCCACCCCTATCCCGGCCTTCCCCCTTATAGGGGGAAGGGGATAAACGCGCTGATCGAAAATCACCCTCTCCCTATCAGGGAGAGGGTCGGGGAGAGGGTGGAAAGTCCATGCCAGTGGGAATGTGACTGGGCCCCGGATCGCGCTGCGCTTGTCCGGGGTGACAGGCGTTGTTAACGCGCCTTCGTTCGTAAACCGGAAATACAAAAAGATTTGTCACCCCGGCCCTTGAGCCGGGGGCCATCTATCCGCCCTAAGGCTGATCGCTGTTCCGCAACCGGACTATTTCTTTTTCGCCAGGCTCTTCAGATAGGCGGAAATATGATCGACATCCCGCGCGTTGAGCTCAGGAAATTGCGGCATCATCACGTGTTTCGCGTTGAGCCGCGCCCGCAGCGCCGCGGGGGTGGTTTGCGCCAGTTCCTCAAAACGGGGCGCAATGGTGTATTTGGTGTCGACATCATGTTTGACGATGACATGGCAGGGTGTGCATTTCTGCTCTGCGACCAAATAGCCCTTATTCGCGGCCTCATCCGACGCGAACGCCGGACCCGCCATGGCGGCACAGACCAGAATGATGCCGGAAAAACCCGTTAATCCCCTCATGATGTCCCCCTGTTCCGTTTTTTGTCACTTGGAAAATGCTAACGCCGCCGGCCCCCCGGGTCCAGAACAAGCGGGGCGTCAGACCGAATATTCTTTGATCTTGTCCTCATCCACCGTGATGCCGAGACCCGGCCCTTGCGGGCGGTAGACGCGCCCGTCCCTGAACTCGAACGCTTCGGTCACGATGTCGTCGAGATAGTAATTCCCCGCGATTTCCGGCCCCTTCGCGCCCTTCGGTTTGGTGACCGGGCAAACGCTCGGTAGCCAGGCGTTGGGGAGGGCCGCGCCGAGATGCAGATTGGCCGCATTGCCGATGCCGAGCTCCACCGAGCCGCCGATATCGCAATAGATATGAAGGGCGGCGGCCAGGTCGCCCTGCTGCTTCGCGCGGTAAAGCCCGCCCGGCTTTGTGACATAACAGGAAAAACATTCCGCAGCCTTGGTATTATAGAGTTCGATAATGTCCTGCGATGTCCAGGCGCTCTCATCCGCCATGACCGGTATATCGATGCGCTCCGCCACACGGGCCAGCATCTCCGCCCCCATCAGGGGCTGTTCGCAGATGAAGACGCCATATTCCTGTTGCGCCCTGGTCACGCGCACCGCCTCGCTGACTGAGGGATAGCCTTCATTGCCATCGACGCGGATCTTGACGGTCTCAGAGACTTCCTCCCGTATGCGGCGGACAAGTTCGACATCGCGGTCGGGGTCGAGCCCGGTCTTGCATTTGATGGTCAGCGCGCCTTCGGCGACCGCGACCTTCGCCTCCTCGACGCACTTGTCGAGCTCCATGATGCCCAGTGAATGGGTGATCTCGATTGAATCCCGGAAATCCCCGCCGAGCAATTCGCACACCGGCAGGCCCGTTGCCTTGCCCGCGATGTCATAGATCGCCATGTCCAGCAGCGCCTTGGCGTAGGGGTTGCCTTTGACCACCCGGTCCATCCGTTCATGGATGTTGGCGATCTGAAAAGGGGAAAAATCCTTTATCGCCGGGAACAGATGCGCTTCCACCATGTGACGCACGGTTTCCGGGCTTTCGCCATATTGCCGCCCGTCGGCGCCGCCCCAGGTTTCCCCCGCCGGGCTCTCACCCCAGCCGACGATGCCGTCATCGGTCTCCAGCCTGACCACCGCGTGATAGCCGATGGGGGTGTCCATCTTGCTGGCCCAGCCGTGATCGCGGCGGGTCGGCACCGCAACGTGAAAAATCTGGCAATCGGCAAGTTTCATTTTCGGCTCCCTGAGGTTGATGCATTTGGATTTTGCCAAGAAGATACAGGGGCAGGGAAGCGGGATCAAAGGCGCGGGCGTTTATGACGATTAAAACAATTGCCGTTCTGGGGGCGGGGCATGGCGGGCTCGCCGCCGCCGCCGATCTGGGATTGCGCGGCTATGAAGTCCGTCTACATGCCCGGCGGCGGGAAACGCTTGACCCGATAATCGAACAGGGCGGCGTGGACGTCGTCGGTGTGCAGGAGGGTCTGGTTCCCGTGCCGGTCCTGACCACCGATGTGGCAGAAGCCGTCGCCGGTGCCGATCTGATCATGCTGGTGGTGCCGTCCGTCGCGCATGAACATTACGCAAAGGAACTCGCGCCGCTCTTGAGCCCGGATATCCCGATCTTCGTCAATCCCGGCCATACCTGCGGCGGGCTGCATTTCGTCCAATGCCTGCGCGAGGCGGGATATGCCGATCCGGTCAAGACCTGCGAATCCGTGACGCTTACCTATATCTGCCGCAAGACCGGCCCGGCGGGTGTGGATATTTTCTCTTACGTCAAAAAGCTGAAATTCGCGGCCTTTCCGGGCAAGCACGCCGATGAATTATACGCGCTTATGAAACCGGTTTTTCCGGAGATCGAGCTTCGCTCCTCGGTACTTGAAACCGGGCTGACCAATATCAACGCGGTGTTTCATTCGCCGGGCATGTTGATGAATGCGGGCTGGATCGAGGACACGGATGGCGATTTCCTGTTTTACCGCGAAGGTATTACCCCGGCGGTCGGCCGCGTGATCGAGGATGTCGACCGGGAAAGGCTGGCGGTGACGGCTGCGCTGAATATTCCCTCGGCCAGTTTTCTGGAGAATTTCTATCAGGCCGGTCTGACTACAAAAGAGGCGATGGAATCGGGCGATATTTCCTGCGCCTGTATCGAGTCAGAGCCCAACAAATCGATTAAATCGCCGCCCAGCCTCGATCACCGCTATGTGCATGAGGATGTCGGGTACGGGCTGGTCCCGTTTGCCGCGTTCGGCGATATCGCGGGGGTGGAAACGCCGACGATAGACGCGATCATCCAGCTTTGTTCGCAGCTGATGGATATCGATTACGCGACAACCGGGCTGACGCTTTCGAAGATGGGGCTTGCCGGGATGGATGCCGCCGCTTTGCATCGATTTGTTGAGGAAGGCGTCTGATATGAACCACTTACGTGGCATCGCACCGGCCCGCACCCCCGCCCGGCCCCCCAACGACAGTATTCTCGGGGCGGCCGGGCGGGCCGGAACCGACTGGACGCGGGAGCGTTTGAAATGACCGTGCGCGAAATCGCCATATTCGGCGCGGGCGGTGGCGGGACAAGCGCGGCGGCGCATCTCACCACGCTCGGCTTCAACATCCGGCTCTACAGCCAGGACCCGGAGGCCTTGGCCCCGTTACAGGAGATCGGCGGCATCAACTACACCGCCCCGTTCGGGGACGGGTTCGCGGAATTGTCGCTGATCACGGATGATGCGGAAGCCGCCATGGCCGGCGCCGATGTGGTGATGATCGTCAGCCCGGCGCATCTTCATGAAAAATGGGTAAGCGCGGCGGCGCCCCATCTGACGGAAGATCAGGTGCTGTTTATTTCCCCCGGTCACACGCTGCTGCTGGTACCGCATATCCTGCGCGAAAACGGCATCAAGAATCCGGTGTTCTGTGAGACGGCGACGCTGCCTTATCTCTGCCGCCGGATTGAGCCGCAGAAATGCCGCATCAGCCGTGTTTCGGACTTCATGGTGTTCGGCGGCTTTCCGGGGCGCGAGACCGAACGGATGTATAAGGTGATCAAGCAGATCTATCCTTCGGTGAACCCGTTTTCCAACGTGCTGGAAACCGTGTTCCCCTATGGCAATGCGATCCACCACCCCCCGGCCGTGCTGTGTAATGCGGGGCGGGTCGAATTCACCAAGGGCGATTTCCGCCATTATTACGACGGCATCACACCGTCGGTGGGGCGTCTGATCGATGCCGTGGATCGCGAACGGCTGGCGGTGGCCGAGGCGCTTGACGCCAAAACCATGCCCTTTGTCGAGCTGTTCTGGAAGATGGGCTACACCACCGATGACGCGCGCGATGCCGGTATCGCCTATGAGGCGTTTCATCAGTCGGAACCCGATAAATGGATTATGGCGCCCGATACGCTCAACCACCGCTATCTGCTGGAAGACGTGCCTTACGGACATCTGATCTATTCGGAGCTTGGCCGGATCGCGGGCGTGAAGACCCCCACCATCGACAACATCATCCATCTCGCCTGCGTCATTATGGGGCGTGATTTCCGGGCGGAAGGGCTGACGCTTTCGAAGATGGGGTTCGGCGGCATTACGAAGGACGAATTCCTCGACCTTCTGGAAAACGGTTTCAGGGATTAGGAGAGAGATCATGGCGTTACGTTTGGGGATGCGGTTTGACGGGTTCGATAATGCGCGGGAAACGGTGGAAACCGCCGCGCTGGCGGAGGAAGCCGGGGCCGATACGGTCTGGATGGCGGAACATCTCGGCTATCGCGAGGCGGCGGTATCCTGTGCCGCGTTCCTCACCCGTACCGAACGGGTGATGGTGATCCCGACCGCCGTGATGCCCTATCTCTGGCATCCGACGCCGACGGCGATGCAGATCGCGACGATGGATGAATTGGCGCCGGGCCGCGCCGGTATCTGTATTTCGGTCGGTAATCTGCTGAACCTGCGTGAATCCGGCGTGGCGAAGCCGGAAAAGCCGGTCCGGGTGATCCGCGAATATGTCGAGGCGCTGCGCGCGCTCTGGTCGGGTGAACCGGTGGAACAGGACGCCGCGATCTGGAAGCTGGACGGCGCGCGGATGGCGTTCAAACCGGCCGGCCATATTCCGATCTTTGTCGCCTCAACCGGGCCGCAAGTGTTGAATCTCGCGGGCCGCATCGCCGACGGGGTGCTGTTTTCGGGCGGGCTCTCGCTCAACTTCACCAGGCAATGCGTGGCGCTCGCCAATGAGGGCGTCGCCAAGGCGGGCCGCAAGGATGACGAGGTCCGCAAGGCCGGGTTCGTCTATTTCTCCTGCACCGAGGATGGGGTGACGGCGGTGGAGGCGAACAAGCGCAAGCTTGCCTTCCTGTTTCGCAACCCGGCCCAGGCCGCGAATGTGCAATCGATCGATATTCCGATCGATCATGAAAAAATTCAGGAACTGGTCCGCGAACGCAAGCTGGATGAGGCGGCAAAGCTGATCCCGTCCGAGGCCGTGTCACAATTCTCCGTCGCCGGCACGCCCGATGAATGCCGGGCGCAGCTGCAGGCCTATATCGACGCCGGGGTCGATGAGCCGGTGATCGAGGTCAGCGGATCGGAAGAGGAAAAGCGCCTGGCGCTGGAAGTCATCTGCGAATTCACCGGGAACTGAACGCGACGGAAAGGGACGCGGCATGACGGCGAAGATCGGCATACGGTTCGATGGGTTCGATTCCGTCGGCGATACCATCGACATCTGCAAACAGGCGGCGGAGGCGGGGGTCACCGGTCTCTGGATGACCGAACATATCGGCTATCGCGAGGCGCTGACTTCCTGCACCGCTTTTGCGATGGAAACCGAGGGCACGACCGTCTATCCCGCCGCGGTCACGCCCTATCTGTTTCATGCGACGCCGACGGCGATGGCGCTCGCCACCATGGCGGAGCTGTTCCCCGGCCGGGTCGGCGTCTCGGTCGCGGTCGGCAATACGCTCGATCTCAAGGAGTCGGGCTGTGCGCCGGAGGACGGCGTCACGGCGGTTGAGGATTATATCGATGATCTGCGCGCTCTCTGGTCCTCCGAACCGGTCGAGTGCGACCGTGAGGCCTATAATCTCAAAGGCGCGCGCATGGCCTTCGCGGCATCCGAACCGATCCCGGTTTTCGTGACCGCGCTGGGTTCTGACGTGGCCATGGCAGCGGGCGCGAAAGCGGACGGCATGCTGATGTCGGCCGGGTTCTCGGTCGCATTCGTCCGCCATTGTCTGGAAAAATTCAGTGATGGCGCGGCGGCCGCCGGGCGCGATACAGGCGCGTTACGCAATGCCGGGAACATCCATTTCGCGGTTTCGGGCGACGGTAAGTCGGCGCGTGAAAATGTCCGCCGCAAGCTGGGTTTTCTGTTCCGGAACCGGCTGATGGCGGAGAATATCGCGGCCTCCGGCATCGCAGTGGATCAGGAGGCGATTATCGAGGCTGTGGCTGCGCGCGATCTCGACAAGGCGGCGAACCTCGTCCCCGATGACGCGGTGGAGGCGTTCGGCGTTGCCGGTAAGCCGTCTGAATGCGCGGCAAAGCTTAACGCCTATCTCGATGCCGGGATGGAGGAGCCGGTCATTCAGGTGTCGGGATCGGATGAGGAAAAGCGCCTCGCGCTGCAGGTCATCCGCGAATTCACCGG
>Ga0181594_10003804_pt1 | contig 13596 bp, 7 predicted proteins | sample 071ome_18_FD_145603 | JGI IMG/M metagenome (GOLD analysis project Ga0181594, IMG submission 145603) | Coastal salt marsh microbial communities from the Groves Creek Marsh, Skidaway Island, Georgia - 071413BT metaG (spades assembly) | ecosystem: Environmental > Aquatic > Marine > Intertidal zone... | reverse complement strand
TCACATCATCACACAATCACACAAGCACGACGCGTGGGGGTGATGGAACGACGAAGACCGACGTCGATGAGATGGTTGGCGCTCGCCGTGGCGTCCGCGTGTTGCGCGGGAGCGTTGATGATGACGGATCGGATGGGACGGATGGATGTGGAGCGAGCGGTTGAAGTGCGACGTCAAAGGGAAGAAAAGAATAATCAAGTGGATTTGGATGATGTGGTGACGCCGTTGCGATTCGGGGCGCTCGGGCCAGGGAATACGGAACGTTCGCGATTGAGGTATTACGACGCGGCGATGGCGATTATGCTGCCGTTTACGGCGAACGCGACGAGCGCCGTCGAGATTGGGTGCGTGAAACCAGCCTTCGTGAGACATTTGAGTTGGGTGGAGCGTAAGCTGTGCGTCGCTCCTTACTTTGCGGCGTACAAAGGGCTGGATTTGGATGCGCAAGCATCGGATGACGACGACGATGTGGAATACGTTGAAGCGGATTTCTTGACGTGGCGAGGCGAGGAAGAAGACGATGGAATGTTTGACGTGGCGATGAGTCTCCAGGTACTCGAGCACGTCGTCGATCCGGGAGCGTTCATGAAGAAATTGCTCGCCACCGCGCGCGTGCTCGTTGTGAGCGTACCGTACATGTGGCCTGATTGCAAAAAGAAGTGTAATCATCGGCATCACATGATCTCGGCGGACACGTTAAAGACATGGTCGGGTAACGCGACACCCGCGGTAGAGACTATCGTTCGAGAGCGCGGGAACGGCGCCGCGCGACTCATCGCCGTCTACGATAACTCTGCAACTACGATCTGAAGGATTGAATTCATCAAATACTACGACTATTGCTATCTCTCCGCTACATCTACGCGTTGAGCGCCTTGAACGCCTCTCTGACGGCTTGACTCATCGTGTTGACGCGCCCGCGCACCTCGTCTAAATCTTCCTCGCGAGCGCACGCTAAATACTTTGAAAACTTGTCCGGATGCCAACGCAACATTTCCTCGCGAAGTTTCGTCCGTCTATCGTCCTTAGAGACGCCGAGCGTGAGAAAATCCCGAAACGCCGCCGCCGGTTGAGTTTGCTCGTCGGTGACGAATGGGAAGTCGTCCACAAGGAAAGACCCGAGCTTTGCCTTTTCCAACGCTCGCTCGAGACGTTTCCATTTTTTGCGATATTCGTCGACGCTCACGCGTTTCGGCGTCGACGCTTCGACGACTGATTTTCGCCAAGCCGCATCTCTCGCCCGCAAATCCTCCAATTGCCGTCTGTGCTCTCTCTCCTCCCGCTCCCGTCGTTCTCGCTTCTCTCGTCTCTCCGCATCCTCCGTCGCGGTCGCCGATGCTTTCCGTTTCCCTTCTCCTCGTCGAGCGCGTTCGCCCGCCGCCCAAATTTTCGCTCGATGTTCCTCATCCCCCAGCACCCCCGTCGACTCCCGCTCGGCCTGCACGTACGACGTCCAATTTGTGCTCGCAAACGCCGCGCTTCCGAGCGTATCGTGTCCATCCTCGGCGTGTTCCTCTCGTAACCGTTCCTCAAACTCGCCGCAACCGTCGTCATTCTTCTTCTTTTTCGTCGCATTCGCATTGGCATTCGTTCCTCTCACGACGACGTCCGCAATCCCATCCGACGCCCCCTGACTCACCAACCACTCGTACGCCGATAAACTCTCCGCCATGGACGCCCGATCGAGCAGAGAGTACCCACCGCCGCCGTCGTCGTCGCGCGATTCGAGCGTCGCTGCGCGTTCTTCAGCGGTCTGCGTGCGACCACAACGCGCGTAAAACGCCGATTGGTACGCCCGAAACGCCGTTCGTAAAGCCTTGGCGTCGCCCGCGGTCGCGGCACGACGCATCTCCGACGTCGCGGACGATTCCACGCCGTCGGGATCATCGTCTGACATGTCGGCGGGCGACGCAATGACGATGCGTTGACGTTTAACCAACTTTGTTGCTCAAACAACCCCATAGTTCGACGCGCCGACGCACCATGCGCGTCGCGCGTTCCTTTGCGTCGCGCGCGACGACGGAAGAACATTTCGTGGACGTCGCGAGGCGCGCGTCCGCGGCGCTCGAACGTCTCGGGGCGTCGACGCCGATGCATTTGGATGCGTTGATGAAGATTTTCAGTTTGAATGAAGACATCCAACCGACGACGGCGACGATGCGACGACGCGCGCATCCGCTCGTGATACCGCTCGCGGAGACGAGAGATGGTCGACACGTCTATGGGTTATACGTCGGACGGGCGGCGATGGGTGGGGCGCGGACGTCGGCGACGAATTTTAGTTTTTTTCACAAGTCGCGAGAGGATGTCGCGGCGTCAAACTCGGCGTCGAGCGCCGCGCCGGGTGGTATCAACGCGATTCCAATCGTGCGTTCTGGCCCTCGGGGGTTGATGCATCTCGCCGCGGACGCGACGCACTTTGTTCGGCGTAAATTGGCGGAGGATGAACGGGATTTCGGTGTGGGTGCGGGCGCGGTGACGCTCGCGTGCGGTGCGGACGCGTTGGACGCGTACGCGCCGGGCGAATTGACCAGTTCGCCGTTTAAATCGAGAATGGAGGTGTTTCTGACGAAAAACGTCGGTAGATTTATGGACGTCGACGAGGCGTTGATTGCGCGACACGTGGAGAAGAAGGATGAGACGAGCGCGCTCGTTACCGGGGAGTGGTACACGGATGGACCGTACGCGGGATGGGCGAGGCCATACGCTGTGAACGCGGATACGCTGATGCGACACGGTCGAGCGATCGAAGCGAGAGACCAAGCACGGGTGGCGCTGAGCGCTGGACCCTGGTGGACGATCGGGGACGACGGCGAGCTGCTGTCTCGGATGAAGGTGTTGAGCGGTTACGACGGGAGAAGCGCGGCGGATGTACGCAAGACGTTGGAAGGAGGAGACGTCGCAATCGGGCAAAATGTGAATGACGGTGAACCGCCGCCGACACCCGAGGAGTTGGCGCTGAAAGCCGCGGGTGCGGCGATGGATGCGATCGCTTGGGGAGAAGGTGGTGGTGAAGATGGTTGGGCGTCGTGTCGGGAAGTTGTCGCTGAACGATTGGAAGAGGCGGGATTGGCGGAATTGTCCGCGCACGTCGTCGAGCCTCTGCGGTCGTCGTCTCAGAGTTGATTCTTTGTCTATTCAGTTCTAGGTATATGATATCAATCATCGTCTAATGTTTGACTCGCGCCAATAGGGCACGAATATCGCCTACAGTCAATCCCTCGTCGGCGCTGCGCTTTTGCCGCGAGAGATCGCTCGCTATGTCGTTCATGTCGTTTGCCTTTTTCCTGGCAAACTTGAAGACGTTTTCTTCAATCGTTCCTCGAATCATAAATCTGTGTACACACGTCGGTCGAGTTTGACCAATCCGATCGACGCGTTTGACGGCTTGCGCTTCCATTCCAGGATCGAGAACTGGTTCGAGCAGTAACACGTGCTGCGCTTCCGTCAAGTTGAGACCGTGCGCACCGCGCTTCAGCGGCAGCAATAACACATTACACTCAGTGGTCGTTTTAAAACGTTCGACGGCGTCGCCAAACTTCATGCCGCTCGCTCCACGAATAGAGTTTATTTTGTTCGTTTGAATAGCCTTTTCGACGACACCCAAGACGTCGTCCCACTCGCTAAAGACGAGACATTTGACGCTCTCGTTTTGCGATACGAGCCACTTCAATCGGCGCACAACGCTTTCAATCTTCGTGCCCCAACTTCCGATGACGGTCACGCTCCGCTCGAAGTTAAATTGTTCTTTAGAGTCCCCAATGACGTCTTCCAAGAAGGAATCATCGCCGTATTTACCCGTTCTCACGTAGTCGGCGAGGCTCACGACGCCAGACTGCGCACGCACGTTGTTGACGTAATTCAGCTCTTCGCTGTACGCGCGCGTGCGGCACGTCACACACGCGAGGCGCATGTGCTGCGTTTTCGATCGTCGCACGAGGTCCATCGCGCAAGCGACGCACGTACGATGTCCACACGGCCAGACGCACATCTCTGCGTTCGTCTCGGGGAAAGAAGTGATGCACACAGGACATTCCATTGCGGAATCGTCGGATTGTTCGCCTTGTTGCTTTTTACGCAAGGTGTCTCGGAGGTACCTGAGCTGCGATTGGTATTTGCGCAAGTCAGACTCGTACACAGCTTTTTCTTGGGTAAACTTGACACTGAGAACGGGGACTTCGGCTGGGAAGACGATGGAAGCGCGCAAACCCTCCGGGATGGGATCCGGCCATCCCGGTCCGAGGGGCATTTCGTGCTCGAGACGCTTGCGAATGCGCAGTACAGCCATCTCAAGTTCGTCTCGCGCCGCCATCTCCTCGCGCTGTTGAAGGAGATAATACGTGAGTTTGTAAAACTCTTTTCTCATTCCCTCCAACGCTGAAATCGTAGCGTCCGCGCGGTCCGCGTAGGTGTGTTTATTCTTGTACGCATTCGCGTCGACAGTGTCCCAAAAAGCTCTCGGCGGCTTGAGCATGCGCAGAAGATTCTCTGCACAACTCGGACCTCCGCGGTTGGCTTCCTCCTGAGTCTTAGCGTACACTCGTCCACGCTTGGACTTCGTTGGTGGTTTAGGCGATTCTGGCGATTTCTCCTCATCTGTTTGCGGGGATTGCTGTGATTGCTCTGTCTTTGTCTTCTTTTGAGCCGCATTGTTTTTGCGTCCAATTTGGAGCGTCGCGCCAAATATCTTCGACTCATATGTCTCAAGCATTGGCTCAATCTCGCAAAACATGCAGACGACACCCTCAATGGAAAAGTCTGTATCTTTACGACACTTCGAGCACGTTCCAACTTTTCGCACATCCGATTCATCCGCGACTTGCACCCGTTTGGTAATCTCATCCATACGACTGAGCAACGCTTTACGCGAGTCTTCAATATCGTCGAGATCCATGGTGATTCGCATTATCAGACCGGAGAGATTGTCAAATTGAAACGGTTTGCCTTGCCACTGACCATCGAATGTATCCCAGACTCGCGTGTACAACGAGTCACGACCACTTTCTTGCGCGAAAATCACACACGTGTACCACTCAGATTGGGTGAGCTTGTATTCCGTTCCCGTTGGCAAGACTCGCATGTGCTTCTCAACGACATCTCTCGACGCGTTGAATTCAATTCGCGCTGTGGATATACCACTTGCGCGCTGCGCGAGATACTTGGCGCGCTCAGTGTTCGCTTCGTTCACGAGTTCACCATCTCTCAGAGTTGGTGCGATGCGCTCTGCGAGTAATTCTGGATGCGCCTTGACTTCTTCGAGCGCGAGGTGAAGGTTGTGCAACGCGTGAAGACGCTGCAAGGCATCGAGCCTGACGCCTCGGTCTTTTCCATCTGATTCCAACTGAAGAACTTCGCGGTATGTTTTGATGACGGTGGCGAAATCTCCTTCGCACCACGTCAAACCGGCGAGCGCGTTCAGGGCAAAGGCGACGAGACGTTGTGCCTCTTCAGCTTCAATACGTGCCTTTTCGATGAGCTTTTCCGAAATCTGCTCCATACTCAACACGTTTGCACCTGCGCGAAGTCCGCCCGCTAACCCGTGCGAACCGGCTTGCGGGTGGTCACACGCTTGTCGCAGACGAAGCAGCGGCGCCATGACACGTCTCGCCTTGTCCGCGCTGATTGGTTTGTCATCGCTCTGAGCGTTCGCGCGACGACCATTGATGTGCTGCATCATTAAAGCACTGCATTCATTGTACTGACGCGAGTACCAGTGCTGTTCAACCGCGCTTGTGGACAACCACGTCACCAACTCACCTTGCGGCGGCACTCCGAGCTGCTTCTCCATGTCGGCGCGAGAATTGCGCCACATGAGCCCTTTGAGCAAGTTGTGCAGCAGCTCGCGGGCGCGTTCGTCGCCCTTCTCGTACGGGAGCTCAATCATCTGACGCCACCAATGCGTACTGTACGCAAAGGGCGACACCATGAGAAACATGAGCAGTCCGTATATATCATTCAAACCTCTTGAAATGGGCGTGCCCGTGACAGCCCACCGATGCACTGCCGGTAACCGGCGAACCATTTCAGCAGCCTTGGACACGGTTGACTCGACCATTTGCGCCTCATCGAGAACGACGCGCCACCATTTGAGTCGAGTCAAAGGTGTCGGTACGACGTCGTACTTTCTTTCGTAGCGTCTGGCGCGTTGAGCGGCGGCGAGACCTTGTCCGTTTGCCGTGTCAATGTCAATTTCTTTACGAAGCGCCTCGTACGTCGTTAAGACGAGATCAGCCTCCGCGAGATCTTTGGCGCTAACAAAGTCATCGATGGAACCTCCCAGACCCGTCATGGTTGGCTGCCCTTCGTATGCGATGACTTTAAACGTCCCGTGACGAACATGACGCTCCACTTCTTCTCTCCATTGCTGAAGGATTGCTGATGGGCATACGACGAGCGTCGCGCCGCAAATCTCGTCAATTTGAATGCTCGCGTGTTTCGCGATGCATTTGCGGCATACAAAAGCACCCATGCGGGCGGAACGCTGTTCTTCCGTCATCCGCATGAATCGCTCTTCCTCCGCGTCTGTGTAAAACTTGACGCATCGCGCGTGCGACCACTTTTCGCATTTTTCGCACGCAATCCACATACCTTGGTAAAATGGATCATCCTCACGCGCGCCGCAAACGCATCGCACTTCGTCTTCATCATCGTTGGACTCTTCTTCCTTTTTAATCTCATCACCACCAGAAACTTTTGGTTTCGCGCTCTTCTCCTCGAGCAGCGCGCATCTTCGGCGTTCGCGCCGATTCGGCTCCTGATGCGCGATGCATAACATGATCATTTCTACAGTCTTCCCCAAACCCATCTCATCTGCTAAAATGCCTCCACTCACAGATTCGTGCGTCGCGACGAATCGTCTATCCACGACGGCGCCGCTGTACGGATTTATGTAATGCGCGCCATCCGGCAGCACGCGCCACAGCGGATGCAATTCTGATTCGTCCCTCGCACCGCCTCGCTTGGCGTCGAGCGCGTCGCTCGGCGCGCTCTTTGCACCCTCTCGCGCCATCATCCAAGCGACGGCTTGGTTTTGATACCGTCGCGGCGTCGGCAATAGCTCTGGATACTCTCGCTCGACGATTGGACACGCGTCCGCATTTGGTTTCACTGCTGTAAAAATTGCTCGTAAATCCTCCCCGTTGAATCCAGTCGAACCGTCTTCATCCGCATCCACCGTGGCCGCAATACTCGGAGACGACCGCTCGAGACCAACCAACCCACCGTACACGACGCGCACCGCATCGAACACCTTTTTATTCCCATAAAAATCTGGCAGCGTCTCTGGCGCCGGCAACTTTTTCTCGCTGAGGACGAAACTCGACTTTAATCCCACGACGATGTCCACCAAACCCGCCCCCCCGTCCTTCACCGACACCCACGTCTCGCACGCATCCATCCGCATCAACGCTAAAAACGCCCTTGGATCCACGTCGACGCAGAATCTCGCCGAGTCGTCAGCATCGTCCGACGTCAACTCGACCGACGCGCGTCTCTCGCTCGCGGCGGAAAACGAAACCGTCGTCGCGTCTTCCCCCGAACCGATCCGGCTTAAAAACCCCGCGGCGTTCACCGCATCCGCCTCGACCCACGTCGACGATTTCCGAGGACGAATCCACAGCGTCGTCGATCCGAGCGTCACTAAACTCGTCGTAGTTGAAGAAACTAACGACTCGACATTTGCAACGTCATCTTCTACTTTTCCCACGCGTTTCCCGACGACGCGTTCAAGCGGATCCAATTTCGGTCGTTTCCGCACCTCGCATCGAACGGGTTCCGCTTCTTCTTCCGCGTCGACCTCGTCGGCGGTACCGACGCGGCGCGGTGCGGTTTGTTTCCTACGTCGAGGCATGCATGAATTTGAGTTTTTCGCCGCGCGCGTCACTGTGTGACGCGCGGCACCGATTCTATGCGCGCCGTCGTCGACGTCGTCTCACCGACAACCGCGAGACGAACACCCGTTCGATTGTCCACGAAGCGACGCCGCGCGCGAATGTCGTCCGTGTCCGCATCGTCGCGTAGATGGACGACGGAAACGACGACGTTACAAACATCCAAACGCGCAGTCTATCTGCTCACGAATCGCATCGAAACCGCGCTCGGCGACGCGCTCAGGCGAACAAAGACGGGTATCGTCATCGTTTCGGTGTGCGGGAACGACGGGGCGAAATGTGGGATCACGGTGAATGAAGGCGCGGACCCGGACGTGCGCTCGGACATGCTCAAGGCGTTTGACGCGATGGTTCGAGAGCCGAGTGGGGAGGCGAAGGCGTCGATTCGAGACGCTGTGCGCGCGGCGCTCGTCGGAAAATCCATGGTTGTTCCCGTGTTGGATGGTCGGTTGGGGTTCGGGACGTGGCAAGCGTTGTATCTCGCAGAATTTGAGGAGGGCGGGGGCTCGCGCGAGTGCGTCGTATCGCTTTGCGATTACGGCGGTGAGCAGATTACGGCGAGAAGAGGCGCAGTCAAAGCGCCTGGGCGGGGGTGTCATTTAGTCACGACGTCGATGCCGTTGCCGAAATCTATGCCGGAAAGCGGCGTGGCGACGTTTTTCATGCAGCACACGTCGGCGTCGTTGACTATCAACGAAAACTGTGATCCGGATGTTCGAAGAGACTTGAACGGCGCGTTGGATCGAATCGCGCCAGAAACGTGGCACGAGACAATGTTTGAGCACGTTTTGGAGGGCCCGGATGACATGGTGGCGCACGTCAAGTGCACTTTGGTCGGTCCATCGATTCGCGTTCCCGTGGCGAACGGGCGATTGGACGCCGGGACGTGGCAAGGATTGTACTTGAATGAACACAGAAACGTCGGCGGTTTCGGAAGCGGTCACTCTCGAGACGTCGTGTGTGCCGTTGACAACGAACCGGCGTTGGCGCAAAAGACAATCACACTGAGCGCTGGGAAGCGAGGTTTAAGAGATGTGACGGATGAAATCGTAAAGGCGACGGCAAAGGAGCGCGAGGGCGTAGTCGCCGGTTCCCTGCACGTCTTCTGTCGACACACGTCGGCATCCGTAGCGGTGGGACAGGCGGGGAGCGAATTCGAAGACGCCTTCGAGCGCGCACTGAATGACATTTGCCCTGAATCGTGGAACGATGAATTCTTCAGGCACACCGCAGAAGGGAGAGACGACATGCCCGGCCACGTCAAGTCGACCATCGTCGGCGCGGGACTGACTCTACCCGTCGTCGACGGCGAGATTGCGCTCGGCACAGAGGGGCAGCGCGTGTATCTCTGCGAACACAGAGACATCGGTGGGTTCAATTCAGGCTTATCTCGAAACGTAACCTTGACATTACAGGGCGATCGACCTTCTCATTAAATACTTAGCTCGGTAGTAATAGTCGTTGAAGCGCAAAGCGCGTCGCTCGTTTTCAAAAAGAATTCTTATGCTTCCCAGCCTTCCAATTCTTCGGCCGCGGCGCGAAATTCTTCACGTTCGGCACGAATTTCGAGTCCTCATCCTTCAACCGCACCTCGTGGTTCGTCAACGCACCGTCGTGATCGATCCTACCATCGAATCCTTCCGTCGTGCGCGTGCGCTCGTACTGCTCTTCGATGTCCACGTGCTCGGGCAGCTTCATGTTCCACTCCCCCATCGGTCCCCACGCCATGGGTGAACTCGGCGCGTACGCCGTCGACGGATCGTGCACGCCCTTTGTCGGCATCCTCGCGTCGCCGCACTCGTTCGTCCGTCTCTGACGGCGCGCGAACAACGGCGTCGGGGTTGAGATAACACCGTTCGGTAACGCTCGTAACGCCATCTTGATGGGTGAATTTAATTTACAGTACTGGCGTCCCGAGTGCACCCCTCGAAAAGTGTAACCCTGTCGCCCGTCGCGAGCGGACGACGACACATCGACGCACGGATGACGGCGATCGTCGCGAACGCGACGCACGGCGCATCCCTCCTCGCCCCGCGCGCGTCGCGCAGCGCCATGCGACGCTCGAGAACCGGTGGATCGGTCGTGCGGGCGTTGGTCACGGCGACGGCGACGACGACGACGTCACCGATGACTTGCGCGGCTGCGCGAAGAGTGACGGCGCCGAGAGCGATCGGTGCGATGCGATGCGTGACGGCGACGAGGACGACGACGACGAAGGCTGTCGCGGACTCCTCGGCGGCGAGCGCTGGGAGCGGGGAAGCGACGTCCGGGGGTTCGGGCGGTGGGTACCCGTTCGCGGACATTGAGCCCAAGTGGCAGAGGTTTTGGGCGGAGAACAAAACGTTCGCGACGCCGAGAGAGGTGGACGAGACCAAGCCCAAGTTTTACGCGTTGGACATGTTTCCGTACCCGTCGGGTGCGGGTTTGCACGTCGGACATCCGGAGGGTTACACGGCGACGGATATCTTGGCGAGGTATAAGCGAATGACGGGGCACAACGTGTTGCACCCGATGGGTTGGGACGCGTTCGGACTTCCCGCGGAACAGTACGCGATCGAGACGGGCACGCACCCGGCGGTGACGACCAAGTCTAACGTTGGAAGGTTTAGGGAGCAGTTGCAAAGCCTCGGGTTCTCGTACGATTGGGATCGGGAGGTGGCGACGTGCGACTCGACGTATTACAAGTGGACACAATGGATCTTTTTGCGACTTCTGGAAAAGGATTTGGCCTACCAAGCGGAAGTTCCGGTGAACTGGTGCCCGGCGCTCGGGACGGTGTTGGCAAACGAAGAGGTGATCGACGGGTTGTCCGAGCGTGGTAATCACCCGGTGATTCGTAAGCCGATGAAGCAGTGGATGCTCAAAATTACCGAGTACGCCGATAGATTGTTGGAGGACTTGGATGAGCTCGACTGGCCGGATTCCATCAAGGAGATGCAGCGCAACTGGATCGGAAAGTCTGAAGGCGCGCAACTCGCCTTTTCAGTCGACGGTCTCGGTGGCGATGCGCAAAAGTTGGAGGTTTACACGACTCGACCAGATACGTTGTTTGGAGCGACGTACCTTGTCGTTGCTCCGGAACATCCGTTGATTGATGCGCTCTCCGTCGGCGACCAAAAGGCTGCTGTCGACGAGTACGTCCTGGCTGCTTCTCGCAAGAGCGATTTGGAGCGCACCGAGCTTAGCAAGGAGAAGACGGGTGTCTTCACGGGTTCATACGCCGTGCACCCGCTCACGGGTGAAAAGCTTCCCATTTGGGTTGCCGACTACGTCCTCGGTTCTTACGGTACCGGTTCCATCATGGCTGTGCCGGCGCACGACGAGCGCGATTACGAATTCGCGCAAGCGTTCGACTTGCCGATCGTCGAAGTCGTCGGCAAGCCGAAGAACATGGAAGGTGTCTACTCTGGTGGCGGTAAGATGATCAACTCGAAGAGCGACGCCATCGACGTTGACGGTATGGACAACGTCGAAGCGGGCTTGAAGATTATCGAGTACCTCGACAAAAACGGTATCGGCTACAAGAAAACCAACTACAAGCTTCGCGATTGGCTCTTTGCCCGTCAGCGATACTGGGGTGAGCCGTTCCCGGTTGTCTTCCCGGAGGATGAGCCGAACAAGGCTGTACCGATTCCGGAATCTGAGCTTCCTTTGGTGTTGCCGGAGACGGATAACTTCAAACCGAGCGGTTCCGGCGAAGGTCCTCTCGCCAACGTCGAAGATTGGGTCAAGACAGTCGATCCAAGAACCGGCAAGCCGGCTCGCCGCGAGACGAACACGATGCCTCAGTGGGCTGGTTCGTGCTGGTACTACTTGCGCTTCATCGATCCGAGCAACGAAAATGCTCTCATCGATGGTTCCCTTGAAAAGTATTGGCTTCCGGTTGACTTGTACGTCGGTGGCGCGGAGCACGCTGTTTTGCACTTGCTGTACGCGCGCTTCTGGCACAAGGTGTTGTACGACATTGGTGTCGTCAGCACTAAGGAACCTTTCCAACGTTTGGTGTCGCAAGGCATGATTTTGGGCGAAGTCGAGTACACCGCGCACGTCGATGACAGCGGTGCCTTTGTCGAAGGCAACAAGACTAGCGGTTTGCAAACAGTCAAGGTAGGCGCCGAAGCCGTCACGAAGAAGGGGGATGGCTTTGTTCTCACCGAGAACCCGAAGGTGAAGGTTTCCGCGCGCGCGCACAAGATGAGCAAGTCTCGCGGTAACGTCGTCAACCCCGACGACATTGTGTCCTCGTATGGTGCAGACTCTCTGCGCCTCTACGAAATGTTCATGGGACCGCTTCGCGAGACCAAGGTTTGGCAAACTAAGGGTGTCGAAGGTTGCTTCCGCTTCTTGGCGCGCACGTACCGCTTGCTGGACAAGATTACGGATGAAAAGCCAGACGAGGAGGGTCTTCGTGCCTTGCACAAATGCATCGCGAAGGTGACGGAAGAAACTGAAGCCATGCGCTTCAACACCGCCATCTCGGCGATGATGGAGCTCACGAATGCGTGCACCAAGATGGATTCCGTTTCTCGTGAGATTTTGGAACCGTTTGCGTTGATGCTTTCTCCGTACGCGCCGCACCTGAGCGAAGAAATGTGGGAGCGCCTCGGCTACGCCGGAGAGTCCAACTCAAAGACTTCTTGGCCGACGGCGGACGAAAGCTTGCTCGTGGAGGACACTGTGGACATTGGGGTGCAAGTGAACGGCAAGATGCGCGGTACCATTTCGGTAACCATGGAGACGTCGCAAGACGACGCCATGGCTGCGGCGCTCGACCAAGAATCTGTGAAAAAGTTCACCGAAGGAGCGGATATTAAGAAGATTATTTACGTTCCAGGCAAGATCTTGAACATTGTCGCGCCGCCGCCGAAGAAGTAGTGAGTTATTGCGCCGCGCGCTTGTGTTTGTAGTATTCTAAATTCTCTCATTTCATTCTTCAAATTCACTTTTTTTTCCGATGTCGTCGCGCCGGTATCATTTCGACACCCGCGAGAAACGACGTGTCAACTTCTATGTCTGCGCGCGCGCCAGAACGCACGCGCTCTTCCTCCCACTCGGCAATGATTTCTTCAATTGTCTTTTCTTTCTCTGGCTCGAAATTTTCAATGTTGACTCGTCGATCTTCCCCTATGGTGACCTCCTTTGCACCGAAATCGCGCTTTAACATTTCAACCACCGAGCGAATATCCACGCCTTTATCTCTAAGATACGTTCGGCGAGGTCGAGGGATCACTGGGCAGCCGTGACTCACACAAAACATGTAAGATGTCACATACTTTTTCTCGAGTAGCAAATCCGTTACGGATTCGTTCCACTCGCATTCAAAGACATTTCGCAAGTATCGAATTCGATGCTTCGTCGCGACGTCGCCGTACCGCCATGGTGGACGTTTGATCGTCTCAATCATCGTTTCGACATCGACGCGGTATCCCCAACGCGCGAGTTCTCCTCGGGCGACTTTCTCTCTCCACCAGCGCTCTCTGTCGGCGTCGAACGACTCGACCGGTACGAAAGGATCCATCTGCGCCTCTCGGCCCGCGTAGAGCTGGATCGTTCCCAACCTACAAAACGCGTCTTCATTATTGATGAACCGTGCGACGGCATCGTAGAGCGTTCGGCTGGTCATGCGAAGCATGCTGAGGTCGTCGCGGTGTATTTTCGGTGCGAGAAACATTGTCCAGAGGCTGGGTGAAGCTACGATAAAACGCTC
>Ga0181594_10003803_pt1 | contig 13598 bp, 12 predicted proteins | sample 071ome_18_FD_145603 | JGI IMG/M metagenome (GOLD analysis project Ga0181594, IMG submission 145603) | Coastal salt marsh microbial communities from the Groves Creek Marsh, Skidaway Island, Georgia - 071413BT metaG (spades assembly) | ecosystem: Environmental > Aquatic > Marine > Intertidal zone... | reverse complement strand
CGGCATCATGGCCAGCCAGTGGCCTGTCACCCAAGCGGAGTGCTTCCAAGAAAAATACACCGCACTCACCGCGGCAACCATCATCAGTAGCGCGAACACATCTTTTGCCCAAGGCCGGGTATACATCAGGCCGCCCAATATGACCGCTGACACACCTGCTATGGCGTGACCGAGCGCACCCCAATCAATGCCACCCCGCGTTTCGGGCGAGGCCTCGCTCACGGAGTGAGGTCTCGCACATAGCCCAGCACGTTGGGGTAATGCGTGGTCGGTGTCCCGGTCGCCCTCAATGCCGCCACGGCGTCCTCGGAGACCGCACCATAAAGCTCTACGGTGAATACATCGAGCAAGGGGGAAACCGCGGCCAAATAAGCCCCGAGGTCCGCATTGTTCAAATGAAAAATCAACGCTTCGCTGTTCTCATAGACTTCAGTCCAGACAAAACCCAGAGGATCGTTGGGGTCAGCATCGAAGGTGTGGAGCAACATACCGGGCTCGCCGGTTTTCACTTTTTCATCTACCGCCGCCGACAGCGCAACGACATTCTCGGCTTCTCCCGGGAGCGCATGCAGGCGCCCGATCAATACAAAAGCCGTGGGACCACTCGGCAGGGGTTGTGCCGATACCAAGCTGGGTACCAGCGCCAAAAAGAACACTAACAGGTGGGCAAAACGACGACGTGACATGTAGCCATCTCCTTGATGAAAGCATGACCATAGACTAAGCAAGTCCACTACTGCAATGCGGAACCTGATCTGTACTAGGCGCCTCAGATAGACCCCTTGCGGAGAATGACGTAACGTAGTCCGGCACGGGGGATGGCTATGCAAGATCATACTTTTTGGGAAAACGTAGGGAATCTAGGCGTGATTTTTCTCGCCGTTATATTGGCCACGGTCGTGCACTACGCGGTGCTGAAGCGTCTCAACGCAGGTGGGCAATTGATAGGCCGCTACCCGCGCTTCCGCCTGCTTTATGGCGTATTGATGTCGCTCATTGCCCACTCGGTAGAGATCGCTATTTTCGCCGTGGCTTACCAGATTTCTGCGAGTTCCGGATTCGGCGTTTTGGAGGGCAATTTTGAGGGTGCCTTGGCGGACTACCTGTATTTTTCTTACGCCGCTTTCACCACGGTCGGCTTTGGTGACATTGTCGCAACCGGCCCCATGCGATTACTCGCGGGCATGGAAGCGCTCACAGGATTCGTTTTAATTACCTGGACCGCCTCCTATCTTTACATTGAGATGAGCAGGACCTGGGGAGTGGACAACTAATCCGTCGAGGATTGGGGCTCGATGAGGCTAAATCGCGGGACTGGGCCTTCATGAGTCTCTACCGTCTCAGAAAACATGGACAAGGGCCTCACCCATAAAGCCCTTTCACCATATTCGGGTCGGTATACCACCAGAGATTCCTCCGTCTCCGAGTGACGTGCTATCCCCAAAACCATGTATTCGCCACCCTTGTAGTGGCGGTATCGGCCCGGCTTCAAATCACTCACTCAGCCACACCGCCAAATGCGGATAGCAGGCTCGACTGCAGTCCACTGAGGATTTCACACATGATGAGAAAATCGGCATCGGCTCGCGCCAGCGGATCTTCAACCAGCTCGTCGTTGGCTTCGCGTATCGCATCGCTGAACCTCAGACGCCGCAGGGTCAAATCCTTGTCCACAACAGCAGCAACGCGGGCACCCCACTCAAGCGCAACCCGAGAGACCTGATGCCCAGTAGACAAGTGGGCAAGCACCTCCTCGCTGTCCAACGGCACGCCGCGCACCTTGACTGAGCTTCCGTCCTCGCGCTGATCGGCAAAATCGGCCTCGTCAGCCAATTCAATCTCATCGGGCACCGCCCCATGCAACAACCACTGCGTCATCACGTGGGCTGGCGCCTTCTGGGTATCTGGCAGTGCGGCCGGTAAATTACCCAGCGCCTCGCGGAGATGGTTCAGCACCTCCTCCGAACGGGCTGCGCTGGCGTTATCAATCCATATCCAGCCTGCTGGATCTGCAATCACCGCCCGGATTGTCGTCGACCGCGAAAACGCCCGGGGGAGAAGATCCTGCGTGACTTCGTCGACAACCGCCAAACGCTCTCGACGACTGACCTTGCGCCCTTGCGCCTTGGCAATTTGCATACAGCGTTCGTTAGCCTGCTCTCGTACGACCGCAGCAGGCAGAAGTTTTTCCTCGCGCTTAAGGCGCACCAGCCAGTAGGGTCCTGCCGCATGCACTAAAGCTGAGGCATCGTCGCCCAAAGCCGGCACCCATCCCATGCTCGACGGCTGTGCCGGGGTGCAGGGACTGAAGGTGCGCGACTGCAGGCGTCGCTCAAGCTCTTGGGCATCAATGCCAAGGCGGTTGGGTAAACGGTAGGGGCGTACAGCGCGAAACCACATAAATCCAGACTTCCACAACGAACAGGCAGGCAAAGGGGGCGCAGTGTATCGCAGTCTTCGCATTGGGGTGGGCGGTTGGCATAAAATGACGCGTCACGACCTGCTGGAGTCCAACATGCGCTACCTGCACACTATGATTCGCGCCACTGATCTTGAGGAAACCCTCGATTTTTTCGTGGACAAGCTCGGCCTGGTTGAGGCTTACCGCTACAATAATGAAGCCGGTCGATTCACTTTGGTGTTCCTGAGTGCACCTCAAGATCTCGAGGCCGCGAGGTCCCGTCAGGCGCCGCTGGTCGAGATCACCTATAACTGGGACCCCGAGGCCTATGACGGCGGACGGAATTTCGGGCATCTCGCCTATCAGGTCGAGGATATCTACGCGACCTGCCAACAGCTCTTGGACAAAGGTGTGACGCTGAATCGTCCGCCCCGGGACGGCCGCATGGCGTTTATCAAATCCCCCGACGGGATCTCGATTGAGTTATTGCAAGCAGGCGACGCGTTACCCGTTCAGGAACCCTGGGAATCCATGGCGAATACGGGCAGCTGGTAGATTTACTGGCGGCGCAAAAACGCGAGTATCCAGCGCGCAACGCGGGGGCCTTCGTGCTCTCGCACCTCGAAACTTGCCATCCCCTCGGCAACGCGTTCGGCGCCGATCAGCTCGTGCCGAAACCTCATGATCTCCCGCGAGTAGTCAGGAACAAACTCTGGGTGGCCTTGAAAGGTCAGGATATGATCCCCCACCGTCATCCCGGCAGTCTCACAGTGGTCATTGGTGGCGATCTGCTGAGCACCGGGGGGCATCGTCATCACTTGGTCTTGATGCGAGGCCAGCAGACAAAATTGCTCACCGTCCGCCAAATCAAAGGCCTCTCGATCAACACTGTAGCAATTGACGCCCACGCCCCAGCCCTTGTCCGATTTGCCCACCGAGCCACCGAGCGCCTGCGCCACCAGTTGATGGCCAAAGCAGATGCCTATCACTCTGCGCCGTGCCGCGTGGCACTCACGCACAAAGCCCTCCAGTGCTCGGATCCAGCCCTTGTCGTCGTACACACTGCTCTTACTGCCGGTAATCAAGAAGCCATCGGCCGCCTCCACGCTACCGGGTAGCTCTCCCGCCTCTACGTTCCAAGTTGTGAAGGAGAGTGTGTCGTCTTCAGCAGACAGCAATCGCTCAAACATGTCCGGGTACTCACCGTAGGTCGGCACCCACTCGGGGCGTACCGAATCGGTGCGCAAAATGCCAACATGCATGCTGCGTTCTCCCTTTAAAAATCGCGACTCAGCCTCGCCAAAACACTACTGCCAGTGGGCCTTAAAAAGCCATATGAGAATTGTGACACAGCGATTGGCTCCTCGTACCAATCTGCCGTGCGATTGCATTAAAAAACGGTTTAGCGCCCCTATCGCGGCAAAGTAGCACACAGATTGAGCCGCAAATTAGCGCACATCTTGCCAGCGTGAAGCACGCGCTCTGTAATAAACTGGCGGCAGACACAACAGATCCGTCCTTCAACACCATCAACAGCGAGCTTTGCTGATGCCAACAATGGGGGTCAACATCCCGGCGCACCACACTCATCAGGGTTTGCCCAGTGAGCAGCCTCAAGCCGCAAAATTCATGGCGGGAATGGGTGACGTGAAACGCGTAGCGATAGCGTGGCAAGGCCTTTACCACCCTATTGCCAAGCGCGGCATCGAAAATCAGATGCATGGCACCGCGCCTGCTACCCCGCTCCGCAGATTTGCCGCCCTACTGATCGGCCTGTTGTTTGCAACAAACGGCGTTACTGAGGAGGTGTCTTACACGGGCAATGGGGTTTGCGCCAGCTGCCACGAGCAGGCGGTGACAGATTGGCGAGACTCTCATCATGACCTCGCGATGCAAGAAGCGTCAGCTGAAACAGTGCTGGGGGACTTCAACGACGCGACCTTCAAGTATTACGACGTCACCACCACCTTCTCTCGAGAGGGAGATGCCTTTTTCATCGAGACCGATAACGCCGCGGGCGAGCTTGAGACTTATCCAGTCGCGTATGTTTTTGGGGTTGAGCCCCTGCAGCAATACTTGCTGCCCCTTGGTAACGGCCGCTTGCAGGCGCTCTCAGTCGCCTGGGATAGCCGACCCGAGAGCGAGGGTGGACAGCGCTGGTACCACCTCTACCCGGACGAGCACATCGCGGCCGGAGACCCATTGCACTGGACGGGTGGGTTCTTCAACTGGAATACCAGCTGCGCAGAGTGCCACAGCACTGACGTCAAAAAGCGCTACGACGCTGCCAATGACCAATTTGATACCCACTACGCGCAAATCGATGTCGGCTGCGAAGCCTGTCATGGGCCGGGCAGCAAACACGTTGCACTGGCCGCCGCCGGGACCCTGTCTCCCGTCCAAACCGGGTTTGCGATGAGCCTCAAGGCGAGAGGTGAATGGCGATGGGCTGAGGGTGCCGATATCGCACAGCGCAGTGAACTGCTGACCTCGAACCAGCAGATTGATACCTGCGCGCGTTGTCACGCCCGGCGCGGCACCTTGGGCGAGTACCACCCAGGTAAGCCACTGCTTGATACCCACCGCCTTGCGATCATCGAGGAGCCGCTTTACTGGCCCGACGGTCAAATCCGCGACGAAGTCTACGTCTACGGTTCTTTTATTCAGAGCAAAATGCATCAAGCCGGTGTGGTCTGCACCAACTGCCACAACCCCCACAGCAACCAACTGGTGATAGAGGGCAACGGAGTTTGCGCCCAGTGCCACATGGCTAGCACCTACGACAACCCCACACACCACCGGCATCAACTTGCATCTGCCGGCAGTGCCTGTGTGGACTGCCATATGCCAAGCCAGCGCTACATGGGCGTCGATGCCCGTCGGGATCACAGCATGCGCATCCCACGGCCTGATTTGTCGGTGAGCACCGGGACACCTAATGCCTGCAACCAATGCCACACTGACCAAAGTGCGAACTGGGCCTACTCGTCCCTGACTGACTGGGGCGTGACATTCGCGGATAGACGGACCCACCCGGCACGCGCTTTCCATGCCGCGGCCCGCGGCGACGTGCGAGCTGCGGCCGTGCTGCTTGAAACGGCCAACAATAAAAACAAAACCGCGATGCTGCGAGCGTCAGCGATCACACAGCTCGGCCGGCTGCTACCCGATAAACTGACGCCGTCGCTCTCACTCTGGCTGGAAAGCGCCGACCCGCTGGTTCGCCTGGCCGCAGTGGAAGCGATAGGACAACTGCCGCCCGATCAACGAAAGGCGGACTTGATGCGGGCCAGTGAAGACCCGGTTCTGGCCGTCAGGATGATTGCTGCGGAGCAGTTGGCCGCAACAGTGCCTCCCGTTACTAATGGAGATGGCGCGGGAGGACCAGCAACGCCCGAGCAATCCGAGCCGGCAGATGAGCCCGAGGCGCAACCCGACCGATTCGGTGCCCTATTCGACGAATATCTGGCGGTGCAATCTCAGCATCTCGACATGCCCTCGGTACTCACGCAATTGGCAGGCTTTCAGCAATCCCGCGGCAATGAGGCACAGGCGGAGGCGCTACTGCTGTCGGCATTGCAGAAAAATCCCCAAGCGAGCGCCGCCCGGGTAAATCTGGCGGATCTCTATCGTGCCCGGAGTAAGGAGGCGAACGCCCGGGAAATCTTAGAGACCGGGATCCAACTCAACCAAAGCGATGCCTCGCTGTGGTTCAGTCTTGCCCTACTCGAGGTGCGCGAGGGTAACGGCGAACCCGCACTTCGGGCGTTAAAGACAGCGGCTTCGCTGGAGGAAACGCCAGGTTATTACCACTACGTGTACGCTGTTGCACAGCACGATCAAGGACGCCGTGAAGAGGCTTTGAAAACGCTTAAAGCCACCCACCGCGCCGCTCCGGGGCAACCAAACGTGCTGGCCGCTCTGGCGCGGTACAGCCAATTGGCGGGCGATGTCACGTCTGCGCAGCGCTACCAGTCAGAACTCCGCACAACGTTGCAGCGCGCAGGCTTGTAACAGCCCGCTGTCAGGGTGACGCCGCGGCCACCCTCGCAAAGTTTAATGACACCGTCACCGGTATCACCCGGCTGATCGCATCGAGACCTGCAACACTTTGCAGCGCCGCAACGCCGGCCTCCAACCCAAACTCCGCAGCGTTCAGCAAAATGGGTTCAGACGACGTGGCGCTAAATCCCGCAGCGGTTGCGGCAACGGTAAGCATTGCTTCTTTACTGACCACCTGACCATGCAAATCGATCTGCAGTAGAACAGGCACCATCGTCACGCGGTTTGATACTGACGCCGCCATGGCGTCCTTATCCAATTGGGCCGTTATCACGGCCTCGGGATAAAGGCCAACTTCAAACAGCATCTCTCTCATGCGCTCATTGCGAATACCAATATTCGTCTCAACTGAGTCCAGCGCGACGCGCACCTCCACCGCCCCTTTGTCATCCACCGTGCCGGAAATCATCTCGAAGCGGCTGATCTCGCCAATCGTGTTGTTTTTGATGGACACAAACTGTACGCGGGAATCTTCCGCCACCTGCCAATCGGCCCACGCCGGGCCTGCGCTGGCGAGGGCAGCGAAAAACACTGATACAAGCAAACTCTTGATCATGAGTGGGTTTCTCCTTTCATGCCGACTGGGCGAGGGAGCCTCTGTCGAATATCGACAACAACAGCCTCCTGCAGCCTTACGGTAGCTAGATCCAAGAGCGAAAACCACTAACTTCGGCAGAAGCCGCTCGCTCATCGACTAATGGCGATCTCTGAGAGACCGATAAAGACCGAAGCACATCAGCACGAGAATCGGGATCACAGGAAGAGAGGACACTACCGACATCGACTTCACCGTATCCATGGCGTCAACCATCATCAAACCCACCGCAGTCACGCCTAATCCAAGAGCCCATGTTAAGCGGACCCCTGCAGCGGGCTCTCGGTTTGGCGCAAGATCGTGGGTGCAAATACTGGCCAAAACATACGCGGCAGAATCAAATGTGGTCGCATAAAAAATGATCGACAGCACCGCCACGACACTCAAGATAAGCCCCTTAAAGGGGAGCTCCGCGATGACCTGCGCAACGAGCGGGCCCATTCCCTGCTCGCTGATGATAGTCACGGCATCCAGCTGACCGCCAGATTGCAGATGCAGAACCAGGGCGCCAGCGATGCCGAGAAAAAGAAAAGTCCCCAAGGCGCCAAAACCAATAATTCCCAGAACTACTTGCCGGATAGTGCGGCCCTTTGAGATACGTCCAAAAAACAACCCCATCATCGGAGCATAGGCCAGCCACCAAGCCCAATAGAAAACGGTCCACGCCTCAGGAAAACCACTCTTTGAGACCGGGTCGGTCCAGAAACTGATGCGAAAGAAATTGTCGAGCATGAGGCCGACGGAATTCATCGACATCGACAAGGTGTAGATCGTCGGCCCAAGCAGTAAAACGAATGCCATCACAAAATACATGAGCCACAGGTTCAGATCAGCCAATATCTTGATACCCCGCTTGAGCCCCCGATACGCGCTGGTCCCAAACACCGCGGTCATGACCAGAATCACCGCACCCTGCGTGATGAAATTGTCGGGAACACCGAGGAGCTGCGAGGCGAGAGAAGCGCTCAATGGCACGCCGAAGCCGAGAGAAGTGGCAACACCTCCGACGACGCCGAGGACCACAAAAATATCGATCACAGTCCGATAAAGGGGCCTCCCTCTCTCAGGGAGCACGTGGTCACAGGCGTCACTGATCTTGAGGCTTTTTCGATTATCAACGAACAGCATGTAGGCAATGGGGATCGCCGGCAGGCAATAGATCGCCCAGGGCACGATGCCCCAGTGATAAATGGGATACATATGGGCGAATTCGTAAGCGAGGTCACTGTGGGGCTCGATGCCAAAGGGCGGCGTCTCGATATAGAAAATGGGCTCGGCAAAACCCCAAGCGATCAGACCAGCACCCATGCTGGCCGTGAACATCATCGCGATCCAACTGGGGGTGGAGTACTCCGGAGGCTCCCCCGCAGGACCCAGCAGCACATCGCCGTATCGCCCAAAAGCCAGCCAACTGGCCATCACCAAAGGCGCCATGCCCGCCATCAAATAAAACCAGCCGAGTCTGTTGGTGAGCCACGAGAGGGCGGCATTGGCACTCAACCGACTGCCGTCGGGGAATAGCACCATGGTGAGGCTGAAGGCGGCCAAGACCGCAATCGCGATAATGAAAACCTTACGGTCGAGCCTTTCCGCTGGCGGGGAATCTTCCGTCACGGGCGCATTATGACATGACAGGCCTCTCGCTGCCGGGGGGTATCGCGGGCGCCATCAAGAGAGACCGACAAGCCGCGCGCCAAGGATCCGCGTTTTAAGATCCAGCTGCGCTCACCAGTAGCAACTTAAGTCATCAGCTCGCGATGTCGGCGAGATCCCCCTTTGACTCCAGCCAGGTCTTGCGGTCGCCGGCGCGCTTTTTGGCAAGGAGCAGATCGAAGGTGCTATCCGTGTCGCCACCTTCATCCAGCACCAACTGCACCAGACGGCGGGTATCGGGGTCCATGGTGGTTTCTCTCAGTTGCGGCGGGTTCATTTCTCCCAGCCCTTTGAAGCGTTGCACCGCTGGCTTCGCACGCTTGCTCTCCGCGGCGAGACGATCAAGGATGCCATTTTTTTCGGATTCATCGAGCGCGTAATACACCTCCTTGCCAACGTCGATGCGATAGAGAGGTGGCATGGCGACAAAAACATGCCCTGCCCGAACCAGCGGACGAAAATGCCGCAAGAAAAGCGCGCAAATCAGCGTGGCAATGTGTAAGCCGTCGGAATCGGCATCGGCGAGGATACAGACCTTGTGATACCGCAGCTGACTCAGATCGGCGCTTCCCGGTTCTATGCCTAGCGCCACCGAAATATTGTTGACCTCCTGCGAGGCGAGAATCTCGCCAGCATCAACCTCCCACGTATTCAGAATCTTGCCTCGAAGAGGAAGAATTGCCTGATACTCTCGATCTCGAGCCTGCTTAGCCGAGCCGCCCGCGGAGTCGCCCTCTACAAGAAAAAGCTCACCGCGACCCGGATCCTCTGAGGTGCAATCTGCCAGCTTGCCAGGCAACGCCGGTCCCGAAGAGACTTTTTTACGAACCACTTTTTTCGCCGAACGCAACCGACTCTGAGCGCGCTCGATACAGATCTCCGCTAATCGCTCCGCATCAGATGTGTGCTGATTCAGCCACAGACCAAACGCGTCTTTGGTAACGCCAGTAACAAAACCTGCCGCCTCCCTTGAGGACAGACGCTCCTTGGTCTGGCCGGAGAACTGCGGGTCCTGCAGCTTGGAGGAAAGCACGTAACAACAGCGATCCCAGACATCCTCTGCCGTTAACTTCACGCCTCTGGGGAGCAGATTACGTAGCTCGCAGAATTCCCGCATGGCTTCAAGCAATCCGGATCGCAGGCCATTTACATGGGTGCCACCTTGCGGGGTAGGTATCAGGTTGACATAAGATTCAGCGACCACGTCGCCGCCCTCGGGTAGCCACTGGATCGCCCAGTCAACGGTGGCGATATCACTTTCAAAATGCGAGGTAAAAGGGGTTTCGGGAACGACGGGGAAATCAATAGTGGCATCAGCGAGGTAGTCGGCAATGCCATCCTCGTAATACCACTCGGTTTTTTCTTTTTTCTTTTCATCGTTAAGCGTTACCCGTAATCCGGGGCACAAAACGGCTTTGGCACGCAGCGCATGGCTCAGTTTGGGAACCGAGAAATTGGCGGAGTCGAAGTAACGAGGGTCTGGCTTAAAACGAATCCCGGTACCGGTATTGCGTTTTCCACAGGTTCCGGTAGCGCTCAGATCGCTCTGCTTTTCGCCACCAGAAAAAGCCATGGTGAACACCTCACCGCCCCTGCGAATGGTGACATCCAACCGCTCGGACAGCGCGTTGACAACTGATACGCCCACGCCATGCAAGCCACCGCTAAACTGATAACTCTTATCCGAGAATTTACCGCCCGCGTGAAGCGTGGACAGAATCACCTCAACCCCGGGTAACTTTTGCTCGGGATGCAAATCAACGGGCATGCCGCGTCCGTCATCGACAACGCTCAACGCGCCGTCGCTGTGCAAAGTGACATCAATCTGACTGCAGAAGCCAGCCAACGCCTCGTCCACCGAGTTATCGATAACCTCCTGCGCCAGATGATTGGGGCGGGTAGTGTCGGTATACATCCCCGGTCGCTTGCGAACCGGCTCCAGACCCGTGAGGACCTCAATCGCATCGGCGTTGTATTGCGTCATAAATCAGTGCACTTTATCTATCAATTGAGATTATCCAACCCCTCGCCAATCAAGGCATCAGCATTCGATGCGCGCGATGTCGCCTGTGTGAATCACGCATAGCCTGTGGAGAGACGATCCGCCGGGAATAACTCATCGACCACTCGCAGTATCTGCGTCTCCAAGCGACCATCTTCGTACAACTCCAGTAATCGGCAACCCGGCGACTGATTATCCACCTTGAACTGTTGGGAACCCGGCGCAAATTGAACGCAGGTGGAGGGCACAGTCAAGCAACGCACCCCATCATGCACCTGTGCAGACGCCTGATGCACATGACCTGAAATTACAACCGCCTTTTCCTTGAGCGGTGCGAGGATTGAGAGCGCCTCGACCCCGTTTCTGACCACCTGATCGTCCAACCACTGGCACCCTACCGGTGCCAGTGGATGGTGAGTGGCTACCAGCAGCGGCCTTTGTGTGGATTGACTCCCCATTACCGCCGCCCTGAGCAAGGTCAGCTCATCTTCAGAGAGCCAACCCGCGACCTCCCCCGGACGCTGGGTATTGAGCATTAAAATATCCCAGTGGGGGCAGCGAATATGCCGCTTGAAGTGCGTGGCGAAAAGCGCGCTGTTTCTGATTGGCGCGTCGTGGTTACCGGGCAACCAAAAACTGGGGACGCCCAATAGAGCTAATTGATCCCGCAATCGGATGTAGGCAGTTTCGGCCTCGTCTCCGGCCAAATCACCTGTCAGGAGCAACGCATCAATGGCCGGCTGCTGATCTATCACGCGGCAAACTGCAGCCAGTGAACGGTCCGTATCAATACCGACAAGGATTCCACCCGGATCGCTCATCAGGTGCGTATCGGAGAGCTGTATCACCCGGCTCACCGATGCCGTGCTGAGGGTGGCCTCGCCGCTGAGATCGGTCATGGGCGCCTGGTATTGGCGTTCGACAACGTAGTTTCCAGGGATCTGCCAAAGCTCAGGCAAAACTCCATTAACTCGGCGGCAAAACGGTTTTGCTGAAACTTCTCATCCCGTTGCAACATCAGGGGATTGGGATACCGGTAGCGGGCCTCAAAGCGACGAGAAGTACTGCACTGGACCACCTCCGCCATGCGCGCATCATGGTAAAGCCGCAAGTCAAAGTAACTGGTTTTTGGCAAACCGGGGGTCGAACCCTGATATCGCAACCGCATGTCGGTGGTGTAACGGTCGCGCGCGGTCACCTCTAGCGCGATGGACACATCTCCTGCAGCAAAAACACACTCGCTCTGCTGCTCATATTCAGGAAAGAGACGCATCAGCCGATGGTAATTGGCTTCACATTGTGCATGGAGATCCGAGAGGTCGACTTGGTATCCCCCACGACCCCGGCGACGAGCACGACTGTTGGTCACTTTGTTCACCATGGGTCAGAGTGTAGCAAGCGCTGACCGCTGCGCGAACAAGCAAAAAGTTGTGGTCTTTCCTCGGCCAAAGGACTGATCAGAGTGGTAAACTTCGGGCCCTCATTTGACCGAGAATCTTGGTTCCATGCGAAATACCCGCTCAAAACCTTACGCCCCACCCCTGTGGTTTAATCTTGCACTGTGCAGCATGCTCAGCGCGCCGACGCTAGCCGATACGCTGGTAGATATATACGAATTGGCGCTGGAAAACGACGCGCTGCTCAAATCCAGAGTGGCGCAATACAATGCGGACATTGAGCTTGAAAAGCTTGCCTTGGCGCCGCTCTTACCGCAGGCGCGGGCGGGTTACACCGTCACCGATTCGGAGACGGAAACAACGTCCCCCAACTTATTTGTGGATGAGGGTGGCGGCTTGAATACCATTGATGTCACCTCAGTCCGTGATACCGAAACCGACGGCTACGACGTCAGCCTATCTCAAACACTATTTGATCTATCCGCTTGGTTTAGCTGGCGGGCCGGAAAAGAGACAACGCAGCAGGCGCGGGCAACCCTCTCTGCGGCACAACAAGATCTCATTGTGCGGGTGGTTCAATCCTACTTTGGCGTGTTGCGTGCGCAAGACAACCTCCGCGCGTCTCAGGCACAGGAGCGGGCTTTTGAGCGGCAGCTCGAACAAACACGGCAGCGCTTTGAGGTAGGGCTTATCGCCATTACCGACGTCTACGAGGCCGAGGCTGCGCGAGACTTGGCTCAGGTGACGCGCATTGTCGATGAGAACAATGTCGCCGTTGCAAAAGAGAATCTGTCAGTGCTCACTGGCCAAACACCGGGGTCGCTCTATGTGTTGGGAGAATCGTTTAATCCCCGGCCACCGGAGCCTGCTGATCGCAGCGAATGGGTGGATTTTGCGCTTGAGAACAATAATCAGCTCGCCGCTGCTCGATTCGCAGAGGAAGCTGCCCGACAAAATGCGACGGCTTTCAAGATGGGGCATGCCCCGAAGGTCACGGCAAGCTACCGGTATCAGGATACCGAGACGACGGGTACCATCGTACAAGACCGCAATAGTCCGTTCCTTTTTGACCCAGACTCGGAACAGAACAACGAGACTTGGCAGATCCGCCTAGACGTGCCACTTTTCGCGGGCGGCGCCATCAGCGCCAATCGGCGCAGAGCCGCTGAGCAATTCAATACTGCCCGGGAAAGCCGAATCAACCTCACTCGGACGACAGTGACTCAGGCCCGGTCATTACATATGACCGTTATGTCTGACGTGTCACGGGTGATGGCGCGTAAACAATCTATTGTCTCCAGCCAGAGCGCACTCGATGCCACTCAGGCGGGGTACGAGGTCGGAACACGAAATATCGTCGATGTCCTGAATGCACAAAACAAACTGTTCGGCGCACAGCGGGATTACGCCAACAGCCGCTACGACTTCGTCATCAATTCGCTGCGCCTCAAGGAAGTCGCTGGCACCCTCTCTCCTGAGGATATCGCC
>Ga0181594_10003802_pt1 | contig 13598 bp, 13 predicted proteins | sample 071ome_18_FD_145603 | JGI IMG/M metagenome (GOLD analysis project Ga0181594, IMG submission 145603) | Coastal salt marsh microbial communities from the Groves Creek Marsh, Skidaway Island, Georgia - 071413BT metaG (spades assembly) | ecosystem: Environmental > Aquatic > Marine > Intertidal zone... | reverse complement strand
CCTAGCGGCCGCACCGTCTGTTTATTGCGTCCCCTGTCCCCCTTCAGGGGGAGGGGAACAAAATCTATCTGCCCTTCAACTTCAGATCTTCAGGCGCGGGAACACCTTCTGCACGTTGCCGCTGAAAATCTCCGCGCGTTCCGCGTCGGTCAGGTTTGGCGTCCCGTCGATATACCGCTTGGTATCGTCGTAGTTGAACCCGGTTTCGGGATCGACCCCGCGCACCGCGCCGACCATTTCCGATGCAAACAGGATATTCTTGGTTGGGATCACCTTGGTCATGCAGTCGATCCCCGGCTGATGATAGACGCAGGTATCGAAGAACACGTTGTTCAGCAGGTGTTCGTCCAGCGTCGGCTTGCCCATGTCCTGCGCCAGCCCGCGATAGCGGCCCCAGTGGAACGGCACCGCGCCGCCGCCATGAGGGATGATGAATTTCAGCGTGGGAAAATCCTTGAACAGATCGCCGAGGATCAGCTGCATGAAAACGGTCGTGTCGCCGGCAATGTAGTGGGCGCCGGTGTGGTGGAAATTTGGATTGCACGAACCGCTTACATGCAGCATCCCGGGCACGTCCAGCTCGACCATCTTCTCCCATAGCGGGTACCACCATTTGTCGGTGATCGGCGGGTCAGTCCACATGGCGCCGGACGGATCCGGGTTCACGTTGACCCCGATAAAGCCCATCTCGTTGACGCAGCGTTCGAGCTCGGGAATGGATTTCGCCGGCTCGACTCCCGGATACTGCGGCAGCTGGCAGACTGGCACGAACCGTTCCGGATACAGGTCGCACACGCGGCGTACCATGTTGTTGCAGATTTCCGCCCAGTAATAGCTGGTCTGCTCGGTCCCGAGATGGTGCCCCATGCCCACCGCGCGCGGCGAAAAAATTGTCATGTCGGTGCCGCGTTCCATCTGCAACTTGATCTGCGCGGGTTCGATCCGTTCGCTGATTTCGTCGTCCGTGATTTGCAGATCTGCGCGGGTCGGCAGAAACGACGGGTCGGCGTCCAGCCCCGCGAGCTGGGCCTTGCGATAATCGGTCAGCTGTTCCGGTTCGGTTGTGTAATGGCCATGACAATCGATGATCATGCGGTCGTTCCCCTCGGTTCGGTCTGGTTCTCAAAGCTCGCGGGAGCCCTCTACGTGCATCTTAGATAAAGCGCCATCGGAATGGGAGGGCGGCAGGACGCATTATTTGCGCCCGCCCTTCCTCTTTCCCGCGCGTTGTGGATCGGATAAATTTGGTGTCATCATACTGGGGACTCACCGAGTGCATGACCAAGGCCCACCGTGCCACCGATATCGGCAGCATTTTTACCTATATCGTCCTCGAGTGCGACGGTAGGTTGCATAGTGTCTTACCAGCAACTAGCCGACGACTCCGGCCGCGCCGGAATAAGACATCTTCAGCGTCGTAAAAAAAAGAAATGCCAGTGACCGACGGTTTTCGCGATGCGGTCGAGATCGCTGTTTGGATATTGTCGGGAGAGGCGACCGCGGGTTAATTCGCCAGTCCGGAGGCGATCTCCCGCCCGGCGATGCGGCCGATCGCGAAGGCCTTGATTAGCCCGCCGACATATCCGGTCCTCGGACCGCCTTCCAGACCTCCCACCGCCGATCCGGCAGCGTAAAGGCCAACGATGGGTTTCTCGTCGGTGTCGAGCACGCGCGCCCGGCCGTCCACACATAGTCCGCCGGACGTAACCGTAATGCCGGCGCATAGCGGGACGGCGTAGAATGGCGGTTTGTCGATTGTATGCGCGACAAATGTGTGCGTGGTGCGGGTGGGCGACAGCGCCGGCGCGCTGCCGGCGCGAATCAGATCGTTATAGTCCTGCACCGTCGCGCTCACCCCCGCCGCATCGAGCCCGGCAAGACCGGCCAGCTCCGCCAGACTGTCCGCCTGCAAAACCGTGCCGCCGTTCTCGGTCAACGACGGGTTAGGCGGCACGATATCCGCCTCTTTTGCGTCCTCCCAGACGCTACGGTCGAAGACGGCTGTTGCATCCAGCGGATCGTCGAGCGCCGCAATTGCGTTGGTGACGTAGATCCCGCCCTGCCCTTCGTCTGCAAAGCGGCGACCATCGGATGTCACCACGATGCCCTTTGCGCAGATCACATCCAGTTGCGGATAGGGCCACAGTTCTTCGTTTTCCATCGCATCCCGGCTGAGGACATGTCCGTAGAACTTGTCGAGCCCGGCCGTCTGTGCGCCTGCTGCAACCGCCATGCGCAGTCCGTCCCCACGGCCGGTTTCCGTATTCCGCTGCCGAACCCGGTCGGGCGATCCGGTGATGTGCCGGCCGATCAGTTCCCGGTCGGCCTGAAACCCGCCATCGGCGATGACCACCGCCCGGGCCTCGATTGTCTCACCATCATCAAGTTCGACGCCGGTGACTTGCCCACCCTTCATCTCCAGTCCCGCAGCACGCACGCCGCACCTTAGCTCGCCGCCGCGTTGGGCCAGTTTTTCGGCGAGCGATTTCAGAAACAGATTGGGGCCGCTTCCCTCCCAGTCGAGGCCGGCCTTCATTTCGCGCCCCGGCATCATCATCGGCATGCCCCAGGACCGTCGCGGGTGTTGCATGAACTCGCAACCCTCGTCGCGCATCCAGTCGATGGTGGCCTGGGCGTTGTCGGTCAGTGCGCGGGCAATATCTTCACGGGCCGTGCCGTCAGTGGCGGCCATGATGGCTTCGAACAATTCGTCGGCAGGGTCTTCCGGACTGCGAAAGGCGACATGCAACGCGCCTGTCGCGACGCGCGAATTGCACATGTAGGTCTCGCCGGACCCGGCCTCCAGAACCACGGGCTTCAGCCCCGCCAGCGCCACATGATTTGCCGCCGTCAGACCGCCGAAGCCGCCGCCCACGATCGCTACGTCGTATGTCATGCCGAATTCCCCATCCGCACTGTTGCCCGGTTGTCAGCTTAATATAGACGGCAGGACCAAGGCGATACCTCCCCTCCCCTTGATTCAATCTGGCGGCTTCTGCTCAAATCGTGTCCGGAGGATGCGCAAATGATCAAAACCAGGGGCGTTGCCCACTTCACGCTGCCGGTAACGGATACAGTCCGTAGCATGGCGTTTTACGTCGACAATCTCGGCATGACGCCGATACAGGTCAATCACGAGCGCGGGATGGTCTTTCTCGATTGCGGTGGCGATTGCATCATCCTGGCGAAGTCGGATGCGAAGATCGATCCCGACGACCATGATGTCCACCACGCCTTTATCGTGGATCCTGACGAATACGACGCGGCCAAGGAACAGCTGAAAGCCAGCGGCGTGGAAGTTTTCTTCGAGGAAGACCGCCAGGGCGGCGCCGTGAACGGACCGCGCGCGTATTTCCACGATCCCGACGGCAACGTGCTCGAGATCATAAATCTGACCGGCTACAAGGGCGAAAACGCCACCTGACCCCCCGGGAATAATTCCCTCTCTTTACCCCCAACTTGCCTCCCGATCTGGGGGTATCTCGGCTGTCCACAGGCACACGCTTGGCGATTCGGCTCTATTGCGGTGCAATAACAGTGAGTTACGGAAAGTTGTCCCCAGTTCCGGGTTTCCACAGGTTTCTTGCGGCTTTCAGCAGATTCCGGTTGCTCTTCGACCCTACCTATATATAGTAGTAACCTGTTTGTAACACACTGCATCTTGCGTTTGCAGTGCGGGTTGGCACAAGAGTACAGGTACGAGGAGGAAAAGCGATGCAGTGGAGTCCCGAACGGGTCGAAACGCTTACGCGGTTATGGGCAGAAGGTTTATCAGCGCGACAAATCGCGGAGAAACTGGGGGGCGGCGTTACGCGCAATGCTGTCATTGGTAAAGCGCACCGGCTGAACCTGCAGCGCGGGACTGAGATTCCGCAAAAGGAACCGGAGCCGGAACCCGTCATCTTCGAAGAGCCGATTTTTCATCACCCCTCGGCCGATGTCGAAGCCTGGATGTGCCGCTGGCCGACTGACGAAGCAGGCAAGTTCGGTCTGCATATCTGTGGCAAGACCGTGCAGCCGGGCCGGCATTACTGCGCCGAGCACTGCACTGCGCATTACCTGCTGCGCCGACGGTCAACTGCGGCCGCCTGATCCACTGCGCCGCCACGTCTCAACGATCTGCAGGGCGGGAAAAGAAAACAGAGTTACATAGATTTCCGAAAAGGCCCTTAGTCTGATAGGTTCTGCGCCGGAACGGCACAATATTGACTCTTCCCGGGGCTGTCGGCGTGACCGATATTTCGTTCGTTGTAATTTGCTACAATCACGCGCGCTACGCCGAGCGCGTGACCCACTTTCTGCGAGCGCAGAATGACGTACGGGACGCGGAATACATCTTTATCGACGACGGATCGCCTGACGGTACGGCCGAGGCCTTGAAATCCGCGACAGCCGGCTGGCCCAACACCCTGGTTCACAGACAGGACAACAAGGGACCGTCAAACGCCCTGAATCAAGGCCTGAGACGCGCAACCGGTACCTACGTCAAACTCGTCGGAGGGGATGACATTCTGCATCCCGACGCGACGCGCGTTCTTCGAGAAGCGTTGATCGCCGAGAATGCCATATACGCATTCGGCAAATTGGACGCGTTCGACGTAGACAAGAAAATCTCGGATGAAAGTTACTGGACATCATTACTGAAACCCATCGAAGACATCTCCCGCACACGAATAGACGACCCCCTCAAACTTCTAGTGAAGGGTATGACCTACAACCCCTCCTGCATGCTGTTGCGCCGTGAAGAGGCGCTGGCGGCAGGCGGCAGCGACGAAAGCGTGTTCGTCGAGGATTTTTCCCTGTCGTTACGCATGGCATTGCGCGGCGCGTTCGTCTCCGTGCCGACCTACGTCGCCTATGGCCCCTCCGACGACGATCAACGGCTGTCGCACGATGGCGCGCAGACGCTTCACGATATGAACGCAGCCCTCGCGGGGTTTCTGCGGGATCATCCGCACCTGTCCCGCAACCGCCGGAATATGGTCGCACGAAGCGCGTTGGGCCGCGGTTTAAAGTGGGCCCGTCGGCGGGAAGGAATGACAATCCTCTCCCGGATCGGATTGCTGAACACGTTGGCCAACATTCGTTTGCCCGGATTCCCCCTATTCGTCCCCACTCCAGGCATGATGGAAGCTGCCTGCGATCCGTTCAGAAACAGCCGGGAAATCCGGCGACCTGAAGCGGCCAACCAATGACCAAACTTCTCGTAACCGGCGGTATGGGCTTTATCGGTTCGGCGGTTATCCGACGCTGTCTCACGCTGGCGGAGTTCGAAATAGTCAATCTCGACAAGGTGACCTACGCCTCAAGCGAGGAGACGCTTCACGCGGCGGAAACGAACCCCGCCTACACCCTTGAAAAACACGATATTTGCGACGCGGAAGAAGTGCGCCGGATACTGGACCAGCACGAACCCGACGCAATCATGCATCTGGCGGCGGAAACCCATGTCGATCGCTCGATCGGCGACCCTTCGGATTTCATCCAGACCAACGTCGTGGGCACATACAATCTCCTGGATGCCGCCTATGCCTACTGGAAGAAGCTTGATGAAAAAGGCCGAACGTCCTTCCGGTTCCACCATGTCTCTACCGACGAGGTTTATGGCAGTCTGGACGACACCGGGTTTTTCACGGAACAAACCCCCTACGCGCCCAACTCCCCCTATGCGGCCAGCAAGGCTGCGGCGGATCATCTCGTTCAAAGCTGGCACAGGACCTACGGGTTGCCAACGGTGATAACCAATTGCTCGAACAATTTCGGACCGTACCAGTTTCCGGAGAAGCTCATTCCGGTGATCATCATGAAAGCCCTTGCGAACGAACCGGTACCGATATACGGCACCGGAAAGAACGTTCGCGAATGGTTGTTCGTGGAAGACCACGCGGAAGCCCTCCTCCGCGTTCTCGAAAACGGTAAAACCGGGGAAACCTACAATATCGGCAGCCGAACCGAATTGTCGAACATCGACATAGCCCATAAGGTCTGCAGGCTGATCGACGAGTTAGTGCCCGCTGAAAACGGGCATTCCCGAACGGAACTCATAACGTTCGTTGAGGAACGGCCGGGGCATGATTTCCGCTATGCCCTGGACATCACAAAGATCGAAACCGAACTCGGCTGGCGACCGGCCCGCGATTTCGAAGAGGCTCTCCGTCATACGGTGAAGTGGTATCTCGACAATCTACCATGGTGCGAGAATGCGATGGAGGGAAAGTATGGCGGCGAGCGGCTCGGACTCGCCCGCACGGCTAGGGAGGACAGGGCGTGAACGATCGCAAAGGCATTATACTGGCCGGCGGCGACGGCACCCGGCTTTATCCGTCGACGCGGGTGATCAGCAAGCAGCTGCTACCCGTGTACGACAAACCGATGATCTACTATCCGTTGTCGACACTTATGCTGGCCGGCATTCACGAGATCCTCATTATTACGTCACCCGGCAACGACGCATTGTTTCACGACCTTCTGGGCGATGGAACGCAGTGGGGACTGCAGATCGACTACGCCGTACAGCCGGCGCCGGAAGGGATCGCCCAGGCATTCCTGATCGGCGAGGAATTCATGGGCGGTCACCCGGTTTGCCTGGCCCTGGGCGATAATATTTTCTTCGGCCAGGGCCTCGGCGAACGCCTACGGGCTGCGTCGGCACACGAACAGTCGACGGTGTTTGCCTATAGTGTGCTGGACCCGCAACGATATGGCGTGGTTGAGATCGATGCAGAAGGAACGCCGCTAAACATCGTTGAGAAACCCCGCAATCCAAAATCGAATCTCGCCATAACCGGCCTTTATTTCTACGGGCCGGAAGTTGTCGAGATGGCAAAGACCCTGAAGCCTTCCCCACGGGGCGAACTGGAAATCACGGACATAAACCGGCTTTATATTGACGCTGGTGGTCTGAGAGTCGAGATGCTGGGTCGCGGCGCCGCATGGCTCGACACGGGCACGCACGATTCGCTACTCGAAGCTTCCCAGTTCGTCGCAACCATAGAAGCCCGCCAGGGCCTGAAAATTGCAAGTCCGGAGGAACTGGCCTGGCGAATGAATCTGATCGATGGGAAGCAACTGAAATCGCTTGCACAGGCTCACGGAAAATCCAGTTACGGTGCTTACCTGATGCGCCTTCTCGAAGGCTGAAGGAACGCTCGGTTTGCTGCAGATCACCCGACTGGAACTCCCTGAAATCCTCCTGATCACCCCCGCAACATTCCACGACGACCGCGGATATTTTCGCCAAACCTGGAATGCCGATCAGTATGCGGACGCCGGCATGACCGGACCGTTCCTGCAAGACAATCTTTCGATCTCGAAATCCGGCGTGGTCCGCGGCCTGCATCTCCAGAACCCCAATCTCCAATCGAAACTCGTTTCCTGCCCGCAGGGAGCGATATTTGACGTTGCGGTAGACGTGCGCGTTGGATCGCCCAGGTTCGGCGGCTGGGTTGGCGCCCGGCTCTCCGCCGACGGCGGCGAACAGCTTTTCGTTCCCCGCGGCTTCGCGCACGGCTTCTGCGTCATCGAGGGGCCGGCGCTGGTCGCATACAAAGTGGATGGTCCCTACGACCCATCAGCCGAAAAAACAGTTTTGTGGAACGATCCAGCCATCGGTATCGAATGGCCGGAAGGTGGCTGGGGCCCCGACGGTCCGGTTCTGTCCGAGGGTGACCGTCATGGAACTCCATTGGCAGATATGCCAAGCGGCGACCTGCCGGTCTATGAAGGCGGCGGTTGAATGTCTGCGACGATCGGAAACGGTCCCGTCCTTCTTTTTGGTGCGTCGGGACAGGTCGGATCCTCTCTTCTGGAGTTGTTGCAGAAAAACAACCGGCGCGAAGTTGTCGTCCCGGACCGCGCCGCGGCCGACTTCACAACGCCCAGCGGGGTGCGCGACATCGTCAGGCAGGTCGCGCCGTCGCTCATACTGAATGCCGCCGCGTACACGGCCGTCGATACAGCCGAATCTGACAAAAGGACCGCATTTCTCGTAAACCGGGACACCCCATACGAGATTGCCTCGGAAGCCAGGAGATGCGGCGCTTTTCTTGTCCATTACTCGACGGATTACGTATTCGACGGACGGGCAGACACTCCCTACCGTGAAGAGTCTCCCGCCGCCCCGGTGAACGTCTACGGCGAATCCAAGCTTGCCGGCGAGGTCAGCGTCGCATCTGCCACTGACAACTTGGCGATCATTCGTACGAGCTGGGTATATGCGGCTCAGGGAAGAAATTTTCTCAATGCGATGCGGGCCCTTGCGGAAACGAGGCAGGAAATCAGGGTCGTGTGCGATCAGACCGGATGCCCGACCTGGGCTGGCGCGATTGCCCGGTCGACACTCGACGCGCTGGAATATCTCGCAAGCGCTGCAGATCGCGATCCGGGGCACTTTTCAGGAATTTATCACCTAAGCGCTGCCGGCCAGACGACATGGGCCGACTTCGCCGTGGCGATATTCAACCGAATTTCCGATCGACCTCCGAGGGTCGTTCCGATTTCCACAGAAGAATACGGCCTGGCAGCGGAACGGCCGCGCTACACGGTTCTGGACAACCAAAAAATCCGGGACCGGTTCGGGATCAGAATGGCATCATGGGAAAACCAGCTGGACGATTGTCTTGCGTCTGTCCGGGCGGACTAGATCATCCGGAATATATACGCCAAATTCATCACAGATCATGCCGTTGGACGGCCATTGGGAGCTACCTGACGATGAAATCGCGTTATCTTCACGACATTCCCGAACCAGATAGCGAAACGACGGGCATCGAACGTGCCCCGCCAATGGGCGAATTGTTGCTCTGTCCGCCGAAGAAATCGGCCCGGGCCGTCGCAGCGGGCGCGGGACGAGCGGATATTGTCCGGGACAGGACCCGGACTCATGCGATTATCAACCGCGCAAGGAACTCCGTGCGACCGCCCGACTCTCCCGGCGAAGTCGCCGGATAGACGCCCGACCAGCTGTCTCCAAATGAACAGAAATATCGATATCGAGAAATTTCGCGATCTGCTGACAACCCGCCGCGCGGAACTGTCGGCTCTCATCGAAGGCGCGGCGGACTCGGCCGCCCCGGTAGAACTCGACCAGCAGGTCCAGGGGCGATTGTCGCGCATGGACGCGCTGCAGGGCCAGGCCATGGCACAGGCGACCAACGAGCGCCGCCGGATCGAGATCGCCCAGATCGACGCCGCGCTAGGGCGTATGAACGAAGACGAGTTCGGTTATTGCGTAGAATGCGGCGACGAAATCGCCCCCAAACGGCTGGAACTTAATCCCGCCATCGCCCGCTGCGTGGAGTGCGCGAGCTAACTATTCCAATCCCCCGCACATGAGCGTCTCCGCTCGCTGGAGCGCTCTGCCGGACGCAGGAAAGCATTCACCGGTCTACTGGACGCCTGTTGCCGATCCAGCCCGCGTCGACGGGTCAGTATGCGCCCCGGCCGGACAGAACGGTCGGGAAGGTCCTGCACAGAATGTAGATATCCAGCCAGAGCGACCAGTTTCGGATGTAACTGACGCAGGCGGGCCGGTATCTTTTCAATGAGCATTCGTTCGTCCCGACCCCGGCTCCTGATCGTCACCGGCATTTTCCCCCCTGATCACGGCGGGCCATCGACCTATGTCCCGGCCATGGCTTCGGCGCTGTCCAGGGATTTCCAGATAGTCGCCGTCGTGACCGGCAGTGACCGCCCGGATCACGATGACGGCGGGTACTCCTTTCCCGTTGTTCGTATCCTGCGCGCGACGCCCAAGCTGATACGCCTGGCGAAAACCGTGTTCCTGCTGCGGCGTCTCGCGCGGAAAGCCGATGTGGTTTTCCTGAACGAGATGGTGCTGGAAGGTATCGTCGCCTGTAAGCTGCTGCGCCGGCGGCCCGTGGCAGTGAAAGTCGTCGGCGACAGAATATGGGAAATGTCGCGCAACGCTTCGGCTACGGACAAGACCATCGAGTCCTTCCAATCGCATCCCGGCGGTATCAAGTGGCGTTTACTCCATCGTCTGCAGGCCCGGTACACCGGACGGGCGGACCGGACGATCGTCCCAAGCCGTTATCTTTCCCGCATTGTGACCGGATGGGGTGTGCCGGAAGATAAAATCCACTGCATACACAATGCGGTCGCCCCCGCGGAGGTGCCACGGAAACGCATCGAAGATTGGGATATCGTCACAGTCTGCCGGCTGGTTCCGTGGAAGGGTCTCGACACGCTGATCGATAGTGCCGCGCAGAACAACTGGCGCCTGCGGATCGTAGGCGACGGCCCGCTGCGGCAGAGTTTGCACCGGCAGATCGAGCGTCTCGATGCGACAGACAGGATCGAGTTGGGAGGCGAGGTGCCACAGAAAAAAGTTTTGTCTCTGATGTGCGGCGCGAAGCTTTTCGTCCTGAATTCGTCATACGAAGGGTTGCCGCACGTGGTGCTCGAAGCCATGCATGCCGGCACGGCCGTGATCGCGACGGATGTCGGCGGCACCGGCGAGGTGGTAAAGGACGGGAACACCGGACGGCTTGTTCCGGACGGAAACCAGGCAGCGCTGGAAGCGGCCATCCGGCAACTTATGGAAGACGAGACACTGCGCCAAACACTCGCCCGAAACGCCCGCAGGCTCATCGAAAGCGAATTTTCGTTCACGGCAATGTACGCGAAGACCGCGAAGCTGCTCTCCGACATCGCCCGTTAGGTCGCCTCGTATATTGGCGGCGCAGGCGGGGGCGCCCCCGTGCAAACAATAAGGTAACTAGGTCTGCCGCCGCAGAATGGCGATAAAGATCAAAGCGGTCGCGAACATGATCAGGCTGTACGTTGCCGCCGGCACCGATGTCAGCCCCCCGCCAAACAGCAGTGCCGACACCGCGATCGCGAGCGTACCGTTTTGAAGCCCGCATTCAATGGATATCGCGGCGCGCTGCGGAATCCCGGATGCGAAGACACGCGCGATCGCATAGGCCAGCGCCATCATGAGAACGTTGAGGGCCAGGGTGACGAGACCAGCTTCGGCGAAATACGGAACGATGTTGTCGCGCTGCTGGACGATGGCGCCGATCAGCACGATCACGAACAGTGCGGTGGAAATCCGGTTGGCCCAGGGCTCGAACGGCACCGCGAATCCCTGTGCATAGCGCCGCACGACCAGGCCGATAAGGACCGGCACGGTGACGATGAAAAACACGCTGATGGCGGTTTTCGCGACCGAGACATCGCCGACATCGCCGCCGATCAACCGGCCATGCGCGAACACCACGATCAACGGGATGGTAATGACGCAGAGCAGACTTATGACCGCCGTCAGCGAAATCGACAACGCGACGTCGCCGCGGGCGAAGGACGTCAGTATATTGGAGGTCACGCCGCCCGGTGCGGCGGCAATGATCATGACGCCTAGAGCGATTTCCGGGTTCATCGGCCAGATGCTCACCAGCGCGAAGGCCACCGCCGGCAGCAGGATCAGCTGCGAGGCGGCACCGACCAGAAAGTCCTTCGGCTGTTTCGCGACGCGCGCGAAATCGTCGAATGTCAGCCCCAGCCCCAACGCGAACATGATGAACGCCAGCGCCAGCGGCAGAAAAACTTCGGCAACGATACCCATGAACAGGCCCCCTTCTTTGCCTGTCTTATAGCGGGAAGCCGGCCGAATCGCGGATTCAGGACGGCCCGACCAAGCCTACGCCCGCGTCAGAATAACCACAGGTATCTCGCGCATATCGCCCGCTTTCTCCTGATAATCGTCATAGGGCGGATAGATTTCCGTCATCATCGGCCAGAGTCGCGCGCGCTCGTCCGGGTCCGCCGACCGCGCTGCTGCCCGGAACGTTTCGGCTTTAACCTGCAATTCGACGTCTGGCGCAGCCAGCAGGTTGAGATACCAGTTCGGATGCGTCGGCCGCCCGCCCTGGGATGCGATAACGACGTAATCGTCGCCGTCGCGGCCATAGATCAGCGGCGTGGTTCTGGGCTCTCCGGAGATACGGCCGGTCGTGGTCAGCAGAAGGCAGGGGAAATTTCCCTTGCCGTCGAACCCCGTCCAGATGTGACCGTCGGCTCCGCTCGACGCGCGGTAGCGTTCGACATGCTGCTTTGCCCAATCCAGCTGCGCCATATTCCTCTCCCGTTGCCGCCGGAATTGTACGCGAAACCCGGTCCATCGAAATAGCCCGGGTTGGGGATTGGTTTCACGGCACCGAACTCTCTAAAATCCCCAAAGAAAACATATCAAGCGGGGCGATGCAGGTGTCGGAATTCGAAAGCAAAACATTCGATTACATCATTCTGGGCGGCGGATCGGCGGGCTGCGTGCTGGCCAACCGTCTGTCGGCCGTCTCAACCAATGAAATTTTGCTGGTCGAGGCCGGAAAAGACTATGCGCCCGGCAGCGAACCCGATGACATGCTGGATTCGTATCCCATGGGCGCATCGTTCAATCCGTCCTATCACTGGCGGGAACTGAAGGTACGCCTGTCGCACACGCCGACGAATTCCGAGCGCCGGGCAACGCCGCGTTTCATGGAACAGGCGCGCGTTGTGGGCGGCGGATCGTCGATCAACGCGCAGATGGCCAATCGCGGCTCCCCTCTGGATTACAACGAGTGGGAAGACCTCGGCGCAATGGGCTGGAAATGGGAAAACGTCCTGCCTTATTTCCGCAAACTGGAGACGGATGAGGATATCCAGGACGAGTATCACGGCTCGGACGGGCCGATTCTGATCCGGCGCGTGCCGGAAGATCACTGGCCTGAATTCACCCGGACAGTCGCAGACGTACTGACCGACACAGGCCTTAAACGGATCGAAGACCAGAACGGGGACTTCGAGCCGGACGGCTGGTTTCGCAGCACGATCTCCAACAGCGACGAAACGCGCGTCTCGGCATCGATGGGATACCTGAACAGGGACGTCAGAGCACGACCGAACCTGCATATCCTCTCCGAAACGACGGCCGAGAAAATCGTCTTCGATGGCCGCACCGCGACGGGTGCGGTGGTCAACACGAACGGGAACCGCCGATCGCTGAAAGCGCACCACGTCATCGTGTCGACAGGCGCGCTGCATACGCCCGCGCTGCTGATGCGATCCGGCATCGGCCGGGGCGCCCATCTGAAAGAGATGGGGATCGACGTGATCGCCGACCGCGCGGGCGTTGGCGCCAATCTGAACGAACACCCGACGATCGCCGTTTCCGCCTATCTCAAATCCCGCGCGCGGCTCCGGCCGGATACCGGCACCCGCCGCCATGCGCAGATCTCCCTGCGCTACAGTTCCGGCGTCGAAGACTGCGGCTCCGGCGACATGTATGCGTCGGTAACGGCCAAATCTGCCTGGCATGCCGTCGGCGTCCGGTTGGGTTCTTTCCTGATGTGGTGCAACAAACCCTATTCGCGCGGCCGGGTACTGCTCGCCAGCGCCGACCCCGCCGCCGAACCCGATGTCGATTTCAACCTGCTCGCCGACCGGCGGGATTACGACCGGCTGGCCGAAGGCGTCCATCGCATGGCGGGCTATTTCGCCCATCCGCAGATGGCCGATGTCACCGCCGACCCGTTCCCGAGCTCCTATTCCGAGCGGGTCCGCCGCATCGGCGCGGTAAACACCAAAAACCGGAT
>Ga0181594_10003799_pt1 | contig 13608 bp, 11 predicted proteins | sample 071ome_18_FD_145603 | JGI IMG/M metagenome (GOLD analysis project Ga0181594, IMG submission 145603) | Coastal salt marsh microbial communities from the Groves Creek Marsh, Skidaway Island, Georgia - 071413BT metaG (spades assembly) | ecosystem: Environmental > Aquatic > Marine > Intertidal zone... | reverse complement strand
GCTCACCATGAGGGTTGCCGATTTCCTCAACCTGAGCTTGTCGAAGGATGAGATGAAACCAATACGTTACGGTTTGCCGGCGAGCAAAGTGCCGAGTTCCTCGAGGTCGGTGGCCTGATCGAGAGATTCGACGGCGGCGATGAGTTTGTCCACATCGGTGGTATCGAGAACCGCGCCGGCGGTGCTTTTGAACTTGGCTTGGATTTCATCGTCGCTCAAGGGATGCTGATAACTACCGCGGCGCTGTTCGCGCTCGGCTGTCATGACCGTGCCGTCGGTGCGCACGGCTTCCATACGCACTTTATGACGCTTCGCCTGGCCGCCCTTGTCGATTTCCGGATCGTGTAGAAATTCGATTTTTTTCGTGAGCTCGAGCAGTGCGGGGTCCTTGATGCGCTCTTCGGTGAACTGGTGAATGAACACTTCATCGTCGGTGAGTTTCAAAGCGGCGACGAAGTAGCCGTTCATTTGCGCGCCGACGATGCCGTTCGGTTGATATTTCCAGCCGATGTTGGTGAAGCCGGGTTTGGACATATGAACCGTGAGTTTTTCCAGGTTCGCCGTGCTCAGCCCGTCGCGCATGAGCTTATCCAGGCAGTCGATGGTGGTGTGCGAGCTGGCGCAGGATGCATAGGCTTTAAAGCCGGTATCGCAAATGTGCCACTTCTTGCCGAGGTCATCGGTCAGAATCGAGAGATCGGCATTATCGCTGAAGCTGCTCATGAAGCCGCCGTATTCGGCTTCGATGGCTTCTTTTGATCCGGTAAAGCCGCGTTCAGCGAGGTATCCCGATAAGACACCACATTGCGCGGCGTGGCCGGCATGAAACCGTTTCGCCATCGCACCCTTGCGCGCGGAATAAAGACCCGAAGCTTGGGTCGCCGCCAAGCCGAGGGCATCGGTCGTGGCTTCGGCATCGAGTTTCAGTGCTTTGGCCGCGGAAGCGCCGGCGCCGATGGTGCCGCCGGTGCCGGTAATGTGAAAGCCTTTCAGTTTATGGGCCAGCCCGGCGCAGATGCCGATGCGGATGACGACCTCATAACCGGCGACGATGGCGGTCAGGAGGTCTTTGCCCGAAATCCCGCGCGCTTCGCCGATGGCCAACGCGGCCGGGATAGTGACGCTGCCCGGATGCATGGACGAGGACACATGGATGTCATCAATCTCGAAGCCGTGCGTCGCGGTGCCGTTGGTCATGGCAGCTTCGGCGGCGCCAGTTTTGCGCCCGTGCGCCCAAAGGGTCGACGGCCCGGTGCCCGATAGTTCGCACGCGACGTCGGCGGCGATATTGCCCCACGGTTGCTTGGCGCCATACAGCCCGCAGCCGAGCGAGTCCAAAAGGCAGCGCTTGGCATGTTCAATAGCTTCATCCGGGATGTCTTCGAACGTGAGTGCCGCAACCCAGGCGGCCATCTCGCGGGTTACGGGTGGCACGGCGGTATCTGCGTTGTCACTTTTTACGGACGTGTCGGGGCTCATGTTACCGTCTCCTGCAGCAAGGTGAACTTCTCGAGGCGATTTTCATCGATCTTCACGCCGAAGCCGGGGCCGTCCGGCGGCTCGACATGGCCGTCGACGATTTTGAAATCGCTTTCGCCGACTAAAGGATCGTCGCCGATGACGCCGAGGCCGAAAATGAACTCGCCCGCGGGCATGCAGCGATGCGCCGGTAAACTCGCATAAAAATGCGCCGCCGCCGCGGCTTCGAGTTGCGAGAGCACGGCGAGCCCGCCGATGTTCACGAGAATATTGGCGCCTTCGGCAATTGCGGCGATCTTTTTTGCAACACTGAGGCCGCCGAAGCGGTACAGTTTGAAGCACATGACGTCGCAGGCTTCCATGCGCGCCAGCATGTCCGCGTCTTGGATCGACATCAGCGCTTCATCCGCCATCACCGGTACACCGCCGGCTTGCCGGCGAATATGCGCCATGCCTTTAAAATCCCGCCGTTCGATGGGCTGTTCGAGGTAATCGAGGCGGGGCCCGTCCTTAGCGGCGTTCAGCGCTTGGATGGAATCGTGCACGGTCCAGCCGGTGTTGGGATCGAGGCCGAGCTTGCAGCCCTCGCCGACGGCATCGCGTACCCGGCGTAGGTTATCGATGTCGAACTGCCAGCCTTGCGGACCACCCGCCTTAATGCACATGACGTTCATGCCGAACTCGTGCTTGGCACGCATCGCATCGTCGACGATCTTTTGCGGATTTTTCGCCATGCTGATCGACCATTCGAGCGGCAGTTTCTTTTGGCTGAGGCCGCCCAGGAGTTTGTAAACCGGCACGCCGAGGGCTTTGCCTTGGGCATCGTGGAGCGCATAGTCGACCAGCGCACGCACGTTGGTATTGCCGGGCAGCAGCATATCGAACTCGTGAAAGATGGATTCGATGTCGAAGATGTCGCGCCCGATCAGCATCGGCCCAATGATGTCTTTGACGGCGCAGACCACGCTGCCGTAGGTGTCGGGCATGGAATGGCCCGGTGTGGTCGGGCGCACGTGGCCGTAGCCGATGACCCCATCGGCGAAGATGCGTAACAAGACCGGCTTGCCGAGTAACTGCCCCGACGGGCCGGTATCATAAGCACCGTGCATGGTGGTGCGCTGTAAACGTTGGTTATAATCGGTGATCCGGACTTCAACGCGATCAATCGGCATCAATGACTCCTTCTTAATATTATGTAAGGCCGCAGCGGATATTATGTAAGGCCGCAGCGGGCGTAGAGCTTCACCGCGTTGTCCCAGAAGAGTTTGCGTTTGCGCTCTTCGCTCATATCCCAGCCGAGGACGGTTTCGACGGACTTCGGAAACCAGCTTTCGCCGTGAGGATAATCGGAAGCATACATCAGAACATCGTCACCGATGAGATCCATGATCGCATTGGTGAGTTTGTCCCCTTCGGGAATTTCGATGCTTTGAAAGTATCGTCCCGAAAGCACGTAGTCGCTCGGCTTGTGTTGCAGGTCTTCGGGAAGAGCAGTGCGAATGGTGTGATAGTGTTCGTCGGTGCGCGCCATCCAAAACGGCAGCCAACTGTGACCCGCTTCTAAGGTGCCGATGCGAATATCGGGGTACCGGTCCATCAGGCCCGAGCCGATGAGAGACGCCATGTTGCGCATGCCGCACCACGGATGCGAGGCCGAGCGCTGCAGGAACAGGTTCTCCCAGTTGTCCAAACCGCCCGGCGCGTAGGGCGGCATCACGGTAAAGGTGTGCAGGGCGACACACAGGTCATGATCGGCGGCAGCCTTCCATACGGGTTCCAAATCCGGGTGATCAAGCGGCATGCCGACCGGGGCATACACCATGACGCCCCAGGCCCAACGGGACGTGCCCCACTTTTTAATTTCCTTAACGCTGCCGGCGACATCGCGGGCACAAGCCAGAATGACACCGCCCAAACGATCCGGATAGGCGCCGCAGTAATCGTTCATCCACTCGTGATAGGCGCGGTACATCGCCGCCTCAAGCTCGATGTCATCATCGGAAGTAAAAGTGCCGAACCAGCCGGAGGGAAGGGTGAGGTTCACGTCGACCCCTTCGAGGTCCATGTCCTCGATGCGCGCGGCCGGGTCGAGATCGACCTTGGGGTGCGGCTCGCGGCCTTTGAAGGCGCCTTTAAAGCCGGCCATATAGCGTTCGTTGTCGCCGGGGGGCGTCGCCGCGGCTTGGCCCAGCTGGCGGCGGTATTTGCGCTGGCCTTTAAGGTAGGTCACGTGGCCGGTGCGAAAGTGCGCTTTTTTGTATTCTTCCCAGCCTTTAAGTTTTTCCTTGGTCTCGGCGGCGAAATATTTTTCGAGAATGTTGACGTACGGACCGACGTGGGTGTCTGAATCGAAAACCTTGAAGCCGTCTCGCGCCATGATTTTATCCTTTCGTCATTTTATGTCGCCGCGCCGCTGCCGCCGGTCGAGCGTTTGTATTTTTCGAGCATCTCTTTCGAGAAATATTTTTGCTCCAGCTCCTGTTGTTTGTCCAGGTCTTCGTTGCCGGGCCAGCGTAATGGGTTGGGGTAGGGTTTATCCTTGCGCGACTCTTGAAAATCATCCCAGGCGGCGATACCGCGTTCTTGAAACTCATTCATAAAGTCATAGAGCGCCGCCCAGGTCACGTGATGGGTGAAGCCGGGCAGCCAGGCGATATTCACGCCGAGTGCTTGATGTTCTTCAAGAGTTAAGAAACGGTCCATCTGTCCTTTCATGAACGAGAGCGGACCTTTCACGGCGGCGCGGGCCAGCTTAATTTCATCCGGCGAATGCGGCGATTCGAGTTGCACCCAATCGACGCCGGCTTCCTGTTCGTAGAGTTTCAAGCGCTCGATACAATCTTCGAGGCTGCTGTTAGCGGCATCGCGGGCGTAGCATTGCGCCATGATGACGAAGTCCGGGTCCAATTCGTTTTTCATATCGACGGCGGCTTTGTAACGCGCAATCGCTTGTTCGATGGGTACGACTTCCATGCCGGCACTTTGGGTGCGCCGCTTGCCTTCGATGGGCTGATCGTCAATGCGCACGCCGGCGATACCCGCCTTAATGCATTCACGGATCATGCGCCGCACCGCCATGATGCCGCCGTGGCCGGTGTCGCCGTCCATGATGATGGGAAAGTCGACAGCGTTGGCAATCCAGCCGGCGATCTGCACACATTCGGGCATCGAGGCTGTGCCGACGTCGGCCATGCCGGTATAGGTGCCGACCACGCCGCTGGTGCCGACAAATGCGGCTTCCGCACCTGCTTCCTGCATGACGCGGGCATGTGCCGCCGTCGGCGTGTGCAAAATACAGAGCACTTTGCCGTCGCGGTGGATCAGTTTTTTAAGCTTTGTCGTTGGTTTGACGTGCGGCTTTTCGGAACCGTCATTCGATGCGGCGTTCAAAGGGACCTCCCAAGGCAGTATGTAAAATTATAATTCGTTCGGACTTATGAGATGGCTGGGGCGGCAGGATTCGAACCTGCGAATGCCGATACCAAAAACCGGTGCCTTACCACTTGGCCACGCCCCATCACGGTGTCGCGATTCGGGCCGACCATAAGCCGAAATGCCGATTCCCGCAACGGTGCGGTTACCGTTTTTTTGGCTTTCCGGTGGCGGTGTCCGCCAGTAAGGGGGCCGCTTCGACCCACCAATCGGGATGCCCTTGGCGCAGGGTTTTTGCGCCGGTTTCGGCCTGATCCTGTGTGGCAAACAGCGCAAAGCAAGTCGCGCCGCTGCCGCTCAAGCGGCTCAATAATGCCGCGGGACACTGTCTTAAGGCGGTGAGGACGTCGTCAATCACGGGTGCGATGGCAACGGCGGCTTCGGTGAGGTCATTACCGCGTGTGGATAATATTTCAGCGAAATCCGCCGCCGTGGCCGGGCCATTGCCGAAAGGATTCGCGGCGGTGAATTCGCCTGTTCGCTTGCGGAACACGGCCGCGGTTTCGACCGGCACATGGGGATTGACCAAAACGAGCCACGCCGGCGGTAAGGCGGGTGCCGGCGTAATGGTCTCACCGATCCCGCTCACGAAGGCGGCTTGACCGTGCAGGCAAATGGGCACATCGGCGCCGAGGGAAAGACCAAGGGCATAAAGTGTTTCGTCCGTGATCGATAGGTCCCAATGCTTGACGAGCCCATGCAGGGTTGCCGCGGCATCGGCTGAACCGCCACCGATTCCGGAGGACGCCGGTAAACGTTTTTCCAAGGTGATGGCCGCGCCCTTTTGAATGCCGGTTTGATCGGCCAGCATCCGGGCGGCCTTTAAGACAAGATTATCGTCGCTCTTTGGGATTTCGCCGGCGCGCGGCCCGGTGACCGATAGCGTTAAATTTTCGGCCGCTTCAATCGTGATGCGATCGCCGGTCCCGACAAACGCGATGAGGCTGTCGAGTTCGTGATAGCCGTTGGCCCGCTTGCCGGTCACGTGGAGATAGAGATTGATTTTCGCGCAAGCCGCGACAGTGACGGCAGGGCTTTGTTGCGCAGTCATGTCTAAGGCGTGCTGCTTTTAATTTTGGCTTTTGCCGCTTCGACAAGGCCGGATTTCAATTTCTTTTTGACCTTGGCCAGCAATTCTTTTTCGGCTTTTAAAACCAGAACGCGCTTCCATTGAAAATGCGCTTCCGTTAAGCGGCCGACACGCCAATACGCATCACCGAGATGATCGTTGATAATCGGATCGTGCGGGCGGATTTCGACGGCGCGTTCCAGATGGGGCACGGCGTCTTTATAATTGCCGAGCTTGTAATACGCCCAGCCCAAGCTGTCGACGATGTAACCGTCATTGGGCCGAAGCTTGACGGCTTTTTTGATCATGCCTTGCGCCTTGGATAGATGCTGGCCCCGGTCGATCCAGGAATAACCCAGATAATTCAAAACGTACGGTTGATCCGGTTCAAATTCGAGCGCTTTGAGAAAATCCGCTTCCGCGCGCGGCCATTGATTGGATTGTTCGAGCGAAATGCCGCGTGCATAAAAAATGCTCCAATGTTGTTTGGTGACATTTTTGATGCGCGATAAGGCACGGTCGTAGGCTTTAACGGCCTCGGCGAACCGTTCCCGGCTGCGCAGAATGTCGCCGAGATCGACGAGCGGGTCGGCATTTTCGGGATGCTTCTTCGCTAAATCGTTGAGCATTTTAACGGCGTCGTCGGTGCGGTCCAGCCGGTCGAGGTTTGATGCGATACGTAATGTTGCCGGCCATGAAAACGAAGATTTCGGACTGATTTTTTTGTAAACCGCATTGGCGTGATCGTAGCGTTCGTCCGAATCGAAAATGCCGCCGATCAGAATGCGCATGATCGGAAATTGCGGTTTTAGGTAAAGCCCCAGCTGGGCAACCACGAGGGCCGTTTCTTCGGCGTTTTGTTGGCGTAAGGAACTCGCAATACCGAACAGACCTTCGGCGGCGGCATCAAGGGCCGTCGTGATTTCCGATTTCGGCTTGCCGCCGTTTTTCAACCGCGCGAAATGGTCATCGAAGAGCCGTGAGCCCGGATTTTGCTTTTTATAAGTCGTATAAATTTTTGTCGCGGTTTCCGGCTGACCATTCCTTTCAAAGTATGACCCTAGCAGCTGGGTCATGCGCAATGAAGAACCGGACGGCGATTTAAGAACCTTGTTGTAAAAAGTTTCCGCGGTCGCATGGTTGCCGGTCAGCTCATGGATTAAGCCGGCATGGAGATCGTAAAGCGTTATCGCACCCTTGTTTTTCGACAACGGTTTCAAAGCGGCGAGTGCTTCGCCGATTTTTTCCTGACCGACCAATGCCCACGCATGCAGCAGCGGTACAACAAAGGCATTCAAGCCTTTCGGCGAGAGACTTTTAAGGTGCTTCGATGCCGCGGCGAATTTTTTTGCCTTCAAATCGCGGCTGATCAACGCGAGATCGGCAATCGGCGCGGGGTGTTTGGCGTCCGTCAGTTTCTTGGCGAGCTCAAAGGCGCGTTTCATGCGCCCTTCGGCGACCATGAGAATAAAGGTTCGGCGAATAAGGCGGGTGTTTTTTGGGTCCAGGGCGAGCGCTTTTTCGAGGTACTCGGCAGCTTCCTTCATCTTACGCTGAACTTGGGCATGGCGGCCCGCGATGTAATGACCGCTGAGGGACGTTCCCGTTTGTAACGGCTTTGTTACCGCAATCGGGCGCTCTTTTCCGATGGAGCCAAGCTCGTTTGATTGTTCGAGATCACTCGAGGCGCAAGCCGCCGGCATCATCACGAGTATGAGAACCGGGAACAACCAGCCGTGAGTCGGGCGCCTTTTCAGGAAGGTTGGTTTTAAGCTTTTCATAGGGTCAGTGTATCGAAGCTTCAAAGCGGGCTCAATTCACAAGTCGGTGGTTTCGGTTAACATTTCAAGAGCTGCAGCGCCCAAAGGCTTACATGTTCGGGTAATTCGGCCCGCCACCACCTTCCGGCACAACCCAATTAATGTTCTGGGTCGGGTCCTTAATATCGCATGTTTTGCAATGAACGCAGTTTTGAGCATTAATTTGCAATTGTTTATTGCCCGCATCTTCAATGAACTCATAAACACCCGCCGGGCAAAACCGTTGCTCGGGACCGTCATAATCATTGAGGTTTACGCTCACCGGCACGCTGTCATCCTTGAGGGTTAAATGGGCCGGCTGGTTTTCTTCATGATTGGTGTTTGAGATATAAACCGACGACAATTTATCGAAACTAACCGTGCCATCGGGTTTCGGATAGTCAATCGGTTTGCAGTCCGCGGCTTTCTTGAGTTGGCTGTGGTCATCGTGATGGCGGAATGTCCAAGGTGCGCGGCCACGCAAAATATACGTATCGAGTGCCGAATAAATCATGCCGACGAATAATCCCCAGCGGAACGACGGGCGAATATTACGGACTTTATATAATTGCTCCCATACCCAAGATTTCTTTAACGCTTCGGGATAGGCTTCAGGTGTGTTGCCGCCCGATTTCAGTGTTTCGGCAACCGCTTCGGCGGCGAGCATCGCCGACTTCATGGCCGTGTGCGATCCTTTCACTTTCGGCACGTTCATAAATCCGGCCGAGCAGCCGATCAGTGCACCGCCGGGAAAAACCAAATTCGGAATGGATTGAAACCCGCCTTCGTTCAACGCGCGCGCGCCATAGGCAATGCGCCGGCCGCCTTCGAAAATCGGTCGTATGGCCGGATGGGTTTTAAAACGCTGCATTTCATCGAACGGACTGAGGTAGGGGTTGTCGTAATCGAGACCGATCACGAATCCAACGGCGACTTGGTTGTCCTCGAGATGATAAAGGAACGATCCGCCGTAGGTTTTCGAATCCATCGGCCAGCCGACCGTGTGGGTGGTCCGGCCGGGGTGATGTTGAGCCGGATCGACTTCCCAGAGTTCCTTAATACCGATGCCGTAGGTTTGCGGATCAACACCGTCGCGCAGATCAAACCGCTCCATCAATGTTTTGCTGAGGGAGCCCCGGCACCCTTCGGCGAATAACGTCATCTTGGCGTGCAGCTCGACGCCGGGTTCATGATGATCCGTCGGTTTGCCGTCCTTGCCGATACCCATGTCGCCGGTGGCGATCCCCTTCACCGAACCGTCATCGTGATACAGCACTTCGGCAGCGGCAAAACCGGGGTAAATTTCCGTGCCTAATTCTTCGGCTTGGGTTCCGAGCCAACGGGTCAGGTTGCCGAGGCTGGCGACATAATTTCCGTCATTATGCATTTGTGGCGGTGTCGGCAGCCGGTAAGCGCTTTTTTCGGTCAGAAACATAAAGCGGTCTTCTTTTGCCGGTGTATTCAGCGGGGCCCCTTTCTCCTGCCAATCGGGGATCAGTTCGTTGATGGCGATCGGATCAATGACGGCGCCGGAGAGAATGTGGGCACCGACCTCGCTGCCTTTTTCCACGACGCAAACATTGATTTCCTGGTCGTTTTCGATAGCCAACTGGCGTAAGCGAATGGCGGCGGCTAGGCCGGCCGGCCCCGCGCCGACAATCACGACGTCAAATTCCATCGATTCACGTTGGGTTTCTTGCTGATCCTGATTCATGGCTTTCTCGAAATGTGTAAAATGCAGGGTTGGGGGTTATAGCACGGCGGTCTTAATCCCGCAGCATCGATGACAATACGGGAGACTTTATCACCATGACTTTTTTATAGGCCATGGTTAAGTCGATCCATGCCCGATCCGACACCCCGGCCGTCCCCGAAAGCCCTCATGACCTGGTATCTCGATGCCGGTGTCGATGAAACCATCGGTGATGAACCGGTCAACCGGTATGCGGCGGCAGACGCCGCCGTAGCGGCTGATTCTGCCGGATCAACACCGGGAGCCGCCGATCAGGCGCAAACACCGTTGCAGCAACAGAATCCCGTTCCTCAAGTTGCGCGCCAACAAAGCGCGGCCGTCGGGCAAAGCGATTCGATCGTGCATAACGCCTGCGCCTTAGCCGAAGCCGCAGAAAGTGTTGCCGATTTGCGTGCCGCCCTTGAGGGGTTTGAGGGATGTGCCCTGCAAAAAACGGCGACCAACCTGGTTTTCACCGACGGCAGCGATCAGGCCCGTATCGTCATGGTCGGTGAAGCGCCGGGGGCCGAGGAAGACCGCCAGGGCCTCCCGTTCGTCGGGCCGAGCGGAAAACTCGTCGATCAGATGCTGGCCTCGATCGGACTCGATCGGGATCAGGTTTTAATCACCAATACCGTTTTTTGGCGTCCGCCGGGCAATCGCAGCCCGACGACTCAGGAAATTGCGATTTGCCTGCCGTTTCTCGAACGTCTTATCGAAATAGTCGATCCGGCCATATTGGTGCCGGTCGGTGGCCCGGCGTCGACGGCGTTGCTCGGACAATCCAAAGGCATCACTAAACTGCGCGGCAACTGGTTCAGTTACGCGACACCACGGATGGCAAGCCCCATCCCGGCGACACCGCTGCTGCATCCGGCCTACCTGCTCCGCTCACCGGCGCAAAAGCGCGATGTTTGGAAAGATTTGCTGGCAATCCGCCAAAAACTTGAGGAACACGCGTAAACGGATTTTCGTTAAACTTTATGAAAGACGTTTCGCCTTAATATGCGGCTAAATCTGGCGAAATATTGGGATTTTTGCACAAAATATGGGGGACGTAAGCGTTAACCGCGAGTTGTTCCCCGGAATCAGATGCTTTATATAATCACCGCTTACTAAGCGCCGAAAAGCGCCAAATGGGAAAAAATTGAATATTTTGACGATGCTTCGGACCCCCTTCGTGTTGCTCATATCGCTGTGTTTTGTCACGGCTTTGACGCTGCCGGCACCGTCGGCTCCATCGGCTATGGCCGATACGGCTGGTGAAGACACGCATGCAACATCGAAGCCCCTGCATGTGGCGGCCTTAGGGAAAATTGATCCACGCCACCATCTTGATTTCCCAAAAATTCTGAAAGAGGCGGATATCGAACGGTACGAAAAGATTTTTACCGTTCAAGAGGCGGGTCAGTGGAAAAAGGCCGATGCCCTGATTGCCAAACTCGATAATAAAGTTCTGCTCGGTCATGTTTTGGCCCAACGCTTCCTTCATCCCACGAAATACCGTTCAAAATATAAAGAATTAAAGGATTGGCTGGCGCAATACGGCGATCATCCGCAAGCATGGCGCCTCTATAAACTTGCCTTACGCCGCAAGCCGAAAAATTGGCGCGCGCCACAACGGCCCACGCTTGGCTCTTTGTACGGTAACGACGTCGTATCGACCCGCCTGAGGGTCCCGCGCAAAAAGCTCAGTAAATCGCAACACCGTCTTAAACGGAAAATTAAACGCCAACTTCGTTGGTGGACTCGTAAGGGCTGGACGAAAGCCGTTAAACGTTCGCTGAACAGCCAACAGACCAAAAGATTGTTGAGCCAAGCCGAATACGATCAGGCACAAGCCCGGTTGGGTAAATCATATTTTGTTGCCGGCCGTGATGATTGGGCCTATGCGAGAGCATCAAAAGCGGCGAAACGTTCGGGCCGGTATATCCCTGAAGCGCATTGGACGGCCGGTTTATCGGCATGGCGCATGAAGAAATTCGACATTGCGGCACAGCACTTTGAAGCGGTCGCCGATGCGGGGCAGTCTTCGCCCTGGATGCTGACCGCGGCGGCGTTTTGGGCGGCGCGCACGAATTTGGTGAACCGTAAACCGGAAAAAGTTTCGAAGTATCTTCGCGTTGCGGCGGCTCATCCGCGGACGTTTTACGGCCTGCTGGCCCGGCGCATTCTCGGCATCAACACCACGTATGACTGGGCCGTTCCCAAGCTTGAATCATCCGCCATGAAGGCCTTGGCCGGATCAAAAGCCGGACAACGCGCCCTCGCGCTCGTGCAATCCGGTGAGTATCGACGCTCGGAGCGGGAACTGCGGTATCTTGCCGTGCGTGCCGATAAGGATTTGGCGCAAGGTATTTTGGCATTTGCGAGCCGGACCGCCATGCCGGCCTTAGCCGTCCGGTTGGATAAGATGATGTTTCCAAAAGGCGGGGGTTACGATGGCGCAGCCTATCCGATCCCGCCGTGGAAGCCGAAAAAAGGCTTTCGTGTCGACCGGGCGCTGATTTATGCGCTGATCCGCCAAGAGTCCGGCTTTAATCCGCGCGCCAAAAGCTGGGCGGGTGCACGAGGCTTAATGCAAATCATGCCGCGAACGGCCAGTTTCGTTGCTCGCGATCGGCGGCTTCGTTGGGGTAAGCGCCGTAAGTTATTTAAACCGGCATACAATTTGGAATTGGGTCAAAAATATATCGAGATTTTGCTCAAGGACAAACAAATCAACGGCGATTTGTTTTTGCTGGCCGCGGCCTGGAACGGCGGTCCCGGTAACCTCAGCAAATGGCGGCGCACCACCAATCATATGAACGATCCGTTGTTCTTTATTGAGTCCATCCCGTCGCGCGAAACGCGAATTTTTATCGAACGCGTGCTGACCAATCTTTGGATTTACCGCAATCGCCTCGGCCAGCCGACTCCGTCGATGGACGCCATTGCCGCCGGCAAATGGCCGGTTTATGTCGCCTTAGGACAAGGCCCGATTCAGGTGGCCGAACATGACAAGCAGCAACAACAACGGCAATAACGAACCGGGTTTCGTTCCCGTTCAAATCGCGGTTCTAACCGTGTCCGATACCCGTACCATGGAAGACGATAAGTCCGGGCAAACGCTCGTCGATCGTCTCCAAGAGGCCGGCCATGTGCTAGCCGACCGGACGATTGTTCCTGACGATCAATTGATGATCGTGGCGCAACTCAAGGCTTGGATCGAAGATCCCAAAGTCGACGTGGTGCTGGCGACCGGCGGGACCGGCGTGACGGGCCGCGATGTAACCCCGGAAGCTTTTCATAGCGTGTACGAGAAAGAGATCCCCGGGTTCGGCGAAATATTTCGATGGGTCAGTTTCGAGAAGATCAAGACATCCACCATTCAATCGCGTGCAACCGCCGGTGTCGCAAACGGCACCTATTTGTTTGCGCTGCCCGGTTCACCGGGGGCATGCAAGGATGCGTGGGATGAAATCTTGATCCATCAACTCGATATTCGCCACAAGCCGTGCAACTTCGCCGAATTGATGCCAAGGCTGAAGGAAGTCTGATAAAGTTTTAAGAGTTTTTCAGCACGTGATCGATAGTGTTTTTATACCGGCGCTCGATATTCATACACCCAGCTTGGCGATTACATCAGATGGCGTCGTTCAAGCGATCTATCATCGTATCATCGAGCAAAACACTTTACTTTGGCCGGTCTGGCCGAAAGATATCATGTATAGCGAATCGAAGAATTGGGTGGACTGGACAGCGCCACAGCAAATCACGGAATCGCATCACGGTCAGTATGGCCCGCAAGTTTGGCCCAATCTTTATTGGCAACCGAACACACCCGCAAAAAAAGGATTTCTCGCCGTGTGGGACGGCAAAGAGGAAAAGTCAGATCTACAGGGGCAGCCATGGTTTGCGCGCTCATTTGCCTCATCTGATTTGACGTTTTGATGCGCTAAGCCGCGAATACGGTGGCCACGGCGCGGAAAAATTGAAATAAACAATTTAATATCAATGAGTTGCGGCCCTGTTGTGGAAAACCCTCATTTATCTGCGGGCCCCGAATTGCGTATATTTTCCCTCATAGGCAGGAGAAAAACATGCAATCCATAACA
>Ga0181594_10003798_pt1 | contig 13609 bp, 13 predicted proteins | sample 071ome_18_FD_145603 | JGI IMG/M metagenome (GOLD analysis project Ga0181594, IMG submission 145603) | Coastal salt marsh microbial communities from the Groves Creek Marsh, Skidaway Island, Georgia - 071413BT metaG (spades assembly) | ecosystem: Environmental > Aquatic > Marine > Intertidal zone... | reverse complement strand
GCTGCTCGTGGCCAGCGGACGCCTGTGGCGGGTCGGTCTGGTGGGCTGCTGGCTGACGCTGCAGTCCTTCAACCTCCGCAACCCGCTCCCCCTGCAGGTCGCCGACGCGATCCACCTGCTGCTGCTCATGTGGGCGTTCTTCCTGCCGCTCGGAGAGCGGTTCGTGCTGGGGCGTCCGAGGGACCCCGAGGGTCCGCTGCAGGTCCGCTCGGTCACGACGGTGCTGTTCCTGCTGCAGCTGCTCTGGGTCTACATGGTCCCGGGCTACTACAAGGCCATCGAGCCGCACTGGACGCGCGGTGCGCTGCTCATCGAGGCCGCCTTCATCGATCCGGTGGCCACCGGCTGGCTGGAGCTGCTGCTCGGCGTGCCCTGGCTGCTGGAGGCCCTGTCACGCGTCACGCCCTGGTTCGAGCTGTTCACGCCGCTCCTGCTGCTGCTCCCATGGTGGAAGGGACCGGTACGGACCGGGCTGGTCCTGACCTTCATCGGCTTCCACCTGCTGGGAATCGGGATGATGCTCCGGCTGGCGCTCGTGCCCTTCACCCTGGCCTTGTGCTGGGTTCCGCTGGTTCCGGGCTGGGCGTGGGAGCGGGTCGGCCTCGCGGAGGACCCCGGTCCCGGGCGTCCGCCCCTCGGACTGCCCGGGCCCGCCGCGGTCGTCATCCTCGTCTGGGGCCTCGGGACGTTCATCCCGTCCGCTGAGCACCTCGTCGATGCGCGTCTGCCCGTTCCGGCGTTCCTGCGTTCGGCCTGGCACCAGACCGGACTCCACCAGCGTCGGTTCAGCCTCTGGACCCGCCCGGCCGGCAACCGGCTGTTCATGGTGGCCGCGCGGCTCGAGGACGGGCGCTCGGTGGAGCTGCACCACGGGGTCCCCCTGGACTACGCGCACCCGCCCCGGTCGCCCCGGAACAACCACTGGTACAAGACCTTCCAGCAGCTGCGGGACCACGAGCCCGTCCGCTGGGGCGTCGCGCGATGGCACGTCCATGACTGGGAGCGCCAGCACGGTCCGGAGGCCCGGGTCGAGATGGTCGAGGTCATCGTCCGCCAGACTCCGATGATGCCGCCGGGGTGGTGGACGTCGGGACGCTGGGAGGACGGGCTCCCCGAGCCCGCGGAGACACGCTCGCTCTACGAGGTCGTCGGCGAGGGCGCCGAGCGGGTCCTCGAGCGACGCACCGGTCAGGTGGACTGGTCCGGGCTGGGGCCCGGGTAGCGGCCGGTCGCCTGCTCAGTCGCTCCGAGGTGTCGGGCAGACCTGCAGGTGGGGGTGGGGATCGGCGGCCTCGTCGTAGCCGTCGGGTCGATCCCGCGCGGGGATGGCTGCGAGACGGATCTCCTCGTCGAGCGCCCAGCCGTGGGCGAGGAGCTGGGCTGCCGCCATGCGACGCTCGCGGGTGTCCGCTCGAAGCTGGTCGACTGCAGCCGCCTCCAGCTCGGGCGGGAGTCGGGTTCGGCGTCGGACGGGAGAGTCCATGGGCGACCTCGGGGGTGGATACCGTGGGCGTCAGATACTGAGCTGGGTGATCCAGAAGCCCCCGTCGCTTCGACGCTCGACGGTGATCGGGGGCGGGAGTCGGGCCTCCTGCTGCTCGGCATGCTGGCCGCCGCCGCAGCGCAGGTAGGCCTTCGCCTTGCCGTCGGCAGCGAGGTCCCCCTGCCAGCGAACGACCTCGACGCGACCCGGTGCTTCTCCGTGCAGGCAGTAGGGGGCGTTCCGCGTCGCCGTGGACAGCTGGTACCGCCGCCACCGATCGCGGGCCGACTTCGTCTCGCAGTCGCCGCAGTGGCGGTCCATGAACGGATCGAGGCGTCCCGCTGCGAGGAGGCGGACGGCGTCCGTGAGCATGGCCTCGGCGGCGGCTTCTTCGTCATGGTCCGAGGGAGCAGCGTCGGCGGCACTCGCGGGTGGGGACCCTGCGTGGAGCGGTCGGCAGAGCAGTGCGGCGAGGAGCAGGGCGCGGAGCATGGGACCTCGGGTCGGACGCTACAGGCTATCCGCCGGTGTGGCCGGTGGCGTGTCGGTCGGCGCGGGTGATGTCGGGGGCTCGCGGAGGGCGGGTGCCTGGGGCACCCTGCGGCGTCTCGCGAGGTGGGCGGCCCAGAACCGATCCTTCCCGGCGAGGCGTCGTCGCAGGAGGGGACGGGGGCGCTCGATGGGCTCACCGAGCCGGGAGGAGAGGGCCTCTCGGGACCCGGCAGCATCGAGAGCGATGCGCAGCGCATGCTCGGAGGGGTGCAGCACATGGACCACGCCGGGGCGGGTCTCAAGGTCGGCGAGGATGCGGAGGGGGTAGACCCCAGGGGCCTCACCGTCCGTGCCGTCCAATGCCGCCCGAGCACTCCGGACCGGGACCGTGCAGTTCCGGCCCATGCTGAAGTAGCGCCCCTCAGGGATGGGCTGTCCTCTCTGGAAGGCCAGCTGCTGCGCGGCGACCCGGTTGTGTAGGTCGGTGCGCAGGTGTCGAGCGGTGTCGGGCGACAGCGGGAGCCACAGCTCGTGGATCTCCCGGTTCCGCTCGAGCTCCCCTGCGTAGTGGGAATCATCGACGGGGTCGGGAACGATGCGGAGGTAGATCCGACCCCGGTTCCGCCGGAGCGTGGCCCGGTCCGTCGTGAACCCGGACTCCGGGTGGCGGTGGGGTAGCCGCGCGAAGGTCCGTCGCGAGAAGCGGTAGGCCTCGATCTCCTCGTCCAGGAGCCTTCCCGACATGCATGCGAGGAACCGCACGGAGGTGTGGCCCCACGCCGAGATGCCGGCCTTTCGTCCGTACACCACGATCGCGATCCCGAGTACGTCGCCGTCCACGCTGTCCGTGCAGCGGCCTGCGCCGGCCTCGGCGACCGGTCGCTCGGCAGCCGCGAGGGGTTGACTGGAGAGATCCAGTCGCCACACCTGCGCAGCCGCAGCGGTCCAGAGGAGCAGTGCCAGTCCTGCCAGCACGACTACCGCCGGGCGCGCTGGAACCGGTGGAGGAGCGGGTCCCCTTCCTCCATCCGCACGCCGAGCCGCTGGCACGCTGCAGCGAGGGAGCGCTCGAGGCGGACTGCTACCTCGCTCCGGCCGTTCGCCTTGTACAGCCCGGCGATCGCCCGTCCAAGGAACAGTCCCTCGGGTCCCAGGGTCGGCGCGAGCTCGATCACCGATGGGGACGGCTCGTCTGGGAGTTCTTCCTCCAGCAGGGACGCCAGCGGCTTCAGCAGGGCCCATGCCGCGTCGTCTGCTGGCAGGGTGGAGTCTTGTGACGAGTGGTCCCAGATGGCGTCCCCGTCGGACTCGAGAGCGGAGAGGACGGCGCTGTGTACCGGCACGCCCAGGGTTGTGGTCCCGAAGGGAAGCGGCTGCGTCGTCGGGGTTCCGGAGAGGGTCCGACGGGCGTCTGCGATCCGGCCCGCGGCCCGGAGGACGATTGCGAGGTGGAGCCTGGCCTCGTGCGCGGCGCCCTGCTCCCCGTGTGCCAGCAGGCGGCCGATCCCGCTCCGGAGTCGCTCGATCGCCTCCTCGGTGCGACCCAGCATCACCATCGCCTCCCCGGCGAGGCCCCATGCAAGGATCTCGTATCGGAGCAGGCCGTGACCTCGGGCCACCTCGATCGTGCGCAGCACCTCGTGCCATCCCACCATGGGGTCGGTCGTGGCCAGCAGTCGGGCCCGCAGGAGCCGGGCGCGGCAGGCCGTGTCCGGGCGGGGCTTGCTCGCGAAGGCATCGTGGAGATCGGCGAGTGCCCCCTCCTGGTCGAGGAGCCAGGAGCGGACGAGCGCGCTCGTCGCACGGAGCTCTGCGCGGAGGTGACCCGGGAGCTGGGGAATCAGCGTCTCGAGAGCGAGGACTCGCGGGAGGGCCTGACGCGCTGCGCGGGCGCCGGCCCGTCGGATGGCCGCACAGGTTGCGCGCACCCGGGCAGGAGTGGGCAGCGACGCGGTCGCGAGCTGCTGGTCGACCGCGCGGGCGCCGTCGGTGTCTCCGCTCCGCCACCGGACGTCCGCGAGGACGAGGCTCGCGTGGGTCCAGGCCCGCTGGGCGTCCCGGCCCACGAGACCAGCGGCCTCGAGGGTCTGCTCGGCCAGTGCGATGACCTCTGGGACGGGCAGGGTCTGGTGCAGCCCCCGAAGCGCCGCGTCGAGTGAGGGCAGCGCGCCGATCCGGTCCCCGCACGCGAAGCGGTGGGCACCGACGTGCGCTGCAGTCCGGGGATCGTCTCCCTCCGCTGCCCAGGCTGCCGCGAGGTCGAGGTGCAGCGCTGTCCGCTCGTCGTCGTCCGTGATGGCGTCGATCGCCGCCGGGCCGAGCTCGGGGAGATCGAGCAGGGGCGTGCCACGGCTGAGGTCGATGATGCCGGCGACGACTGCCTGGTCGAAGGTCTCGCCCGCCACACGGCTCATCACCGCCTCGGGGGTGCCCGGACCCGACAGTGCGAGCAGTCGAAGTGCGCGGAGGAGACCCGGATCGGTCACCTCGGCGAGGCGTGCCTCGGCGAAGGCTCGGGCGTCCGCCGGGGGAGGGGGAGCCTCGGGGGTGAGGACCCAGTGGCGGCCTGCTCCCGCTGCGGCCTGCTCCCGGAGCATTCCGGTCCGGATCCACCATGCCAGCAGGTCGTGGATCGAGCGGGGCATGCCGCGGCCGACCCGCGCGACCTCGTCCGCCAGCGCTCGATCCAGGGGCAGGTGGGCCTGGACGAGGGTGTGTGCCTCGGCCGGGGGCAGGGGCTCGAGGGAGATGGTCCGCACCGAGCGGTGGTGACGGGCCCGGAGCTCGAGCATGCTTGGCGCCATCGGCGACGGGCGGTTGGTCACAAGGATCAGGACGGGGGATCCGCTCGATAGAAGCTGGTCGATGATGGGCCAGCAGTCGGCGTTCTCTCCGGCTTGATCAGCGTCCTCGACCCACAGCCAGCTCACGCCACGCCAGCTGCGTCGCGCCAGGTGCTCGACGAGCATGCCGCGCAGTGCGCCGCGGTTCCAGGTCGGTCGGGTGCCGGGCTGGGGGTCCAGCCAGCCGGACAGCGCCTCGGCATCCGGCAGGCAGTCCTGCCACCGTCCCCCGCGGTCCCGAGCGAGGAGCAGGGCCACCTCACGGACGAACGTCCGATGCTCCGAGCCGGGCGGAGCGATGCGTCGCCACGCGCCGCGGAGTCCCGTCTGCGGACCGGATGCCGCGCCGTGGAGCATCCGGACACCTTCGCCGAGTCCGGACTCCTCGAGGGAGCGGGTGAACTCCTCGATCAACCGGGTCCGGCCGACCCCGCTCTCTCCTTTCACCTCGACGAGCATCGGACGGCGGTTCCGTGCCGCCGTCCGCGTCGCCCGCCAGAGCTGCTCGAAGGCGGCATTCCTGCCGACCAGCTCGATCTCCCGGTGCACCATCAGGGCGGGGGTCTGCGGAACGGAGCGGGTCACAGGGGTCCGCTCGAGCCGTTCCGGCAGGCTCGCCCGGGTCGGTCGATGCCAGACCGGGACGCCCTGGGGTGGCTGGTTCCGGGGTCGCCCGGAGGGGTTCGACGAGGCCGTGGCGGTCAGCTCTAGGGTCGGGGCCATCGACAGTGCCGCCGTGCCTCCGTCGTCCACCCGCCCGTCCGGATGCTCCGCCTCCCCGAGTCCCTGGAACGCCCGGATCGCGTCCGTGGCGAGGTCGTAGCGACTCCTGGGGTCGTACTGGAGCATGGGGAGCACGACCTCGCCGATGTTCCGTGGCACGCTGAGCCACGGCCGCACCTTCAGCTCCTCGGGCGGACGCATCCGCTGCTTCATGCCGTCGGCGGGGGAGCGCGCCGGGAAGGGGAGCGCTCCAGTCAGCAGACGATGGAGCACCGCCCCCACGGCGAACAGGTCGGTCGCCGGGCACCACAGGTGGTGCTGGCCGGTAAGCCGCTCGCTGGCCATGTAGGAGACCGTCCCGACCACGCTCTTGTCGTCGTCGTCCTCGCCGGTGAGGGCACGAGCCACGCCGAGATCGGCGAGCCACAGCGTCCGCTGTCCCCCGACCTCGCGATGCAGCAGCAGGTTCGACAGCTTGACGTCGAGGTGGAGGATGTCGCGGGCATGCATGGCCGCCAGACCCTGCAGCAGCTGGATGATCAGGGCCTTGAGCTCGGGCCACGGCGGCAGGCGAGGGGCGAGCTCGAGCATGGTCCCCTCGTTCGCGAGCGGGAACGCCATGTAGGAGAGCCCGTCGGGGGTCCGTCCCACGTCGTGTAGCGCGATCACGTTGGGGTGGACCACGCGGCTCGCGAGGACCGCCTCCCGCTCGAGGCGGGCCTGGAACCGGGAGCTGCCCTCCTTGATGATCTTGAGTGCGACCTCTACATCGAGGGCCTCGTCCTTCACGCGCCACACGCTCGCAGCCCCACCGCTCCCGAGGTGGGCCTGCTCTGGTGAGGGCCAGAGCCGGTAGCGTGGCGGGAGCGAGAGGGGGGGCTGGGGAGGCATCGGGTCCGGTCCTGGCTCGTGTCGCGGAGACTACCGTGTGGCGCCGAGGGCCCGCACCATGGCTGCGGCACCATCGGGGGCGTCCCGTGGTCCCGGAAGGGTGGTCGACGCCGTGGCGGATTCCGGCATACAGGACGTGGACCCTTCCGCGTCCCGGAGTCCGGATGACCGCACCAGCCCTCATGACCCGGGGCCTCACCCGCCGCTTCGGCAGCCGCACGGCGGTCGACGACCTGTCGATCGAGGTGCAGGAGGGGGACACCTACGGGTTCCTCGGTCCGAACGGCGCGGGCAAGACCACCGCCATCCGCTGCATCCTCGGCCTCATCAAGAAGGACGCCGGAGACGTGGCGATCTTCGGGGAGACCGGACTTGCCGCCCGGCGCCACGTGGGCGCCATGGTCGAGACGCCGGCCTTCCACAAGTGGATGAGCGGGCGGGCGAACCTCGAGCGTGCCGTGGCCTTCGCGGGGGTCGGAGACCGCGCCGACATCGATCGGGCGCTCGAACTCGTGGGCCTCAAGGGCCGCGAGGAGGAGCCGGTCGGGACCTACTCCCTGGGAATGCGCCAGCGGCTCGGAATCGCCCGGGCCCTCGTCGGTCGTCCGCGGCTGCTGATCCTCGACGAGCCGACCAACGGCCTCGACCCGCGTGGCATGAAGGAGGTCCGGGACCTCCTCGCGAACCTCGCCCGGACGGAGAAGCTGACCATCTTCATCAGCTCCCACCTGCTCTCGGAGATCGAGGCGCTGTGCTCGCGCGTCGGCATCATCGAGGACGGCCGGATGATCGCGGAGGGACAGGTCGATGAGCTCGTCGCCGGGCGATCGAGCGTCCAGGAGGTCGACGTCGCGGCCGTCGACATGGCTGCGCTCGGACGGGTCATCGGAGGGCTCGACGGGGTCTCGCTGCTCGGAGACGGCGTCGAGGGGCGGCTTCGCCTCGGTCTCGACGGTCTCTCCGTGCCGGGGCTGAACCGGTCCCTGCTCGATGCGGGGATCGAGGTCGAGGCCCTGGTCCCGGTCCAGAAGTCCCTCGAGGATCTCTTCCTCGCACTCACCCGCAAGGAGATCACCTGATGGTCCCGCACCTGCCCCGGATGGTGGTGGCCGAGCTGCAGGCGGTCTTCGGACGCTGGAGCGGCAAGGCGGCACTCGTGCTCTCGATCCTCATCCCGCTCGCAGCGGCGGCGGCGAAGGTCGGACTGGAGTCCCAGGCGACAGAGGCCTCCTTCAACGGCATGCCCATCGACCAGATGCTCGACCTGACTGCGGTCGGCGTCCTCGACTGGTCGCTGACGGCGCGCAACGCGTTCCTGCTGCCGGCCCTGCTCGTGCTCGCCACCGCGGCCTCCGTGTCGGGTGAGCTCGGCGACAACACCCTCCGTGCCGTTCTCTGCCGTCCGGTCAGCCGGGTCTCCGTGATGGTCGCCAAGCTCTCGGCGCTGTCGATCCTCAGTCTGGCTTCCCTCTTCCTGTCGTTCCTTCCGGGGGTCATCGCAGGGGTCTCGCTCTACGGCATGCCGGAGGACGCAGGCATCGGCTCGATCGCCCTCGGGTACGCCGCGAGCTGGCTCTCGGACCTCGGTCTGATCGCCATGACCCTGGCCATCAGCGTGTTCCTGCGCAACGTGGGTGGGGTGGTCGTCCTGCTCATCCTCTACCTGATGATCGACAAGGCCTTCGGGCTCATGCTGAAGGGGCTCGGGGTGATCGGGGTCGACGGGGCCACGACCGCGCAGAAGTACCTCCCGGGCAACGCCCTCGCGTGCTGGGAAGGCTGGAACGCTGCGGACGGCTGGGACCCCAACCAGTTCGCCGCGCTCGCCCTGCTCTTCGTGGTGACGCTGGGGGTCAGCCTGACCCGGTTCCAGCGGATGGACGTGCCGTAGCCCGCGGAGCGTCTCGTCAGAGGTGCTGTCCGAGGACCATGGCCAGCCAGGCGAGCGCGAGCGCGGCGGACACCGGGACGGTGACCGCCAGTGCCTGTCTCGCGGCGATCGGCCGTTCTTCACGTAGACCGTACCAGATCGCGTAGCCGGTCAGGGGGGTCATCAAGAGGTTGCCGAGACCCAGCAGGAGCAGGGTGCGCGGGGGCAGGGGCCGTGCCCCCCGGTCGTTGAGCGGCGCTGCGCCCATGCCTGCGCGGGCCTCGGCCTGCAGCGCCCGGCTCGGGTCCGGCCGCTCCCCGGCACGGATCCGCTGCGCTGCCTCCCGCAGCTCCGCGGCGTCGAGGTGGTTCTCGCTGAACAGCCACGCCAGGGCGCGGTCCGGGCCCGTCGGGGTGAAGCCGCACTCCTTGCAGGGCACCAGCGGGGCCTTCTTGGTCCCGCCGCAGCGGTGACAGACGGCGGGGACCATGTGGTCAGCTGGGTTCAAGCCTGGTCTCCCGGAGGGTCGTGGGGAGGGTCCGGGTGGGGCTCCGGGGGGCCGGGGTCGCGGTCTCCGGCTGGAGGGTGCCCCCGGCGTGTACACGGAACACCTGCTCCAGGACCGATGCATCCCCGGTCACGGCGTCGGCGAGCCAGGCGCGGTCCGACTCCGCCCAGACGATGTCGGTGTCGGAGAGGTGGACCAGGGCTGCGAGGTCAGCGTCCTGGACGGCCCGCGCGCCGTGGCGGCGCAGGGGCAGGTCATCTCCCAGCAGCAGCGGGCGGCCCCCGGGACCGTCCGCGACCCGGAGCTGGGGTCCCTCGGGCTGGAGGGCCTGCGTCCACGCCTCGTAGGCTGCGTGGGTCGTCTGTCCGAGCATGGCCTTGCGGGCCGAGGCGGCGGTCTGCGCGGCGCTGCGACCGGGATCCTGTCGACGGAACCGGGTCGAGAGGGCCCGGAGCAGTCGGAGCATCCAGTGGGGGCGGTCGGCCGCCCGCGTCGGGAACGCAGCGTCTCCGATCCGCAGCTCGTGGACCGTCAGGGCGAGCGTGTCGAACGTGGTCGTGAAGAGCGCCCCGACCGACAGGGTGAGCTCGCTGCCCTGACCGAGGGCCGTTCCGACGCGCGGGTCCCGACCGGCCTCTGCCCGGAGGAGCCCGTAGAGGGGCGGATCGAGTGCCAGGGTCAGGTCCACCCTGAGGTTCGGCGCCCCGGGGTCCGCGACGATCGCCCTGGCGGTCTCGGTGTCCGTCCAGCTGGCCTGCTCGGGCAGCGGCGTACCGGTGAGCCCGGGGGTCTCGTCATCGGCAAGGAGTCCCCAGCGCCGCAGCAGGCGAGTGAGCCCGGGCTCCGAGAGGGCAGCGAACGCGAGCTCGATCGCGTCGCCGAGTGCCGTGACCGCCGGTGCGGGGCCTTGCAGGTCGACGACGCGGTCGAGGCCGTCGATGCGGCCGTCCGGGAGGTCCCGGAAGCCGCGGGCGTGGATGGCGGTGATGAACATGGAAGCAGCCTATCGCCTCGTCGTTCGGAGCGGATCGCTGGGGCATCTGGGGTTAGGATCCGCGGGAGGCCTCCGATGTCGCGGTCGCCTCGTCCCTGGAGGTCCCGATGAGCGGGCTCGACTCCCCCCCGTCTCCCGCTGCTGGCTCCCTCTGGCTGAGTCGCGAGGCAGACGTCGTCGCCCACCTGTTCTTCGCTGCGGCGGAGATCGGCACCGTGCTGGTCGAGCTCGGCGGAGAGAAGGTCAAGGCGACCTTGGACTTCCCCCGGACGGAGTCCCGGACCGTGAAGCTGACCGTCACCGACACCGAGGGGGAAGTTCCATTCCGACCGGTCGAGGGTGCCGTGGCCCGGGTGACCTACCAGCGGGGGCCGGCGTCCTACTCGTGGCTGACGAACGTCGTCGAGGCCCCGAGCGCGCGGGACTGGAGCCTCGCGTACCCCACGGCCATCGAGCGGAACGAGCGCCGGATCGTGACGCGTCACCGGGTGCTGGGGCGTGCGGGATTCCGGCTCCACATCGACATGGGGGACGGGGTCGTCCGGGCGCTGCCCCTGTTCGATGCCTCTGCGGCTGGCCTGGGCTTCATCCACCGGCCCGACCTGCGCTCGGTCGTGGACGGCGCCCGCCTCCAGGGGCGGCTGGTCCTTCCGGAGGGCACCGCCGTCGAGGTCGAGCTCGAGGTCGCCAACCTCCGACCCGTCCCGGGCGGGGGCAGCGACCGCGTCGTCGGGTGTCGCTTCGTGGGCCTTCCCCCGGACAGCCAGATCCGGATCGCGAAGGCGCTGGCTGCCTATGACTGGTCAGATGCCTGAGCGGCCCCGATGACCTGAACCCGGTAGGGTGCCGCCATGTCCATGCTCCTCGGCCTGTTCACCGCTTCCGTGGCCTCGGCTGGCACCATGGTGGGCGTCGATCTCGCGCCCCTCGGCCGGAGCGACCTGGTCACCGTCGACGAGGGTCGCTCCACGGGGCTCTCCGTCGGAGAGGCCGACGGGTTGCTGCAGCCTCCCTTGACGGCGTGGGCAGGACCTGCGGGAGAGCACCTCGCAGGGCTCTTCGGCTTCGCCGTGGCGTCGGTGTCGACCCGGACCTGGACCCCCGGCCCGGATGGTGGTGACGACCTCGTGACGAACCGGCGGGTCGCGACCCTCCGGCCCTCCGCAGACCTCCGCTGGTATCCCTCGGGTCGCTCGGGCCCCCTGCTGCAGCCCTGGCTCGGCGCGGGACTGCATGTCGTCGCGCCGCTCGTCTCCTATGCCTCGGATGCGTGGACCCCGGAGGAGCAGGAGGCCTGGGACGATGTCGCGGACGAGGATCGCGCGCGGCTCTTCGGCGTCGGGGGCCGCGTGGGCGGTGGCTGCGAGCTCCGGCTGGTGTCGGGCGTCCGGCTGGGGGCCCGCTACGACCTCGGAATGCATCGGGCCCAGCTCGTGGACCAGGCGGTCGTGTCGGCCACGACCCGGACGGCCACTGCGGGTCGGCTCAGCCTGGCATTCGACCTCTGAGGCCCCGGCGGGAGCGAGGCCTGGGCCGGCTGCCGTGACGCCCCGTCGGGGAGCCTCGTGGTGCGGTTGCCGGTCCCCCTCCCAACGGATACGACGGCGCCCTTTCCGGGACCCGGGGCCTCCTGCCTGCGACGTCCCGGGACCGGGCACCGGACACTCCGTCCGTCCCCGCCCGGTCGCTCTCTCGACCGACCCCCGCTGGAGTGGCCATGGAAATCATGCCGAATCCCGTGATGATGGCGTTGTCGGCGATCCCGTTCCTGGTGACCATCCTCGGCCTGTACTTCATCATCTTCAAGCCCATGCTCCAGTACCTGGACGACCGGCTGAAGGCGATGGAGGGCGGCGCCGCTGAGGCCCGCGAGCTGGAGAGCCGGATCGCTGAGCAGTCCGCCGAGTACGACCAGAAGCTCAAGGCGGCTCGCACCCAGATCACCGAGCTGCGCACGCGCATGCGGGACGAGGCCGAGGCCGAGGTCGAGGAGAAGCTCGCTGCGGCCCGCTCCGAGGCCGAGGCCGAGGTCGAGGCCGCTCGTGCCAGCATCCAGGCCGAGGCCGACGCCGCTCGCGCCAGCCTGGAGGACACGGCCCGCGCGCTCGCGGGGAACATCGCCGGGCAGGTGCTCGGCAAGACCGTGGCGGTCGGATGAACACCAGCCTCAAGACCACGTTCCAGCGGGTCGCGACCCTCGCACCCCTGCTCGCCCTCCCGGCGGTCGCGCTCGCCGGTGGCGACGGAATCCCGCTCGAGAAGATCGGTCTCCACGCCATCAACCTCGTCGTCCTGCTCGGGGTGCTCGGGTTCTTCACCCGCAACATGATCAAGGACGGTCTCGCGAACCGGGCCGCCACGATCCGGACCGCCATCGAGGCCTCGGACAAGGCCCAGGCCGCAGCCCAGGAGCGGTACGCCGAGCTCGAGGCCACGCTCGCCGGGCTCGAGGGCCAGCTCGCCCAGATGCGACGGGATGCCGAGGCCGAGGCAGCCAACGAGCGGGCCATGCTCCTCGAGAAGGCTGACGCCGAGGCCGCGGCCATCAAGGCCAACGTCGCTCGGACCATCCAGGCCGAGTCCGAGCGTGCCCGCTCCGGGCTGCGCCAGCACGCTGCGGAGCTCGCGGTGAAGCTCGCAGCCGAGCAGGTGGCCGCCTCCATCACGGACGACGACCACGTCCGCCTGACCCGTGACTTCCTGGGCACCGTCCAGGCCGGCTCCGAGGTGTCCCATGGCTGAGGCCGCCCTCGCACGTCGCTACGCCCGTGCCCTCGTGGAGCTCGGCCAGAAGCATGGCAACGTCGACCAGCTCGGCGGCGACCTCGCGACCTTCGCGGAGGTCCTCGACGTCGGCGACGGCCAGCTTCGCGCCGCCCTGGAGAACCCCGGGGTCACGGGCGCCCAGAAGCGGGCCGTCCTCGATGCCGTTCTCACGAAGATGAGCCTCCACCCCATGGCGGCCAACTTCCTGCGGCTGGTCGTGGACAAGGGCCGCTTCCTCGAGTTCGACGGCATCCGGGCTGCGTACGGCCGGATGGCCGACGCCCTCGCTGGCCGGGTCCAGGCCGAGGTCACGACGGCGCGCGCCCTCGACGCTTCCATGCAGGCCGAGGTCCAGGCCGCGCTGTCGAAGACCACGGGCAAGCAGGTCGCCGTGACCTGGTCCGTGGACCCCGCGCTCATCGGCGGGCTCGTCGCCCATGTCGGCGACAAGGTCTACGACGCGAGTGTGCGGGCCCGGCTCGACGCCATGAAGCGCGCACTGATTGCGGGCGGCGCCAGCGCCGACGCCGCCGAGGCCTGAGGGCCTCTCCCCTTATCTCTTCTCCAGGTTTCCTTCCTCCGTTCCCCGAATCGATGGCAGGCCCCCCGCCGGGCCGCCCAGGGAGTACTTCCATGAGCATCCGCGCCGACGAGATCAGCGAGATCCTCAAGCAGCAGATCGAGAACTACGAGGCCACGGTCCAGGTCAGCGAGACCGGCACCGTGCTGAGCGTGGGTGACGGCATCGCCCGCCTCCACGGCCTCGAGAGCGCCATGGCCGGCGAGCTCCTCGAGTTCCCCGGTGGCCTCCAGGGCATGGTCCTCAACCTCGAGGAGGACAACGTCGGTGCGGCGATCTTCGGGTCGGACATCGACATCAAGGAAGGCGACACGGTCAAGCGGACCGGCAAGATCGTCCAGGTGCCCGTGGGCCCCGGCCTCATGGGCCGCGTGGTCGACGGCCTCGGCAACCCCATCGACGGCAAGGGACCCATCGAGGCCACCGAGTACAAGCCCGTCGAGATCAAGGCTCCTGGAA
>Ga0181594_10003792_pt1 | contig 13623 bp, 8 predicted proteins | sample 071ome_18_FD_145603 | JGI IMG/M metagenome (GOLD analysis project Ga0181594, IMG submission 145603) | Coastal salt marsh microbial communities from the Groves Creek Marsh, Skidaway Island, Georgia - 071413BT metaG (spades assembly) | ecosystem: Environmental > Aquatic > Marine > Intertidal zone... | reverse complement strand
GATAGCCTTCGAACGCCGCGAACCAGACGAGCGGTCCATTCGCGCCGGTGCGGCCTGCCAAAAGCGGGGAGAGCCGTGGCTCCAGCGCCAGCCCAGCCTCATAGGCGAGATAGCCGGCAAGGTGCATGCCCAGGCGGTTCAACGCGTCCATTCGTTCCAATGCCGCTTCGACTTCGTCCGCAGAACGGGCGACGACCACTTCGACTGGATCGCGATAGAGGCGCGCGTCTGCTGCACCTTCGCTTCGCGCATCGTCCAGCAGGATAAAGGGCGTGGCCATGAGCTTGCCCTAGACCCGGAATGTCCGGCTTGCAAAAAACCCTCTCGCACCCAAGGGCCGATGCCATTATCACCGCCCGCACACCGGCAAGGGAGCGGAATGTGACGGAAATCTACCTTGGTCTCGGAGCAGATGGCAAACGGCAGAGCCTGCTGCTGTCGCGCGCGAACCGGCATGGATTGATCGCGGGCGCCACTGGAACCGGCAAGACGGTGACGCTACAGACGATTGCCGAGCAATTTTCGGCTGCGGGCGTTCCTGTTTTCCTCGCCGACGTGAAAGGCGACCTGTCGGGCATCTCGATGGCCGGCAGCGCGGATTTCAAGAACGCCGACAAGCTGGAGGCCCGGGCCGCCGAAATCGGCTTGAAAGACTATACCTATCGCGACAATCCGGCGGTGTTCTGGGACCTTTACGGCGAACAAGGCCATCCGATCCGTACGACGATCTCCGAAATGGGGCCGCTGCTGCTCGCCCGTCTGCTGGGGCTCAACGACACCCAGGAAGGCGTGCTGAACATTGTGTTCCGTTACGCCGACGATCAGGGGTTGCTGCTGCTCGACCTGGAAGACCTGCAGGCGATGCTCGCCCATACGGCGGAAAATGCGTCCGAACTGACCGCGAAATACGGCAATGTCTCGAAGCAGAGCGTCGGGACGATCCAGCGCCAGCTGCTTTCGCTGGACAGCCAGGGCGGAGGCCAGTTCTTCGGCGAACCCGCACTCGAGATCGACGATTTCATCTGTTGCGACGAGAACAGTAAGGGCTACATCAACGTGCTCGCCGCCGACCGGCTGATGCGCGAACCCAAGCTTTACGCGACTTTCCTGCTCTGGCTGCTGGCCGAACTGTTCGAAACGCTGCCCGAAGTCGGCGATCCTGAGAAACCGAAACTGGTGTTCTTCTTCGACGAGGCGCATCTGCTGTTCGACGATGCGCCCAAGGCCTTGCAGGACAAGATCGAGCAGGTCGTTCGCCTCATCCGCTCGAAGGGCGTCGGGATCTTTTTCGTCACGCAAAATCCGATCGACATTCCCGAAGAAGTCGCCGGCCAGCTCGGCAACCGGGTGCAGCATGCCTTGCGGGCCTTCACCCCGCGCGACCAGAAGGCGATCAGGGCCGCCGCCGAGACATTCCGGATCAACCCCGAGCTCGACGTCGAGCAAGCGATCACCGAGCTCAAGGTCGGCGAAGCGCTGGTCTCGACGCTCGACGAGGACGGCGCGCCGGGTATCGTCCAGCGCACGCTGATCGCACCTCCGGGATCGCGGCTTGGGCCGGTGACGAAAAAGGAACGCGCGATCATTCAGTCGATCAGCCCGCACGAAGGCAAATACGACGAGGAGGTCGATCGCGAGAGCGCCGAGGAAGTGCTGGCGCAAAAGGCGGCCGATGCTGCCGATACGGCCGTAGAGGTCGAGGAGAAGGGCGAGGAAGAAGTCCGCAACCGCGAACGCAAGAACACCTCGCTTTGGGGCAGGCTTTTCTCGAAGGCCGGCAAGCGCGCGGCTGCTGCTGCTGCCGGGTCCGCGGCTTCGATCGCCGCCGCATCGGTGCTGGGCAAGAAATCGCGGGCCAATCCGGTCAAGTCCGGGGTCACTTCGGCCGCTGGTACGATCGCCACGGAACTCGCCGGACCAATCGCCGGGCGCTTCGTGCGCAACCTGCTTGGCGGGCTGATGCGCTAGAACCGATGCGCGTTTCGATGTTTCACGATTTGTCGCGGCAGGTTGCCGCGATGCTTGCAATCCTGCTGTTGTCCCTTGCGGCGATGCCTCTGAAGGTTGCTGCGGAGCCGGCTCAGGCAGAAGCGGCGACAGAGCAATCGCTGCCGCTTCCTGAAGGGCGTCTGGCGCCAGTGGTGCGTCCCATCGCCTACCGCCTCGACCTGACCGTCGACCCATCGCAACCGCGTTTTTCCGGCAAGGCGGAAATCGACATCGAAATCGTGGAGCCGGATAAAGTGATTGTTTTGCATGGCAGGGATTTAGCGGTGCGTTCGGCACAGCTGCGCGATGCGGACGGGATGCGGGAAGCGCATTGGCGTCAGGAAAATTCCGACGGCGTCGCGGTTCTGACGTTCTCCGCCCCGCTGACGAAGGGGCTGGCAACCCTGCAGTTCGACTACGAGGGTGAATTCAACGGTGGCCCGTCTGGGATGTTCCGGGTCAATGTCGACGGGGAATGGCACAGCTGGACGCAGTTCGAATCGATCGATGCGCGCGCGGCATTTCCCTCCTTCGACCAGCCCGATTTCAAGACGCCGTTCGAAATCACCCTGCGCACCCCACCCGGTCTGATGGCGGTTAGCAACGCGCCTGAGCTGTCAGTGACAAGCGAAGCCGAACTCGATGTTCACCGCTTTGCGCCGACGCTGCCGCTGCCGACCTATCTCGTGGCCTTCATGGTCGGACCATTTGTTTCGGTTGAAGGCGAAGTGCCTCCGAACGCCTACCGAAGCGAACCGCTGCCGCAGCGCACCGTTTCGACCCGCAACAATGCAGATCAGCTCTCCTTTTCGCTCGAAGGCACGCAACAGATCGTCGATCTGCTCGAGGACTATTTCGCGGATGCATTTCCGTTTCCGAAGCTAGACCAGATTACCTCGCCGGTCATGCCGGGTGCCATGGAGAATGCAGGTGCCAACCTCTATGGTGATCGCTTGCTGGTCATGGACGGAAATGCCTCGCCATCGCGGCTGAGCAGATTCGGCATGGTCGCAGCCCACGAGCTGGCTCACCAATGGTTCGGTGACCTCGTCACGCCGGAATGGTGGGACGATATCTGGCTCAACGAGAGTTTCGCGAACTGGATGGGCTATCGCATCGGCAATGCCTGGCGGCCCGATCTCAACATTGCGGCCGGTGCGCTCGCTGCGGGTTTTGGTGCGATGCAGCTCGATTCGCTGGTTGCTGGGCGGCCGATCCGCCAGCCAATCGAGAAGAGTTCCGAGATCGACGCCGCATTCGACCCAATTACATACGGCAAGGGCGGTCATGTCATCGCCATGTTCGCTGCCTTCATGGGCGATGACGCCTTCCGGGCTGGCGTGCGCCGCTATCTGGCAGCGCATCGCTATGGCAGCGCGACCAGCGAGGATTTCTTCTCGGCGCTCGCCCTGGCGGCTGGCGACAGCAGCATCGTTCCGGCGTTCAAGAGTTTCGTTTCTCAGCAGGGCGTGCCGTTGCTGACATTTCGCCGGGAAGACGGACATTTCACTGTCGTCCAGTCGCGTTACGCCCCTCTGGGCGTGAAAGCGCCAGAAACACAGTGGATAGTTCCGGTCTGCGTGCGGCAGGGAGAGGAACGAAGCTGCCGGATGCTGGTGGAGCGGGAGGCCGTGATCACAGTTGGCGGCAAGGGACCACTGGTCCCCAATGCCGGCGGCACCGGCTATTACCGCTTCGAGCTTCCTCCCGACCTCTGGCGCCAGCTGATCGATCGCGCCCGCAACTTGCCGGGCGGCGAAGCGCAGGCGCTGGCCGATTCCCTGGCCGCGAGCGTGATGGCGGGCCGCTCCGAGGCGGTCGAGCTTGCCCGCCTGGCGCGAAAACTCGCACGTCATCCCGACACTTTTGCGGCCGATGCGGCGGCCAGTTCCCTCGAAGATATCATCGACTCGGGGATTGCCGGGCCGGCGGGCAAAAAGGCATGGGAACGGCTATCAGGCAGGATCCATCGGCCGTTGCTCAGGCAATACGGCTTCGATCCCCGCAGCGGAGTCTATGCTTCGGAAGCTCCCGAGCGAACGCAGCGCCGCGCGCAGCTTGTGGGCAGGCTGTTGTGGACGCCAAAGGGAAGGCAGCTTCGCACTCAGCTCTATGCCGCTGCCCAGGCATACCTTGCGGGCGACGAGACCGCGCTCGATTCAGCCTGGTTCGGGCCTGCATTCGATCTCCATGTCCGCCAGGGTGGCGACAAGGCGGCGAGGCGGCTGTTGGAAATGGCGCTGGCTTCCGAAGATTCGTCGTTTCGCCCTGAAGCCATTGGCGCAGTTGCAAGCAGCGGCGACGAGGCGATTGCGAAATGGCTGCTCGAGGACTTCAAGGACGAACGCTTGAGGAAAAGCGAGGAACTGGCGTTCCTGCGGGGCGTCATGTCGCGCTCCTCGACCCGCGACTACGGTTACGAGTGGATCAGGAATAATCTCGACGGTCTTCTCGATGGCGGCGGCGGGATATTCGTGAGCGCCCGGCTGCCCCAGCTGTTCGGCAGCTTCTGTTCGCTTGAACGATCGGAGCAGATGGCCAGCGAGCTTCGACGGCGTTTTGCCGGCACTCCTGGTGCGCTGGAGCTGGAACGGACGATCGAGAGGGTACGCAATTGCGGACTGGCAAAGGAGAGCATCGGCAGCGCAATCGCCGAAAGCCTCGCCAAGGTCAGGTAACCGGAATTTCGAACCTGGCTGTCAGGCCCGCGATGCTGCCATCGGGAGCGAACCGGTTGGACAGCGTCAGACTTCCGCCGTGCTGATCGGCGATGGCACGCGCGAGCGCCAGGCCAAGCCCACTGCCTCCGGTTTCGCTGTTGCGGGACGGCTCGCCGCGAATGAAGGGCTCCATCATGCTGGCAATGCGCTCTTCGGGAATGCCGGGCCCCTCGTCGTCGATGCGGATGACGGCGCTCTCGCCGCGAAGCTCCAGCGAGACCGTTGCGCGTTGGCCATAACGCAGTGCGTTGTCGATGAGGTTTCTGAGTGCGCGCCGCAGCCAGGTCGGGCGCAGTTCGAGCGCGATGCGGCTGGCTGTGCCAAGCGCGATGGCATCGCCGATATCTTCGTATTCCTCGACGATCGCGGCGACCAGCGCGGACAGTTCGGTGCGTTCCCTAGGCTCGGAAGACCGCCCGACGCGCGCCAGCGACAGGATGTCGTCGAGCGTCCTGACGATGTCCTCGATCGTAGATGCCATCTTCGCGCGTTCGGTCTCGTCCGTCACCGATTCGATGCGCACACGCAGAGCCGCCAGCGGGGTCTTGAGATCGTGACCGATGGCGCCCAGCATGACGTCCTTTTCGTCGAGCAAGGCCGAGATGCGGGTCTCCATCGCATTGTGTGCGACGATCAGGCGCCGGACGTCGTCCGGTCCAATCGGTTCCACCTGTTGCGTGGTATCCTGAGTTACGCCGAACCGCTCGACCCGTCCGGTTAGCTGGGCGAGCGGACGGGTGATCCGCCGCAGGATCAGCGCTACCGCACCAACCAGCACGAGGTAAATGAGCAGGGTCTGGACCAGCAGTGGAAAAATCAGCTCACGCTGAAGTGGCGGCGCGCGCACACGGGTAACCAGCCAATTCGCATTTGGGGCGGTCTTCAGTCCCGCGACCAACAGCCTGCCGATTATTGGACGGTCGGATGGGCCGAACATGGCTTCGCGGCGCAAGGCGCGCTTGAGCGCATAGGGATCGTCGGCAAGTGCCCTGTGCGTTACGACGATTTCGCTGGCGGAAATGCCTTGGTCCATCAGGATCCGGGCGAGTTCTGCTTCCGCACGGGTGTCCCGGATTTCTCCATCCCGCAATGGAGACGTTTCGGTCAATTCGGCTCTGAACCCACCGCGGCGCCCGCGCGGACCCGGGAAGCCTGGCCGTGAGGACGCTGCAAGGCCGCCTCGTGCATGCATCACCAGGCGGAAGGCCGCGCCCTGGAATACGGCCTGCTCGAATCTCGCGCTCTGGGCTCGATAGACCAGGAAGGCGCCAATTCCCTGGACGAGCAACAGTGCCAAGGCCACGGCAAGCAGCATCTGGCCCATCAGGCTGCGCGGCTTGAGGAACCTCACGGGCTCGTCGCAGGCTCGCGCGTGACGTCAGCAGCAAGCATGTAACCCCCGCCCCAGACCGTCTGGATGAGTTGCGGGTTGCGGGAGTTGGCCTCGATCTTGCGGCGCAGCCGGCTGATCTGGTTGTCGACTGCTCTATCGAAGAGATGCGCTTCGCGGCCCTGCACCATGTCCAGCAGCCTGTCGCGGTCGAGGACCTGTCTCGGATGCGCGACAAACGCCATCAGCAAACGGAATTCCGCCGACGAAATCGCGACCACTGCTCCATCGGGATCGATGAGACGACGCTTGAGCGGATCGAGCCGCCAACCGTCGAACAGGAAGTCTTCGTCTTCGACCGGTGGCGGGCCGGCGCGCGTAGACCGGCGCAACACGCTGCGAATTCGCGCGACAAGTTCGCGCGGTTCGAACGGTTTGACCACATAATCGTCGGCACCGATCTCCAGACCCACGATCCGGTCGGTGGCTTCGCCTCTCGCGGTCAGGAGGATGACAGGGATGTCGCGGGTTTCGACGAGATGACGGCACAGTGAGAGGCCGTCCTCACCCGGCATCATGATGTCGAGCAGGACCAGGTCCGGCATGTCCTGGCGCAGCAGGCTGCGCGCCTCGGCAGCACTTGCTGCCTGGCTCACGACGAACCCCTGGCGCGAGAGATACTCGGCCAGGGGGTCGCGCAGCGCTGCCTCGTCGTCGACGAGCAGCAGCCTGGGAGGGGCGGTTTCGCTCATGCGCCAGCTACTTCCGCTTGCTCCGGCTCAACTTTCGTGGCGTTCGCGCCATTTGCCGCGCATTTCCTGACGATGGGCCTGACGCTCTTCCTTGGTGATCTGACCATCGTTGTTGGCGTCGATCTTGGCAAACCGGCTGGCTGCGGCGGCGGTGAATTCATCCTGACTGACCGCGCCGTCATTGTTGGTATCGGCCATTTTCATCATCTTCATGCCACCGCCATGGCCTCGCATGCCCCGGCGGTGATGCTTGCCCTGGCCTTCGCCATCGGGTTTGCCCATTGCTTTCCCGTGCTTGCCGGGGCCTTCGAACGCCATGAATTCGTCCTGGCTGATCGAGCCGTCGTTGTTGCTGTCGAGTTTGGCGAACATCTTTTCTCGCCTCTGCTCACGCCGCAATTCGCGGTCCGCCGTGTCGAGCAGCCCGTCGTTGTTGACGTCGAGCTTTGCAAACATTGCCAAGGCATGGGATTGGGATTCGTCACGTGTCACCACACCGTCACCATTGCTGTCTGGCTTGATGCGGCCCTCGTGGTGGGCGGCAAAGGCGGTGCCCGTCAGGGCAAGTGCTGCGGCCGAAAGGCCGATTGCGAGTTTCTTCATCTCAAGACTCCTGTTGTCACCTGCAAGTCGATCATCGGGAAAGCCACAGGGCCGGGGAGGGGGAGGGATACGGGTTCACCGCGGCTTTCCTGATCCCTTCCTAAGCCGGCCTTGTCGCGCAATTATCCCGTTCGACGAGTAATTTGTCTTGAATTGTCGCAGTCTGACGAAGGCGTTCATCCATGCGCAAGAAAGGCGCCGGATTCACCCCATCGCGACCGCATTCATCTTGTTGCCGTCCGGATCGCGCCAATAGGCGCAATAGAAGCCGTTGGGACGTTCGCCCGGGCCGCCCTCGTCAGACCCGCCATTGGCCATCGCAGCGGCGTGGATGCGGTCGACGGTGTCCCTGTCCGGCGCGCCGATCGTCGCCATCACGCCGTTGCCGAAATTTGCCTTGTTGCCGTCATAGGGGATGGTCACGGCAAAGCCGATGCCAACGCCGGGGTTGGCCCAGAAGATCGCCTTGTCGGTCTGGTTGGTGCGCGAACATCCCAGTTCCGCGGTGATCGCGTCATAGAACTTGCCGGCCTTCTCGAGATCGTTGGTGCCGAAGCAGACGTTGATGAGCATGAATTCCTCTCCATTCCTTTGTGCGTGTCACAGCGGCGTACATTGTGCCTTGAGCCAGTCAAGCGCTTCACCGTCCAGCAGCGGGCCGATCCTTTCGAGTACGGCCGTATGATAGGCGTTCCACCATGCGATCTCGTCAGGGCCGAGCAGTGACGTCTCGACCAGCGCGCGCTCAATCGGCGCCTGGGTCAGGACTTCGAAGCCGAAGAACTTCCCCTCCGCGCCTTCGATCTCGCGCTCCTCGACCAGCAGCAGGTGCTCGATGCGTATCCCGTATTCGCCCGCCTTGTAGTAACCGGGCTCGTTGGAAAGGATCATGCCGGCAAGCAGTTCCTGTTCGCCGGCGGGCTGCGCTCCTGGCGTCTTGGCGATGCGTTGGGGACCTTCGTGGACCGAGAGGAAACTGCCGACCCCGTGCCCGGTGCCGTGCGCGTAATCGAGCCCCGCATTCCACAGATGCAGGCGCGCCAGCACGTCGAGCTGGCTGCCGCGCGTGCCCTCGGGAAAGACGGCGGATGACAGCGCGATATTGCCCTTCAGCACGCGGGTGAAGCGGTCCTTCACTTCGGCTGACGGTTCGTCCGGCCCGATCCAGACGGTGCGGGTCAGGTCAGTCGTGCCGTTGGGATACTGACCGCCGGAATCGACAAGATAGACGCTGCCCGGTTCGAGTGTCCGGCTTGTCTCCTCCGTCACACGATAGTGGACGATCGCACCATTGGGGCCGCTTCCCGAGATCGTGTCGAATGACAGGTCGCGCAGGTCGCCGCATTGGGCGCGGAACGCATCGACCTTGTTGGATGCGGCCATCTCGGTGACTTCACCATTGGGCCCCTCGACGGAAAGCCAGTGCAGGAACCGGGCCATCGCCGCACCGTCACGCGTCTGGGCATCACGATGGCCCTGCTGCTCGACGGCGTTCTTGATCGCCTTGGGCAGCATGCAGGGATCGCGTTCCTCGACCACTTCGGCCCCGGCATCTTCGAGCGCCGAGAAGATCGCCTGCACGCAACTGTCGGGGTCAGCGGCGACGCGTTTGTCTGAGAGGGCGGCTAGCGCGGGCAGGAAGTCCTCACGGGATGCGACCCGGACGGCATTGCCCAGGTGCGCGCGTAGTTCGTCCGTGACTTTCCCGGGCGCGATGAACAGATCGGCGCTGCCGTCGTCGCGGGCGATCGCGAAGGACAAGGCCACAGGGGTCCTTTCGACATCGCTGCCCCTGATGTTGAGCAGCCATGCGACCGAATCAAGCGCCGGGAGCACCGCGGCATCGAGCTTGTTGTCCTTGAGCCAAGCTGCAAGCGCCTGGCGCTTGTCCTCGCTGCTCTCGCCCGAACGCGAAATCGGGTGGACCAGGGCCGGCGCAAGCGAAGGCGAGGGCTGGTCCTGCCAGATCGCATCGACCGGATTGGCATCGACCGCCACGAGTTCGGCCTTGCAGTCCGACAAAGCCTTCCCGGCCGCTTCCAACCACTTGCGCCCATGCAGCCATGGGTCATAGCCGATCCTGGCTCCCTCCCCGGCATGCTTGCCGAGCCATTTGGCGGGGCTCGTCTCGGGCACGCTTTCATAGGCATATTGAGCGCTGCTGACCTGATCGCGAACTTGCAACGTATAGCGACCGTCGACGAACATTGCCGCCGCCGGATCGCGCGCCGTATCGGTAAGGACCACCGCCGTACCCGCCGACCCGTCGAAACCCGTCAGCCACTTGAGCCGCTGTGCATAGGCGCCGACATATTCGCTCATGTGCTCGTCGCTGATCGGCACTACGAAGCCGTCCAGCCCCTGCCGCGCGAGCTCCTTGCGCAGTGCGTCGAGGCGGGAGTCATGGGTATTCATCAGCATGGTTGCCCTTGTCGTTCCTAGATCATAGATGCGCGCGATGTCCGATAGCACACGTCATGGCGCGCCGCGCGCCGCGAAGAAACCCCATTCCTTCACCCATCACGGAATTACCGTCAGCGACGATTACGCGTGGCTGCGCGATCCCGGTTACCCCAACGTCACCGACGGAGAAGTAATCGCGCATCTCGAGGCGGAGAATGTATGGTTCGAACAGCGCATGGCTCCCCACAAGGATCTCATCGAGAAGCTTTTCAGGGAAATGCGCGGGCGCATCAAGGAGGCCGACAAGTCGGTTCCGCAAAAGGACGGCGACTATCTCTACTGGATCGAGTTCGAGGAAGGGGCCGAATACAAGAAATGGTGGCGCCGCCCGGTTGGCGCGACTGACGACGGAACGGCGGACCAGCTGATCCTGGACGAGGTCGCACTGGCAGAGGGCAAGGAATATTTCCGCCTCGGCGCAATGTCGGTCAGCCAGAATGGCGCACTTCTGGCCTATTCCATCGATGACAACGGATCGGAGCGCTTCACCGCCCGCATCAAGGACCTTGCAAGCGGAGAACTGCTGCCGGACAAAATACCCGGCACGCTGTCCTCGCTGCTATGGGTCGCGGGCGACACGGGCCTCGTCTATTCGCTCGCAAACGAGCATTGGCGCACCGACAATGCCCGGCTGCACTGGCTGGGTCAGGACGCATCCGAAGATATCGAACTCTATCACGAAGACGATGAAGGTTTCCGGGTCGGCAGCTCGCTTTCGGCCAACGAGAAATGGCTGATCGTCGGCAGCAGCGATCACGAAACCAGCGAAGTGCGGCTGATCCCGACCGCAGACCCACTGGCCGAGCCGATCCTGGTCAGGCCGCGCGAGAAGGGTGTGGAGTACGATGTCGATGAGCGCGACGGCACGCTATATGTCCATACCAACGACACACATGAGAACTTCCGGCTTGCCACGGCTCCGCTCGACACGCCCGGCAAGTGGAACACGCTGATCGAAGGCTCGGACGCATTTTACCTCACTGGTTTCGACCTGTTCCGCGATTTCTACGTCGTCGAAGGCCGAAGGGCCGGGCTCGACCAGATAGAGCTGCGATATTACGGTGAGCCGGATCGGGTGGAGCCCATCGCCTTTCCCGAAGCGAGCTACACAGCGGGACTGGCGGACAATCCCGAATGGGCCATGGACAAGCTCAGGCTGTCCTATCAGTCGATGGTCAGCCCTTCGACGGTCTATGACTACGACGTGTCGGCACGGACGCTGGACATGCTCAAGGTCCAGGAAATCCCGTCGGGCTACGATGCCTCCCTCTACACGACAAAGCGCCTGGAAATCGCGGCCCGGGACGGCACGGCGATCCCCGTCAGCATCGTCATGCGCCGGGACCGGGAGCCCGCAGGCCCGCTCTATCTCTATGGCTACGGCGCTTATGGCATCGCCATAGAACCGGGCTTTTCGACCTCCCGCTTGTCGCTGGTCGACCGCGGTTTCGCCTATGCGATCGCGCATATCCGAGGCGGGGACGATTTGGGCCGTGCCTGGTACAAGGCGGGCAAGCTTGAGCGGCGGACCAACACATTCAACGATTTTGTTGATGTCGCCAAAGGACTGGTCGAGCGCGGATATACGAAAGCAGGTTCCATCGGCATCGCCGGCGGGTCTGCTGGCGGGGAGCTGATGGGTGCGGTGGTGAATTCCGATCCCGATCTATTCGGGGCCGTGGCCGCCCATGTGCCCTTCGTCGATGTGCTGTCCACCATGCTCGACGCGGAACTGCCGTTGACCCCCGGAGAATGGCCGGAATGGGGCAATCCGATCGAGGACAAGAGCGCCTTCGAGCTGATCCGCTCCTACAGTCCCTATGACAACGTGCGGGCCCAGGCCTATCCGCCGATGCTGGTGACCGCAGGCATCAACGACCCTCGCGTGACCTATTGGGAACCGGCGAAGTGGGTCGCCAGGCTGCGCGAACTCAAGACCGATGGCAACGAACTACTGCTGAAGACGAACATGGGTGCAGGGCACGGCGGCAAGTCCGGCAGGTTCGAATCCCTGCGGGAAACCGCCGAGGAATTTGCCTTCATCCTGTGGCAGCTCGGCTGCACGCAGACAGGCAAACCGGCGGACTAATCGTCAGGCTGCGACCGGTTTCGGATGGGGCGGCTTGCCGAACGTGCGTATCTTCTCGCTCATCGTGCGGTTGCGGCCGGCGCGCTTCGCTTCGTAGAGCAGCCGGTCGCAGTGGCTGTAGAGCGCCGTGAAATCGGGATTCACGCAATTGCCCGCAGGCTGTTCGACCAGGCCCATGCTGGCCGTCACCATCCATTCCATTCCCGTAACGTTGCGCGCCACATGCGTGGATATGGCCAGGCGGCGGCGTTCCGCCCGGTTGAACGCATCCTTGCCGCGCAGCAGCAGCAGGAATTCCTCGCCGCCCATTCGCACCGCCAGCGTGTTCTCGTCCGGCATCATCGCCTCTGCCGCCGCGCGCAGGACGTCGTCTCCGACGGCATGGCCGTGGTTGTCGTTGACCTGCTTGAAATGGTCGAGATCGATGACCGCCAGGGTATCGAAACCGGTTTCGTACAAGTCTGCGAAGCGTTCCTCGATGCCATGGCGGTTGTAGAGCCCGGTCAGCGGGTCGCGCTCTGCGATGACCTCCAGCGCCCTGGTCTGGGCCAGCGCATTGTCCCTTTGGCGGCGGATGATCAGGAACCGGTCCGCCACGCCCAGCGAGGTAATGATGATTTCGAGCGCGATGGAGAAATGCTGTTCCAGCTGCATTTCCAAGGGTGTGCCGAAAATCCCCAAAGACGAAACGATCCGGATCAATCCCGTCACCATCAGCGGTGACCATGCCGCTATCTGGAAAGACATGGCCCGGCTGTTGCGTCTCCATCCGGTGGCCAAGATCCAGATCAAGATGACGATGACCGGCAGGAAGGACGCGAAATAGACCGGCCCGGACCATTCCCTGAATATGCCGTTCGCGAACAGGTAGAAGGTCGACCATGTCGGCACCCACAGCGCCAGCAGGCGAAGCAGGCGCTTCTGGACCGGTTCAAGCGTCTCCGGCTCGACCAGGTCGGCGATGAACAGGCCGGCGAAGACGATGCCTCCTGCCCAGCTGTAGACCGAGATCATGCTCAGCTGCAGCATCGACAGATCGAAGAAGCGATTGATGACGCCGCTTGCCGCAAAGGTATGCGCCAGCATGCACACCACGGCGGCGGCATGCCACAGAACGAATTTCTCACGCAGCACGCGGTAAAAGGCGAAATTGAAGATCAGCGGCATCATCAGCATGCCGCACAGCCCGGCAATCAGCAGTTCGAGCCTGAGCGAGGCGCCGGTATCGGCCGGGCCGGCAGTCAGACGTGCGTCGGTGAGCATGCCGAGATGCCGCGCGCCGTCGACCTCGACGATGACCGTCTGCATGGGCGCCTTCAGGCTGGGCAAGGGGATCCGCATCAGCCAGTCGCTCGTTGCGAACTCTACGTCGTCCGGTGCGACGATGCGGCTCGCGGTGGTGCCGCCAGCCCCGATGGCCGTTAGCCGCATGCCGTCAAACCGGGTCAATCTGGTGACGAGTGCATCCGGTGCGGTATCGCTGGATTCCGGCAAGTCGAAACGGATCAGGCTTCGCGGCGACGCGATAGATGCGGCGGTTTCGTCGCAATTCCAGCGGGATGGCTGTCTCGCAAGCTGTGTGTAACCGGTGCTCAGGTCGGCAGAAGCAAAGCAGGTCGAACCCTGCGCAGGGACGGAATGCGCCAACGCCGGCTGGCACGCCAGCGCCAGTGCGCC
>Ga0181594_10003790_pt1 | contig 13627 bp, 15 predicted proteins | sample 071ome_18_FD_145603 | JGI IMG/M metagenome (GOLD analysis project Ga0181594, IMG submission 145603) | Coastal salt marsh microbial communities from the Groves Creek Marsh, Skidaway Island, Georgia - 071413BT metaG (spades assembly) | ecosystem: Environmental > Aquatic > Marine > Intertidal zone... | reverse complement strand
AGCAGCGTCACCCGTTCATCTGTCCACGACATTTTCGTCTTCCGCTTGTTCGTTTTTGCCCCGTGGATGCCGCGCGGGGGGCATCCGTAACATCGGTTCGGATCCTAGATCATGTGGGCTCAGACGGGCAAGGCCACAAAATCATGTGGGACACACAAGATGTGGACAATCTGTGAATGGAATTCGCCAGATTTTGGGCCTTTTTGGCCTGTTTTCCGCTCATCGCCCCCTCATCGACCCCACGGACCGCGCCGGGAACCCGAACCCGGCACGCTGCCGCGTCGGCGTGGCGCACCGCTGCCGCCCGACCAGGGTCCGTCCGGCACGTCCGGTGACAGATCCACCGAACCCGTTGAAGAACCTGACATTTCACGCAACCGGGCGACCCGGTTCGCCGTCGCGGGATGGGTCGAGAACAGGCTGTCATGCTTGTGGGCGTGCAGCGGGTTGACGATGAACATGTGCGCGGTCGCCGGATTGTGCTCCGCGGCCTGGTTGTCGATGCGTCTGGAGCCGACTTCCAGCTTCTCCAGCGCATCGGCCAGCCAGTCGGGGTTGCCGCAGATTTCGGCCCCGCCCTTGTCGGCCTCGTATTCGCGCGTCCGGCTGATCGCCATCTGCACCAGCATCGCGGCCAGCGGCGCCAGGATCATCATCGCCAGCACGCCGATAATGCCCAGCGGGTTGTTGCGGCTGCCGCCGAAGAACAGGGCGAAATTCGCCAGCATGGAAATCGCGCCCGCCACCGTGGCGGTGACGGTCATGATCAGCGTGTCGCGGTGGCGCACATGGGCCAGTTCGTGGGCCATCACGCCCGCCACCTCGCGCTCGTTCATCAGCTGCATCAGGCCCGTGGTTGCCGCGACGGCGGCGTTCTCCGGCCCGCGCCCGGTGGCAAACGCGTTGGGCTGGGGGTTGTCGATCACATAGACCCGGGGCATCGGCAGGCCGTCGCGCGCGGCAAGCTGTTCCACGATGCGGTAGAGCGCATGGCTGCGGTCGGTCACCTCGCGCGCCTTGTAATAGCGCAGCACCGCCTCGCCCGAATTCCACCAGGCGAACAGGTTCATGCCCGCCGCGATCACCAGCGCGATCAGCATGCCGGTCTGGCCCGCCAGCAGGAACCCGGCGCCCATGAAGATCGCCGTCAGGGCGGCCAGCAAAAGCGCGGTGCGGAAATAATTGGCCATCGGAACCTTTGAACCTCACATCGTATCCGGGCGGCAAAGCGCCTTGGCAAACCCGCCCGAAACGGCCATATCAGGGACATGACCGAGGACAAGACAAACCCGTCCGCCGAACCGCCGCGCCCCGCGCAGCCACGATATGTGGAACGCGTGCCCGCCGGTCAGCAGACCGCAACACCGAAACCCGCCGAAAATGCGGCGGCCCCGAAGCCGGACCCGGCCGTGTCGTCTCAACCGGGCAAACCGAAGGAACTCGGCGGACCCAAGGGTCCCGAGCCGACCCGCTTCGGCGACTGGGAGCGCGACGGGCGCTGCGTCGATTTCTGACGTCCCGGCCGTTTCGGTGACCTTCATATCGGTATCGCGCCGCACAGGTGCAAGGTGAGCGTCGTGCCCCCGGACCTGTCCGCAAACCTGTCCGACATCCTGCCGGACGGCGATTTCGTCATCGCCGACCTCGAATACACCGCATGGGAGGGCGCGCACCGGCGCGACTGGTCTGGGCCCGGCGAGTTCCGGGAAATCGTCCAGATCGGGGCGGTGCGTGTTTCGGCGGATGGCTGGCGGGAGGACGCGGCCTTCGCGGCGCTCGTGCAGCCCACCCTGAACCCGGTGCTCTCGGGCTACTTCATAGACCTGACGGGTATCACCAATGACGACATCGCGCGCGAAGGCGTGCCCGTCGCCGATGCGCTGCGGGCGTTTCATGATTTCACCGGCGGCCTGCCGGTGCTGTCCCATGGCCGCGACGACACTGTGGTGTCGGGCGAGTGCGCGAAGAAAGGTCTTGCCGACCCCTTCGCCGGTCACGACTGGCGTGACATCGCGCCCGCCATCCGCGCGGTGACGGGCCAGGTGCTGATGAGTTCGGACCTGCCCGGCCATTTCGGGCTGGAGATGCCCGGCCGGGCCCACGACGCGCTGGCGGATTCCCGGGCGCTGCGCCGGGTGCTGGCGCATCTGGCGGACACGGGCGCGATCTAGGCCCGCTTTCGCGGCCCGACCGTGCCGGGGTCGGGCCTACCTGTTCTGCCGGTTCTCCACCAGGTCATCCACCACCGCCGGGTCGGCCAGCGTCGTCGTGTCGCCGAGCTGGTCCGGGGCGTTCTCGGCGATCTTGCGCAGGATGCGGCGCATGATCTTGCCCGAGCGGGTCTTCGGCAGGCCCGGCGCGAACTGCAGCAGGTCCGGCGTCGCGATGGGGCCGATCTCCTTGCGCACGAACTGCACCAGTTCCTTGCGCAGATCGTCGGTCGGGTCCACGCCCAGCTTCAGGGTGACATAGGCGTAGATGCCCTGGCCCTTGATGTCGTGCGGGTAGCCCACCACGGCGGCCTCGGCCACGGCGTCATGCTCGACCAGCGCGCTTTCCACCTCGGCGGTGCCCATGCGGTGGCCGGACACGTTGATCACGTCATCGACGCGGCCCGTGATCCAGTAATAGCCGTCCTCGTCGCGGCGGCAGCCGTCGCCGGTGAAGTACATCCCGGCATAGGTCTTGAAGTAGGTATCGATGAAGCGCTGGTGGTCGCCATAGACCGTGCGCATCTGGCCCGGCCAGCTGTCGGCGATGCACAGATTGCCCTCGGTCGCGCCTTCCTGGACGTTGCCTTCCGCATCGACGATGACCGGCCGGATGCCGAAGAACGGCCGTGTGGCCGAGCCGGGCTTGAGCATGGTCGCGCCGGGCAGCGGCGTGATCAGGATACCGCCCGTCTCGGTCTGCCACCAGGTATCGACGATGGGGCAACGGTCCTCACCCACCACCTGGTGATACCAGTGCCAGGCCTCCGGGTTGATCGGCTCGCCCACCGTGCCCAGCAGCCGGATCGACTTGCGCGATGTCCTGGTCACCGGGTCGTCGCCCTCGCGCATCAGCGCGCGGATGGCGGTCGGGGCGGTGTAATAGATGTTGACCTCGTGCTTGTCGCACACCTCCCAGTGCCGCGAGGCATCCGGGTAGTTCGGCACGCCCTCGAAGATCAGGGTCGTCGCGCCGTTGGCCAGCGGGCCATAGACGATATAGCTGTGGCCGGTGATCCAGCCGCAGTCCGCCGTGCACCAGTAGATGTCGCCGTCGTGATGGTCGAAGACATACTGGTGGGTCATGGAGGCATAGACCATGTAGCCGCCGGTCGTGTGCAGCACGCCCTTCGGCTTACCGGTCGAGCCCGAGGTGTAGAGGATGAACAGCGGGTCTTCCGCGCTCATCGGCTCGGGCGCGCAGTTCGCGGGCTGGTCCTGGGTCAGGTCCTCGTACCAGACGTCGCGGTCCTTGTCCCAGTTGATGTCCGCGCCCGTGCGCTTCACCACCACGCAATGCTTCACGTCGGGGCACTGCTTCAGCGCCTCATCGACATTGGCCTTCAGCGGGATGGTCCGCCCGCCGCGCAGGCCCTCGTCGGCGGTGATGACAAAGGTGGATTCGCAGTCCTGGATACGCCCCGCGATGGAGTCCGGGGAGAAGCCGCCGAACACCACGGAATGGACCGCACCGACGCGCGCGCAGGCCAGCATGGCCACGGCGATCTCGGGGATCATCGGCAGGTAGATGGTGACGCGGTCGCCCTTCTGGACGCCCAGCTCCTTCATGCCGTTGGCCAGCTTGCAGACCTTCTCGTGAAGCTGCCTGTAGGTGATCTTGGCGTCGTCCTTGGGGTCGTCGCCTTCCCAGATGATCGCCACCTGGTCGCCGCGCTGGGCGAGGTGCCGGTCGAGGCAGTTGGCCGACGCGTTCAGGACGCCGTCCTGGTACCACTTCACATGCAGGTTGGACGCGTCGTAGGAGACGTCCTTCACCTTGGTGTAGGGCTCGATCCAGTCCAGGCGCTTGCCGTGCTCGCCCCAGAATCCTTCCGGGTCCTCGATCGAGCGCTGGTACATCTCGTCGTACTTGGCTTCATCGGCCCAGGCGCGCTTTGCCCAGTCGTCCGGCACCGGAAATTTCTCGCGGAACATGGCGCGTACTCCCCTTCCTCATGGCGTTTTCCGCCGCGCGCAGGTCTATGTCCGCGGCGGCGGTCTTGTTGGCGCGCATTATAGGAAATCGGGTTCACCCCACAACTCATACCAAGGTTGGGGGCCAAGGTCGGGGGCCGGGCCGGGGCTGGCAGAAGCGGACTACTCGTCCAGCAGCACCATGCCGTCGTCGTCGATGACCACGGCGACCTTGGCCAGCGAGCGGCCGACGCAGGGCCCGCGCAGGCAGTAGCCGTCTTCCTTGCGGAACTGCGCGCCGTGGGTGGTGCACTGGATCAGCTCGCGGTTCACGTCCAGGAAGGTGTCGGGCTTCAGCTCCAGCGGGATGCCCTGGTGCGGGCAGATGTTCTTGTAGCCGCGCACTTCTCCGCCATCGGGGATCAGGAAGATCGGAACGGCCTTCTCGGGCCGGTGGGCGTAGAAGCCCGTCAGCGAGAAGCCCTTGCCCGCCTCGCCGATGTCATCGACATGGCACAGCACGCGGCGGCCGTCGCGGGTCTCGAATTCATCCGGGGCGGTGGTCATGGGCAGGCACTCCTTGCGCATGCCCATACCAGATTGGCTTTCCCATCGGAACCGCGCGGTGGCGGGATCAGACGCCAGATTCAGACAACAGCCTGGAAGACGATGCCGGTGATGATCGCGCCGCTCACGCCCAGCGCCAGATAGGCAGCGAAGACCGGCCGGCGGACCAGCGACCACACCGCGGCCATGGCCGGGATGGAACTGACCGCACCGGCGACCATGAACGACATGGCCGCGCCCGCGCCCATACCCTGTTCCATGAGCCCGGCCAGCAGGGGCGGGGCGACATAGCTGTTGAGGTAGGCGGGCATCCCGACCAGCGCGGCGATGCCGATGGACCCGATGCCGTCCCCGCCCACGACACTCGCGATCAGGTTGGCGGGCACATAGGTCACCAGCAGCGCTTCCAGCATGTAGGCCAGCGCCAGCCACTTCACCAGGAACAGCGCGTTCTCGCGCGCCTGGCTGGCGAAGGTGGCGCGCCGCTCGGGCGCGTTCCAGAATTTCCACTCCGGCCTGCCGGAGAAGGGCGAGGGACCGCAGCCGCAGCACGAGCCGCCGAATTCCCGCAGCGGGTTCGCGAAGGCGCCGCGCGCGATCAGCAGCTTCAACGCGAAGCCGCCGAACAGGCCCAGCGCGACCGCTCCCACCGCCTTGGCCACGGCGAAGGGCCAGCCGAGTGCCGCCGCCGTAATGAGCAGCGTCGGCGGGTCGATCAGCGGGGAGGATAGCCAGAAGGCCATCACGGCGGACAGCGGCGCGCCCAGCGCCAGCAGTCCGGCAATGAAGGGAATGACCTCGCAGGAGCAGAACGGCGCGAGCCCGCCGAACAGCGCGGCCAGCACGATCATGCGGCTTTCCCGGCCCCTGAACGCGTTGGCGATCATGGCTTCCGCGCCCGCGGCTTTCAGATAGGCGATGGTCGCCACGGCGAAGACGATGAACGGCAATGTGCCCGCGAAGGCCTTCGCGGCGAAGGTCACGACCGGGACGAGGTTCGCCGGATCGAGGGCCGCGACCGCCAGCGGCACGGCGACGACCACCGTCCAGGGCGACTGGACACGGCGAAGCCACCTGGTGCGCCATTTGGCGGATAACGGGGAACCGAGCTGGATCGTGTCAGCCATCGTTGGCGGCCTTCTTTTTCTGGTCGGCGCAGCACTCGCCCAGGATGAACTCCGCGAGTTCCTCAAGCGTGCCGTAGGCCGCGCGGCTGACGACCGTGCGGCCGAGCTTTTCCTGCTCGACCAGCCCGGCGGCGGTCAGGAAGCGCAGGTGGTGCGCCAGCGTCGAGGGCGCGATCCCGGTGCGGTCCTGGATCTCGCCCACGGCCAGCCCGTCCGCCCCCGCGCGCACCAGCGCGCGCAGCACCGCGAGCCGGGCTTCCGAACCCATGGCGGCAAATCCCTGTGCGGCGGTTTCCGGTGCCATCTGCGTCTCCGTAATTCGAAATCACTAGATATATAGTTATTTAGGAGAAAGCAAGATCGTGTCATCTGGGTTCGTTCGATCGCCGCCCGAGCGATCACGCTCCATTCTTTCGTGTGACCCTGGGCCTATCTTTAGGGGGCCTAGCGAAGGAATGCGCTCGCTCAAGGGCTATGGCCAATATTTTGCCGGCGCGAACTCGTTTGGTTATTTTCGTGCCGTCAAAAGTTGCGGTTAAGCGCAGGTCTCCGCAAAAATTTCTGAAGTCCTCAATCGAGTAACCTTCTCGGTCTTGGGTTGATCGAGGAAATCTCATGTTGATCACAAATTCACAACGACCGGGTATGCCGTTTGTGTCTGAGGGCTTCATCCCACCCAAAAAACACTCATACTGTTCATTGGTTTTCAGTGATCTGCAATCAAATGAGACGGCGGTGATGGGGCCTCCAGATCGGTTGAAACATTGGAAATCAATCCCCGTAATCCTTGTTTCAACCTCGGACCAAATAACCAAGTCTCGATTGGTGCCAACCATATGCCTGCTTGATTGGGAGTGAATGTTTTCATTTTTGGCCTGAATCGTGACGCCCCAACGCCACAGGTGGCGCCAAAAAACCTTGCATGTCTTTAGGACAGCAAAAATGCATATATATGCTGCGCAAGCGAACCCGGCCGCCGCAGCAAACCGAAGGATGACGTCGGGGACAGTCCCAAGCCACGACCATGCGGTTGCGAGCCCAAATATGCCAAGAGCCGCTCCAATTGGGAGATAGGGCGACGCTAGTGCCCACAACCCAAAGGCTACTTGTTGAATACCCTCACGGGCGATTTCGGTTACCACCGAAACCAGCATTGAACGGCGCACAGCTTTGCCCTCTTGCTGTGCGTTCCGGTTATGGAACGCACCCAATAGGGTAGGAGATTTCCTAGCTTTCAGGCAGTGGATAAACGGGTTCCGGTTTGGCGGCGGCTACGCCTTCGTCCCGGTCATCCGGCAGACTTCCTTCCACTCCGCCGCCGTGACGGGCTGGACGGACAGGCGGGAATTGTTCACCAGCACCATCTTTTCCAGCTTCGGGTTGGCCTTGATCTCGGCCAGCGTGACCGGCGTCTCCACCGGCGTCACGGTCTTGATATCGACCATGCCGAAGCGGCCGGATTCATCCGTGTGGTCGGGATAGTGTTCGCGCACCACCTCGACGATGCCGACGATCTTCTTCTCGTTGACCGAGTGATAGAAGAAGCCCTTGTCGCCCTTTTTCATGGCTTTCATGTTGTTGTTCGCCTGGTAGTTGCGAACGCCGTCCCAGTGCTCGACGCCCTTTTTCACCTGGTCGTCCCAGCCCCATGTGCCGGGTTCGGATTTGAACAGCCAGTACGCCATGTCGTCTCTCCTCTCGGGTGCCCCCGGGATATACGGCGGCGCTCCGTGAAAACCAAATCGGGCTCTAACTTTCCGTCCTTAACTCTCGGCCCTTAACTCTCCGCCCTTAGCTCTCGGGACGCAGCGGGCGGGCCAGCACGCCGGCGATGGTCTCGCCGATGTCCGCGCCGTCGTGCAGGATCGCGTTGACCGCGCGGCAGATCGGCATCTCGACGCCGAGCGCTTGCGCGCGGGTCAGCACGGCGGGGGCGGTGGTCGCGCCCTCGGCGATGCTGGTGCGGTCCTTCATCTGGTCGGCGAAACTCTCGCCCGCGCCCAGCGCCGCGCCCAGCGCATAGTTGCGCGAGGCGACCGAGGTGCAGGTCAGCGTCAGGTCGCCGATCCCGGACAGCCCCATCAGCGTGCGCGGGTCGGCGCCCAGCGCCGCCGCCAGCCGCGCGATCTCGGCCAGGCCGCGCGCGATCACGGCGGCGCGGGCGTTCTGTCCCAGCCCGCGTCCATCGACAACGCCGCAGGCGATCGCGATGACGTTCTTCACCGCGCCGCCGACCTCGGCCCCGACCACGTCGGTGGCGGTGTAGGGGCGGAAGGTGGCGGTGCCGATGGCGTCGGCCAGGGACGCGGCGGTATCGGCATCCGCGCAGGCGAGCGTGACCGCCGTCGGCAGGCCGCGCGCCACCTCGGCGGCGAAGGTGGGGCCGGACAGCACGGCCAGCCTCGCGCCGGGCGCGGCCTCCTCCGCCACCTCGTTCATCAGCTTGCCGGTGTCCAGCTCGAACCCCTTGGCACAGATCACGATGGGTGCGTCGTTGCCGCGCGCGTTCGCCGAGGCCGCAAGTGTCGCGCGCAGGAACTGCGCCGGGGTCACCATCAGGATCGCGTCCGCGCCGTCCAGCGCTTCGGACAGGTCGGCGGTGGCACGGATCGCCGGGTCCAGCGCCACGCCGGGCAGGAAGACCTTGTTCTCATGGTCCGCGTTGATGGCGTCCGCCGTCTCCGCCTCATGGGCGTGCAGGATGACATCGCGGCCCGCGCGGCGCGCGACGCTCGCGCTCGCCAGCGCCGTGCCCCAGGCCCCGGCGCCGATCACCGCGATGCGCTGGATGGTGTCCGCCATGCCTAGCTCAGGTTCATGGCGATGGAGATGCGCGTGCCCGTGTAGGGACGCACCGCGTGGGACAGCCAGGATGGGAACATCAGCACCGCGCCGGGCATCGGGCGGATGATCTCGCTCGCGCCCATGGACGGGCCGCCGGGAACGGCGGGTACCAGGTCGGGCCGGTACATGGCGGGCGCGACGCCGCGCGGGTCCTGGATCTCGAACTCTCCGCCCAGCGCCGGGTCGGCGCCCGCGCCGCCGTCATCGACGTAATAGACCGCCGACCACATGCAGCCGGGATGGGTGTGGAACTCGTTGCCGTGGCCGGTGCGGTTCACATTGGCCCAGGCGTTGGTGCGCCAGTCCTGGGGCGCGGGCTGGCCGTGCCGGTCGTTGGTCAGCTTGTCGGCGAGCTGGCGCACGAAGCCCAGCAGGTAGCGCATCTCCTCGCCGCCCCATTCGGGCAGGTCCCAGGAGGACTGCCAGCCGCCGAGATTGGAATGCGCGGTCGAGGGATGGCTTTCCGCGCGCGCCAGGATGGTCTCGCGCAGCGCCGCGCTGACGGTCTCGGCGTTCGGCAGCGCCGCGAAGGCGACCGGCGTCGCGAAGAGCGGCTGGATGTCGATCCTGGTTCGGGCGCTGTCGTCGGTGGCCATGGCGGGGCCAGCTTATTCGGCGGCTGACGCTTCGGCCAGAGGCCAGCGCGGGCGCGGCTTGAAGTCCAGCGGCGAGCGCTCGCCGGCCCGCAGCCGTTCCAGTCCGGCCCAGGCGATCATCGCCGCGTTGTCGGTGCACAGCCCCACCGGCGGGACGACCAGCCGCGCGCCTTCCGCCGCGCACAATTCGTCGAGCGTTTCACGGAGTGAAATATTCGCCGCGACGCCGCCCGCCGCCACCAGCACCGGCGCGCCGCCATCCGTGAACGACTCTAAACATTCGAACGCGCGGCGGCAGCGGTCGCGCACCACATCGCATACGGCGGCCTGGAATCCGGCGGCGAGGTCGGCCGCATCGGCATCCGTAATTCCATCACCGAGATCAAGCGCCGCCTGCCGCACGGCGGTCTTGAGACCGGAGAAGGAGAAGTCGCAGCCGGGCCGGCCGCGCAACGGACGGGGCAACTGGAAACGTGATGCGTCGCCGCCGCGCGCTGCGGCCTCGACGGCGGGGCCGCCGGGAAAGCCGAGCCCCAGCAGCTTGGCGGTCTTGTCGAACGCCTCCCCGATAGCGTCGTCGATGGTGCTGCCGAGCAGCGTGTAGCGGCCCAGCCCCTCGACGATCAGCAGCTGGCAGTGTCCGCCGGAGACGAGCAGAAGCAGGTACGGGAAGGCGACGCCGTCGGTCAGCCGCGCCGTCAGCGCGTGGCCTTCCAGATGGTTGACCGCGATGTAGGGCAGGCCCCGCGCGCTGGCGATGGCCTTGGCGGTCATGGTGCCGACCAGCACGCCGCCGATCAGCCCGGGACCGCCGGTCGCGGCGATCCCGTCGAGATCGGCCATGCCGAGATGGGCTTCATCGAGCGCGCGGGCGACGATGGCGTCGAGATGGTCCAGATGCGCGCGCGCCGCGATCTCCGGCACCACGCCGCCGAAGGGCCGGTGATCGTCGAGCTGGCTGAGCACGACATTGGACAGGATCACCCCGCCCGCGCCTGAATCCTCGACCACGGCGGCAGCCGTCTCGTCGCAGCTGGTCTCTATGCCCAGAATCTTCATGACGTCCGTATAGCCCAAATCGCGGCAAAACTCCGCCATGAAGCAGGGTCCGGCGAAGATTGGATTTTGCCTTTGCGCGGCGGCCCGCTAAGACAAGCGCCATGAACGATCGGCCCATACGCATTGGAACGCGCGGCAGCCCGCTGGCGATGGCGCAGGCGACCATGGTGCGCGACCTGCTGGCGCGGGCGCATCCGGATGCGCCCGCAGCGGAGATCGTGGAAATCCGCACGACAGGTGATGCGATCACCGACCGCTCACTGGCCGATGCGGGCGGCAAGGGGCTCTTCACCAAGGAGATCGACCGCGCGCTGCTGGAGGCCGATGTCGATATCGGCGTGCATTCGGCCAAGGACATGGAGACCTGGCTGCCCGAGGGCATGGTGATCGGTGCCGCATTGCCCCGTGAAGACCCGCGCGACGCGCTGATCGGCGCGTCGTCCATCGCCGGCATCCCGCGCGGCGCGCGGGTGGGGACAGCCTCCCAGCGGCGTCAGGCGCAGCTTCTGGCCCGGCGCCCGGATGTGGAGGTCGTGCTGTTTCGCGGCAATGTGCAGACGCGCCTGCGCAAGCTGGAAGTCGGGGAGGCGGACGTCACACTCCTCGCCCTGGCGGGGCTGAACCGGTTGGGCCGAAGCGAAGTGGCGGATGGGATCCTGGAACCCGAGGACATGCTGCCCGCCGCCGGGCAGGGGATCATCGCCATCGCGCAGCGAGATGGTGACACGCGGGTGGCCGACGTGCTTGCCCCGCTCAACGACGCCGGGGCGCTGACCTGTCTGACGGCGGAGCGGGCGATGCTCGACGCGCTGGACGGGACCTGCCGCACACCCATCGCCGGGCTGGCGCGGCTGCGCGGCGGTGAACTCGAACTTCACGGGCTGGTCGCCTGGCCCGACGGCTCGGAACTGGTTCGGCGTGAGATGACTGGCGCGGCGGCGGACCCGGTTGCGCTGGGCCGCGCGGTGGGCGCGGAACTGCGCGAACGCATTGGCGAGGATTTCTTCGCCATGCTGGATTGAGATGCGCCTGCTCGTCACCCGGCCCCGGCCCGATGCCGAGCGGACATCGGAACTTTTACGCGACGCCGGACACGAGCCGCTGATCGCCCCGCTGCTGGAGATCGTCCCGGCGGACCCGCCCGGCGATGTTCCCGTTTCAAATGTGCAGGCCTTTCTGGTGACCAGCGCCAACGGTGCCCGGGCGCTGGCCGGCGCGACGGACCGGCGCGATGTGGCCTTGTTCGCGGTCGGGGACGCCAGTGCGGCGGCGGCGCGTGACGCCGGGTTCGCCGAGGTGCGCAGCGCAGACGGCGATGTGGACGATCTCGCGGCGCTGGTGCGCGAGACCCTCGTTCCGGCGAACGGGAGCCTCATCCATGCGGTGGGGTCCGTCTCGGCGGGAAACCTCGCCGGGGACCTCGCTGCATCCGGCTTCGATGCGCGCACGGTCGTGCTGTACGAGGCGCGGACCTGCGCGGACCTTCCCGAAAACGCTGCGGTCGCGCTGACGGGCGGCCGCATCGACGGCGTGCTTTTGTACTCGCCCCGCACCGCGCGCAGCTTCACGGCGCTGGTGGAAAAGGCCGGTCTGACGCCGAAACTGGCCGGAATTCGCGCCTATTGCCTGTCCGCCGCGGTGGCGGATGTGTTGCCGGAGGGGGTGTTTGCGCGGGTGGAGACGGCAAACCGGCCCGATCAGGCCGCGCTGTTCGAACTTTTGGGGAACTAGGCCTTTTCACTTGAATTGGCCGGCCAAAACGCCACACCCTTGTAGAACGCTTGAAATCGGTGCGGACATACGCGTATGTACGTCCGCGTACGCCCCAGAAAACCGGGCCTCAGGAGGCTTCGATGTCGCCAGATCAAGATCAGCCGGCCGGACCGATCATCGCCGCGTTCGGGGGTATCCGCCCCATGGCGAACAAGCTGGATGTGCCGGTGAGCACGGTACAGGGCTGGAAGCAGCGCGATACCATCCCTGCCGCCCGCATGGACGACATCCGCAAGGTGGCTGCGGAGAACGGGATCACACTCCCGGATGCGGCAGATGCACCCATCATCATCGATGCCGAGGCGACCGAGGAGGCTCCCGAGAACGCCCCCGGGAATGCTGACGGCGAGGCACCGGCCGAGAAAGCATCCTCGCTGCCCCGCACGGAGCGCACCGCCTCCGCGGCTCCGGCGCGCAGCGGCAACGGTCCGGCGCTGGCCATTTCCGTTCTGGCTCTGCTGATTTCCGCAGGCGCGGCGGGCTGGGTCTGGTGGACGACAGCGGGCCCCGAGGCCGCACCGGACGCGTCGAACCGGGTCTCGGTCCTCGAAGGCCGGATCGCAAGCCTGACCCGCGGGCCGGAAGATCCCGGCAAGGACGAGCGCGCGGCGCTGGCCGGCGATATCGAGAGCCTGCGCACGCAGGTGGCCGAGCTGACCCCGTTGCGCGACGAGCTGGACCGGCTGTCGCAGCGTGCCGGTGAACTCAACCAGAGTGCGGGCGGGCCGGCCGATCCCGAAGTGGCGGCGCGCGTGGCCGCGCTGGAAAGCGAAATCCGCTCCGCCCAGGAAGGTGCGAGCAACAATCTGGATTCGGTGTCCGATAGGCTCCAGCAGGTGGAGACGCGCATCGCCGCGCTCAACGAGCAGATGGACACGCTGGCGCGTCAGGAAGTACGGCAGGACGCCGTGGCGGCGGACGCAATAGCGCTGACTGTCGCCTCCGGCCAGTTACGCCGGGCGATCGAGCGCGGCCAACCCTTTCCGGAGGTGCTCGCGACCCTGCGCGAGGTGTCCGGCGACGAAGCGACACTCGACGAACTGGCTACGGGCCTGGCCGCCCATGCTGACACCGGCGTGGCGACACGCGAGGAGCTGCTGTTCGCCTTTCCCGCGACGGCGCATAAGATCCTTGCCAATGCGCCGACCGGGGCGAAGAACAATATCGTTGATCAAATCCTCGATCGCGCGCAGCGCATCGTGCGCGTGCGTCGTGTGGGCACAGATGTGCCGGAAGATACTCTCAACGGCCGCGTGGCCCGCGCCGAGGTCAGCCTGAAAGACGGCGACGTGGCGGGCGCCATCGCAGCGCTGGACGGACTGGATAACACGAGCGCCGAAGCGGCGGCGCTTTGGTTGACGAAGGCCCATGCTCACGTGGTGGCGCGGGACGCGGCGGACAAGGTCGAGGATATGGCACTGGCCCGTCTGCGCGCGGCAGGCCGCAACTGACCATGCGTATCGCGATCTACATAATCGAAGTCGCTATCGTCGTGGCGATTGCCGTCTGGTTGGCGGAACGGCCGGGGGTGGTCCAG
>Ga0181594_10003788_pt1 | contig 13631 bp, 15 predicted proteins | sample 071ome_18_FD_145603 | JGI IMG/M metagenome (GOLD analysis project Ga0181594, IMG submission 145603) | Coastal salt marsh microbial communities from the Groves Creek Marsh, Skidaway Island, Georgia - 071413BT metaG (spades assembly) | ecosystem: Environmental > Aquatic > Marine > Intertidal zone... | reverse complement strand
TGTGCTGCTCAATGCGGGCGGTTTCGGCATGAATGCCGAGATGCGCGCGAAATATATTCCGAAGAGCAGCAATGACTGGTCGAATGCGATCGAATCGAGCACGGGCGACATGCACCGCGAGGTCGAGCGGATCGGCGGCGAGTTGGCCCAGATGGACCAGATGGTCGGCTTCCCGGGCACGCGCGGCCCCGGCTTCGAAACGGCCTACATGAAGCCCGGTACGCAGAACGTTTGCGCCAAGCCACATGCGATTCAGGTCGACCAATCCGGCGAGCGCTACATGAACGAAGCCAGCTCCTACGAGCATATCTGTCAGACAATGATGGAGCGCGACGAGGTTGTGCCCGCGATCCCGAGCTGGGGGATCATGGATTCGCAATACATGATCAAATATCCGCTGCACAACAAGATGGGCTCGCGCATTCCAAAGGGCTGGCGAGAGAGTGGCTGGCTGAAGGAAGCCAATACCATCGAGGAACTGGCCGAGAAGATCGGAGTCCCGCCTGAAAAGTTGCGCGCGACGGTCGATCGCTGGAACGGCTTTGTCGATGCCGGGCTGGATACCGATTTCCAGCGCGGTGGCGACCGCGAGTATCAGGGTTATCTCGGTGATGGGCTGGTGCCACGTGGGCCGGGCCGGACCTTGGGCAAGATCGAGGAGGCGCCGTTCTATGCGATCGATGTCGTGCCCGGCGACGTCGATACCTATGGAGGGGTGATGACCGATTGCGAGGCGCGAGTACTGAAGAAGGACGGAAACCCCTTCGGTAATCTCTATGCCTGCGGTATCACCACCGCCTCGCCGATGGGCGATGTCTACCCGGGCGCGGGCGCAAGCATCGGGCCTTCGATGACCTTCGGCTGGATCGCGGCAAAGCATGCGGCAGGACTGGGCAATCAGGACCTGACCTGAACCGATGACGCTTACAATTGAGGCCCTCAAGGCCGAAGGCTGGCGTGAGTTGCGCTCGTCAGGCTTTTCCACGTCCATCGGACAGGTGCTGTTCCGCACCGACAGGGGCGGGCTGGAAGCCGGATTCATAGCGCCGGAAGGGATCGGCAATGATAATGCCGGCGGCGATGTTGTGCATGGTGGGGCGATGATGACCTTTGCCGACATCGTGCTCGGCTTCGCAGCTTCCAAGGCAGCGCAAATTGCGTACTGCGTCACTGTCCAGATGAATTATCAATTTGCCGGAGCCGCGCGAATCGGCGATTTCGTGAGCTGCAAGGCCGAGGTGGTGCGCAAGACGCGGTCTCTGGTCTTCGTGCGCGGAGTGGTCCTCGCGGGAGATCAAAACATCGGCTCGATCGATGCGCTATTCAAACCGGTAACGGAGCGATAGTTGCGGCTGGCGAGGCAATTGGAGAAGGGGAAATGGCATGAAGCGGCTTGACGGCAAGGTCATTGTTTTGGCGGGCTCGGGAGCAATCGGCGGAGCCTGCGCGCGCCGCTATGCCAGCGAGGGCGCGACTGTCGTGATCGGCGATCGCAACGAGGATGTGGCTGCTGCTTCAGCCGAGGAGGTGAAAGCAGCGGGAGGCACGGCGGTGAGCCAGCATCTCGATGGGACCGACGCGGACTCAATCCAGTCGCTGGTCGATCGCGCGGTCAAGGACTTTGGCGGGATCGATTGCTTTCACGCCAATTACGCCAGTTTTGTCGATGGCACGATCAGCGTCGATGTCCTCGAATTGCCGATGGAAACCTGGGACGAGGAAATGGAAGTGGACGCACGCGGCTTCGTGCTTTGCACCAAGGCGGCGATCCCCGAACTGCTCAAACGTGGCGGTGGAGCGATGCTCTACACCAGCTCCGGGGCTGCCTACGAAGTCGCGCCGATCCGGGTCGCCTATTCGATGGCCAAGGCCTCGATCCTAGCGCTGATGCGCCATGTTGCGACACGGTTCGGGCCGCAGAACATTCGCGCGAATGTCATCGCGCCGGGGCTGATCCTGCACCCGAGGCTTGAAAAGAAGTTCGACGAGGCGACCAAGAAGGCGTTCATGCGCTCGAACATGTTCAAGGATCGCCTGGGCGAACCCGATGACATTGCTGCCATGGCGGCGTTCCTGATGTCGCCGGACGCCAAATATGTCACCGCACAGGTCATGTGCGTCGACGGCGGTGCGACTTCGCGAGCCTGATTCAGTCGGGGAATTTGCCCTCGTTCGAAACGAGAATGTCCTCACCTTCGATGCGCACTTCGTAGGTCTTGATCGGGAAGATAGCAGGCGGATTGAGCGGCTTGCCAGTCTCAAGATCGAAACGCGCGCCGTGGACCGGACAGGCGATCCAGCCGCCGCGCATGCGCCCATCGTCAAGTGGCTCGAGCACGTGGCTGCACTGGTTCTCGATTGCGAAAATCCGGTCCTTGGAGTTGCACAGCAAAACCTTCTGCCCCTCGACCATGACGCATTTTTTGGCGCCGGGCGGCACCTCGTCGAGGCGGGCGACGGAGAGAAAAGTGGCTTCGGTCATAGTATGTGCTTTGTTCCTGTATCGACCGGGTTGCATGATCGCCCGATATGGCCGAACGCCCTGATGTCTGATTCGCAGGCGTGACTAGCGATGCAAATGCGTCCTGTCACGAGGCGCGACAACAGCAAGAACGGGAGAGGCAGAGGCCATGATTGGCGAAGACACACTCGATATCGGCGGACAGGTTGCGCTGGTGACAGGCGCAGGCAAGGGCGTCGGGCGGGGGATCGCGCTCGAGCTTGCCAAGCACAATGCCGGCGGAATTGCAGTCAACGATTTCGATGCCGGGCGCGCGAACGAGGTGGTCGAGGAAGTGAGGGCCATGGGCGTGAAGGCCATGCCTGCAGTATTTGACGTAACCGACCGTGAAGCGGTTGCAGCCGTTTACGAGAACGTCACGGCAGAGCTGGGCGCGCCGACGATCCTCGTCAACAACGCGGGTAACGCCGGACCTGACGGGACTTTCGATCTCGGCCCGCCGTTCTGGGACGAGGATCCTTCAGTGTGGAACAAATATATCGCCACCAACTTCTACGGTGTGCTGAACTGCTGCCACGTCGCGCTTCCGTACATGGTCGATGCCGGGCGGGGCAGGGTCGTCACCATCGTTTCGGATTCTGGGCGTGTGGGTGAGCCAAGGCTGGCCGTCTACGCTGCCGCCAAGGCGGGGGCGGCGGGTTTCATGCGCTCGCTTGCCAAGGATGCCGCGCGTTACGGGATAACCTGCAATTCAGTCGCCCTCGGTTCGATCCAGACGATGCAGAGTCCTGAGCAGTTCGAAGCTTACAAGCAGACCGAGCAATACAAGAAAGCCGTCTCGCAGTACCTTATCCGGCGGTACGGACAGCCCGAGGACGTGTCCGGCATGGTCGCATTCCTGTGTTCCGACCGGGCCGCATGGATCACCGGACAGACCTATCCGGTAAACGGCGGTTACAGCGTCTCGCAGTGAAACCATAATCCAACGAAATATTTCGCGCTGGCGTTGCCTTTCGGCCTTGACGAATGCGCGCTGACCGTGAAGCTTTCGCAGCACTTGCCTAATGGGAGATGAGAATGGCGAATCTCGCGTTTCATGCGCCGGACACCGTAAAGGAGGCGACCGAGTTACTGGCCGCCAACAAAGGCGCGAGGCCGCTCGCCGGTGGAACCGATCTGATCGTACAAATGCAGTCGGGGCGCATGGCGCCAGAGGCCATCGTTGATATCAAGCGCATTGCTTCGCTCGGCGAAATCCGTGAGGAGGCTGATCATTTTGCGGTCGGCGCCGCAGTGGCGTGCACCGCGCTCAAGGATAACAAGGCGCTGGTTGATGAGTGGCCGGGCGTAGTCGAGGCGGCCAACCTGATCGGTTCGGTCCAGGTCCGCAATCGCGCAACCATGGCAGGTAATCTCTGCAATGCTTCCCCGGCTGCTGACAGCGTCCCTGCGCTGGTCGCCGCCGGAGCGACTGCGATTGTCGCGGGTCCTTCGGGCGAGCGCGAGGTGCCGGTCGAGCAAATCCCGACAGGGCAGGGCCAGACCTCGCTCGGCGACGGTGAGTTCGTCAGCGAAATCCGTATTCCGCGCCAGCAGAAGGGTGGCTCCGACGCCTATCTGCGTTCCATCCCGCGCACCGAGATGGACATCGCCGTGGTCGGTGCCGGCGCCAGCGTCACTGTCGATGGTTCGGGTACCTGCACCGCGGCCCGGGTTGCCATTGGCGCTGCGGCGCCCACCGTCCTGCTTGTTGAGGATGCGGGCAAGGCACTGGTCGGCAGCAAGCTCGATGATGGCGCCATTGCGAAAATGATGGAGGCGGTCAGCGCCGCATGCAAGCCGATCGACGACAAGCGCGGAACCGTCGCCTATCGCAAAACGACAGCCGGCGTTCTCGCCAAGCGCGTTGTAGAAATTGCCCGTCAGCGGGCGGGAGAAAATTGATGAGCCGGATACACGTTACCACTACCGTCAATGGCGACGCGCGCGAATACTTGTGTTCGCCGAACCAGACCCTGCTCGATGCGCTGCGTGATGAGCTCGGCATGACCGGCAGCAAGGAAGGCTGCGGATCGGGCGACTGTGGCGCCTGCACGGTGGTCCTGGACGGTGAGATGGTGTGTTCGTGCCTTGTCCTGGCCGGTGAAGCCGAAGGACGCCGGGTCGACACGATCGAAGGTGTCGCCGAAGGCAGTGACCTGCATCCTGTCCAGCAGAAGTTCCTTGAGAATGCCGCGCTCCAATGCGGCTTCTGCACGCCGGGCTTCATCGTCGCCAGCAAGGCACTGCTCGAAAAGAACCCAAACCCGACCGAGACAGAGGTGCGCTACTGGCTCGCCGGAAACCTGTGCCGTTGCACTGGATATGACAAGATCGTGCGAGCGGTGATGGATGCCGCAGCCGAACTCAGGCAGGAAAGGACTGCAGCATGAACGCTCCAGAACCCAAGGGAAGCTTCAAGCAGGTCGGCACTCGTCCGATCCGCCCCGACGGCGTCGAGAAGGTTACCGGCAAGGCAATTTTCGGTACCGACTACAAGGCTGCCAACATGCTGCACGGTGCTATCGTGCGTTGTCCGCACCCGCATGCGCGCATCAAGTCGATCGACACCAGCAAGGCCGAGGCTGTGCCTGGCGTGAAGGCTGTCGTCACCGGTGCGGACTTCCCCGCGATCGACGATGTCATGGTGCGTACCGGCGAAGTCGCGAGCAGCACGCTCGACCTGGCGATCAACATCATGGCCAAGGACACCGCCTATTACGATGGCCATGCTGTTGCTGCGATTGCTGCCTTGACCCGTCAGGCCGCGATCGAGGCGGCGCGACTGATCGAGGTGGACTACGAAGTCCTGCCGCATGTCATCGACATCAACGATGCCTTCGCTGCCGATGCGCCCAAGATCAAGGAATCTATCGAGACCGCGGGTCTGGCAGAAGGTGAAGAGGGCCGGCCCAATGCCTCGCTCAAATTCCCCAGCGTCAAGGGCGACCCTGACGCTGCCATGGCCGGAGCGGCGCACAAAGTCTCCGGACACTATTCGCTCAAGCCGGTGCATCAGGGCTATATCGAGCCACATGCAGCTGTCGCCACCTGGAAGGCAGATGGCAAACTCGACATCTGGTGTTCGAGCCAGGGCGCCTTCGACGTGCGCGGTCTGACGGCCGGAGTGCTTCATCTCGACATTGGCAGCATTCGGGTCATGCCGCTTGAAATCGGCGGTGGCTTTGGCGGCAAGACGACGATCTATCTTGAGCCCGTCGCCGCCCTGCTTTCGAAGAAGTCCGGACGGCCGGTGCGCTTTGTCATGACGCGTGAAGAGGTGTTCCGGGCAACCGGCCCCGCCGCTGGCGGCGAAATTGACATCACTCTGGGCGCCGATGCCGATGGCAATATCGTCGCTGCCGACATCGAGTTCCAATATTCGTCCGGCGCATTCGCCGGAGCGGACACCTGGGCCGGCGTGATGCATTCGGTCAATCACTACGCGATCGAGAACTTCAAGGTCGTTGGCTGGAATGTGCTGTGCAACATGCCCAAGCACGCCGCCTATCGTGCGCCGGGTGCGCCGCAGATCAATTTCGCTGTCGAAAGTGCGGTGAACGATCTGGCGGACAAGATGGGCATGGATCCCATCGACCTGCGCCTGAAGAATGCGGTCAAGCCGGGAGCTACCGGCCCAATGGGCAATCAACTTGGCGAGATCGGCCTGGTCGAATGCCTGGAAGCAGCCAAGGCCCATCCGCACTATTCCGCGCCGCTTGGACCCAATCAGGCGCGCGGTGTGGCTTGCGGTAGCTGGATGAACTACGGCGGTCCGTCGACAGCGGCGGTATCGCTTGCGGACGATGGCTCGGTGCTCGTGACCGAGGGTAATCCTGATATCGGCGGCAGCCGTGCTTCAATGGCGCTGATGGCGGCCGAAACCTTCGGCATCCCCTACGAGAAGGTCAGTGTGACGATTGCTGACACCTCCTCGATTGGTTACTCGATGGTGACAGGCGGCAGCCGGACCACTTACGCCACGGGCATTGCCGTGATCGAGGCATCCAAAGGTGTGATCGAGATCCTGCGCGATCGCGCCGCGAAGATGTGGGAATGCGACGTTTCCGAAGTTGAGTGGGGCGAGGGCGAGGCGATCTGCACCGGTGGCGAGAATAAGGGCAAGACCTTCCCGCTTACCGAAATTGCTGCCAAGGCAGGCGCGACCGGGGGCCCGATCGCATTCGAGAACGGCGTTAATCCGTTGCAGCACCTGCCCGGCTACGGCGTGCACATTTGCGATGTGGAAGTGGACAAGGAGACCGGAAACGTCTCGATCGCTCGCTACACCGCAGTGCAGGACGTGGGCAAGGCGATCCATCCATCCTACGTCGAAGGACAGATGCAGGGCGGCGCAGTGCAGGGAATCGGCTGGGCGCTGAATGAGGCGTACATCTACAACAAGGATGGCCGTCTCGATAACGCGGGCTTCCTCGACTATCGTATCCCGGTCGCCTCCGATATGCCGATGATCGACACGGTCATGGTCGAAAAGGCCAATCCTGGCCATCCCTACGGCGTGAAGGGTGTGGGCGAAGTGCCGATCGTGCCGCCGCTCGCAGCAGTAGGTACAGCCGTGAGTAGGGCGGTTGGCAAGCCGATGCGCAGTCTGCCGATCACGCCCGACAAGGTGCAAGCCTCGCTGAACGGCGGCTGATCTTACCGTGGCGGACCTGCGCGTTGTCGTGATGCCGCCGTTTGATCGCGAGTTTTTTGGCGGCACGGATCGCTTCGATCTGTCCGCCAAGACGCTGTTCGGCGTGGTCAACAAACTCGACGAGATTGGCCGGGGTTTTGCCGATCTCGCCGACGTGCGCGCGGCATTTGCCGTCGACGGAGCCGTCCAGCCGGACTGGTCGGTACCGCTTGGGGACGCGAAAGAGGTGATCGTCATGCAAAAGGTGGCGGGGGGCGCCGACTAGGCCGTCATGGCGGGAATGGTCTCGCCCGGTTGGAGCAAGACAGCGATCGAAGTCGTGCAGGGCGTCGATCTGCGCGGTCGTCAGATCGTCATTACGGGTGGATCGTCGGGCATCGGGATGGAAACAGTCCGCGCTTTCGTCTCTGCGGGTGCAGATGTCGTCATCGGAGTCCGCAATCCGGCAAAAGGGATCGAGGCGGCAAGGAGTATCGGCGATGCCGGACCCGGCAGGTTGCGAGTTGAGCATCTCGAACTTTGCGAACTGGGCTCGGTGGTAGGGTTCGCGAGGACTGTTTCCGGCCCGGTCGATGCTCTCATAGCCAATGCTGGAGTTTCCAAGACACCGGACACACATCTGCCAAACGGTCTGGATGTCCGGTTTGCGACCAATCACCTCGGTCATTTCCTGCTTGCTCATCGCTTCAAGGATCAACTGGCAGAGCGTGGAGCGCGCATCGTCGTTCTCAGTTCCGCCGCCCACAAGGGTATGCCCGTGCGCCTCGATGATCTGCAATGGCATGCGCGCGAGCATCAGTTTGGAATGGCCTATGGCGAATCGAAGAGCGCGAATATCCTTCTCGCTCAGGAAGCAACGCGGCGTTGGAAGGGCGATGGCATTTTCGCCAATGCTGTCCTGCCCGGATCGGCGCTTACGGGATTGCAGCGGTTCCATGGCGATGCACTCAAACGCCAGATCGGTTTCATCGACGAAGATGGAAACGTGTCGGAAATGGTCAAAACGACCGAGCAGGCCGCAGCCACTTCGGCATGGGCCGTTGTCGCGCCTGAACTCGATGGTCGAGGCGGGCTGGTGCTCGAAGATTGCGACTTGGCCTTGCCTGTCGGCCCGGAGACTCACCCCTGGATGGGCTACGACCTAAGCATATCCAAACCTTCGGTTGCGGCAGAATTATGGGAACGCTCGCTCGCCTTGCTCGCAGGCTGGGTTGAGGTCACCTGAGTTGCAGGAAATTCTTAGCCTCGCGCGCCCGCTGCAAACAGGCGGCCTGGAAGTTCTCCGTAACTCGGATCCGGTGGCGCTCCGAGGAGCCCATCTCCCTCGAACGGGCGAGCGATTATCATGTCATAGGTGACGAAGCGCTTGGAAAAACGCCACTTCCCGTCGTCGCAGCGTCGGTAATTGTCCATGTAGCGCACGACGTGCCAATCCTCGACCTTGTTGGCCGGGTCCGATGCAAAGCAGTGAACCGCGAGAACGTAGACTTCACCCGTGGCCGTATCGCCATCGACGTTGATCAGGTGATTGCAGATATGGTGCCCGGAATAGGTCATGAAGGGCGCGGTGCTCTCGATAAATGCAACGTAGTCTGTGACGTTGCCGCTGAAATCGGTGCCGTGAGTGTCGGTCGCATCGTCGGTGTAGAGATCGCGCAGCAGCGCTGAATCCTTGCGATCGATGGCGCGCGAATAGAGCAGCGCGAGCTCGCGGATCGCTTCCTTGTCGAGCAACTCCTGAAGGGCGGCCTCGTCCAGTGCCATGTCGTTTCTCTCCCGATTCGTGTGGTGCTGAGACTAGCTTTAGGCGGTCCGACTGCAAGCGGACCTCCTATCCGGTGGCTTCCACCTTGCCTGCAGAGCCTAGCGAACAGATGATGTTGCCCGGTTGGAGCTCACTATTCAGCTTCCGCAGAGAACTCTCTGAAATTCTCAGGAATTCCTGACCTTCGAACGGCCCACCCGTTATCACCATGCGATCGCCTGTCAGCAGATAACTACCGCGTCTGCCATCGACCGAATAGCTGGAAGAGAGCCGCACCCGGAAATCGTTGTCAGGCACGTGTACCGGAGCGAGGCTGGTGTCGGCACCCTGCATTTCGCAGCGATAGAAACCGGTCGGCAGCGTGCCGATCTGACCGCCCGGGACCGCCTGCACAACGGGAGCGAAGGGCAATTGCACCGCCATTGCAAGGAGAGTGAAACGAACTCGCATCGTGCTCCACGGGCTAGCAGTACTGCGATGCGATTGCCACAGTGTCGCAGGAAGGCTAAGGGCGCGGCCTCAAAGATACCAATACCCTCACGAAGGCAGTGCCATGAAGATCAGCGGCGTCGATATCCGTCCCGGCAACATTCTCGAATACGAAGGCGGCATCTGGAAGGTCGCCAAGACCCAGCACACCCAGCCGGGCAAGGGCGGCGCTTATATGCAGGTCGAGATGAAGAACCTGATGGACGGTCGCAAGACCAACGTCCGCTTCCGCAGCGCCGACACGGTCGAGAAGGTCCATCTTGAGACCAAGGACTTCCAGTATCTCTATGCCGATGGCGAACAGCTTGTCTTCATGGACACAGACACATTCGAGCAGATCAATCTCGATGCTGACCTGATTGGCGATGCCGCCGCCTTCCTCCAGGACGGCATGACTGTCATGCTCGAAATGTACGAGGAAAAACCGATCTCGGTACAGCTTCCTGATCAGGTGGAGGCCGAGATCGTCGAAGCCGACGCCGTAGTGAAGGGCCAGACCGCCTCGTCGAGCTACAAGCCGGCGGTCCTCGACAATGGCGTGCGGGTTATGGTGCCGCCCCATATCGAGAGCGGTACCCGGATCGTCGTCGATGTCTATGAGCGGACATACGTCGGCAAGGCGGGCTGAGCCCCACGGAGTTTAGTCCAATGGCAGCAATTTCCGGCCTCATTCGCGTGATGGAAAAAGCCGCGCGCAAGGCGGGGCAACGGTTGCGCCGTGATTTCGGCGAGATCGAGCATCTGCAAGTCTCGAAGAAGGGCCCTGCCGATTTCGTTTCCAAGGCCGACCAACATGCCGAGCGCACTTTGTGGGACGAGCTGCGCGCCGCCCGGCCAGACTGGGGCTTCCTCATGGAGGAAGGCGGAGAAATCGAGGGTGCGACGGACAAGCCGCGCTTCATCATCGATCCGCTCGATGGCACCAGCAACTTCCTTCATGGCATGCCGCATTTTGCGATTTCGATCGCCGCGCAGGAGCCGCGCCCCGATGGCAATAAATCGATAAATGGGGGCTGGGGCGAGGTCACCGCCGCGCTTGTCTACCAGCCGATCACCGACGAGAGCTTCTGGGCCGAGAAGAGCCGCGGCGCCTGGCTTCAGGACCGGCGTCTCAGGGTATCGGCGCGGCGCCATCTCGACGAGAGCCTGATTGCAACCGGTATTCCCTTTGCGGGGGCGGGCGATCCCGACCAGTGGATGAAAATTTATGGCGCGCTCGCTCCTCAGATCGCGGGCATTCGGCGGTTTGGCGCGGCTTCGCTCGATCTCGCCTGGGTCGCGGCAGGGCGTTACGAGGGGTTCTGGGAAGCCGGACTCAAGCCGTGGGACACCGCGGCAGGATGCCTGCTGGTGCGCGAGGCGGGCGGATTTGTGACCGACTGGCGAGGGCGGTCCGAACCGGTCTGTGCCGAAACTGTGCTGGCAGGTAACGATGCTCTTCATTCGCGGTTGCACAAGCTGCTAGTCGCCGCGCTCAAGAATTAAGGCTTCGCTTTAGAGCCATCTTAACCACGCAGTGCGACAAGTGTCCGCAGGTCCAATCACGCGGAGCAGCTTGCAGTGCGACTGGCGAACGTAGTTCATGGCATGTTTGCGCTGGGCTGGTTGGCGGCCATGGCTGCGCCAGCGCTCGCAAATCCCTCTTCGTTGGCCGCAACTTCGGTCGGGCTTGCAAATTCGGCGATAAATTTTGATCTGGCCCGCGATTGCCCGCGCCGTCCAAGTGATCCTCCGGCTCGCGGTGCCGCCGATGTCGGCCCCCGCGTTGAAATCGCGGCGTCACCACAATGGCCTGCCTTGATGACGGACCAGTTTGACCCGCATATCACCTATCAGCCGCTTGACGGTGGCCCTACGTTTGCGCTCGCCGCGCTTGGTGCCGGTCGCAAGGGGCGGCCCGGCCTTGCTCACGTCGCGCTCGGCTGGAGTTTCTAAGCCCGCTTGAACCGCTGCGCGCTCGCCGCTAATGACCGCGCTCGCCTGCAGGCCCCTGTGGCGGAATTGGTAGACGCGCTCGACTCAAAATCGAGTTTCTTCGGAAGTGCCCGTTCGAGTCGGGCCAGGGGCACCATGGCTTGAGAAGCGCGTGCAGCACGCCTAGCATCGCGCCATGAAAATCGCGCCATTCACCATTGCCGCAGGCCTTGCGCTGCTATCCGCTCCCGCTCAAGCCGACGTCCTGCGAGATGACTTGGCCGCGCAGATGCCGGGCCTGATGGCGATCTACCGTGACTTGCACGCCAATCCCGAACTGAGCTTTCAGGAAGTTCGCAGCGCGAAGATCATGGCTGATGCTGCGCGCAAGGTGGGTTTCGAGGTGACCGAGAAAGTCGGCAAGACCGGTGTCGTCGCGGTGATGAGGAATGGCCCCGGCCCAACCGTGCTGATCCGCGCGGACATGGACGGCCTGCCCGTAACCGAACTGACCGGTTTGCCCTATGCTTCGAAACGGCGCGGAGTTTCGACCGCCGGAGTCGAAAGCGGGATCATGCATGCTTGCGGGCATGATACGCATATGGCCGGGTGGATAGGTACGGCGCGGCTGTTGGCCGCACGCAAGGACAAATGGTCGGGCACGCTAGTGATGATTGCTCAGCCTGCCGAGGAGCTGGGGCTGGGCGCTCGCGCAATGCTTGAGGACGGATTGTATACGCGGTTTCCAAAACCGGATTACGCAATTGCCTATCACGACAGCCCTGCGCCCGTGGGCACCGTGGCACTGTCGTCGGGATGGGCGCTGGCGAATGTCGATTCGGTGGACATTCTCGTGCGCGGCGTGGGCGGGCACGGTGCCTACCCCCAGCAAACGAAGGACCCGATCGTGCTGGCCAGTGCTATCGTCACGCGCCTTCAGACCATCGTGAGCCGTGAGATCGACGCACAGGATGCCGCGGTCGTAACTGTTGGCAGCTTCCATTCCGGGGCCAAGCACAACATCATCCCGGACAAGGCCGAATTGCAACTGACCGTGCGTAGCTACTCCGACGAGACGCGCAAGCACCTGCTCGATGCAATCGCACGGATCGCGAAGGGCGAAGCGATTGCCGCCGGCGTTCCCGAGGCGCTGCTGCCGGTGGTCACGGTCAAGAAGCCTTACACCCGTGCGACCTGGAACTCCCCCGACTTCGCGGTAGAGTTTGCCGAGCATATGCGCGAAGCGCTCGGCGAGGAGCGGGTCATCATGGCGCCGTCGGCCATGGCTGGTGAAGATTTCGGCGAATATCGCCGCGCGGACGAAGCGAACATCAAGTCGCTGATCTTCTGGGTTGGTGGTGCGTCGCTCGATGACCTCGCAGGGGCAAAGGACGGCTCGAAGCCGATGCCCGCTCTCCACAGCCCGCACTGGGCGCCCAAGGCCGATGCGGTGATAGGAACGGGCGCGGAAGCGTTGACCCGGACCGCCTTGCGAATCCTCGCAAAGTCATGACAAATCTCTTTTGCGAATAATTCGCAGAAGTTTGATCGGTTTTCTCGATGATCATGCGCGGAAAATTCCGATGGTAAATGCCGTATCGGAAGCGCATCTCAGAGGTCTAGTCATTCCAACACAAAGGAGCAGGAATCATGGGACTCAAAGGATCAAAGACCGAGGAAAACCTCAAGGCCGCGTTTGCCGGTGAGAGCCAGGCCAACCGCCGTTACCTCTATTTCGCACAGAAAGCCGACATCGAAGGCTACAACGATGTCGCGGCCGTATTCCGCTCTACCGCCGAAGGTGAAACCGGTCACGCCCACGGTCACCTCGAATACCTCGAAGAATGCGGCGATCCCGCCACGGGTGAGCCGATCGGCAATACCTCGGCAAACCTCAAGGCATCGGTTGCCGGCGAAACGCACGAATACACCGACATGTATCCCGGCATGGCCAAGACCGCACGCGACGAGGGCTTCGACGAGATCGCCGATTGGTTTGAGACGCTGGCCAAGGCTGAAAAGAGCCACGCCGGCAAGTTCCAGAAGACGCTCGACAGCCTCGACGCCTAATTTTCCGAGGCAAATTTGTCCTTTGTCATTGCGAAGGGCAAACGCACGAAGCAATCCAGTGCGGTGTCTGGCCGTTCTGGATCGCTTCAGCGCGCCCGCATTGATGCAATTGGGAGCACGATAGATGGAAGGTAGTCTCGAAGCACCGACCCGCCACGACATTCCGTGGCGCGACGAGGCCTGGTACGACGAAGAGGCGCTCGAGGCCGAGCTGCGCCGTGTCTACGACATCTGTC
>Ga0181594_10003784_pt1 | contig 13639 bp, 9 predicted proteins | sample 071ome_18_FD_145603 | JGI IMG/M metagenome (GOLD analysis project Ga0181594, IMG submission 145603) | Coastal salt marsh microbial communities from the Groves Creek Marsh, Skidaway Island, Georgia - 071413BT metaG (spades assembly) | ecosystem: Environmental > Aquatic > Marine > Intertidal zone... | reverse complement strand
TCACGTTACCCGCCGTTGTGACCTCTCCTGCCACCACCACCATGCCGGTTTTGACAAGCGTCTCAACGGCGACCCGCGCGTCCGGGTCTTTGGTCAGGTAGGTATCCAGAATCGCATCGGAAATCTGATCCGACATTTTATCTGGGTGCCCTTCGGACACGGATTCCGATGTGAAAAGTGAATAGTCGCTCATGGCAAAACTTCCTGAGATTGTTCAGCAGCGCTTGAAATGCTGCACTTGAATTTGAAAGCCGTTACGTTGGGCAAAGAAGAGCTCGGCACAGTGTTCTAAACCAGCAGCAACTGCCCAGGCACGCAAATCTTCCGATGAGAAGCCGAGCCATAGATCGCCACAATGCTCTCGCGCCCAGGCCTGATCATGGGGGCAGAGATCGCTGATGATGAGCTCTCCACCCGGTCGAAGCAGCAGGGCCGTATCGCGCACCAGGGCCGCGGGGTCCGCGACATGATGCAGCACCATGTTGACCACAGCAGCCGCAAACGTGCCGCGCTGCGCGATCAGTGTTTTAGGCTCGCCTAGGTGGTACGCGATATTGGAGGTTTCTCGGGTGTTGTGCTGCGCCGCATGGAGCATCTCTTCTGAATTATCGAGCGCACAAACCGTGGCGGAGCGCTTGGCGAGTTCGCCGAGCAAGCCGCCATCGCCTGGTCCCACCTCGATGACCGCGCTCTGCCCAAAATCGCCTGCGCGATCCAGCAGATGAAGCGTGGCCCGGCTGTAGTCCTCCCACGAGGCAATGGATTCCTGTTGTTTGCGGATCTCTTTGCCACGGTCGCGGAAGAATGCCGCAGAGTGTCCTTCCCTGAGGCGCTGAACCGCTTCCAGACCGGCTAGGAGATGGGCCGGCATCGATTCCTCGTCAATCTCGTCCACAATCTGCTGCCGCAGCGCCTGGTGTCTGCCTTCAGGCAGTTGCCGCCGGTAAAACGTGGCCGTGCCCTCGTGTCGCCGCGCCAAAAATCCGGCGTCGGTCAAGATCTTGAGGTGGTGGCTCAGTGCGCTTTGGCGTACCGAGAATGCGGTGCAAAGTTCCGACACACTGAACGAATCGGCCCTCATCACCCTGAGCACCTGCATTCTCAATGGGTGTGCCAGCGCACTGAAAAGTGTATTCAGTGACTCGGCGTTTTTGTCGCTGACAGCGTCAGTCGCGCGCTGGGTGTTCAGCGCAATGAGTTGGGCTTTCTGAGGCATGGCGCGAAGGCTAGCACCTTCAGATTCATTCATCAAAAATTATTGATGAAAGCCGCCGGGCGAGCTGGGCTCAGGTAAGGCGGTGCTGCTCAACACCCATAGCTTTTGAGCTGCTGCATTGAAGGAGTGACCCCAAGGTGGAGCAGCGCCCCGAAGGTTCGCGACAGATAAAGGGCTGCCAATGGCCCCGTTATCGAAAAGCCGTCCCACTCGGGGGCATCGACGATATACTCTTTGCTGACGAAGGGTCGGTGCTGTCGGAGTTCGGGTGGACCAACAACTATTGAAAGAACAGGTCGCTGAGGCCGCTTTCGAGCGGGTCGCCGCGGAACACAGCGACAAGCTTCTGCTCGGTATTGGCACGGGCACGACAGCAGAGTGCTTTATACGCCTGCTACCGCAACTCAAATCCCGCATTGAGGCCACGGTGGCCAGCTCGGAGCGTTCAGCGTCACTGCTGTCTGAGCTGGGTCTGCCGGTTGTCGATCTCAACAGTGTCGGCCCCCTGGACGTTTACATCGACGGCGCCGACGAGGCCAATTCTCAGCTGCATCTCATAAAAGGAGGCGGCGCGGCACTGACGAGGGAAAAGATCGTCGCCGCTGCCTCAAGGCAATTTATCTGCATCGCCGACGAGAGTAAAAGAGTGGAGACTCTGGGTGCTTTCCCGCTCCCTGTGGAAGTGATTCCCATGGCGCGAAGCCATGTCGCCAGAGCGCTGGTCAAGCTGGGTGGGCAGCCGGTGTGGCGTGAGGGCGTCATCACAGATAACGGCAATATGATTTTAGACGTGCATGGCTTGAGCATCGTGGATGCGTGTCAGCTGGAAACCGCTGTCAACCAGGTGACGGGCGCGGTTTGCAACGGATTATTTGCGAATAGGGCAGCGGATGTTCTGCTTTTGGGTACCTCTCAAGGGGTCAAGGAAGTAATACCACTCTGACCTACTCAGCTTGATAGAGGAGAGGCTTTAAAGGCCTGATGTGTCGGGGCGATCGCTAGGGTCTTTTGGGCCCGCGTGACTCAAAGCAGACACTGTCCATTACGCAAATGCCCGGATTTGGCGCACCAGCCTGTGCTCTCAACTTTCCGACTACCCTTCAAGAGTGAGGAATTTTCACATTTGCAGCGGCGCTTGGAGCGTGCAAACTGGGATTGGGTTAAAAAAAGCACCATGCTACACCTAGTAATTAATAAGGCCCGGCAGAGGCTGTAAGGCGTTGCAGTAAAACAAATTCCAGCGCCAGCCACTCACGATAGTTAACAGGAAGAAGCACTCATGAACGATCCACGATTTAGCAGGCTAAAGCTAGCCGGCGCCATAGTAGCTGCGCTCGGAATGGGCGTGACAGCAAGCGCCACGTTTGCGCAGGAGGAAGAGCTCGAAGAGGTAATTGTTACGGGAACGCTGATCAAAGATCCCAATTTCGAAAGCTCCTCTCCGATTCAGGTTGTCTCGCGGGATGAAATTGACCTGCAGGCGGCCCTGAACGCAGAAGAAATTCTAAGGGAAGTCCCGGGCGTTGTTCCCAGCATTGGGGCGAACGTTAACAACGGCAACGGCGGTTTTTCCTACGTCAACCTCAGAGGCTTAGGCAGCAACCGAAATGTCGTGTTGATTGATGGCGTTCGGTACGCTCCGTCTGAGCTGGCTGGCCGTTTCGACCTCAACAACATCCCGATGGCGATGGTAGAGCGCATAGATGTGCTAACCGGTGGTGCAAGCACGACCTACGGTGCAGACGCGCTGGGCGGTGTGGTCAATGTCATTACCAAGAAAAACTTCACCGGCATCGAGATTAATGCTGATTGGGGAGAGACCTCCGAAAACGACGGAGAAGAGAAAGCCATAGGTGTCACCATCGGCGCTGACTTGGACGATGGCAGGGGTAACGCCACCCTGAGCTTGGGATATCGCGATATCGAGCCTATCTACCAGGGCGATCGGCGTTATGGTGAAGACGTCCTATTTTATTGGAGCGGCAATCGGGGTGGTTCTGGCCTCGGGTCTTTCAACACTCGCTTGGGTAACGTCAACCCGACTGGAACAGACAATGGAAACCTGGGGCTGGGTGGTGTTCAGGACGACAGAACCTTTGGTAGTGCCTTTACGCCTTACAACTATGGCCCCTCTAACGTTTATCAAACCCCCCTTGAAACGTACAACCTTTACTCAACGATCAACTACGATATTACGGACTCGGTCGAGGTTTACGCCACGGCGTTGTTCAACGAAAACACCGTCAATACATTGATCGCTCCTTCCGGTGCGTTCGGCGACAGTGTTACCGTTGCTTTGAACCATCCGTTCTTGTCTGATGCGCAACGTAATGCGATCTGCGCATTTGATACCGATCCCACGGAAGGTGTGTATGCGCCTACATTTAGTCAAGCTGCTTGTGATGCTGCGGGCGCGGCGACGGGCCCAAGCGATCCAAATTACCTCGAGTACGATACGCAGCTTCGACGCCGTAATGTAGAGGGTGGACCGCGTATCAGTGAGTACACCGCGCGATACTACAATTTCTCGCTCGGCTTCAAGGGCGACATCGCTGATAACTATCAGTGGGACATAATGGGGTCGTACGGGAAAAGTGATCAGGTGCAAGTACAGAAGGGTTACTGGTTAAAGTCGAGGTTCCGCCAGAGTTTGCTGTCTGGTCCGGATGGCTGTAACGACAGCTCATCAGGATGTGTACCAGTCGACTTCTTCGGTCCTACTGGATCAATCACGCCAGAGATGAATGCATTTTTGTCAGGCGGCGAGAGCAACGTCTCGACTATTTTCGATATGACACAGCTCAAGGGTAGCTTCACGGGTAGCCTTGGCTTCAAGTTGCCAACGGCATCCGATTCAATCAGCTTCGCACTGGGCGCCGAATATCGTGACTACAAAGGCGAGCAGGCGTCAGACCTCCTCTCGCAAAGTGGTGATCTCGGCGGCGGTGGTTCTGCTGCCCCGAATATCCTGGGCGGTTACGATGTCATGGAAGGCGTTGTCGAGGTGGCAGTGCCACTGATCCAAGGCAGACGGCTCGTAGAAGATTTGTCGCTGGAAGCCGGTTACCGCTACTCTGACTACGAAGTCAAAGCTGATGGTGCCAGTGGTTACTCTACTGACACTTATAAGTTAGGTTTGAGCTGGGCTCCCTCTGAGGACGTTCGATTCAGAGCGACTTTTGCACGTGCAGTGCGTGCTCCAAACATTGGTGAATTGTTCGCTCCCGTGATTACTCAGCTGGGTAATCTAGCGGTCGACCCTTGCGCCTCTGTTGGTGATGACGGTACGAACAGTGGGTTCGTCCCCTCAGGTGCGTTGAGAGATACCTGTATCGCGCAGGGGGCTCCTGCCACTTCAATCGGCTTCATTCCTCAGCCGGCTGCGGGTCAGGTGAATATCACGACGGGCGGAAACCTCAACGTTCAGCCAGAAGAGTCCGACAGCTACACTATTGGGTTTGTAGCGACGCCGCGCGCTATTCCCAATTTGAGCTTCAGCGTGGACTACTACGAGGTGGAGATCACCAAAGCGATCTCAACGCCCACAGAAAGCGACATAATTTCTTTGTGCTACGACAACCCCAGTCCAACTAACGCTGCGTGTTCCGGTATTATTCGGTCGCCCATCGATGGTGGTTTGAGTGGTGATGATAACGTCGTGGGCGGCTTGCCACTGCAGCTTGCTAACACTGGAAAGCTGGAGGGTAAGGGCGTCGATTTCTCTGTTAACTACTCTCATGACTTCGGCCCAGTGCGCTGGATGAGCTCTTTTGCTGGCAGCTACACGGACACCTCCACTTTCCAAGCAGTTGAGGGTGTGTCTCTCAACCGCGAGTGTGTCGGCCTTTACAGCTCAAACTGCGCGTCAATTCAGCCGGATCTGACCTATAACTGGCGGAACACTATCGGCTGGCGCAATCTGGATGTCTCTTTGGTGTGGCGCTTTATCAGCAATGCCGAGTACGAGAACCGCGATACAGACACCGCGTTCAGTGGCACACTGCCTGATGAGCGTGACGCTGACCTCGGCTCGGTGAACTTTAACGAGACCGGCGACTACGACGTATTTGATCTGTCTGCCCGTTATCAAATCACCGATAACATCAGCATCCGGGCGGTTATCTCTAACGTCTTTGATGAGGATCCGCCCCTGACGGGTGCTTTCATTGGGGTCACCGGTTACAACAGTGGTAACACGTATCCGTCAACATTCGATACGTTGAGCCGACGTTATAATCTGGCGATCAACGTTAAGTTCTGATTTAGCACGTTGCTCAGAAAAACGGGCCCTTCGGGGCCCTTTTTTTTGCCTGCCGAAGCCTAGGGTGCGAGGCAAATGCGGACAAGTTACTGTCATCGTTTGCGACAGCCAGCGGCTGGTGTGGCGCTGGGCCGAGCGTGAACATCGATGCCCGGAGCGAGACCATTCTTGGTGCCTCATCTCACCCATCAAGTCACTGTTGACCTGTTCGCTCACGACTTTCTGGCAGGCAATTTCTGGCGGAGGGCTCAAGCCAAGAAGCTTTTATGTCGAGTATCGGGTAGCATGCGACGCGACTTAGGGTGTGTGGGTGGCCCTTTATAGCCCCAAAAGGGTCGCGCAATCGCTTGCTAGAAAATTTGCCCAATGATCTCGCTTCCTTGAAAATGCGTTTTGCCTTGCGATCCCGGAGTTTTCATGCCGTCTCAAACTGAACTGGCCAACGCCATTCGTGCCCTCGCTATGGACGCCGTTCAGGCGGCCAAAAGCGGCCACCCCGGTGCGCCGATGGGTATGGCGGATATTGCCGAGGTGCTGTGGAATCGCTTGATGAGACACAACCCGGCGAATCCGGATTGGCCCAACCGCGACCGGTTCGTGCTGTCCAATGGCCACGGCTCGATGCTGATCTATGCCCTGCTGCATCTCACCGGATATGAACTCTCCACCGAAGACTTGAAACAGTTCCGGCAACTCCATAGCAAGACGCCGGGCCACCCAGAATATGGCTACACCCCCGGTGTCGAGACCACGACCGGGCCGTTGGGACAAGGCATCGCGAATGCCGTCGGGATGGCGCTGGCTGAGAAAACTCTCGCTGCCCAATTCAATCGCGAGGGGCACACCATTGTTGATCACCATACCTGGGTCTTTTTGGGCGATGGCTGTCTGATGGAGGGCGTATCGCACGAGGCCTGCTCTTTGGCCGGCACACTCGGGTTGGGCAAACTCATTGCGGTCTATGACGACAATGGTATTTCCATCGACGGCGAGGTTGAGGGCTGGTTTACCGACAATACGCCAAAACGTTTCGAGTCCTACGGCTGGCACGTGATACCCGACGTCGACGGCCATGACCCCGCGGCCGTCGAGGCGGCGTTACTGGCCGCAAAGGCCGAAGCGGACAGACCTACGCTCGTTTGTTGCAAAACCGTCATCGGTAAGGGCAGCCCGAACAAACAAGGCACCGAGAGTTGTCATGGTGCCGCACTGGGCATAGACGAAATTGCGCTCACCCGCGAGGCGCTGGGCTGGCACTACGATCCATTCGAGATCCCTGATGAGGTGCGAGAGGCCTGGGATCGACGACCTTCGGGTGCGGAGATGGAAGCTGAGTGGCAGCGGGGTTTCGATGCCTATCGCGAGGCTCTTCCCGACTTGGCGGATGAATTCCTGAGACGTCTCCGTGGTGAGCTGCCCGCGGATTTCTCGGATCAGGCAGATACCTACATCGCCGACCGTATGGCCGCCGGGAACGACGTGGCCTCGCGCAAGGCGTCCCAGCAGTCACTCAATGCGCTGGGACCCCACCTGCCCGAGTTGCTGGGAGGGTCTGCCGATCTGGCGGGCTCCAACCTCACCTTGTGGTCCGGTGCTCAAGGGATTTCGGCGGAGAATCCTGAAGGCAACTATGTGTACTACGGGGTAAGAGAGTTCGCCATGGCGGCAGTCATGAACGGGGTGGCTTTGCACGGTGGGTTCATTCCTTATGGCGCCACCTTCCTGATTTTTATGGAGTACGCGCGCAATGCGGTCCGCATGTCGGCGCTGATGGGTCAGCGGGTGCTTTATGTTTTCACTCACGATTCGATTGGTTTGGGAGAGGACGGCCCAACGCACCAGCCGGTTGAACAGCTCACAGCGCTGCGCGCTACGCCGAATCTTCAGACCTGGCGACCCTGCGATGCCGTGGAGTCTGCGATTGCCTGGAAACAGGCGTTGCTCCGGGACAGTGGCCCGACCGCCATGATTTTCTCCCGTCAAACCTTGCCCCATCAGGTCAGCAGCGCAGAGCAGGTAGGGGGAGTCCATCGAGGTGGCTATGTACTGATGCGCGAGCAGGGTGACCTCGATGCTATTGTCATCGCGACCGGCTCCGAGGTGGGCTTGGCAGTCGAGGCCGCTGAGCGCCTCACTGAGGCTGGCAGAGGCGTCCGAGTCGTTTCCATGCCGTGCGCCGAGGTGTTCGAAGCGCAGGAGGCGGGTTATCGCGAGGCTGTGCTACCCAGCGATGTGCTCGCTCGGGTTGCGGTGGAAGCGGGCCACACAGACTTTTGGTACAAGTACGTAGGCCTCGACGGCCGCGTGGTGGGGATGTCTTCTTTCGGAGAATCTGCGCCGGCCGAGTCACTCTTTCAGCACTTCGGCCTGACGGCAGACAATGTGGTGGCCGCAGTCGAGGATGTGATACTCGATTGACCATGCGTTTTGCGATCAATGGCTTTGGGCGAGTCGGGCGAACGCTCCTGCGCGTTTACCACGCCCGGGAAGATGCGCGCGCGCGTCTGGAGCTTGCGGCCATTAATGAGATCGCGGATGCCGATACCGTGGTTCACCTTGCACGCTACGACTCCAACTACGGACGTTACCCCGGGCGCATCGCCCGCTCGGGGGAGCTGTTGGCAATTGATCAGCTACTGGTTCCGCTGAGCCATGTGCCAGAGGTGTCGGCGTTGCCCTGGCAGGCGCTCGGCATTGATCTGGTCTTTGAATGCACCGGTGCGTTTACTGACCGCGCCACTGCCGAGCAACACCTAGATGCGGGCGCGGGGAGAGTATTGTTTTCGCACCCGGCTGAATCCGATGTCGATGCCACCATCGTCTTTGGTGTGAACGACCAAGCGCTCACCGCTGATATGGATGTTGTCTCGGCGGCATCCTGCACCACCAATGCGGTGGTGCCCGTGTTGTCGACGTTGTCTCAGGCATTTGGCATCGAAGCGGCGACGATCACCACCATCCACTCGCTAATGAATGATCAGCCGGTTCTGGACGCCTATCACCACACGGACTTGCGCAAAACCCGTGCGTCTTCCCAGTCGATCATTCCCGTTGATACGGGGCTGGCGATCGGCATCGAGCGCATACTGCCGGCGCTGGCAGGCAAGCTGTCTGCCCACGCGCTCCGGGTTCCCACAACCAAGGTGTCGGCGATCGAGTTAACGGTGGCGACTGAGCGTGCCTGTGACATCGAGAGCATCAACGCCTCCCTTCGAGAAGCGGCAGAGGAAAGCTTGTCGGGTGTATTGGACTATTCCCTCGAGCCCTTGGCCTCCTGTGATTTCGCCGGGGAAGCGGCATCGGCGATCGTCGATGCTCAGCAGACACAGGTGGCGGCAGGCCGACTTGCGAAAATCTTGATTTGGTTCGACAACGAGTGGGCCTATGCCAGCCGCATGATCGATGTGGCACTGGCTTGGGAGCAGCTCATCAGCGTTTCCCGGCCTTCGGCGGCGGAGGGCACACAGTGAGATTGATGAGTGAGCTCGATCTCACCGGTCGCCGTGTGCTGATCAGAGAAGATTTGAACGTGCCTTTGCGGGAGGGTGAGATCGCCAACGACGCGAGATTGCGCGCGGCGGCGCCCTCGATACTGGCGGCGCTTGAGCAAGGTGCGGCGGTCATTGTGATGTCACATCTTGGCCGTCCAACGGAGGGCGAATGGAGCGAGGATGCGTCTATGGCGCCCATTGCTCGACGACTGGCTGAACTTCTCGGGCGCGATGTGTTGTTGGCGACCGAATGGCGACAGGTTGCGCCGCTGCCGGGCGATGTCGTGTTGTTGGAGAATGTGCGTTTCAATATCGGTGAAGCGGCCGACGATGCTGCGCTGTCTGCTGATTACGCGTCGCTGTGTGACGTGTTTGTAATGGATGCATTTGGCACGGCACACCGGGCGCAGGCCTCAACCCACGGCGTGGTGCATAGTGCCCCAGTGGCGTGTGCGGGGCCCCTGCTCCATGCTGAACTGACGGCGCTGGAGCGCGCGCTCACCGGGGCGCAAAAACCGATGCTCGCGGTTGTTGGCGGCTCCAAGGTATCGACCAAGCTGGAGGTGCTGGATCAGCTCTCCAAGCGGTGTGACAGTCTGGTCGTGGGTGGAGGTATCGCCAACACCTTCCTCGCGGCCGCCGGATACCCGGTAGGCCAGTCACTGTGTGAGTGGGATCTGATTGAGACAGCCCGGCGGCTCATGGATAAGGTCGATATTCCCCTGCCCCTCGATGTGGTGGTGGCGCCGGGCATCGACGAGGGTCACCGAGCTCAGGTGAAGCTCGCCGCGGAGGTGACGGAGCAGGACATGATTCTGGATGTTGGCCCGAAGACGGCCGCAGGTATTGCAGAGCGCATTCAGCAGGCGGCAACGATTTTATGGAACGGCCCGCTCGGTGTCTTTGAGCAGGAGGCCTTTGCCAACGGCACGCAGGTGCTGGCGGAGGCTATCGCATCGAGCGACGCTTTTTCTCTGGCGGGCGGGGGCGACACACTCGCGGCCATCGATCAGTTTGGAGTGGCCGACGCGGTATCCTATATCTCCACTGGCGGCGGCGCTTTTCTGGAGTATGTTGAGGGCAAGGAACTCCCGGCGGTTGCAGCATTGAAAGCCCGCGCATAGGTGAACGAGCGCAACGGCCAATAAGCCAGCGCCAAATACGACACAAGAGGGACCACACATGGCACTGATCAGCTTGAGGCAATTACTGGACCATGCCGCTGAGCACGGTTACGGCGTGCCGGCGTTCAACGTTAATAATCTTGAGCAGACGCGCGCCATTATGGAGGCTGCCGACCAGACCGATTCGCCGGTGATCATGCAGGCGAGTGCCGGCGCAAGAAAATACGCGGGGGCGCCTTTTCTCCGGGCACTGATGGAGGCGGCCATGACCGAGTTTCCTCATGTCCCGGTCGTAGTGCACCAGGATCATGGTACCTCGCCCGGCGTATGCCAGCGCTCTATCCAGCTCGGATTCAGCTCCGTGATGATGGATGGTTCCCTCGGGGAGGACGGTAAAACGCCCATGGATTATGACTACAACGCCGGGGTGACCCGCCGAGTTGTGGACATGGCACATGCGTGTGGCGTATCGGTTGAGGGGGAGATTGGCTGTCTCGGTTCACTGGAAACCGGAGAGGCGGGTGAAGAGGACGGTATTGGCGCTGCGGGCAAACTCAGTCACGACCAGCTGCTGACCGATCCAGAAGAGGCAGCGCAATTTGTTGCGGACACCGGCGTAGACGCCCTGGCAATTGCCTGTGGCACGAGCCACGGCGCCTACAAGTTCACGCGTCCGCCAACAGGCGATATTCTGGCGATGGATCGCATCAAGGCGATTCACTCCCGCATTCCCAACACGCATCTTGTGATGCACGGCTCGTCAGCTGTCCCGCAGGACTGGTTGGCGGTGATCAATGAATTCGGAGGCGAGATTCCCGAAACCTATGGCGTGCCCGTTGAGCAGGTGGTTGAGGGGATTAAGCATGGGGTGCGGAAGGTCAACATCGACACCGATTTGCGGCTCGCCTCCACAGGATCGATTCGACGTTTTCTGGCGGAGCACCCCGCTGAATTTGACCCACGCAAATATCTAGCCGCCAGTCTTGAGGCCATGAAAGCGATTTGTGTTGATCGATATGAGGCGTTCGGCACCGCGGGCAATGCATCCAAGATTCAGCCTCTGTCACTCGCTGATATGCAGGCGCGCTACGCCGCATAGCGGGAGCCCCATCACTCGCTGAGTGGGCATTTTGCCAAGCACCGACCGTGTGTTGCTGGCCCCTAGGCCGTATGATCTCGGGTTTTTCGGCGGCACACTGAGCAGATGGCACAGTCCTACATCAAACGCATTCTCAACGCGCAGGTCTACGACGTCGCGCGGGAGACGCCTTTGGATGCCGCGCCGCTGCTATCGGGGCGTCTGGGCAATCAAGCCTTCCTGAAGCGGGAGGACTTGCAGCCGGTCTTTTCCTTCAAGTGTCGTGGCGCCTATAACAAGATGGTTCACCTCGACGAAGCCGCCCGAGCCGCGGGCGTCGTGGCCGCTTCGGCTGGCAACCACGCACAAGGCGTTGCGCTAGCGGCCTCTAAGCTGGGGATTAAAGCAACGATCGTCATGCCCGTCACCACGCCATTGATCAAGGTGGATGCGGTGAAGGCGCTGGGCGCTAAGGTGGTCATACATGGTGACTCTTTTGATGAGGCTGCGGTGCGCGCCCGGGCGCTAACAGAATCGGAAGGCTTCAGCTTTATTCACCCCTTTGATGACCCCGACGTGATTGCCGGTCAGGGTACAGTGGCAGTTGAGCTGGTAAGACAAGCCCAGCAGCCGCTGGACTATGTGTTTGTCTGTTGCGGCGGTGGCGGATTGCTGGCCGGCATGGCTGCCTATTTGCGATATGTCTGGCCACACACCCGAATTATCGGCGTGGAGCCGGAGGACGCTGCCTGTGTTCAGGCTGCCTTGGAAAAAGGTCGTCGCGTCACGCTGCGCGAGGTGGGGCTTTTCGCCGATGGTTGCGCAGTGGCACAGGTCGGTAAGGAGACCTTTCGGCTCATTCGCGAGTGCGTTGATGACGTGATCACGGTGAGCACCGATGAAATCTGTGCCGCAGTGAAAGACATTTTCGAGGATACCCGCGCGATTGCCGAGCCGGCGGGCGCGCTAGCGGTAGCCGGCATGAAGAAGTACTCGGCGGAACACGATGTAACGGGCGCTTCGATGGCGGCGACCGTCAGCGGCGCTAATACCAACTTTGACCGGCTGCGCTACATCTCAGAGCGGACAGAGATTGGTGAGCGGCGCGAGGCGGTGCTCAGCGTGACGATCCCGGAGCGGCCCGGTGCCTTCAAGGCTTTTTGTAATGCCATCGGCAAGCGCAATGTGACCGAGTTCAACTACCGATACGAGACGGCTACCGAGGCGAGAGTGTTTGTCGGTCTCACCGTCACGCCGGGGGATGAGAGTCTGGATGCCTTGCAGGATGCGCTGAGAGAAAAGGGTTATCGGGTGTTGGATATGACCGATAACGAGACGGCCAAGTTGCACCTGAGGCATATGGTGGGCGGACGCCTCTCCGAGGACATCAATGATGAGATGGTTTTTCGGGTGGAGTTTCCGGAGCGGCCGGGTAGCCTGCTCCAGTTCCTTACAGTGCTTGGCAACGAATACAGTATTTCACTGTTCCATTACCGGAATCACGGTGCTGCTTTCGGGCGCATTCTGGTGGGCATGCAGGTGCCTGAGGGCAAACGTGCCGCCCTGAGAAAAGCGTTGAATCGGTTGGGATACCGCTTTTGGGAGGAGACCGACAACCCCGCTTACCGCGAATACCTTGGCCCAGCAGAGTAAATTTAGATCTCGGGCTGCATGCCTGTCCTCACATTAGCCAAGTCGAAGGCCCCTCTGGATTTATTCGAACAAGGTCAGGCCTTCTTCGCTCAAAAACCCGTCCAGTCGCTGATCGTGCGCTTCGCTCTCCCAGTCGCTCACGCGCTGCAGCGCAAAACCCACTCCTAGTCTGAGACCACCAACCTGCGCAAACAGTCGGTCGTAAAAGCCGCCGCCGTACCCCAGCCGCATACCACTATCACCGCACCCCAACAGGGGCGTCAGGAATAGATCAATGGTGGCTGCATCGACAACCGGGGCCGCCGCCAGCGGCTGCAGAACGCCGCCAATGGTTTCCTCCGTGCCGTCACCCACCTGCCAATCGTGAAATGACATAAATTTGCCATTCACCCTCGGGCAGACAATGTCAGCACCTCGAGCACGCGCTGCCTGTGCCAAAAGCGTGGGATCAAATTCCGATTCATGTGGCAGATAGCTGCCAACCAGTGTGGCGGTGGTCCAGGGCCCCCAAGTAACCAGATGCTCAAGGGCGTGTTTCGCGCAGTCGGCCCGCTGGGCCGCAGTCAATGCATCTCGGTCTGACCGCAGGCGTCGTCGCAGACTGCGTTTTTCCAGCGCCGTGTCAGAGGTGCCGGTCATGGCAGCTACATTGATATGCAGATGTTCGAGGAACGAGAGGAGCGGAAAAAAAATGACCCGCGGTACCGCTGACGAATAGGCCCTTGAACCCTTGCGGCTCAAGGTGGTGACCACCACGCGACTTCAGGCTTCCCGGTTCTGGCCAGGCTTGCTCAACAGTCGCGGAAGTGACCTCCG
>Ga0181594_10003781_pt1 | contig 13643 bp, 11 predicted proteins | sample 071ome_18_FD_145603 | JGI IMG/M metagenome (GOLD analysis project Ga0181594, IMG submission 145603) | Coastal salt marsh microbial communities from the Groves Creek Marsh, Skidaway Island, Georgia - 071413BT metaG (spades assembly) | ecosystem: Environmental > Aquatic > Marine > Intertidal zone... | reverse complement strand
CTGCCGATCTGCAGTACAGCTTCCGCCTGACTCATCAGAGCGCATCGCAAGAATATCACCTGGGTAATCTCTACATTAATGTGAATTACACCGGCCTCTACGATGACCTCAAACACAAAGCGCTGACTATCGTCATGACGCAGTTTGTGAAAACCTTTTCCGTATCCATTTTTTTGCTGATTCTGGTGCGTATGCTGATTACCCGTCGCCTCGATGCCATGGCACGCTGGGCAAACGGTTTCTCACTGTCGAACCTGGACACGCCGTTGCGCCTCAGTGACAGCCGGCCGAGATACGATGAACTGGATATGGTGGCGGACGCCATCAACCGCATGCGCGATACGCTGAAACAGGACGCCTTGGAGCGCGAGCGTGCCCGAGAGCAACTGGTCGAAACCAAAGAACAACTGACCGTCGCGATTGATAACGCTTCGCTGGGCTTTGCCCGCTACCTGCCGGAATCCGACCACATGCAGTGCAATAATCATTTTGCCCGGCATCTGGCGACGTCTAAGCAAGAGCTGGAGGCCCTGCCCCGTGCCATGGAGCAACTGCGTGACATGATCCGAGGTCTGAAAGGCCCGGAGCAACGCGAAAAGTTAAACCAACTCATGCTGGGAAGAATCTCGCGCGTCCACGGTGAATTCACCATGGCGAACTTCCGTAATGAGAAGTGCTATTTCGACATCACTATGCAAACCATTCAGTTCAGTGAGGCGCGCCCACGTGAGGTATTGATCTGCCTGGTAGACAAAACACGCGAGCACGCTGCCGTTCGTCAGGCGACGGAACTGGCGACCTCCCTTGAAAACAAAGTGACCGAGCGCACCGAGCAGCTCTATCACGAACAGCAGAAAGCGAAAGAGTCGGTACGCAAACTGGAAACCCGCTTGCAACGCTCGCTGCGACAGTCAAACAGTCAAGCCGCCAACGAGTTCAAAGAGCTACTGCTGAACGAGTTTGATGTTCACTACCCCGAAGGCCAGCCTCTGCCGGGGCGCCTGGAGACACTGCGTGAATACCTGAGACACTGCCTTGATGACGAGCGCGTGGATGTTGATCTGCCGGAAATGGTTAACCGGGTATTGCAGACGTCGGAGTCATTGTCACAACTGCGCACTGTCACCAAACTGCCCTTCTCTTTGGTGGTCTCTGAACCAGCGGGCATTCTGGAGTTCTTATTACGCTGTGTAATGGACAATGAGCCCGCCGTAAAACACTGCGATACACTGAACTTTACCCTGCAGTTGCAGCACAATCGTGCTGACATCCATTGTGTATTCAGTGGTAAGAATAATCTTCCTGCGCTGGAACCACACCCGTATGAGCGTCTGTGTGCCTATATTTTGCAGGCACGCTTCAATGGCACACTAACCCGCACTCAAGAAGACGAACAGGTCACACTGTCGTTTGGCATTGCGCTGGACCAGTAAAATAAGACCCGGAGCGACTCACAGGCCTGCTCTCTGAGTCGCTCGCCGTGTCGTTCTCGTCACTCTTTCTCATGCAACTTTCTGAGCTCGCGCACTGTCTTTACGGTAGTGTTCGTGATGGCCGTCCATCTGTTTGTCATTCCCAGAGTACTCTCCCTATCCGCTAAACAAGTACTGACAGCGAAGATAACAACGCAGCAGCGACGACAAACCGCAACCCAGCAAACGACAGACATAAAAAAACCGCAGCCAAGGCTGCGGTTTTTTGATTGCCCGGTACGTTCAGTACCGGGCGAAAGCGACCTTAGGCAGGTTCAGCTTCTTTGTTTTTTGCCGCTTCTTCGTCTTTCAGTTCACGACGCAGAATCTTACCAACCGGAGTCATTGGCAGCTCAGTACGGAACTCAATGAACTTAGGCTGCTTGTAGCCGGTCAGGTTTTCACGGCAGTGCGCCTTGATGTCATCTGCAGACAGGTTCGGATCGTTAGAGATCACGAACAGCTTAACGGCTTCACCGCTCTTCTCGTCTGGCACACCAATAGCAGCACAGTTCTCAACCGCAGGATGGCCGGAGACGACTTCTTCGATTTCGTTCGGGTAAACGTTGAAACCAGACACCAGAATCATGTCTTTGATACGGTCAACGATCTTCACGAAGCCATCTTCATCGATCACAGCAACGTCACCCGTACGTAGCCATTCGCCGTCGGCAGTGAAACACTCAGCGGTGGCTTCTGGACGGTTCCAGTAACCCTTCATCACCTGTGGACCTTTCACACACAGTTCACCACGCTCGCCCTGAGCAACTTCGTTGCCCTGGTCGTCGATGCACTTCAGTGCCGTACCCGGTACTGCCTGACCAACCGTGCCCAGACGCTCGAGGCCACCCGCAGGGTTAACAGCAACAATCGGAGAACATTCTGTCAGACCGTAACCTTCAGAGATGCCACAACCGGTCAGGTCTTTCCAACGCTTCGCGGTGTCTTCCATCAGCGCCGTACCACCGGACAGAGTCAGGTTCAGGTGCTCGAAGTTACAGTTTTTGAATTCTGGGTGGTTCAGCAGACCAACAAACAGCGTATTCAGGCCAACAAAGCCGTCCAGACGGTGCGGTTTGATCATTTTAATGAACATCCCCGGATCACGTGGGTTCGCGATCAGGATGCTGTGGTCACCAGAGTCCAGCATGGCCATCAGGTGCACAGTGAAAGAGTAAATGTGGTACAGCGGCAGCGGAGCAACTACCGTCGCGCCTTCAACAGGCTTCAGAGGCTGGCCGTTTTCGTCGACCTGAGCCATGTTGGCACGCGCTTGCAGCATGTTGGCAATCAGGTTCAGGTTAGTCAGCTCAGAGCCCTTCGCCACACCGGTGGTACCGCCAGTGTACTGCAGCACGATGGTGTTGTTGTGACCAGTGATGTGGTTGGCTTTGTATGGGCCTGCCGCTTTACCCAGGCTCAGTGCCTTACGGAAGCGAATCGCTTCTGGCAGTGAGTAATCCGGAATCATCTTCTTGATGTACTTGGCCGCCGCATTAATCAGCTGACGCTTAGGCGTTGGCAGCATGTCCGCGAGGCTGGTTACGATCACGTGCTTGAGGCCAGTTTCTGGCAGGATGTTCTGTACGGATTTGGCGAACATATCCATGCACACCAGCGCTTTGGCACCTGAGTCATTGAACTGGTGTAACATCTCACGTTCGGTGTACAGCGGGTTGGTGTTTACCAGTACCATGCCTGCACGTAATACACCGTATACCGCAATCGGGCACTGCATGATGTTTGGCATCTGCACGGCAACACGGTCGCCTGGCTGCAGGGAGGTGTGGTTTTGCAGGTAGGCTGCAAAGGCCGCACTGTACTCATCTATCTCACGGTAGGTCAGTGTGTAACCAACGCTGGTGAAGGCCTTACGATCGGCGTAGCGCTTGAATGCACTGTCGATCACTTCCACCACTGAATCGTATTCGTTGGTGTTGATGGTATCGGCGATGCCCGGTGCACGTTTGCCGTCCCAATATGACGCATCCATAGATGATTCCCCCATTACAAGTTCATTTTGACCCCGCACTATGGACTAAACGTCATTTGAGCGGAAGTGATATTCGTGACATGATTTTAGTCATTTCTCGCCACGCACTATACCAGAGTTCCGCTCCGGGCACAGTACAACGCCAGTCAGGCCGCAACACAGAAGGTTGATGATGAACAGCAAGGATAAAGGCTCCGTTCACCCACTATTTGCCAATGAGTATTTGCTGCCTTTGGTGGAGTTACTCAGCCGCAATGGCATCACACCGGCGCAACTGGCCCGTGGTACACACATTCCCCCACGATTGCTGCAACAACCGGGCACCCGCATCAGCGTGCGTGATTACGACCAGATCATTCGCAATGCTTACGAATTCAGCAATGACCCTCTGTTAGGGTTTGAACACGGGCGACGCATGAGCATCGCCAGTCACGGGTTTCTCGGTTTTGCCATGATGGCGAGTGAGACCTTAGGAGAAGGCTTGTCTCTGGCGGTTCGCTACGCCGGTACCCGTACCAGTCTGGCGCAGATCCGTTTCTTGCAGGATAAGCATCTCTGTACCTTGCAGATATTGCGTTCAACCGCCCTGCCGGACACCTACCCCTTTATTGCTCACAATATCCTCAGTACGTTAGTGACCATTGCGCGCTTTCTGACGCGCGATGACGAACGGCTGTGCCCAACCGTACGACTGATTGAGCCAGCCCAATGTCCCGTCGCGCATTACCAACAACTGCTGGATTGTCCGATTGAGTTCGGCCAAGAGCACTACGAACTGTGTTTTCCCAAGGAGGCACTGGCGCTGGAAGTCTCCACCGCCAACAGTGTTGCGCGCCACAATGCCGAGCAGGAATGCGAGAAATTACTGGCCGAAGCCCCCGGCGATCATATTGATCTGGCGTCGCGTGTTCGGGCCCTTCTCATTAGCTATGGCAGTGGCCTGCCTCTGCCCGAAGCCGCACAGCGCCTGAGGTTAAGCACTCGATCGCTAAATCGCCAACTAGCTCAGCTGAACACCAGTTACCGTAAAATGGTGGAAGAGGTCCGGCGCGAACAGAGCTGCCAGATGTTGGAAAACTCGTCGATGAAAATCGAGGACATTGCTCATGAACTGGGCTACACAGACCCGTCCAATTTTGTCCGTGCGTTCCGTAAATGGATGGGAATCACCCCTCTTCATTACAGAAAACTGACCAAACATGTGTCCTGATTCACAGTATTATGAAACAAAGTTTCACAACACCTGTATACAAACGGTAACATTCAGGCGTTGAATGTCTAAGCCATCTGGCGGACTGGTCGACCAGTCAGACACCACTTACAAGAAGAATAAAAGATCATGTCGAACGTGCACTTTCCTCCCGGTCAGCGACCGGTGTATCAGGAACTCTCAAAAGAAGTGAACCACTTCTTCAAAGAGACCAACCAATCCAAAGCCGGTGACGATCGCCTGCATCGCAAAGCCATGATCATTGCGGCCATGTACGTCGGCAGCTACCTGGCCATCTACGCTTTACCAGGTGCCTGGCAACTCCTGGCCTGGGCACTTCATGGTGTCGCTACTGCATTGGTGGGCTATAACATCATGCACGATGGCGCCCACGAATCGTTCAGCAGTTCACGCCGCACCAATCGCTTGATGGCCCTCACCTTCAATCTGATTGGCAGTAATCGCTACTACTGGGCACAGAAGCACAACCGCAGTCATCATGCTTTTACCAACGTCGATGAAGCCGACGAAGACATCGATGCCATGGGCCTGTTCCGTATGAGCCCACACCAGCCACACCGTAAGTTTCATCGTTATCAGCATTACTATGTGTGGTTCCTGTACCTGATCACGACTCTCTTCTGGTTCTTTGCCCTCGACTTTAAGGCTTATACCCGTCAGAAAATTGCGGCACGGGATTACAGCCAGCGTATGAAGTTTGCTGACCATGTCGAGTTCTGGGCATCGAAAGCCATCTACCTGACCTTGTATCTGCTATTGCCCGCCGCGGCCTTTGGTGCCGAAATCACGCTGGCCGGCTTCTTGTTGATGCATGCGTTTCTTGGCTTTCTGTTTGCCGTCGTGTTCCAGCTGGCACACGTCGTTGATAAAGCCGAGTTCCCACGCCCGGACGCTCAGGGCAGCATGCCCGACGAGTGGGCGGTTCATCAGATGCGTACCACCGTCGACTTCGCCACGGACAGCCGTTTCCTGACCTGGGCATTGGGCGGCCTGAACTTTCAGGCAGAGCATCACCTGTTCCCACGTATCAGCCACGTGCACTACCCGGATCTGCACCCATTGGTTGAAAAGAAAGCGCAGGAACTGGGTTACGAATTACGTTCCTACCCCACCATGTGGGCGGCTCTGGTTGGCCACTACCGTCATATGAAAGCCATGGCGCAACCTGAGACAGAAGAGACAGTTGAGGACACCTTGGATGTCACTCCCATGGAGGAACTTGCACCACGCTGAGTGATCCACCGAACTGCAACCGTCATTATCTCGATGAGGTGATCTATGCAGTCTTCGGCACACACTCTGAATGAATTATTCGATCAACTGGGATTGCCTTCGGGCGATCAGGACATTGACCGGTTTATTGAACGGCACAAACCTGTCGGGGCGACCCGGGCTTTGACTGACATGGATTTCTTTACTGAGGCCCAGAAGCAATTTTTGCGGGACGCCACGAAGAACGACGCGGGCTGGATGGACGCCACCGAAATACTCGGTGACCTGTTACGCCAGCCGCCAGACGTGCGCCCTTCATGATGGCACCGGGGCGCGGGCAATATAACGATAATAAAGAGCCTGATCATGCATCCACGCCTACAACAACAACTGGATAACCACCTGCCCGACGATCCGCAATTGCGCGATACCATCGCCGGGCTAATCGAAGACATTAGCCAGTGTTATCAAGGCTACGATGAGCAACAGAACACACTGAAATCGTCGCTTGAACAAGGTGCCCGCACCATGATCGAGCGCAACGCGATTCTGACCCGAAACCTCGAAGCACAACGAGAGTCGCAAGCGAAACTGTCGCAATCCTTTGAAGTACTGAACGCCACGTTGAACTCCTCTCACGAGGGCATTCTGGTGGTGGGCAATGACGATACCCTGACCGCCTACAACGACCGCTACGTTGACCTGTTACGTATCAGCCGCGACGAAATTGATGCCATGTCCGGAACCGAGCTGTTCCGCTACAGCTGCACTCTGTTTACCGACAAAAGCCAACTGGTCAAACAACTGGCCGCGATCCAGCAACCCGGCAGCAGTTACTTTTCAGAGTATCGTTTTCACGACGGCGCCTACCTTGAGATTCATGCTCACCATCATGAAACCGCTGGGTTTATCTGGATGGTGCGCGACATTACCGAAGTCCGGGAAAAAGAAGCCACCATCAGCCATCAGGCCTTCCACGACAGCCTGACTGGCTTACCCAACCGCGTTCAGCTGCAGCAACGCTTATCTGAGGCGATTGAAAACGGCGAGAAATATCACCGTCGTTTTGCTCTGTGCTATCTCGATCTTGATGGATTTAAAACCATCAACGACAGCCTTGGGCATTCCATGGGCGACCAATTGCTGGTCGAAGTGGCCGAGCGTCTGCAAGGCCTGATCCGCCCCAGCGATACCCTCGCGCGCGTGGGCGGTGATGAGTTCATTGTGATCCTGAACGAAGTCGAGGCGCAGGACGACATTCTGCAAGCCGCGCAGCGTTTGCTGATGGCCTTAAGTGAACCGATTCGCCTGGACCGCCGGGAGTTTGTCATTGCCGCCTCCATGGGCATTGCCATCTACCCCACCGATGGCGAAGAAGCCGGTATCCTGATGCGTAACGCCGACATCGCCATGTACCGCGCTAAAGCTAATGGCAAAAACTGTTTCCACTTTTTTACGCCCTCACTGGAGCGGATTGCGGTGCAGCGGATGTCACTGGAAACTAACCTACGACAAGCGCTGGAAAACAACACGCTACAACTCTACTACCAGCCAAAGGTGTGCCTGCATGATCTCAGTGACTCACTGACCACCGGTCACCTGCATAGCTTTGAAGCATTATTGCGTTGGCCTAAAGCCAATGGCGGTTTTGTCTCGCCCGAGAGTTTCATTCACATCGCCGAAGACGCCGGCATGATCGGCAAAATCGGTTTCTGGATTCTAGAGCAGGCCTGTAAACAGGCGCGGGAGTGGTTCGACAAGGGCTACCACGCCAACATCAGTATCAATATTTCGCCCCGTCAGTTTTTGATTCCGAATTTCCACTACGAGATTGTGCGTACCATTCGCGAATCAGGGGTGCCGACGTCGCTGATCTCGGTAGAAATTACCGAAAGCCTGCTGATGCAGGATCTGACTCATGCCCGTCACGTTCTTGAGTACTTCCGTGAGAATGGCCTGTTTATTTACCTCGATGACTTTGGCACGGGGTTCTCGTCGCTTAACTACCTGAAAAACCTTCCCGTGGACGCCATTAAGATTGACCGTACTTTCGTCAAAGACCTGAGCACCAGCGTCGCCGACCAGGCAATCGCAGCGTCCATTATTACGCTCGGAAAAAACCTCGATATGTTGATCGTTGCGGAAGGCATTGAAACCGCGGAACAGGCGGACTTCCTGATTCGCAACGGTTGCGATCTCGCCCAAGGCTTTTATTACGGGCATCCGGTGAGTGCCGCCGATGCAGAACAGTACTTCCACCCCGATGACCGTTTGCATTGCACCCTTGAAGATCGCCAATCGGCAGAGTAGATTGCTGGCCGCTATCTAGCTCCTGCGGTCTGACGACCGTAGCCCAGCCATTTACCCTGAATTCCGGAGTCGCCCGTGACCTACCCTGCTTTTGTTGCCATTGATGCCAGCTCCTGGGATGACAACGCTCACCCTGTTGCCATTGCCTGGTCGCTAGAAGACGGCACCATCAAAACCACGCTGGTGCAGCCAGACGACGATTGGGATGACTGGGATTACGCGCTCGAAGATCAACATGGCATCTCGCAAGACACCTTGTATCAGCGCGGAGAGACCACCTGGTCGGTGATTCGTGAATTGGAGAATGACCTCGACCAGCCCTACCTGCTGGCCGACGATGCCGAGCGTTGCGAACAACTGCTCGATCGCTTGTACGACAGCTGCGGCCGCGACCTGACCATCGAATGCTCTGCTTTTCAGGCGGAATTAGCGCAACAGGATCTCGGTGACTGGTATCAGGACACCGCGTTTCACCATCAGCCTTGCGATGAACGTGTTCGACTTATGCTGACGCTTTGGTCAGAATCAACCAAAAACGATTAATTAAACGCGAAAAATGCAATTAAACCATCATATAAGATTGTTTAATTGAACTTCTAAAGTACATCAACAGGCTCAGGCCCGTGCTCATCTCACCGGGCCTAATTGACGGAAGGTCGACGACATCGCCTGAGCTAACGATTCCGGCACGCCAGCCATGGCCGCAAACTCTGGCCAGCGTGCCACTGCCTCTCTAACCTCACTGAGTATTTCTCGCGCACGTCGCGGACGCACATCGGCAGCCGTCGCTGCTGCCATGATGTCTTCATGAGTGAACCCATCCCGCTTACCGTTGACCGACATCTGATGGCGGTTAGTCCAGGCACCCTTCGGGTTGTAGGCATAGGTAACGTCATAGGCGGGCGACAATCGCCACTCACCGCGACGATCCATCAGGAAAGCGATGTTTTTAGTGTGATCGTCCTGATTACGCATCATCAGGTTCAATACCATGCGGCGGAATTGTTGCTCGAGCGCTTCATGGCTACGCGCACCGAGCAACTGACGAATGACCCGAAAACATTGCTCGTAGGAGTAGCCCCCAGCCACATTGAAATCGTAATGGGCTAAGCCACATAAGGTCTGCATGTGCAGGCGCCCACCGGACGCCGTGCGATCAAAGCGCTGCGTCATAAAATGCGCACGCCCGGACTCTTCCAACAAACGACTTGGCATCATTTCTACGCCCGCCGCCGTTGCCATCAGATAGCAGGCGTATTCAATGCGGGTGAAGCCTAATGGGTCGGCCAGCTCTTTATCGCCGTTACCGCTAACGCCATCAAACTTGAGTAAGTATTGCTGAAAACCGGCCGGAGCGTCACACTGCCCGGAACGCACCTCGCCGGTCTCCGGGTGCCAGGCAATTACGGCCTTGGCCCGAGCGCCACCCGCCGACGTTCCAACGGCGATGATCTGCTGCAACGCTGACGCCTCTTCAAGCGTTTGAGTATGCAATCCCTGCTTACGTGACAGGGCGTTGTTGGCCAGTGCCACCAGCTCAGATAACTCGAGTGATTCTGAACGACTCTGGGGTTTTGCCAGTGCTGGCGCGAAGGTCAGCGCGCCCATACCACGCTGGCCCATGTACAACAGGCGTTCCACCGGATTAAAGGCACCCGGATCACGGTCATGCGCCACCAGCCATTGATCAATCAGTAAGTTGCCGAACTTATCCGGCAGCGCATCCGCCAGAAAACCCGGCAGTCCCATAAAGGTCTCCCGCGCTAATCCCGGGAAACGATAGGCCCCTGCCCGCAGAGGCATACTCAGGGGCGCAGGTTGAATCCCCGAGCGCAAAAACTCCGGTGCATATTCAAAGGCCGCGATAGCCTGCGCGTTATCCCACTCCACCGCACCAATGGTCTTGCCCCAGAGCTGCACTTCGGCCAGTGAAATCACTTTCTGGACTCCTGTGAATGGTTCGTTGAAAGGCTTATGGAATTGCCCTTATTCTCAACATCGGCCTCTTCATCAGCCCTCTCATCCGCCCATTGCCAAGGCGCATCGTCGGGCTCAGCGATGGCATCCGGGCGCGCCCGCTGACGTGCAGGCGCGTCGTACACTCCCGCTCCCTGATCACGCAATCGTGCCATTGGGCTGGAATCAGTCGAACTCACTAATGCCGCCAGACGATCCAACTGCCCCAGTGCTCGCAGCAAGGCCACCAGATTCAACAAACTGAGGTTACCCTCGCCGGATTCAAAGCGGCGTAACGTAGCCACCCCAAGTCCTGCACGGTCGGCCAATTGCTGCTGGGTCATGTTCTGATCGAGTCGTTGACGACGGCACTGTGCGGCTATTTGCGCTAACACGGCCTGATCCGATTGCACTAGCGGGTCATAGTTACTCATAAATAATCACTTAACTACCAATTTGGCACTTATAAAATCATATATGATTAATGTATTCCTCAAAACTAGCGCTTGCAACCTGAGTAATAAGTCGTAGAGTACGCCCTTTTACGCGGACGACTGTCATGGCATTGAAAGCAACCATCTACAAGGCCGAGCTGGTCGTCTCCGATATGGATCGCAACCATTACGCGACCTACCCGCTCACCATTGCACAGCACCCCTCGGAAACGTTACAGCGCATGATGGTGCGGCTGGTGATGTTTGCCCTCTACGCGGATGAGCATCTGGAATTTACCAAGGGCCTCAGCACCGACGACGAGCCTGATCTCTGGGCGCAGGCCCTGACCGGCGACATCGACCTCTGGATTGAATTAGGCCAGCCCGATGACAAACGTCTGCGCAAAGCCAGCCACAAAGCAAAACAGCTGGTGCTGTGTGGGTATCAAGGCAACGCCTTTGATGTCTGGTGGAAAAACAACGCGAATGCCTGCCGTCAGATTCCTCAATTAACCGTGCTGCAACTGGACGACGAGATCGCATCCCAGCTTGAAGGCATGGTGGAGCGGACCATGCGTCTGCAAGCCAATATCCAGGATGGTACGCTGTGGTTTGGTAATAATGAGCAAACCCTGGAAATCACCCCCACCCGATTGCAGGCAGGAACATCATCATGAGTGAATTTTTTCAGCTACTCAGCTCGCAAGCCCTGCTGCAACGCATCGGTAAACTGGGATACCACACTCCGACGCCCATTCAGGACGCCGCAATTCCGCACATTCTGCGTGGCGATGACCTGATGGCCGCCGCCCCGACTGGCACCGGCAAAACTGCCGCCTTTATGCTGCCAGTACTGGAAATGCTGGAAGCACACCCGCGCATTGAAGACGAAGACGGCTACATCCTGCCACGCCTGCTGATCATCGCCCCGACTCGGGAGCTGGCTCAGCAACTGGCGGCTAACTTCCGCGATTATGGGCGCAACTGCGGCCAGAAATGCTTGCTGTTATGCGGTGGCCAACGCCCGCGCGATCTGCACGAAAAATTGCGTCAGGGTGCCGATGCCGTCGTCGCAACTCCGGGGCGCCTGTACGAGCTGATGCTGCACAATCAGGTCGACATGGATTACCTACAATGCCTGATTCTGGACGAAGCCGACCGTCTGCTTGACCTCGGCTTTGCCGATGACTTGCAACGCATCGTCAAACGCTTGCCGGAAAAACGCCAGAACCTCTTATTCTCGGCCACCTTTGATAAAGCGGTGCGCACACTGGCCACCGAGCTGATGCCCAATGCCATTGAGCTAGGCCAGAAAGACGCCAACCGTGCCAGCACCAACGTGCGCCAATGGCTGCACCCGGTAGATCACAGCGACAAAGGTCATGCTGTCACGACTCTATTGCAGGACAACCGCTGGCCACAGGCCATGGTATTCACCAAAACCAAGAAAGGCGCCGACAAACTCACCGAGCAACTGAAAGCCGCCAATATCCAGGCCGAAGTACTGCACGGTGATAAAAACCAGACCGAGCGTAACGAGATTCTCGACGCATTCCGTGCTCACAACTTACGGGTGTTAGTCACGACCGACGTTGCTTCTCGCGGCATCGACATCGAGCACTTGCCCGTCGTGATCAACCACGACCTGCCGCCGGTCGCACACGACTATATCCACCGCATTGGGCGTACGGGGCGCGCCGGTGAAAAAGGCATCGCGATCTCATTGGTGGCTGCCCATGAAGTCGACACGCTCAGTGAAATTGAAACCTTAATTGGGCGAGTATTGCCGCGCGAAGACCTGATCGGTCACGTACCAAGCCACAACGTGCCAGAGACTGGCCCGGGGAAGCTGAGCCGCAAGAAACAGCCCATTGGCAGGGGTAAGGCGAGTCAGGCCTCATCTAATCCTAACAACCCCACTCCTAACAAGGCCGGACCAAAATCAATACCGCGCGCCAACCGCGCAAAAGAAAAGCCACCCGCCCCGGTCGCAAAAGAACCGAAAGGTCGCGGTGGCTCTATGTTCTCGGGTAAGAAGAAAATCACCCGGCGTAGCATCGATTAAAGCAAACACCGGGTCACGTGCGTGACCCGGCCAATCATCAATTAATGCCCAGCAACTCCACATCAAAAATCAGAACAGAACCCGCCGGAATCGTACCGACGTTTCGATTACCGTACGCCAGTTTTGCAGGAATGTGGAAACGGTACTTATCACCCACCGACATCAGTTGCACCCCTTCCGTCCAACCAGGAATCACCTGATTTAAGCCAAAAGAAATCGGCTCTCCACGCTTAACTGAGCTATCAAACACCGCACCATTAATCAGCGTACCGTGGTAATGCACCAGTACCTTATCGGAAGCACTCGGCTTGTCCCCGCCAGTGCCTTCGGTCAGAACCTCGTACTGTAACCCCGATGTAGTCTCAGTCACTTCCGGGCGCTGACCGTTCTCAGCCAGATACTCTGCGCCAGCAGCGACTGTCTCTTCTGCGCTTTTATTGAAAACTCCCGCGCGCTTGAGGCCGTAAAACACCAAAGCACCGATAACAACGACAAGAATGAAATTAAACATAACGACTCCTTTAAGAATGCCGACATTATGGCAGCAGAAGCCAGCGTGCGCGAGGTCGTCGCTCGATCATTAGGCAACCAGGCCATCGCGAATCATCGGAATTTAAGGCACACTAGGCGCTGTTTAAAAGGAAGGACATCAGGAATCTCGCCGCCATGGAAGCGTTCATTTTCATTCTCGTCGTATCAGTCATCTGGCTATTCCTTCTCATCCGTAAACAAAAGAAACAAATCCGCGCTCTGTATCAACACGTCATGACGCTGACCGAAAGCGTCGAATCATTAGTTGCCACCAAAAACACCGCAACATCTTCTTCATCCCAAATGACCTCTGAGGCGATCTCTGAGACGACCTCTGAACACGGCGCGGAGCTTGCCAGTGCGAAACACACTGACGGCACTAATGCGCAGACTCATGCCGAGAATGATGTCGGGAATGAGCACACAATAGCCGCAAAAG
>Ga0181594_10003779_pt1 | contig 13647 bp, 11 predicted proteins | sample 071ome_18_FD_145603 | JGI IMG/M metagenome (GOLD analysis project Ga0181594, IMG submission 145603) | Coastal salt marsh microbial communities from the Groves Creek Marsh, Skidaway Island, Georgia - 071413BT metaG (spades assembly) | ecosystem: Environmental > Aquatic > Marine > Intertidal zone... | reverse complement strand
TTCATACGCGTCGCGGAATTCCTGATGAGCGCTGAAGTCAAAACGCCCATCAATCTGAATCACTAACTCACGCCCTGCGTTTTCTAAAGATGCACGAACAGACATCCGAGGTTCTCCTGAAGAAAAATCGTCTTCTAAGGTTTAGCACAAACTGGCCAGTTTTCACGCCTGACGCGCTTTTTTCATAATCTGCTCAGCGACTTTGGTCAGTGTCACCAACTCATCGATCGCACCGAGTTCAAACGCGGCTTTCGGCATGCCCCACACCACCGACGAGGCCTCATCCTGAGCCATGGTCAGCGCACCGGCATCATGTAACCGCTTCATAGCCATGGCGCCATCGGCCCCCATGCCCGTTAGCATCACTGCCACTAACCGCTTGGCACCGGCCACCTGGCCTAAAGAGTCAAACATGGCCTCAACGGAGGGACGATGGAGGTTCTGTTTAGGACCATCATCCAGAATGGTATACAAGGTGTCGCCCTTACGGCGAAAGCGCAGGTGTTGTCCGCCTTTGGCGATAATGACCCGCCCACTTTTGACCTCAAGATCATTTTCCGCTTCCATCACTTCCATCGGATAACGGTTATTCAAACGCTTGGCCAGCGAAGCACTGAACAGCTCGGGAATATGCTGAGAGATCACCACGGGCGGACAGTTGACTGGCAAAGAAGACAACACCTCTGCGATGGCCTCGGTACCGCCGGTCGACGAGCCAATCGCAATCATGCGGCGATAGTTTTCGTCACGCTCACGTGTAATGACGCGACTCTGCGCCTGAGCGCGGCGCGCTGACTCCAGCGGCATGACTCGCGCGCCTGAGGCGATCCGTACCTTATCGCACAAATGATGGGCGAACTGATCGAAGTCTTCCGGGGTTTTCGCTTTGGGCTTACAAATGTAATCGATGGCGCCCAGTTCCAACGCTTCCAGCGTTTCGGGCGCACCTTTTTCCGTCAGCGTGGAGACCATGACCACAGGCATAGGTCGCAGGCGCATCAGGTTGCTGAGAAACTGCAGGCCGTCCATTCGCGGCATTTCGATGTCCAGCGTAATCACGTCTGGATTCAGTTGTTTAATCTTATCTCTGGCGATGTAAGGGTCACTGGCGACCCCGACCACCTCAATATCCGATGTGCTCTCGAAGACTTCTTTCAGCATTTTACGGATCAATGCGGAATCATCGATGACGAGCACTTTTATTTTTTTCATAGACTGGCCTCAGAACAGGTCAATATTACTATCAGCCTGCTCCATATCTTCCATTTTAACTTTTTGACGGTAATCACTGTCACGTTTCGCCAAGGTATCGTTTTTCACGTTCGAGATCCGACGCATCTTGACCGAGCCCGTATCCGGGAAATACAGCACCTTACGCGCATACACATCCCCCACGTCCGACGACTTAATGGATAAGCCCTCGTTTTGCAGGTAGTTGTACACAAACAGAATATTCCGTTGCCCGATGTCACTCATGGAGGCAATCATCTGCCCACCACCAAAAATCTTCACTTCCAGGTTTTCGCGGCGGCCACCACGTTTAAGAATCTCGTTAATGAGATATTCCATGGCCCAGTTACCGTAGCGACTTTCCTGCGCAGCAGGGTTGCTGCCCCAGGTTTCGCTAGAGTGCTCATTAGCTTCTGGCAACATGAAATGATTCATGCCCCCAATGCCTAACACCCGATCACGGATGCATGCAGAAATACAGGAACCCAGCACGGTCGCAATCATTTCGCCCTGTGTCGACACATAAAACTCGCCCGGTAAAATCTTGGCGGCCCAGGTATGGTGTACACCATCGTAATAACGAGCGACATGCTCAAACCCGGGAAGAACCTGGGGCTCTGGCGGTCGTGTATGCATCACGGACCTCCTCAGTAAGTCTTTCTGTATATGGTGTTCCCTACCGATTCAAAACGATCTGTCAGTCCATTGAGCGACTCGGAATGCCCGATGATCAGGTGCCCCCCTACCGGGAGATAATCCGCATAACGATTGAATAAAGTTTTCTGTGTGTCACGATTAAAGTAAATCACCACGTTACGGCAGAAAATAACATCGAACGGGCCTTTCATCGGCCAGGACTCCAGCAGATTCAGACGCTTAAAGTGCACCATATTGCGCATACGATCTTTCACCCGAACCATCTTGCCGTCCGGGCTTCGTTGAAAGTACTGCTCCATACCGTCTTCCGGTACGCCGGCAATATTATCGGCCGGGTACACCGCTTTGGCGCCGGTATCAATCACATTGGAATCCAGATCCGTCGCCAGAATTTTTACATCATGCGACTTATCCAGCCCCGCTTTCGCCAACGTAATCGCTACGGTATAGGCCTCTTGGCCAATAGAGCAGCCTGAGGACCAGATCCGCACTTTCTTTTCAGATTTGGCTTTCAGTTCCGGAATCACGGTATCCGTCAGATATTCAAAGTGATGCGGTTCGCGATAAAACGAGGTCAGATTCGTGGTAATAAGATTGATAAAGTCCGTCGACTCTGCGGCGAAATTATCATTCAGGTAACTAAGATACTGGCCGAATGTCTGGAAATTCAGTTGACGCAGGCGACGAGCGATACGCCCGTACACCATGTTCGCCTTGTGAGTGCCCAGTACGATGCCAGTGTGTCTGAGGGCGAGTTGCGCGATTTCATCAAAATCGCGCTCCGTCATCAGGAACTCCTTATCCCCCAGCATAGGCTTATCGAGTGCGCGCGCTCCCATACTCGATCAGAACTCTTCCCAGTCGTCAGAGCTACTGACCGACAGGCCACCTTGGTCACCCCCAGCCGCCGGAGCAGGCGCAGGAGCTGCCATTGGCGCCGCAGGCGCAGCGCCTCGTGGAGCCGCCATCGTAGGGGCTGCCCCCGGCATATCCATATTGGCCGCCATGCTACTGATGTCGTTACCACCTAAGGTGAAGAACTCCATCAGTTGGGTCATGCCCTGAGCCTGGCCTGACATGGCTTCGCCCGCTGCGGTTGCCTCTTCTACTAAGGCCGCGTTTTGCTGGGTCATCTCATCCATTTGCGCCACGGCGCTGTTGACCTGATCAATACCCGCCGATTGCTCTGCCGCGGCAGTACTGATTTCCTGAATCATGGCGGACACACGGTCAACGGCACCGATGATTTCATTCAGTGTTTTACCGGAAGCATTCACCAGTGATGTACCGGCTTCGACTTTATCCACACTGTCGCGAATCAGATCTTTAATCTCTTTCGCGGCACCGGCAGAACGTTGCGCCAGATTACGAACCTCACCGGCAACCACCGCAAAGCCTCGACCCTGCTCACCCGCTCGCGCTGCCTCAACGGCCGCGTTCAGAGCCAACAGATTGGTCTGGAAGGCAATTTCATCGATCACGCCAATGATGTCCGAAATTTTCTTACTGGCCTGGTTAATTTCATCCATCGCGGTGACGGCTTTATTCACCACTTCGCCACCTTCCTGAGCCTTGCCACGTGCGGAGCTGGCCAGCTCATTGGCGTGCACCGAGTTCTCACTGGTCTGTTTCACCGCACTGGTCATTTCTTCCATGCTGGACGCTGTTTCTTCCAGGCTGGAGGCTTGTGATTCCGTACGCTTACTCAGATCCGCATTGCCCTGTGCGATCTCGCTGGCACCGGTAGCCACGGTTGAGGCCGATTCACGAATGCGAGTAATGATTTCTGTGAGACGCTCGACCGTTGAGTTCGCGTCTTGCTTGAGCTTACCGAAGGAACCGGCGTACTCAGTCTCGATTTTTCGGGTCAGATTGCCATGAGCCAAGGCATCAAAGATACGAACGGTGTCATTCACTACGTCATCGGCAATTCCCAGCAGACGGTTCAGGCCTTGCGCCAGGTTAAGGAAGAAGCCCTCTTTACCAATGGTGTCGACACGACGTGATAAGTCACCGGCAGACGCCGCGTCAACGATGGCGTCGATTTCGCGCTCTGCTTTGACCTCAATGGTGCGGTCCAGCCATTCAACCACGGTACCCAGACGCTCATTGTCTTCGTTAAAAATTGGGTTAGCGGTGAGTTTGAACGTGCGACCACCCACTTCAATTTCGGTTTTAAACGTCTGGCTCAGTGCAGACACCATGGAGCGCTGATGCGCCGGATTTTTATGGAAGCTGTCGAAGTTCGCGCCCATCAAGTTAGCAGCATCGAAATTCGGCAGATCTTTACGCAGATCCGACTCAGCGTTATTCATCATCGACTGAACCGCTTCGTTCATGTAGATGATGTTGCCATCGTTGTCGGCAATCATGGCGTTAGTCGCAACGGAATCCAGAGCCTGTTTCACACGGGCGTTGGCATCTGCCAGACGCTTCTCTTCGGCGCGGGCTTTCAGTTCATCAGTGATATCCAACCACTCAACCACCGTACCGATTCGATTACCGTCGTTGTCCATCCACGGCGTCGCGGTCACATCAAAGTTGATATCATCAAAAGCAATACGGGTTTTGAATGGATCTTTCAGGTCGCCAATCATGCGGCGCTGATGTGAGGGATCTTGATGAAAGGTATCCACACTGGTGCCGATCAACTTATCTACCTCAAAACCAGACAAATGCTGCTTAAGCTCTGACTCCCGGTTCTTCAACATGCGCTCAACTTCATCGTTCATATAAACGATGTTCATGTCGTTATCCGCCAACATAACGTTGGCCTGACACAACTTGAGTGCGTTGGCGATCTGTGCGTTTTTCTTGTCAGTTACGGCTTTGAGTTTCTGCTCGGTGATATTGGTCGCAAACTTAACTACCTTAACCACTTCACCACGATCGTTCATGATCGGATTATAGGTTGCCTGAATCCAGACGGAATCACCGCTCTTACCAACACGCTCGTACTCGCCTGCGCTGAAATCACCGCCCGCCAGCATTTTCCAGAACTCTTTGTACTCTGGGCTGGCGGCGTACTCGGGTTTAACAAACAAGCTGTGATGCTTGCCTTGGATCTCAGCTAAGGAATACCCCACCGTCGCCAGGAAGTTTTCATTCGCCGTCAGAATCTCACCGGTCGGAGTGAACTCAATCATGGCTTGCGCGCGACTGATGGCAGCCACTTTACCTGAGAAGTCGATGCTCTCGAGTTTTTGCTCGGTAATGTTGGTGGCAAATTTCACCACCTTCAGAACTGAGCCATCCTCGTTGAGAATGGGGTTGTACGTCGCCTGGATCCAGACAGCATTGCCATCTTTGCCCACACGCTCAAACTCACCGCCTTTGAACTCACCCGACGCCAACGACTGCCAGAACAGGCTGTACTCGTTACTGTTCGCATACTCCGGTTTGACAAAAATGCGATGGTGCTTGCCCTGAATTTCGTCCAGCGAATAACCAAGGGTGGCCAGAAAGTTCTCATTCGCGGTGAGAATTTCACCCTCAGGCGTAAATTCAATCACGGCCTGTGCCCGGTTGATAGCGGCGATTTTTCCTGACGAGTCAACATTTTCCATCTTCTGGTCAGTAATATTCGTCGCAAATTTAACGACTTTACGCACCGAACCGTCTTCATTAAAAATCGGGTTGTACGTGGCCTGAATCCAGATCGAACCGCCATCTTTACCTACACGCTCAAACTCACCGCCTTTAAACTCACCCGCAGCCAATGACTTCCAGAAATCACGGTATTCATTGCTATTGGCATATTCAGGTTTTACAAACAAGCGATGGTGCTGGCCCTGAATTTCGTCCAGTGAGTAGCCCACGGTCGCCAGGAAGTTATCATTGGCCGTCAGGATGCTGCCGTCCGGCGTGAACTCAATGACTGCCTGAGCGCGGCTGATGGCTGCAATTTTGCCCGCCGAGTCCATGCTGAGCATCTTTTGCGCGGTAATATCGGACGCGAACTTCACGACCTTGTAAGGGCGTCCAGTCTCGTCGACGATCGGGTTATATGTCGCCTGAATCCAGATGCTTTCACCCTGCTTATTAAAGCGCTCAAACTCGCCTTGCTGGAACTCACCACGGTTCAGGCTATCCCAGAAGGCCGCGTATTCACGTGAGTTTCCGTATTCTGAGCCCACGAACATGCGGTGATGCTGGCCCTGAATCTCATCGAGACGATAGCCGACGGCACTGAGAAAATTGGCGTTGGCTGTGATGATGGTGCCATCTGGGTTAAATTCGATCACCGCCTGGCTTTTATCAATCGCAGACAGCTTACCTTCCATCTCGCGCAGCTTTTGCTCGAGGTCTGAATTGCCGGAAGTCATTACTTGTTTGAAAAAGTTCATAATTAAATCCTGTACCTTTCCTGAGGTGTCTTTTGCCTAGGGTACTTATTAGCCAGACTGGCCGTTAATCGTTAAGGGCGTGCTCACCCAGACCCTGAATATTTAGGTTAAGCAGTTCTGCCACATCGAGCAGAATCACCATTTTCTCGTTAACGTTGACCAACCCTTTGATGAAATCGGAGTTATCGTCCTCGGTCAGTTCGGGCGGCTTACGTGTCTCACCGTCCGCGATGGTGTACACATCGGATACCGCATCGACCACGATACCCATCACCCGCTCACCGTGATCACTGTCGAATTTGAGGATAATGACCACGGTCGTCGCCGTATAACTGGCATCCTGAAGACCAAAACGCATACGCAGATCCATGATAGGAACGATGGTGCCGCGCAGATTGATGACGCCTCGGATGTACGAAGGGGCATTAGGAATCAGAGTCGGCTCTTCCCAACCTCGAATTTCCTGTACGGCGAGAATATCAACGCCGTATTCTTCACCTGACATGATGAAGGTCAGATACTGCTGCTCATCAGCCAGCTCGCCATCCACCATCAGTGTTTCTGTTTTTGCTTCTTCCATTGTTTACCTCACGCCGCCTGTTCAGAACGGGACTGTTGGCGCTTCACTGGGACGATATTTTTGCCAATACTGGAAATATCAATAATCAAGGCCACGGTGCCGTCACCCAGAATCGTTGCACCAGAAATACCAGACACTTTTTTGTAGTTTTGCTCGAGGCTCTTAATCACCACTTGCTGCTGGCCTAGAAGATCATCGACGACGATACCGATTTTCTCGTTATCACCTTCGACCACCACCAGCATCATTTCATCTGAACCCTGAGACTGATCACGCAAACCAAACACCTGGTCCAGTCGAACTATCGGGATGTACTCATCGCGTAGTTGCATCACATACTGCGATCCGGTGACGTGATTCAGGTGACTGCGATGAATCTGGATAGATTCGACGATCGACACCAGTGGGAAAATGTAGGTTTCATTGCAAACTCGGACTAACTGGCCATCAAGAATCGCCAGTGTCAGAGGCAGGCGGATAATGAAGGTCGATCCGACACCACGCTGTGATTTCACTTCGATGCTGCCATTCAGTGCCTGAATGTTTTTGCGTACCACGTCCATGCCAACACCACGACCCGAAATGTCACTGACGGCATCTGCGGTGGAGAAGCCCGGTAAGAAAATCAAATGATGAATTTCTTCAGGGGTAAGCTGGTTATTCTCTGGCACCAGACCTTTTTCAACGGCTTTTTCAAGAATTTTATCTTCGTTCAGGCCTGCACCATCATCGGCGACTTCAATGACAATATTGCCGCCCTGATGGTAGGCATTGAGCGTGATAGTGCCTTCTTCAGACTTTCCGTTAGCAATGCGTTGTTCGGTGGTTTCTAATCCATGATCCATGGAGTTGCGCACCAGGTGCACCAGCGGATCACTGATTTTCTCCATGACGGTTTTGTCCAGCTCAGTTTGTTCACCCAGCGTCTCGAGCAGTACTTTTTTACCCAGTTGATTACCAAGGTCTCGTACCAGCCGGGGGAAACGACTGAAGGCAAAGCTGATAGGCATCATGCGGATTTTCATCACGCTTTCCTGCAACTCGCGCGTGTTTTGCTCGAGCTGAGATAGGCCTTCCTGCAATTTAGCCAAGCGGCTTAAGTCAAAATCCTGTCCAAGCTGCCCCAGCATGGACTGGGTAATCACCAATTCGCCAACCATGTTGATCAGGCTATCGACTTTATCGATAGACACACGAATCGATGAACTCTCGGCGGCTTTTTTGGCGGCCGGTTTCGCTGCAGCTTTGGCAGCAGGCTTATCTGCTGCCTTCGCTTCGGTATTATCTGGATTCGTTTTAGAAGCCGCTGCCGAGGACGAGGCATCCTTGGCGACTTCAGCATCAGCCACCTCAGGTGAGGCTGCTTCGGTCGAGGCGCTCGCTGTATGAGCGTCAGCAGTATCTTCTGACGATGCGCCAGCTAACGGCGAAAACTCGAAATCACATTCGTCCTCTACCCACTCAAAAATGGCCTTAATATCATCCAGTGGCGTCTCTGACGTGACCGTCAGCGTCCAGTGAATAAAGCACTCTTCGGGGGTAAGACTGGTGAATTCGGGGATGCGACTGATGTCTGCTTCGACCGAGAGATGATCTTCACCGACCAGTTCGCGTAACTCACGGAACATGCGGAAAGGTTCATTACCCGTCATCAACAGATCGGTGTGGGGTGCCATCTGTATTACCCAGCCGGGGCTGGCAGAGTCTTCGGCGACACTCTCAGCCGATTCCTCTGGGCCATCGCCCATGTTCAGAATGGCTTCGAATTCTTTTCTCAGTTGATCAGGGCGTTCTTTCTCGGGCTCGTCACCGCTTTGCATGTCAGACAACATGCCGCGGATACAATCCACTGACTGCAGGAATAAATCGACATAACTTGCCTGCATTGAGCGTTTGCCAGCCCGGATTTCATCCAGCAGTGTTTCCACGACATGGGTGAATTCTGAGATGGGCATAAAGCCGAAAGTGCCGGCTCCGCCTTTGATTGAGTGAGCTGCCCGGAAGATGTTGTTGACGGTTTCGTCATCGACATCCGCAGGATCCATATCAAGAAGCTCACTCTCCATGACATCCAGGCCTTCGAAACTCTCTTCAAAAAAGACCTGATGGAATTGTGACAGATCGACACTCATTGGCGATTTACCCCAGTACGCGTTTGATGGTGCTCAATAGCTGGTCGGGGTTAAACGGTTTTACAATCCAGCCGGTTGCGCCTGCCGCTTTGCCCTGCATTTTCATATCGCCTGCAGACTCAGTGGTCAGCATTAACATCGGCGTATATTTAAAGTTTTCCAGCTGGCGCAGATTTTTCACCAATTCAATGCCGTTCATATTCGGCATATTGACGTCGCTAAGAACGAGATCAAACGACTCATTTTTAGCGATTTCCAAAGCTTCAACGCCGTCCGATGCTTCACGAACCTGGAAGCCCGCCCCTTTCAGGGTAAAGCTCACCATCTGACGCATGGATGCCGAGTCATCGACCGCTAAAATACTCACCATAGGAGTTCTCCCATTGTTCAATCGGAATAATTAATCAGGCAGGTTAAGGTGGTCTGACAGACCGAGGTGGCCGGCAGTCTCTTTGACGTTGTCGGAGACTCCCTGCCATTGGATGCTGTTACCCGTGGCGGCCAATGTCTGCTTCAGACTGAGCACCAGTTGGAACCCGGCACTGTCGCTGTATTGCACTGCTTCAGCGTTCAGTGACAAGTCGCCACCGGCCAACAGCGCCTCCTCAAACTTTTGATACAGACCCTCGGTCTGATCAATGCTGAGTCGGTTTCCGCAGTCAATGCTGGTCGCTTCGGACATCTGTAAATCACCCTGTTTTTTGCCTAATCCTAAGACTAGACGGCAAATCAGAGTGCGCCAGAGAAATGGCTAAGTTTTTGAAGAGCTGCCAGAAAGACAGGAAATACTCGTTTAAGAGCGGTGTTGGCGACTGGCCCACTCGTCGGCTTCGCGCTGCTCAGAGCGGGATTGTTCGGCACTGAATTCCTTTTCCAGACGATCAATCATCTTTTGCATCGCCTCGGCTTTGTTGTGCATGTCCAGATAGGCCTGGCGCGCCCGCTCACACTGTGCCTGCAGCTCTTTGAGTTGAGTATCCTGCTGCACCATGGCTTGCTCAATCTGCCCGATAAAGCCTAATGAGTTCTGCAGATCGCCAGAGCGCATCTGCCCTTGTCCGGGCGTGGTGATATTGCGGCGATATTCGTTGGCGTACTGATCCAGCTGTGAACGTTTGTCGTGTTCACTGCGCAGACGCTGCTGAATGTCGCCCCAGCGACGAAGCGCTGCATCTTCTTCGCGGCGGTTAATATCCAGCACCACCGCCAGGCGCTTCGCGCGTGGATGACGATAATTCATTGTCCATTCCCTGAGAATAACGACGCCAGTGCCTGACGGCTGGCGCCAAGATCAGAGCCTTCGTGCAGCCCCTGACGTAACATGGCTTTGATCGCCGGCATACGCTCAATGGCCACATCCAGCACCTGATCGCTCCCTTGCTGATACGCACCCACGGATACTAGATCCTGATTCTGACGATAGTGTGCCATCAGGCGCCGCGCGAGCTGCGACTGCTGCAACCAGTCTTCATCGACGACCTGAGGCATGACCCGGCTGACCGAGGCCTCAACATCAATTGCAGGATAGTGCCCTTCCTCCGCTAAACGACGGGACAACACCACGTGACCGTCCAGAATCGCCCGACTGGCGTCGGCAATCGGGTCCTGCATGTCATCGCCTTCACTTAACACTGTATAGAACGCTGTGATCGAGCCGCCGCCGTCACGACCATTCCCCGTTCGCTCGACAAGCTTAGGCAATTTGTTAAATACCGAGGGCGGATAGCCTTTCGTAGCCGGTGGCTCACCCACAGCTAACGCGATTTCGCGCTGTGCCTGCGCGTATCGCGTTAATGAATCCATCAGCAGTAAGACGTTTTTCCCTTGATCGCGAAAGTATTCGGCAATGGCGGTGCAATACATGGCGGCGCGCAGTCGCATCAACGGCGAGTCGTCGGCGGGTGAGGCCACCACGACCGAACGCTGCAGACCTTCAGGGCCGAGAATCTCATCAATAAATTCTTTCACCTCGCGGCCACGCTCACCGATGAGCCCGACCACCACCACATCGGCATCGGTAAAACGAGTCATCATCCCAAGCAGCACACTTTTACCGACACCTGATCCGGCAAATAAACCGATACGTTGGCCACGACCGACCGTCAGCATCGAATTAATCGCACGAATACCGACATCCAGTCGTTCACGAATGGGCGCTCGATGCAGCGGATTAATGTACTGACCCTGCAAGTGCCCGGCTTCGGTATTCAGCAGTGGGCCATTCAAATCCAGCGGTCGTCCGGCGCCATCCAGCACCCGCCCCAACAACGAAAATCCCACCGGCACATCGGCGGCGCCTTGTAAGGGCCAGACTCTGGCCCCCGGACGCAGGCCATCCACCTGCTCAATGGGCATCAGAAAAATACGTTGCCCATCGAACCCGACGACTTCGGCCTCGATGTCATTGCCTTTCTGTCGCTGCACCATGCAGCGATCACCCGTACGCACATCCAGCCCCACCGCCTCGAGCGTTAACCCCACCATACGCACCAACCGCCCCGACGTGCGCGGGCGGTATTCGAGGCTGGGAGATAACTCAGCTAAGCGGCGGCTCAGAGTCATGATGGCTGTGCTCGGTGTGTGTGGTTGGCTCTATATCGTTCGGTTCAGCAGGTTCGGTGTCGATCAGCGTGGTTGGTTCCGTGCGATTCGTTTGCTCTGGTACAGCGGACGACTCGGCAGCTTCCATTTTTGTCGGTGTCTCTTGCTCTGCCGTGTTGTCTGATTCCGCGGAAGCGCTCTCGGTTGCTTCTCTATCCGTTTCTTGGCTGCTGGGTTCTGCTGAAGGAGTCTCATGTACGGATTCATCAGGCGATGTTTCGGTTACAGGTTCCGCAGGAGACGCCGTTTCGCTTTCCGGCTCATGGAATGAAGTTTCAGGCGCGTCCTGCTCAGCAGAGTCTGAAGAAGAACCCTGTTCAGAAGGTTCCTGATCCAGAGGTTGCGCATTTAAGACCGCTGGCTCTGGCTCTGGCTCTGGCTCTGGCTCTGGCTCTGGCTCTGGCTCTGGCTCTGGCGGGCCAGCTTGCCATTCAGGGTCTTCGGTAAAACCATCAGCCCCGACCAGTATGGCCTCGGCCATGCTCATCAAAGCTTGCTGAGCGTGTTCGCTGATGGCGTATTCCACCAGAGAATGTTCACTCTCAACACGACATTGCCCTGCCTCGAGTGCGTTATCGACATGGATTGGTAAATTCAGATGACGGGCATCAAGCAAGGCATGATCGCTAGGAGAAACCCAGATTTTTGCCAGGATTTCTCCATCAGGCAGAAGCGCCATCGCTTGGTCTACATAGTGGCTGATGGCCGCGGCTCCGCTTTTTAATTCGTTCTGCAACACCGCATCCAGCATGTGTGCGAGCAATGCCGTTATGGCATCCGGGATATGCTGATCACGCTCTTTCAGATTGGCCTGTAATGCGCGCACAGTCTGACGTAACTGCTGGGCTTCATTGTCGGCCTCAGTAGCACCCAGTGCTTTGCCCTCATGAAAACCCGCCTGAACACCTTCCTGATGACCCACCTGATAGCCCTGCTCGCGGCCTTCCTGCTGACCTTCGTTGCGCCCAAGCTCCAGCCCTTCCCGATGGCCCTGTTGGCGACCTTCAATCAAGCCTTGCTCAAGACCAGCGTTATAGGCTTCCCGGCGGATGGCCTCCAATTCTTCAGCGGTGGGAAATGCAATCCCTTGGTCACCGTCTGAACCGTCACCAGAGGTTTCAGCATCGGTGCTTTCTTGCTCTTCGCGCTCCACACTGTGCACCGGCGTTTCGGTCCAGAATGGCAGGCGCCACGGACGCGGAGAATCAACATTCTCCGCCGGAATCGGCGCATCACGTTTTCGCTCTGTCATATCAGACCATGGCCTCACCACCGCCGCCTAACATGATTTCACCAGCATCGGCGAGACGGCGAGCAATGGTAAGAATTTCTTTCTGCGAGGCTTCCACATCACTGACTTTAACCGGACCACTGGCATCCAGGTCATCACGCAGCAATTCGGCCGCACGTTTCGACATGTTCTTGAATATTTTTTCCTGTACGCCCGGGTCGGCGCCTTTCAGTGCAACCACCAGCAGATCGGTAGAAACTTCGCGCAGCAAGGTCTGAATGCCACGGTCGTCGACGTCCGCCAAATTGTCGAACACAAACATAAGGTCTTCGATCTGAGTTCCCAGGTCTTCGTCCACTTCTTTGATCTGCTCGAGCAGTTCGGACGCCACCGTGCTGTCGACGTAGTTGACGATATTGGCCGCGACTTTGATACCGCCCATGGTCGTCGTCTGTGCACCGGCTTTGCCAGAGAACTGACGCTCAAGAATGTCGTTTAATTCCTGCAATGCTGCCGGCTGAACGGCTTCCAGTGACGCCACACGCATAATGATATCGAGCACGACTTTTTCATCGAAGTTATTCAGTACTTCTGCCGATTGATCCGAATCCAGATACGACACCACAATGGCCTGAATCTGCGGGTGCTCATGACGAATTAAATCCGCCACCTGTCGTGGTTCCATCCACTTTAATGAATCCAGCCCCGTGGTATTACCACCCAGCAAAATGCGGTCAATCAAGGCCCCTGCTTTATCGTCACCCAATGCCTGTGTCAGCATATTGCGGATATAGTCATCCGACCCAAGACCCATCCCAGTCTGGCCACTGACGGCGTCTAAAAATTCAGACACCACGCCTTCCACCTGAG
>Ga0181594_10003777_pt1 | contig 13650 bp, 7 predicted proteins | sample 071ome_18_FD_145603 | JGI IMG/M metagenome (GOLD analysis project Ga0181594, IMG submission 145603) | Coastal salt marsh microbial communities from the Groves Creek Marsh, Skidaway Island, Georgia - 071413BT metaG (spades assembly) | ecosystem: Environmental > Aquatic > Marine > Intertidal zone... | reverse complement strand
GAACGAGGAGGTGAGCAATCGCCTCACCCTCTCCTGGCTGGCGGGCATCCCCTTGGGAGCCCTGGGTTGCGCCAAGTTCTATGCGCCGCTGGCGCTGCTGTTTCTGGGCGTCTCCGCCTGGTTCTTCCTCCGACAGCTCCGCTTTCATCCGGCTGTTTGCGTTCTCGGGGGCTTTGCCGCGATGTTAAACATGAATGCATTCTCCAACGCCTGTTGGGGATTGTCCGCCTGGGTCATGGCGCGCGGCGCGATCTACCTCGCCCTGGCGGCGTTGGTTTCTCCCCGCATCCGCCACAATGGTCTGCGTCACGCCTTGGCGGGATTCGCGGTCGGCATGGCGGTGATGGAGGGCTTCGATATGGGAGCCATCTTCAGCGTCTATGTTGCGTTTGCCGCCGTCGCGCTCTACCTGCTCGCGGAGCGCGGGAAAGTCACGGGCCCCAGCCTTGCCAGGGGCGTCGGCTGGACGGCATTGATGACCGGCTGCGCTCTGCTGATCGCCGGCCAATGCGTAATCACCCTGCTCGAAACCCAGGTCAAGGGCGTCAAGGGCGCCGCCCAGGACGAACCCACCCGACAGGCTCAGTGGGATTTCGCCACCCGCTGGAGCCTGCCCAAGAGCGAATTGATCCGCGTCGCCATCCCCGGCGCCTATGGCTATCGGATGGACACCCCGAATGGCGGCCGCTACTGGGGCAGCGTCGGCCGAACGCTCCCCATGCAGGAGTACCTTGATCGCTACCCGACCTTCAACGAGCCCGACCAAGCCAAGGCACGGGACCTCATCAAGGCGAACGCCAGCGGACTCCGACACTCCGGCTCCGGAGAGTATGCCGGCATTCTCGTCATCTTGTTGGCGGTCTGGGCGTTGGCGCAAGCTTGCCGCTCCAACAGCCCCTATGCCCCGCGCGAGCGGCAATTCATCTGGCTCGCCGCCGCCGGGGCCTTGTTCTCGGCGCTGATGGCTTTAGGACGCTACGGACCGCTCTACGGCATCGCCTACGAACTCCCCTGGTTCTCCGCCATCCGCAACCCCATCAAGTTCATGCAGGCATTTCACATTGCCGTCGTAATCTTGTTCGCCTTCGGACTCCAGGATCTGGCCAGGCGATTCCTCAACGACGCCTCCCAGCCCAACGAATCCAGCCTCCGCTCCTGGTGGGCGCGGACCGAGGCGTTCAACCGCCGCTGGATCCTAGGATCCTTGCTGTTCCTCGGAATGGGCGTTCTCGCCTTCGCGGCCTTTCGCGGCGCAAAGGCCGAACTGGTCGAGCAACTGACCATCGAGGCGTTTCCTTCGCCGCTGGCGGAAACGACCATCGACTTCAGCATTCGCGAATGGGAGATGTTTCTCGCCTTCCTGATCGCCAGCCTCACCCTGCACCATCTGATCCTGGCCGGTCGTTTTCAGGGTTCACAAGCCCGCCTCGCCTGGGGCTTGCTGGCCTTCGTCCTGATCGTAGATCTTTCCCGGGCCAATGCCCCCTGGATCCGCTATCTCGACTACCGCAAGGAATACGCCTCAAACGAGATCATCGACATTCTGAAAGAGGACGCACACGAACGCCGGGTCGCCATCGCGCCCTTCCCTGACGTTCCTTATCTGCAATCCTTCCGCCAGGACTATATCCGGAACTGGCTCAACGAATCCTTCCGCTACCATGGCATCCACAGCCTCGATATCCCCCAGGAACCTCGGATGAAGGAGGACAAGATCCGGTTCAGGAAGGCCATCGGAGATTTCATCACCCGCGAATACGAACTGACCGGCGTCCGGCTGCTGATCGGCGTCAAGAGCGTGATCCAAACCAACGGACCGGTCGACTTCGTCAAGCTGGCCAACGACCGACTCGACCCCGAAAAGCGCCGCTTCCGAATGCACACGCCCTTCTCCATCGACTACGACGAGGAATCGTATCCTCGGGCGACGCGCAATGAATCCGGGCCCTTGGCTCTGATCGAGTTCACCGGAGCCCTCCCGCGAGCCCTGTTGGTCTATGACTGGATCACCGAACCGGACCCGGACAAGGCGCTGAAACGCATCGTCGATCCGGCGTTCAACCCCGCGACAATGGCCGTGATCTCGAACCCGGGGCCGACAACTTCCCAGCAGAGCGAACACCTCGTTGCCAAGGCCGTCGCCATCGACCACTACGATGCGCACCAGATCACCCTGCGCGCTTCTCCCGAGGCATCCGCCGTCCTACTGCTGAACGACGCCTACCACGAAGACTGGAAGGTCTACGTCGACAACAAGCCCGCCCCCCTGCTTCGAGTCAACTACCTGATGCGCGGCGTTCTACTGGAGCCGGGAACACACGAGATCGAGTTCAGGTTTGAACCCGTTTCCTTCTCGCTTTACGTCAGCGGCGCGGCCCTGGCGTTGGCCTTGGGCCTGACTGGATTCGCGGTGATCGATGCGCGCAGGCGAAGGAACGACGACAGCGGCGACCACCTTGGCCTCCAGAGGCGCGCCAACCCTTGATTTGTTGGAGGGGGGCGGACTCCCTGCGATATCGAGGCCCGCCATCGACAAAACGGCAAGAACCCGCAATGATCCCGACGCCGCATGTCCGAGCCAGAAGACCATCGCGACTACTATCGCAACAACGAGCAATACGCCCAACATCTCAAGGAATGGGACGCCGCACTCTACGCCAAATACGCAGACAATTTGCTCCCCGATGCACCGGGCGGACGGGCGTTGGATGTCGGCTGCGGCGTGGGGCAAGTCGCTCAACGGGTCAAGGACGCGGGCTTCGAAGCGCACGGCGTCGATATCTCCGAGCCCAACATCGCCGAGGCCAGGAAGATCAGCGAACACTGCCGCCTCAATGACGGCAGAACCCTGCCCTACCAAGATGGATTCTTCGACAGCGCCGGAGCCTTGAACGTGTTGGAACATGTCGAGGAACCGGAGGCCTTCATCGCGGAGCTTGCCCGGGTAGTCAAACCCGGCGGCAAGATCGTTCTCTCCAGCCCCAACTTCTTTCGCGTCCTCGGCTTCCGCGATTATCACGACCGCATGCGCGGCATTGGAAACAAATGGCGCAACTGGAACCGCCTCCGCGAAAAACGCCGCCAAATGAAGACCGCGCCGGAGGAGGTCCGCTTCGACAGAATGGAGCCCATCGTCCGCGAGAAGTTCCGCCCCGATGACGACGCGATCGTGGCAACCAACGCGATCGAGATGAAGTTCTTCCTGGAGCGCAACGACTGCCGGGTGGTGTCCGTCTCCTGCGCGGACCGCTACGTGAATCCCCTGATCGACCTTGCGCTGAACCTGTTCCCCACGCGCTACGTCATGTTCAACTCATTCCTGGTCGCGCGGAAGAACGGATGATCGGGCGCAACCGATCCGGCGCCGCCGCATCACCCATAGCGCCTCGGCTCTGAACGGAACGGACCCCGGCCGGCGATGTCGAGACGACGAAGGGCCACATCGACCAGGAACAACAACAACGTGGCCCGAAGCAGCCAGGGCCACAGCTTCTCGCGCACGGGGACTTCGTCCTCTTCCGTGACGTGAAACAGATCCTCGATGGTCGGGTTGAACCGCCCGCCGGTGGATTCGGCCAACCGGCGCAGAAACTCCTCATTGGTGGACAGGCGGCGATACTCAGGCTGGTAGGACAGGGTCAGCCCGCGGGTGTAATTGGAAAAGATCCGGGAATCGTCCTCATCCGCCGCTGTCGCGCCGGGCAGATCCTGACGCACCTTGAACAGGTAGCTGCCAGTCTCCTCGATCGGAAATTCCGCCTCATAACGCCCCGGCGCGATCTGGACAAGTCGCAGCGATTGAACGCCAAGGTCCGGCTTCACAAGTTGAATCCGGCCTTGCAGACCGTTGACGAAGCTCCCGTTGTCGTCGATCGCGTCGATGATGATCCGTCCGTGATCGCCCTTGTAGGTGATGGTCGTTTCCACACCGCGCGCTTGCGAGGAGCGCATGACATCGCGAACGACCTGTGACCAGAACTGCCCGTAGCCGGGCCAGCTTATCCAGTCGGCGGCCCAGCGACTCTTGGCGTCCGATGTGAAAGCGGCGCACTTGCCCAAGCCGAACCGCCAATGTGCCAGCAGGGGATCCCCCCGCTCCGTCAGCAAGGGGACCCTGGCCGCGCCTTTGGCGGCGGTGACCACGTAGCCAAACAGAAACGGCGCGTTCTCCCAATCGATCGACCGCGCCAACTGATCGCTGCGAACAAGCTGAGGTTGGAAAGGCTCCTCGATCAATGACGACTTGGAGGCCTTCATCGTTTCCTTGGCGAAGATCTGGGGTATATCGTTGGCGTCCTCGGTGAAGTAGTGCTCGCCCCGCCCCCAACGCGCGATGTTCCGCAACAGTTCGCCGTCGGCTCCCGACCCGACCGCCACGCTGGACACGGTCGCCCGATCGCTCACCATCCGGGCGACAAGGCCCTCATGGTCGCCAGGTTGGGAGTGGCCATCGGTGAGGAGAATCACGTGCTTCAACGCCGCCGGGGTCCCGGCCAGCATCTCCTGCGCCATGGCCATCGCCGGATAAAGGCTCGTGCCGCCGCTCGCTTCGATCGCTTCGATCGACTCAACGATGCGCGCCCGATCGGCCGCGCTTTGAACATCGACCACGGCATAGGGCGATCCATCGAAGGCGATGACACCGACGTAGTCCCGGTCGCTCAATAGTTCGACCGTGGCAATGGCCGCCTCCTTGGCGAGATCGATCTTGGAGCCACCCATGCTGGCCGACTTGTCGACAATCAACATCATTGCCAGGGTGGGCGTATCCTTCTTCTTCTCCGAGCGCATGCGCACCGGCAGGACGTCTTCGATCGACGTGCGGTAATAGCCTCCAATGCCAAAGGAATCCTGGCCGCCGATCATGACAAAGCCCCCTCCCAGGTCCTCGACGTAGGCGCGCAGCAGGTTCATCTGCTTGACCGTGACATCCGTGGCCGGCACGTCGGACATCAGGATGGCGTCGTAGGCCGCCATTTCTTCCAGTGAACCCGGCATCCCCTTCCCTTCCCGAACATCCACTTGTATCTTCTCCGCCTCCAGGGCGCGCGCCAGATGCCGGGCGTCCCGTTCGGAGCCTTCCACCAACAACACCCGCGGCTCTCCCGAAACATGCGCAATCCCGGAAACGACGTTGTTGTCCAAAAAGAAATCGTGTTCGGCGCTCATGCGAAGTTCATACTTGGTGAGCCCGTCCGCGGGATTCGTTTCCTGAAACGTAAGCGCGGTGGCTCCCGCTTGCAGGACCATCTCACGCTCGCTGATCTTGAAGCCGTCGCGATAGAGCGTGAACGTTGCGGCGGTTTCCCGAACAGAGCGGGCCGTCGCCGTGACCTCGAAGCTCTGCTCCTTCCTCACCTCCGCGGGCGCCAGCAAGTCCTCCAGCAATGCCTCGGGCTTCTGGTCCGCCTCGTAAGGCAGCGTGAACACCTGAAAACCATGCGTCGCGCCCCGCAGGGCGGCGGCCAGGGCATCGCCGTGCGTCTCGTTCCCGTCGCTGAACAGCAGAACCCGGTTGACCGCGCCTGAAGGCATCGACTGCCAGGCGTAGGTCAGCGCGCGTTCGATGTTCGTCGCTTCCGCGACGCCTCCCGGCGCAATCTCCTCAATGGCGTCCGGGAACTCAGGGTTTGAGTCGATGGGCGCCACCAGATCCGGAGCCCCGGCAAAGATCACAAGCCCGGCCTTCGACGATGAATCCAACCGGTCCTCCAATCGCGTAAGAAACGTCGTCACCTGCTCGCGCGCCGTGTCGGAAACGCTGTCCGACAGATCGGCCGCAACCAGAATCGCGACATCCCGACTCCGCTTGATTCGCGTGGCTCCGGCCAAGGCGAACACAAGCAACGCCAGAATCACACACCGCGTCAGGGCAGACAGCGCAAACTGCATCCGCGAGCTGTCGACCAGCGTGAACCGCAGAGCGACCAACGCCGCCGGCAACAAGACCAGCAACGCCAACATCCATGGACTCTCAAACCCGAGACTCATTCAATGATCCTTCGGTGGAAGAGAAGCCATTCGGCGGCGGACAGAATGATCGCAAGAACGATCAGGAAGAACCAAGGCTCCATGCCGAGTCGGAAGCCGTCCTTGATCTCCTGAATCGGCGTGTCGGACGTGAGCGGCAGCGTGTCCGAGGGCGCGATGCGCGACTCCGCACGATTCGAAAGGTTGGCGGCAAAAAGGATATTGGTGGCAAGCCCCGCTGTTTCGCCGCGATAGAAGCCGATACAATCCACATTCACCAGGCTGGCCGCGTCATCCAACAGCGACCGCTCGCCATCCGGCCCGATGACGGCGACAATCCGGTTCGTTTCAGCGGCGACTCCCACGGCGCAGCTGTAGCCTCGGACCTGCTCCGGCCCCAGGATTTCGCCCAGGCCCGGATTCAACCACTGATCGCCGCTCTCAATTCCCGCAAGATACCGAATGGCATTCGCCATCATGATCGGAAACGAAACCCGCAAGGGAAAATCCGAGGCCAGCGTGTCGAAACCCACGACCATGACCCGACGCGATTCCGTTTCATTCACCAGCACAAGCGGATGCCCGAACGAACTGACCAAGGCGGTGAAGTTGGTCGCCTGCTCGATCCTTGCCGCCTTGTCAATGACGACATTCTTCAGAGCCAGATGACGATTGACGGCGTGTTCGCGCTCCCAATCCGAAATCACCGGACGCTCGATGACGCCGTCGACCCGCAATCCAAGATCCGCCGGCCAGGCTCCAAGGAACAGGGCGGAGCCGGCCGGTGTGACGGCCGGCGCCCAGTTGGCGAAGATGGTGACGTCGGCGTCCGTCTCCGGTTGGTAGTTCGCCGGGCTGACGACCTGCAGATCCACCTGCTCATCAGTAATCAAGGCGCGTTCCAGAAAGAGATTGTTCTCCATGACCAGCCGGACTGAAATCGGAGCGGGAGCCGGCAAGGATGCAAAAGCCCGGTTATCCAACGGGAAGGCGTCTTCGAAATCTACATACGCCTCGACCGCGCCGCCGCGCCGGCTGAAACGTGTCATCGTGCGCGTCACGGTTTCGCCGGCGGGAATCGTGAATTCCTGCGCGTCCAGCAGCCCTCCGCCGATGCGCAGTTCCACCGGCACGACCTGTTTGGCGTCCGTCTCATTGGCAACCTCAATGTAGATCTGAAAATCACGCGACGACGACGGCAGCGGCCGCGCATGAAATCCGGTGATCCCCACATTATCCTCGGCCGTCCCGATCTTCATCCACACGAAACGCATTCTCTCGTCGGGATCCAACTTGACCTTGTCGAACGCGCCATCGCTGACCAGGTAGACGTGGGTTTCCCGGTCATCAAACGACAGGTTCTCCAGAATCTTGCGCGCTGCGGCGAAATCGGTGCCGCCATGCCGTGTCTCCAAGGCCTCGATGGCTTCTTCCAGGTCGCGCTTGCTGTCGGTGAAGGGATGCGCGATGTCCGGCTGCGCAGCGAACGTGACCAGCATCATTGTGTCGCCGATCGACAAACCGCGCACGACCTCGAGAGCCTGTTCCCGGGCCAATTCGAACCGTGTCTGCTCTCCTTCCCTCGTCTCCATGCTGGCCGACACATCAAGGAACAACACGACGCGGCGGGCGCCGGACAGGCGCCCGGACAGCAGCGGCCGCGCGAGGGCGAAAGCGAGCAAGGCAATGAAGATGAGTTGAAACAGCAGCGAGAGGCGCTTCCGAAGCCTCGTGAACGAGGTGACGCTCTGTTCGTCCTTCAGGATCTTGTCCCAGAACAACAATGTGGCCACCTGCACCCGCCGCCGCCGCTGCTTCAACAGATAAAGCAAAATCACCGGGATGAACAATCCCAGGAAAGCAAGGGCGATGGGCGCGGCGAAGGTCACGGGGCGCTAGGGGCGTCTTGGAGCAGTTGAAGGCGGTGGGGGAAGGCTGGAGGGAAGTTCCAAATCCCAAGCTCCAAATTCCAGATGGTGTGATGCGACAGGCTGGAGCGGCGGCCGCACATCCAAGGAGCGGCGACATTCCTGTCGCCGTGACCCTGAAGGGGCCAGAGAAAACCACGACAAATCGGCGGCGATGTTCGTTTGCCTGGTCCTGTTGTGATCGAACGCCTGTGTGCCCGCTTCGCGGGCAGGGCGACACGAATGTCGCCCCTCCTTGAACGCTCCGCTGAAACGACCGGCTCCATTGCGTCACTGCGCGTGATCTGAGATCTGGAGTTTGAAACTTTGTTGGAGCTTGGGATTTGGCGCTTGGCTTCTCTCACTGCAGGAACCTTTCCCTCCTGAGCATCCGGACCATCGTGTCCGCGAACGGCGTATCGGTCTGACAGCGGACATAGCCGACACCCTTGGAGCGGCAATGGCTCTCGATGCCTGAACAGTAACTGGAGAACGTTTCGCGATACTTGCGCAGCAATCCTTCGGTCAGGGTGACATCGCGGAAGCGATCCGACTCTGAATCCACCAACCGGATGTCGCCCAGCAACCTGGGATCGACCTCCTGGGGCGAAACGCAATGGACGACAAAGGGATCAAACTTCTGGAATCGCAGCGCATTCAACGCGGGGATGGCGCCTTGATCGTCGTAGAAATCGGAGATCACCACCGCCAGGCCGCGCTTCCGCTTGCTGCCGGCAAAGGTCTTCATGCAGGCGTAGAGGTCCGTCCGCCCCGAAGGCTGCAGGCCTTCCAGAAACTGCAGCAACCGAAAGATCTTCCCCCTGCCTCGCACGTCCAACAATTCCGTCGCCTTGCGGGGAAACGCGTCAGTGAAGGGCGCGATGTGCACACGATCCAAGCCCGCCAACCCCAGATAACCTATCGCCGCCGCGAGACGCCGGGCGTAGTGAAACTTGTAGGGCGCGCCGAAATCGAGCGACCCGGAGCAATCCACCAGGATGTAGATGGGCAAGTCCTCCTCCGCCTCGAAGAGTTTCAAAAACAAATGGTCCGTGCGGAAGTAGACATTCCAGTCGATGAAACGGAAATCATCGCCCGGCGAGTAGGGACGATGATCGGCGAACTCGACGCTGACGCCCTTCTGCCGACTCCGGCGCTCGGCCTTCATCCGGCCCGAGAGAATCTTGCGCGCGACAATGTGCAGGCGCTCGAGGGCATCGAGAAAGTTCTCTCCGAAGAGCGGTTGATCGCGGTCATCAACGTGACTCTGTCCGGCGGCGGCTTGCATCAGTTGAGGCGTGGTTGGGGAAGTTGGAGGCGCGTTGCAAGTCCGGGGGGACCCACCCCGACTTGTCGCGGCGAGATGGAATGGAGACGGATCCACCCCTCAACGCCGCGCGTTCGTGACGAATACCCCCTCCAAAAAGGGGGCCGGCACACGGAGGCGCCGGACGGTGGGTTCGCTCGAGTTGACAATGCGCCTCGAAACGCACAGCCGCCCGAAACCCCACCCGCTTCATTCGCGCCGTCCCACATCATTTCAGATCCTTGAAGTCACCAGCGCCTTACCCGGCCTTCACCGGAACCTTCGCGATGATCTCGTCGATGATGTCATCGGTGTCGATCTCCTCGGCCTCGCCTTCGAAGTTCAGGAGGACACGATGTCGCAGGGCAGGCTTGGCGACAGTCTGGATATCTTCCGCCCCAACGTTGAATCGGCCGTCCAGCAGGGCGCGCGCCTTGGCTCCGAGAAGCATGGCCTGCAGGCCGCGCGGACTGGCGCCATACTTGCCATACTGCCGGACCATCCCGGTGGCGAACTCGTTCTCCGGATGCGTGGCAAGCAACACGCTGGCGGCGTAGCGCTGCACGTGGTCCGCGATCGGCACATCACGGACCACGGAACTCAAGCCTGCAATATCCTTCGCCTTGACGCTCCTGCCTGCGGCGGGCGACTCAACGACAGTCGTTCGCCGCCCCACCTCGATCAGATCGTCCAAGGTCGGAAAACCGACCGTCAACTTGAACAGGAACCGATCCAACTGCGCTTCGGGCAAGGGATAGGTGCCCTCCATCTCAAGCGGGTTCTGCGTGCCCAGCACGAAGAACGGAGGCGTCAACATGTGGGTCTCGCCGGCGACGGTGACTGACTTTTCCTGCATCGCCTCCAGCAACGCCGACTGCGTCTTCGGCGTGGCCCGGTTGATCTCATCAGCCAACAATACCTGCGTGAAAACCGGCCCCTTCTCAAAGACGAAGCGCTTGCGTCCATGATCGTCCTCATGCACCACCCGGGTGCCGATGATGTCGGAAGGCATCAGGTCCGGAGTGAACTGAATGCGGGAGAAACTACAGTCCACGGCGTCCGCCAGGGTGTGCACCAGCAGGGTCTTGCCGATGCCGGGCACGCCTTCCAGCAATACGTGCCCCCCGGCAAACAGGCCGGTCAGCACGTCCTCGATCAATCGATCATTGCCGACGATGACCTTGGAAATCTCCGTGTGGATGCTGTTGAAGGCCTCGACAAAGGTCGCGGCCTGCTCCTCAAAGGTGGGGGCGGATGTCATGGCTGGATTGCTTGGAACGGCATCAGTTTGTCTGGGGGCGTGACGGAAGAAGCGGACCGGGAGTGAACGAACGCATTGGCGGATCCTGCGTCATTCCCACCCCCTATTCTTCGGCCGGCCTGATGGTTTGAAAATAGCGTTTGACGTGACGGCGGCGACTCCGGGGAATGATCTCGTTCTCGATGGCCTCCTCCGCGATCTCCGAAAAACTGGCGTGTATCTCCTGAATCCGGACCTGGCTGACGGAAACCTGCCCTTCAAGGATCTCGGTCTCGGTCTCGACCGGGCCATCACCAGCCATGCCGGAGACCCGAAGCAGATTGCGGTAGCTTTCGCTCAATCGATCGCGTTCGCCGACCGGCTTGTCCGATGAGGCGTCGCCGACGCTGTTGTTGTCCTGATCGCTGGTCCGGGCGGCGAGCGCTTCGCCCGCCTTGTCGGAGTCGGGCTGGCCGAGAGCCGTCTTGCAATCGCCCACCTTTCGTGAGGCCGCCTTCAGCAGGCGGACCTTCCGGCAGAGCCTCAACTTTTCCCCCATCGAACTGCAGGCTGCGCTGAAGGATTTGTCGTCCGATTTCCCCAGGGCTTCCGAGGCCTTCGCGAGGTCCGGTCCGAAAGACTTATCGAGTTTCTGCCCCAACTCGTCGGCGCCCGCGCCCAAGCTGGTTTGCAGATCGTTCTTTTCCTCGGGGGTGAGCCTCTGCTGTTCCATCTTTTCAGCGAGCTTCTCGAGTTCCTCGGCCGCCTCGTCCAGCTGATCCTTCTCGATGGCCCGGGCGACGGGCGCGGTCGGCTCAGCGGCCATCAAATGGGGAACCATGGCGTTCAATTCCGCCTCCAGAAGCCCGACGCCAGCGTCGTGGGTCGTTTTCTCCATCCGCTCGTTGAGGCGCCCCAATTCCAACATGAGATCCCTCTCCCCCAGTTTCCCGTCCACAAACTGACGCTCCAACGCCCGCAACCGCTCAACTGTCCTCGCAAGATCCTCATCCCGCCCCTCTTCCAGCAACGCCTCACGCAAACGCCGCAGTTCAGCCAACTGAAGCCGCTTCACCGCCGATTCGGCGTTGGTCGCAATCTGCGGCTGCAAGCCCGGCGGCGTCAGAAAACTCAAGAAGAACACCGCCAACGCCAAGGGGAGAAGCAGGGAACTCCCGGGCAGGCGGACCGGCAGCGCCTCACGGGCATGAACGCGGCCCGCATGCGCGATCGCATCCCTGATCTGCAACGCGTGCGCCTCGGAATCACGCGCCTCCTCAATAAACTGGAGCGCGCTGGCAATGCGATCCTTGAGCCCCGCGTTGGCATCCAACTCCAGAGCCGCCTCACGTTTGCCGGCCATGGAATGCCAGGCGCTGAACAAGGCCGCCACGATCACGCCAAGGATCACCCAGACGCCCATCTCGACGCCGGACGCCAACCCGCTCCAGCGACGACTGCACGCGATCCAGACGGCGGCCAGCGGCAATGCCGCCAGGCTGTAGTGGACAATATGAGCAATGAATGTCCGTTGGAAGATCCTCCGGCGGACCAACGACAGCAACTCGTCCAGCTTTGCCTTTTCCTTCGTGTGAAGCATACAACACGTCTCCAGGGTTCACGGTCGGGAGGCCGTCGTTCCTTCCGCGGATCCCTCACACTCTGACGCCCACATCGGATGCGTCAATGCTGATTACCGCATCCCGCGGATCACACGGGTTCCTGTTGCGTGATGCAGTGAAAGGAACCGAACCCCCAGGCCAGGTCAGTCGAGTCAATGCCGACCACTTCCCGATCCGGCAGCGCCGCCTGCAGAATGCCAATCGCCCACGAATCGTTGACGCAGCGGTAGGTCGGGACAATCACCGTCCCGTTGGCGATGTAGAAATTGGCGTAACTGGCAGGGAGGCGTTCTCCCCGGTGAAACACCGGATCGGGCATGGGCAACTGCACAATCCGAAAGGGCTCGCCATCCTGGTCGGTCATCGACTGCAGTCGCTCCAGATTGTCCTGCAAGGCGGCGTAGTTCGCGTCGACTGGATCCTCCTCGACGACCGTGGCAATGGTTCCCGGACCGATGAAGCGCGTCAGGTCGTCCACATGCCCGTCCGTATCGTCGCCGACGATCCCATCACCCAGCCACAGGATCTTCGTCACGCCGAGAAAGGCCTTGAGGCGCTCTTCGATCTCCGCCCTGCTCAGGCCGGGATTCCGGTTCGGATTCAACAGGCAGGATTCGGTCGTGAGCAAGGTTCCTCGCCCATTGACATCGATGGAGCCGCCTTCGAGAACCATCCCGGGAACGAAACATCTCAGGTCCCGCAGCCCGGCAATTCTTCCCGGGACCTGGTTGTCCAAATCATAGGGAGGATACTTCCCTCCCCAGGCGTTGTAGTCCCAATCGGTGACGGCGCGTTCGCCGGTTTCATCATTGCGCACAAAGATCGGGCCATGATCACGGCACCAAGGCTCGTAGGCCTGGTGATGATGGAAACGGACGCGATCCAGGGCGGCTCCATTCTGGCGCAACAATTCGCGGGCCTCATTCTCGCACTCCTCGTTCCAGACATTGATGCTGACATCCTCATGCGGCGTCAGCGCCTGGATCAGTTTCGCGTAAACCGGCGGGATGCGGTCGTAAATGTCGGGAAAACTGATGCCCTCCGGCCGCGGCCAGGTCAGCCAGGTCGCGGCATGAGGCTCCCACTCCGCAGGCATGCGGAAACCGAGGGCGGCGGGTGTCGGGACGTCGGTCATGGTCTTGTTTCAACAACCGGCAATCCGGCTTTCAATCCACACGAGGCGCGGGAAACTCGGCGCCCCCAAAGAGCGGCGACATTCCTGTCGCCGTGGCCCTGAAGGGGCCCAAGAAGCCGCCGGAAACCTGGCGACGCTGCGTCCGGCCGAGTTCTTGTCACGCTCCCAAGCCTCTGTGCCTGCTGCGCAGGCAGGGCGACAGGAATGCCGCCCCTCCTTGGTCTCCGCCACGATCTCAACCGTGTTCATACTCATTCCCGCAATGACGCCGTCTCAGGGCAACGGCCGATTGCGCGCGGCGACCATCAACCGATACCATTCGTCGCGCGTGAGTTCGACACCGTCCGCCTTCACCGATTCCCGGATTCGCTCCGGATGGGTCGTGCCGACGATGGGCGCAATGCCGCTGGGATGACGCAGGAGCCAAGCGAACGCCACGACCGTCCGACTGACTCCCCTCGCCTGGCCGA
>Ga0181594_10003770_pt1 | contig 13661 bp, 11 predicted proteins | sample 071ome_18_FD_145603 | JGI IMG/M metagenome (GOLD analysis project Ga0181594, IMG submission 145603) | Coastal salt marsh microbial communities from the Groves Creek Marsh, Skidaway Island, Georgia - 071413BT metaG (spades assembly) | ecosystem: Environmental > Aquatic > Marine > Intertidal zone... | reverse complement strand
CGACGAAGAGGGCGCGGCGGACACGCACTGCCCACACGCTCGTGGTGAGGCGGTCTGCGTTGACGCGGTTGACCCTGCCACTGAGTTCTGCGCAAGCTACACCGCGACCTGTGGTGAGTGGGCGGGTGAGACCTCTTGCGCTGACTGGTTCAACGCCGCACCTGCTGGTGAGATGGGCGCGACTGAGGGCGCGAGCCAGGCCTGCTACAGCTACCACCTCGGCGCCGCGATGAGCGGTGAGGAGGGCGCAGCTGACACGCACTGCCCACACGCTCGTGGTGAGGCGGTCTGTGTCCCTAGCGCAGCAGAGACCTTCTGCGCTGACTACACCGCGACCTGTGGTGAGTGGGCGGGTGAGACCCCTTGCGTTGACTGGTTCAACGCCGCTGACGCTGGCGAGGCTGGCGCGACTGAGGGCGCGAGCCAGGCGTGCTACAGCTATCACCTCGGCGCAGCGATGAGCGGCGAAGAGGGCGCAGCTGACACGCACTGCCCACACGCTCGTGGCGAGGCGGTCTGCGTCGCCCCATAAGGCGAAGCTGAGCCCTCTTAAGGGCTGACCTAAGTGAACAGGGGAGCGCCGGTCGCTCCCTTTTTCATTTTCTATACCCCCACCTCACCCCCTGCTTAGCGCAGGCTGTTTCGAGACCATTTAGGCTTGCAATCTATACAGTTTTCGCCTATAAGGCTCGCCTGTTCGTTTTATTTTTACCTTTACGTATTTGATGAGGTCTATCATGCGTACACACTCAACCAGCACCGCTGAGGCGCTCGCCGACCGCAACTGGTGGATTATCGACATGGAGGACGTGGTCCTCGGTCGTGCCGCCACCAAGATCGCGAGCGTGCTCCGTGGTAAGCACAAGCCTACCTTCACCCCACACATGAACGACGGCGACGGCGTCATCGTCATCAACGCCGCTAAGGTCAAGCTGACCGGCGCGAAGTGGGACGACAAGATCTACTATCGCCACACGAACTTCCCTGGCGGGATCAAGTCGGCGACCGCTCGTGAGATGAACGAGCGTAACCCTGAGGAGATCATCCGCCTCGCTGTGAAGGGGATGCTCCCTCGTGGACCGCTCGGTCGCGCACAGCTCGGCATGCTCAAGATCTACGCTGGCGCGGAGCACCCGCACGCTGGTCAGACCCCTAAGGCGCTCTCACTCTAAGCGACCTCCCCACCCTTCATTGACCTCTATGTCAAACCCAATCAACGCGCTGAACCTATCCCGACAACCGCTACTCAAGAGGCTCCGCCTCACAAGCGCAAAACTGGCCTCGTGCCGAGCGCGTTGGGTCGATACACACACCCTGGAGAAACATCATGGCTGCATTTGAGCAACCTACCCAATGGATCGGCGTTGGACGCCGTAAGAGCGCGACCGCCCGTGTCTACATCCGCCCTGGCACCGGCAAGATCACCATTAACAAGCGTGAGTTTGAGGAGTACTTCCCTCGCGCGACCGCCCGTATGGACATCGTCCGCCCCCTCGAGCTCGCAGAGAAGATCGGTGAGCTCGACGTGGTCGTGAACGTCCGCGGTGGTGGCCTCACTGGCCAGGCGGGCGCGGTCCGTCACGGCATCACCCGCGCGCTCCTCGAGCTCAACCCTGAGCTTCGTGGCGTCCTCAAGGCTGCAGGTTTCGTCACCCGCGACGCCCGTAAGGTCGAGCGTAAGAAGTACGGTCAGCCTGGCGCTCGTGCTCACTTCCAGTTCAGCAAGCGCTAAGCCTGGAGGTCGTGTCTATGTCCTCCCACCCTGTGGCAGTCACCGTGGTGGGGGCCAGTGGATACACAGGAGCCGAGCTGCTTAGGCACCTGGCTCACCACCCGCATATCGAGCTGTCCGCGGTCTACGCGCACAGCAAGGCGGGGCTCGCGCTCGGTGAGGTCTTCCCAGCCCTCTCGCACAGCGAGCTCACCTTGGAGCGCTTCGACGCTCAACACGCCTCAGAGCGCGCTCAGGTCGCCTTCCTCGCCCTCCCGCATGGAGCCGCGCAGGGGGCCGCTAACGCGCTTCGCGCGCGTGGTGTGACCGTGATCGACCTCAGCGCCGATCACCGCTTTAATGACCCCGCGCAATATGCAGACATCTACGGAGCCCCGCACCAGCACCCTGAGCGACTCAAAGAGTCTGTCTATGGCCTCCCTGAGCTCTTCCGTGACCAGCTACGGAGCGCTGACCTCATCGCCTGCCCTGGTTGCTACCCAACGAGCGTCGCCTTAGGCGTGAGCCCTGCCTTTAAGGCAGGCCTAACCGCGAACTATGAGGTGATCGCGGACTGTAAATCCGGGGTGAGTGGCGCAGGTCGAGGCGCTAAAGAGCTCAGCCTCTACGCTGAGCGCGCTGAGGCCATGCAAGGGTACGCGACCTTAAACCATCGACACGCGCCAGAGATGGAGGCGACGTTAGGCCGGATCATCGCTCAGCGCGCAGGTCAAGGTGGCTATGATCAGCGCGCTCGAGGTGAAGTGAAGGTCCACTTCTCACCCCACCTCACCCCGATGTCTCGTGGGATCCTCTCCACCCTATACCTCCGCTTAAAGCCTGGGGTTGAGGAGCGAGAGGTGCGTGAGGCGTACCACAGCGCATATGACGATGAACCCTTTGTCACACTCTTGCCACCTGGCAGGCACGTGACTACCTTAGCGGTGAGAGGCACCAACCGGTGTCACCTAGACCTCACTGTTCAAGGAGATATGCTCGTGGTTCACTCAGCGATCGATAACCTCGGTAAAGGGGCTGCGTCTCAGGCGATCCAGTGCCTCAACGCGCGCCTTGGTCTCCCTGAGACAACGGGCCTTCAAGCGATTGGGATGTACCCGTAATGTGCCTCGTCGTCATCTTTAGCGCGCTGTTCACCGTTTTCTATGACCTGAGGCTCCTGGGGGTCCTCTCTGCTCGATACGGGGGGGGCGTCATGATGGCGCTGATCCTCTTGAGTGGCTGGTATGGCCTACAGCTCATTCGTCGCAATCAAGACCCAGAGGAGATGATGCGCTGGGCGTCGCTCTCGATGTCTGGTGACCCTCGAGCGAAGCCTGAAGACGCGCTGATGCCTATGGTGAGGATCTTTGCAGGCTTCCTGCTCCTCATCCCTGGACCGCTCACCGACCTTGTGGGGCTCGCGCTCCTCTCTCCCGTGTTCGCGAGGCCCCTCGCTAAGAAATTCATGGCGAGGGGAGGTCAACCTGGGATGGGAGCAGGCCCCTTTGGTGGAGCAGGCCCCTTTGGGGGTATGGGGGCTGGCCCCTTTGGAGGTATGGGGGCAGGTCCCTTTGGGGGCGCCCCCACCCATCAAGAAGATCCATCAGTTGATGAGCCACCACCTGTTCATGCTCGCAAACGTAAGGGAGCGGTCCCGAGCTCAGAGCGACGTCGCTCAGACGCTACGATCATCGACGTGAGCGGTGAGGTCATCTCAACAAAGGGTAGCGAGGAGGACTAAACCTATTCTCCTCACCTCACCCTGCCCTGCTCCTCGCTCCGCCCCTCGCTCGTCTCTCCTTTAGTCGTCAGATCGGCAGAGCGTGAAGTAGTTTGGGCTCTCTTTGCCGTGCCGGTACGCTCGCCCGATCGTGACATGCTCGCTCACACGTCGTAGGTAGTCTTGCATGTAGGCATAGACAAAGCGCGACAGACCTCGCTCGTTAGGCGTCAAGGTCGGCCAGCCCTCAGGCGCGTGGGATGGGAGCTGCTCATAGTCAATCACCACCGCGCCGGGGGCGCCCTCTTCGGCGACCCGACAGACAAAGTAACCAGGGCCGACTATGGAGCGAGTTGAGCCCTCATTATAGCCCCACAACACACGCTCTGACTCGCGATCCGCCTCAGGTAGCTCACAGAACCGTTTCTCAAAGAGCTTAAAAACAGGGAGTGTGTTCCGACCAAAGTGTCGAACCTGAACGCCCGCTCCATGACCCGTGGGGACGATCTGATCTAATGTCGGCGCTCGGCCCTCACAGCGCGACCAGAGCGCGCGTTGAAGCTTTGGGCTGAGCGCCCGTGTCTCTTCAATCCTCTGGGAGGAGCTGAGCGCGTCTAGGTGTGCCTCAAGCTCATTGGCGTCGGCGTCGTTGTGAATGAGCGTCGCTAAAGTGATCATGACGCGCTCCTCTCATGGTGAAGACAACGCAGAGCGCAAAGCAAAGCGAGCAAGAGGAGTGACAGAGGAGCCCTTGAGTCTCCTTGAGTCGCGCAGCCTAGCTCCGCAGGGGTGATCTCCTGATCTTCGTCGTCGACCCCCCCGCTAGGAGGAGGGTCAATCGGACCTGAGCTGCCACCACCCGCTGAGGCGCCACCCTGAGGGGCAGGGTCAGCGCTTGGCTCAACGCAGTCCCCCCCCTGACAGACCATCGAGCCAGCGCAGTCTGCGTCAGAGCCACAAGCGCTCGGCTCAGGCTCGCTTGTGCCAGGTAAACAGGCCCCACCCCCAGAGGTATACTCGACACAGGTCGCTCCCTGTGGGCAAGGGGTTGACTCATCACAGAGCTCGCTACAGAAGGTCCTCGAGCCGTCATCGACACACAGGTCACTGACGCAGTCAGCGTCCCCTTCACAGGGCTCATCAAAGCCTTGTGTGGGTGTCGTGGGCGTTGAGGGCCCCTCCTCGATCACGCAAGCGCCTGAGCCATCTTCAAGCGCGTAGCACGCTGAGCCAGTGGGGCACTCTCCATCTTGAGTACAGTAATCAGAGCAATAGACGTTCGTTCCATCAGAGATACAGAGCCCACTCTCACACTGAGACTCATCATTACAGGGGTCTCCATAGCCTCCTGAACTCACTCCACCACCCGGGACACAGGCCCCCCCTCCGCTTGGGAGCGAAGCGCAGGTCGCGTCCCCAGGGCAGCCCGAGTCATCCATACAGAGCTCTGTGCAAAAGGCGGTCTGCCCATCGGTCACACAGAGCCCGCTCGCGCAGTCAGGCCCACTTGAACAGCGCTCACCAAAGCCTGAGTCTCCGCCTCCTTCTGCGCCCGGAAGACAGAGGTTCACCGCGCCCTGATTTGAGTTCACCCCGATACAGGCCCACCCGCTTGGGCAATCTCCACCCGAGCAGAAGCGTGTACAAAACGGCCCGCCCGAGCTCCCCTGAACACAGACGAGCTCCCCCGAGCACATGGTCTGATCACAAGGGTCACCGACCCCCCCTTCCCCTTGAGTCGTAGGGATACAGGTCCCCCCTCCACAGGTCTCGTCTGCTCCACAGTCGCTGTCATCTGAGCAGCCTGTAGCTCCGTTGCCTGGATAGAGGCTACAGACCCCCTCGATGTCATCTGAGTCTAAGCTCCGAGCGCCCGTCCCGCCTGTGTATGCGAAGTACATCGTCGCGGCGGTCCGTTGGCTGTGACCTAAGCCAAGCTGGTGTCCGGTCTCATGGGTGATGATCGACTCCGCGTCCACCTGACCATTTTGAGTAGGGTTCGTTGTCCAGCGGTGATCGATCCCATTGTAGAGGATGTCACCGTCTATGATCCTGTCACCTTGGAAATAAGACAAGGTGACCCCGATCGTCTCTCGACCAGACAGCTCTGCAGGTCTCTGGTTTGCGTTGTACATCCAGATGTGAGTGTTGACCTGATCTCCTGAGCGCCAAGAGCCTTGGGTAGCGCCTTGGTTTTGTGCACGGAAACCAGAGCAGTTTGGGCTCTGCCAGTTACCGTAGCTCCGCTCGATGACGCTCTGTGCGGTCGCCGCACCGAGCTCTTGAGCGCTTGAGGTGTTAATCTCATATCGAATCGGGAGCGACTGCCACACGGGGTAGTTCCCATTGAGCCCAGTCCAAGCGCTGGCGGGCTCACTACATACAGCGGTACCGACGAGGAGCGCCAGGAGCAGACCTCCCGCCTTAAGGGGGGTACTCTTTACATACATGCTCATCGCGCCCCCTTTGTTAAGCGAGCCACCTCAGCCTTAAGCGCGCTGAGCGTCCAGCTCTGCGCGGGCGCTGGGTTGTGGATTAGGTGTGTCTTGAGCGACGCGGGCCCGCTCGGTGGGGTCGCTTGGTACAAGGTGATCCCGCTCAGGTCTTGGCTGAGCACGCGAGGGGCTATCGCGCCTGACGCGCCTGCGGACCTCAAGGTCGGCGCTGAGACGTGGTAGACCCCTTGGGCGAGGGACAGCACGTGATACATCGCCTCTGGGCCCGCCCCCTTGGTTAGGAACAGGACCACCTCCTCACCTACCGTCAGCTGAGGGCTCCCTGCGACGCTCAAGGTGAACCCGTCTACGGTACCGCCAAGCTGTTGGACCGTGATCACCCCCGGCGCGGTCCCCTTCCAAGACTCGCTCACCTCCACAGCGCTACGCGTGTAGATCTGACCTTGTGGGCCACGCTCTTTAGGGCTCCATTGCGAAGTCACTCGCCCAAGGATCACGAGCTGAGCCTGAGAGGTGAGGCTCTCCACGGTCGCGCGGACCGCGACCGTCGCGCTGGCGGGTGGTGGACACAGCTTCACTCCACATGCGAGGGCGCCTACAAGCGCTAGAGACCTAAGGGACCTGCGCCCTGGCCAAAGGAAAGAGAGAGTCAAGCGACGGTCGGTCATCATAGGCTCCTTTGTGTTTGAGACTGCGCTGGTTGTGCGACTGTTTTCACGCTATCATTCGTCTGAATATGGAGCCTATCTGTATCCAATGGGCCACGCAACAGGAGTTCCCTTTGGCATCCCTGCGACTCACCCTTACGTACCGATTACTTTGCCTTATTCTTGTCTCGAGTGGGGTGATGGGCTGTGGTAAGACCATCACGGCCGTGCCCTCACAGCGCGTCACCCTCTCTGAGCGACACGATGAGAGCAAGGGGGGCGCACAGGCGCCAAGGGAGCCGAGCGACACACCGATCGGGGGCTCAGAGATAGAGGAGGGGTCCGTTGATCAGGGTGAACGAGACGCCCTCATCGTCGACCTCGATATGGGAGCAGAGGGGGGCGCGATGACGACAGACGCCTCGCTCACCGAGGGCTCCCCAAGCTCACCTGACGCTGAGCCGAGCGCGTGTGAGCCCTGGGCAAACGAGGCCTGCGCACGGTGGCGGAGGTTTGGAGAGGGGGAGCGAGGGCTCGCGCCGATCATGCTCGTCCATGGTTTCTTTGGCTGGGGAGATGACCACGCCTTCGATTATTTTTATGGGATCCCTCAGCTCCTTCACGCTCATGGCTACCGGGTGCTGATCGCAGAGCTCGACCCGATCAACAGCTCAGAGCTCCGATCTGAACAGCTCGCGTCTCAGGTCGATGAGGCGCTCACCTGCACATGCTCTGAGAGGTTAAACATCATCGCCCACTCCCAAGGAGGGCTTGACGCCCGCTACCTTTTAGGTCCCCTCGAGCGCGCCCACCTCATCGAGTCCCTGACGACGATCTCTACCCCACATCGAGGCTTTGAGCTCGCAGGGCAAGGCGCGCGAGGAGATGAGGTGGGTCTTGAATTTGTTGAGATGTTGACCGCGTTAAGCTCTGAGCTGATCCGCGGTAACCCAGAGCGCCCGCATGACCTCCCCGCCACGCTCCGCTCGATGAGCATTGAGGCGAGGCAGGCTTATGATGAGGCGTGGCCCGACCCATCACACATCCCGATCTACAGCTTCGCGGGGATCACCAACCCGCTCGCGGATGGTGGTGAGGTCTGTGATCAGGGGGAGCGCCCCGCCCCCTCACGCGGTGACCTGATCGAGCCCGCGCTCGTGGCATCCTATTGGATGCTCGGTGGCTTCGATATACCCAATGACGGGGTCGTGCCTGCCTCATCCTGTGTCTGGGGGCGCTTCCTAGGCTGTATCGCCTCAGATCACTTTGACCAGGTCGGGCAGATCTTTGGGGTGAGCGACTTTGATCATGAGAATTTCTATCTCAACCACGCCCGCTTCCTCGAGGAGCAAGGGCATTAACTGACGCCCAGGCGCCTTTAAGGTCTGGTCGCGCAAGGGGGAGGCGAGGTGAGGTCAGTCTTCATGACCTGCATAAATTGAAACATAAAGCGATCCCCCTCAATTTGACCTGTCTCCATCCACCCCGTGATCAGCTCCTCACGCTCTGGGTCATAGAACACGTCACTCGAGTTGAGGCTCGCGCCGCCAGGGAGGCGCTTGATGAGGTATGGGCCTCGGCTCACCCGCCCCTCCTTCTTAACATAGAGCAGCTTCAAAAATTGCTCGCTCCCTGCCTCCCTGACGCGCTCTTGAAAGGTGAGCAAGAGCTCACCCGCTGGGGTGCGCTTCAGAGAGGTCGGCTTAAGCTCATGTTCGCTCTCATAGAGCGCTGTTGGCGAACGATTGAACGTCAATGAGCTTGGGTCAAGCTCTGTCATGAAGAGCTGGTTACGCCCCCCATTGACCTGCCTAAACACCATGTATAGACCACCATCTACCCACAAGAGGACAGGGCTGTAGCCCTCTGTGACCACGACCGCCTCACGCACGTCGCCACTGGCGTTCACCCCCCCCAACATAATCTCAGGCATAGGGAGCTGGTTCCGGTCATCCTCGAAGGCGACCGTCACGAGCTGAGAGGTTAAGGTGACTGAGCTCGCCCCTGAGCGGTGATAAGGGGACTCACTGATCGCTAAAGCGCCCCCTTGTGGGCTGAGCGTGGTCACGGAGAATGACCGGAGCTTGACGTCATCTGACTCTGTCCAGACGACGATGAGCCGTTGATCGTCACTGTATATGGCCTCATCTGAGCTCATCGCGGAGGTGACCATAACGCTCTCCTCAGTCACACCGCTCACGCTCGTCATGATCACCTTGAGCCCAGCGCTCGTCTTCATTAAGACCCCGATCTGGGTGACGAGTGGGAAGAAGCCCGCGACCGACCCTGCCTCAATCTGCTCGTCTGTGCTGTATCTCACGTCACCCGTCGTCCCGAGCCCGTAGAGGAAGGGTCGATAGCTTATGCTCTCCTTTGACATTATCCCTCGTCGAACGACCCCCATGCGGTTCAGCCTCACGTAGCCAAACTCATCTATGAAGCGACTCGATGAGTTCGATGGGTTCTCTACCGGCATGTCAGAGGAGAACTCACAGCTCCCACAGCCCTCGTCTACCTGACCATCACAGTCTTGATCGATCAGATCTGTGCAGACCTCGGTCCAAGATGGGTCACAGCGCTCAGTCATCACCCCTCCCCCACCTATCTCCCCACCTATCTCCCCACCTGTCTCCCCACCTGTCTCCCCACCGGTTACCCCACCTGTCTGTCCACCAACCACACCACCGGTAGCCCCACCACTCATGTCGCCACCGGCCTCTTGACCCGCGCCTGACGCTCCACCAAGGCACGCCTCTGTTGAGGCGACCTCTGTGTTACAGGTGCGCCAAATCCCGCCTAAGCACTGCTGGACTCCCACACCGCATGTCCCCTCGCAGGCCCTGCTCTCACCAGGCTCACATTCGTTGTCATAACAGAGGCCTTCAACACAGCGCTGTGCGTCACCACAGTCTGTGTCCATGAAGCAGTCGGGCTCACACCCTAGCTCGTTCATACAGGTCTCTGTCACTACAGGCGGGACCATGGTACCTGTCGCACAGCTGAGCGACAAGGTCCCTAGAGTGGTTAAGCTCGCCCCTTTAATGAGTCTAGTCAGGTTATTAAACAGCATCTTTTCACCTTGATCTCGTGTAGGGTGTCTATACATAAACAGCTCGATACTTGTCTTGTATAACGTACACATTACAAGATCAGTCGATGACCCTCACCTCCCATTTAAGGAGCACATGATGAGCACACTCCACCTCCGAAAGGGTAGACTCAGCCCGCTTAACCACCCACTTATAACGGTCGTTATGGATGGCGTCGGACTGAGTGACCTAAGAGAGGGTAACGCGCTGTCTATGGCCTATACGCCCACCTTAGATTCCTTGTTTGACACCTATGGCACCTTAGCGCTCAGCGCGCATGGGAGCGCGGTTGGGCTCCCTAGCGAAGGGGATATGGGGAACAGCGAGGTAGGGCATAACACGCTCGGCGCGGGCCGAGTCTTTGAGCAGGGCGCTAGCCTCGTACAGGGGGCGATTCAGAGCGGAGCGCTCTGGGATGGAGACACCTGGGCTTGGCTCGTTGAGGGCGTAAAGCGCTCAGGTGAGCCCATGCACTGGGTTGGGCTGTTAAGCGATGGGAACGTCCACAGCCATGAAGATCACCTCTACGCGATGCTCAGGCAGGCCGCTCGAGATGGGGTCGCAAAGGGGCGCGTTCATGTGTTGCTCGATGGGAGAGATGTGAGCGAGGTCAGCGCTGAGCTCTATCTCGAGCGTCTAGAGCGTGTCCTCGCAGAGCTCAACGCCTCTGGCCTCGATTATCGCGTCGCGAGCGGTGGAGGGCGGATGACGACGACCATGGATCGATATGAGGCAGACTGGGGGATGGTCGAGCGCGGGTGGCGCGCCCATGTCCTGGGTGAGGGCCCTCAGTTCTCAAGCGCGCTTGAGGCGCTTGAGTCGCTACGGAGCGCAGAGCCAGGTGTGATCGACCAGTTTTTGCCTCCCTTTGTGATCACAGAGGACGGAGCGCCCGTCGGACAGATCCGAGATGGCGCGAGCGTCTGCTTCTTTAATTTCCGAGGAGACCGCGCCCTTGAGATCACCCGCGCCTTTGAGGAGGGGGAGTCATTTGAGGGCTTTCACCGCGACCCTGTCGCGGTCCGCTATGCAGGGATGATGCAATATGACGGCGACCTCAAGCTCCCTCAGCGCTTCTTAGTTGAGCCTCCTCACATCGATGAGAGCATGGGTGAGCTCCTCGCCTCGGCAGGCGTCGCTCAGTTCGCGTGCAGTGAGACGCAGAAATTTGGCCACGTCACCTACTTTTGGAACGGGAACCGCGCGGGCGCCTTCGACCCTAAGCTTGAGCGCTATGAGGAGGTCCCAAGCGATGATGTCCCGTTCGAGCAACGTCCTTGGATGAAGGCCGCTGAGATCGTTGATGTCACCTTGGGCGCGCTTCAGAGTGGAGGCTTTCCATACGCACGGATCAACCTCGCCAACGGAGATATGGTCGGCCATACAGGTGACCTGCGAGCCACGATCCTCGCCTTAGAGTCGCTCGACCTGTCCCTCAGCAGGCTCCTAAAGGGTGTAGAGCGCTTGGGTGGGGTCGCCTTAGTGACCGCAGATCATGGGAACGCAGAGCAGATGTATGAGCGCGATAAGAAATCTGGCGCGATTCTCCTGAACGCAAACGGGAGCCCTAAGGCCCTCACCAGTCACACCTTGAACCCAGTCCCGCTCACCTTGTTTGACCCTCACGGTAAAGCGCCGAAGCTCTTACACCCTGATGAGCTCGCTCGAGAGGGGATCAAGCCTGGACTCGCGCATGTCGCCGCCACAACCCTTGAGCTCCTTGGGTTCGCTCCACCGAGCACCTATGAGAGGAGCCTCTTAAGGTAGGCTCGCGCTCACCTCAAACGAGCACAGGGTAGGCCAGCTTGGGTCACAGCCTGAGTCGCTGAGGGTAAACCTTGGCTCTAGCGCTCGCTCACCCTCGCCCTCGCTCGACTGCTCGATTAAACAAGATGGCGCACCTCCGTGGTCGCCCGCGACCCAGACCCCAAAGGCGCTCCCCTCCTCTCTAGCGCCCACCTCGCGGAGCGTCGCCCCAAGCCGTGAGAGCGACGCGCTGAGGCTGTCGAGTAGCCCAGTGGGCGTGGTCACAGCGAGCGCCCCACCCCACTCCGCGCACACAGCGCTCCGCTCCTCTTGAGTTGAGACGCTCGCTAAGGTGAGCCGGTAGCGCAGGTCAATAAAGAGTGATTGAGGTACCGAGACGCTGGGCCAACAGGCCTCGATCACGCCACCTGAGAGCGGGTCATAATATCCATGGGCCTCCCGTTTGAGGAGCTCAGACGGGCATGCCTCACCAGGTGGGAGCGGGTGTACACAGCGCTGTTCATCTCCCTCTCGTAAGCAGAGCAGCCCCTGCTCACACGGAGCCGATGAATCACAACGCTCATGTGTGCCCTGCTGCCCTTTGGGCACACATATCAGGAAAGGTAGGTCAACATGTACGCCACACTTCGCTCCTTGATCATCATCGCAGATCAGGAGCTCACCTCCACGGTCAAACGGGTCACACGGGGTGACACACACACCGATATCAGCTCGCTCAGGGAGCTTAGCGAGGCAGCGAGCGTAGGGTGAGCCCTCAGCGCACTGGGCGTCTGCGAGCTCCCCCCCCTGATCAAGCGCACAAAAACGAGCGCATTGAGGGACAGCAGACAACGAGAGGCAGGCGAGGCCATCTACACAGCCCTCGCTCTGCTCACAGCGCTCACCCTCTTGTGCTCCCTCGGAGTTGGACGGGCGACAGCTAGGGGCCCCCTCCTCATTCAGTGTACAGCGCTCCCCCTCACCACACCCCACCTGAAGGCTAGGCTCACATTCACGAGCCTGGCTCCCCTCAGTACAGCCACTGACAGAGAGTAAGAGGGACGCGCACAGCGCGAACAGTCTGGGCATTTATCTCCTCCTCACGCTCAGCTCAGCTTAGCTCAGAGTGTACAAGAAGGTACAATAGGGCGCCTTGAGAGACAATTTTCTCCGGTAGGATTGTTTCATATACACCCTCATGCGCGATAAGAGTTGAGCGCTCAAGCGAGCGGTGTCATGATCGGGGTCGGAGCTGTTTTGGTAAAGAGAGATATGGTTAAGCACTGCGCGATCTGTGGGACCTTAAATGAGGAGTTCGCCACAAGCTGTATGATCTGTGAGGCTGACCTCTCCTCTCAGCGAGGTGATGAACCGGAGGCCTACCGCGCCAGCCCAACGGGCTCATATTTCTCCACGCTCTCCCCCTCCGAAGAGGCGAGATATTCAGCGAGCGCTCAGCTCGCTCAGCTCGACCCTGTTCACTCGCTCAGCCTGACCCCTTATATCGCCACCGCCTCCGTCCCTCCACCCGGCGACTCCCTTTTAGGGCCAGAGGAGGTTGACCTCTCCCTACAGCCTCTCGCGATCAACGCAGACTTCGAGCGACCCGCCTACCCAGGGACCATGGTAGGGGGCCCTGTGCTCAGCCTAGAGGAGACCCCATCTCCAGGAGGGGTAGACGCCCGCGCCCCCTCACTCTCCGCGACACATAGAGCCGAGCGTCGGGCACAGCACAAGGCGATGCTACAAGCTCAAGGTGAGCACTTAAGCCCTGTAGAGCTCCTCGCGCTCACCTCCGAGGCGCCTCCCCCTGTACCGAGCTCTGTACCGAGCTCTGTGCACTCTAGCTCAGCCTCAGCGCTCACCTCAGACACTGGCGTCGCCTCACGACCCCCGTCTAGCCCTGTCTCCACCCGTGATGGGGAGGGTGAGATCACACGGCTCGCTCCATCGAGCGAGCCCGACGCTGATGAGGCGCGAGCCTTACCCTCCTCAAGCCTTGAAGAGGCGGCCCCCCCAAGCTCTGAGGATGACTCATTCGATCTAGACTTTCCCCTAAGCTTGCCTCCAGATGACCTTAGAGAGGAGCCCTCCGGTCCACCGATCAAGGCGCTATATGATACGAGACATACGCCCACATCGGCTACTGTGCGCCACGGAGCTCGCAGGTCATCTGACTCTAGGCCTCCCCCTGCACCTCCGAGGCGCCCCGTCCCACCACCTCCACCCGCGCCACCCGCGCCACCCGCGCCACCCGCGCCACCCGCGCCACCCGCGCCACCCGCGCCACCC
>Ga0181594_10003769_pt1 | contig 13661 bp, 15 predicted proteins | sample 071ome_18_FD_145603 | JGI IMG/M metagenome (GOLD analysis project Ga0181594, IMG submission 145603) | Coastal salt marsh microbial communities from the Groves Creek Marsh, Skidaway Island, Georgia - 071413BT metaG (spades assembly) | ecosystem: Environmental > Aquatic > Marine > Intertidal zone... | reverse complement strand
GGACCTTTTCGAAAATAGTTCTATCTGAATTCGGGCGGGATGCACGGCGCGGGCAACGGTTGCCCCGGACCCAAGCCGATACACCGTTCCGGTCGTCCCGGGCTGCTGACAGGCAGCCGGGCCTCTTTGCTCACAGTCTGTATTTTCACGAGGAGAAAACGATGAAACGGGCTGGACTCATGCTTTTGCTGTTGCTTACGACTGCACTGGTACTGACTGCCTGCAGTTCAAATAAGAATCGATCCGATGCAACCCGAAGCAGTGCGACGGTTGAAGATCGGACATCGACATCCGAATCAAATTCAGGGGCGACAGGTGACGAAGATCTGGTGACAACGCAAGGTCTGAACGCACAGGAAGCGCTGACCCCGGCAGCTCTCAATGACCCCGACAGCCCGCTCGCCGTACGGGTGATCTACTTCGACTATGACAGCGCGAATATCCGCAGCGATTTCGCCGACACAGTTGCGTCGCATGCAGCGCTGCTTGCATCCAACCCATCCGTCTCAGTGACGCTCGAGGGCCATGCAGACGAACGCGGTTCGCGTGAATACAACCTGGCGCTGGGCGAGCGGCGTGCGTTGGCAGTACGACGCCAGCTGGTCCTGCTCGGCGCCTCTGCGGGCCAGATCAATACCGTCAGCTACGGCGAGGAAAGGCCGGCAGTTGACGGACATGATGATCAGGCCTACGGACTTAATCGACGCGTGGAGCTCGTTTACTGATGCACACGGTGGTCCGGTCCGGCCGGGGCTATTCCATGCGGTGGCGGCGTCTCGCCGTTCTTTTGTGCTGTCTGACCGGCGCCGCAGGCCCGGCGCTGGCGCAGACTCAGGATGCAGTGACCGCCCGCTTGGACAAACTGGAGCGGGCCCTGGGGAACCAGGGTTTACTCGACTTGGCGCGCCAGGTTGACCAGCTGCAGATGGAGCTCCGACAGATGCGCGGAGAGATTGAGAATCAGCGCCATCTGCTGGAACAAGTCCGTGACGGCCAACGCCAGCAATACATCGACCTGGATAACCGGCTCAGCGGGCTGGACCCCGGACGCAGCACCACTCTATCCACAGCAGGCTATGTGCCGGGGCCTCGGGGGGCTTTACCCGATGAGCCGCCTTTAGCCACCACTTCAGCCACCTCCAGCGATACCGTTGCAGGCGACCCGGCCGAGGGCTTGATAGCACGCGATGCAGGAGGATCCGTGAGCTTCACAGCGGGCCGGGGCAAGGCTCCAAGTCCGGTCACCGGAAACGCTGGCTCACTGCCCGAGCGTTTGCCTAATGATGCTCAGACTGCAACGCCTCCATTGCCGCAGAGCGCGAGCGCCAACATCATCGCGGCAGCGCCCAGCTCTGATAGCGCTGCATCCGAGGCCGCGTACAAAGAGGCCTTCGCGCTGCTGAAAGAAGGCCGCTATGACGAGTCCATTACGGGATTCTCTGCATTTCTGCAGCAATTCCCCAACAGCCAGTATGCGGATAACGCACAGTACTGGCTCGGCGAGGCTTACTATGTGATGCGTCAGTTCGAGCCGGCCATCGCGCAGTACCAGACGCTCATCGCGGATTACCCGAACAGTCAGAAGCAATCTCATGCCATGCTGAAAATCGCCTACAGCTACGCGGAGCTGGGTCTGCAGGAACAGGCGCTGGCAGTCCTCTCTGACCTGAAAACGCGTTTCCCCGGCTCTGCAGCGGCGCGTCTGGCAGATGAGCGCATCCAGAGGCTCCGCTCAGATATGCCTTCCCGCCAGTGAGGCCTGCCAGCTCGCCAGCCCATTGATGTCTGCGCGCGCCTTAAAACAATCAGGGATCAGTATTCGGATCTCAGAGATTTTCCTTTCCTTGCAGGGTGAGTCCACGACATCGGGGCTGCCCACCGTGTTCCTGCGAACGACCGGCTGCCCGCTCAGGTGCGCTTATTGCGATACCAGCTATGCGTTCTCCGGCGGACAGCTGATGGACCTCAATGAGATCCTGGCAAAAACCGCGGCTTATCAGGTTCGGCATGTCACCGTCACCGGCGGAGAACCGCTTGCGCAGCCGGCAACCTATGACCTGCTGCACCGGTTGTGCGATGCCGGTTACCGGGTTTCGCTGGAAACCAGCGGCGCTATCGACATCTCGCCTGTCGATTGCCGCGTGATGAAAGTTGTGGACATCAAAACCCCCGGCTCAGGGGAATGCGATCGCAATTTATGGAGCAACCTGACGCATCTGGTGCCACCGGATCAGCTCAAATTCGTTATTACTGACCGCGCCGATTACGAATGGAGTCGCGACCGTCTTGGTTCTGCGGCGGAGGGGATAGAAATTTTGTTCTCCGCCAGCCACGACCAGCTTGCGGCGCGGCAGCTCGCCGACTGGATAGTCGAAGATCGGCTACCCGTCAGGTTCCAACTGCAGCTGCACAAGTATCTCTGGGGCAATGAACCCGGACGCTGAGATCCGTGCTGTGGTGCTGCTGTCGGGCGGGCTGGATTCAGCGACCGTCCTGGCCGAGGCTGCCGCGCGCGGTCGAAGCTGCTATGCCATGAGCGTGAATTACGGCCAGAGGCACGCAGCAGAGCTTCAAGCCGCGCGGACTATCGCCGAGCGACACGGTGCGAAAGAACATCGTGTCGTTTCGGTTGACTTCAACCAATTCGGTGGCTCTGCACTGACCGACGACGCGATCGCGGTTCCAGACTCACCTTCCGCCGGGATCCCGACAACTTACGTGCCGGCGCGCAATACGATCATGTTGGCACTCGCGCTGGGCTGGGCCGAGATCCTCTCCGCTCAGGAGATACACATCGGCGTCAACGCGATCGATTACTCGGGCTATCCCGACTGTCGCCCTGAATTCATCCAGGCCTTTCAGCATCTGGCGGGTCTGGCTACCCGGGCAGTCGATGGCGGGGAAGCGGTGCGGATCTGCACCCCTTTGTTAGCGCTGAGCAAAGCGGAAATCATCAGTCGGGGTGTACACTATGGCGTTGATTTTGCGACTACGGTGAGCTGCTATCAGGCTGATCCGAAAGGGCTGGCCTGCGGTCGCTGCGACGCGTGTCGCCTGCGGCGGGAGGGGTTCGAACAGGCACAGATCGGCGATCCCACGCGGTACCAGGCACCAGCGTTACAGCCGGACTAATCTGCGCCTGGGTTGCTGTTTTGCTCTGGGCACCATGCAAAGCGCGCCCGGGACACCAGGCCTCACTTTGCTTGAATCGAACGATGCCCCCGCGCTTCGGCCAATCGCTCCGGCGTGCCTACATCGAACCACGTGCCATAAAAAATCTCGCCGGAAGCAATTCCGACCGCAGCTGCGTCCCGCAACAAATGGCCCAGGCCGATCCGGGATGTCCCTACAGCGTCAAAAAACTCTCTACGGAACACACCGATCCCGGCGTAGGTAAAGCTCTCGCTTCCCTCCAAGCGAAGCCTGCCTGCTTGCAGCGCGAAGTCACCTCCGACGTTGTGCGCAGGATTGGGCACCAGAACGATGTGTGCCTGGTCAATACGGGAACGAAGCCGAGAAAAATTGAAAGCAGTCCAGACATCAGCGTTGACGACCACGAAAGGGCCCTCGCCCAGCAACCCGAGCGCGCGAGCGATGCCGCCCGCTGTTTCCATCGGGCCATCAGGCTCCCGGGAATACTGTATGTGCACCCCGAAGGCTTCTCCCGCCCCGAGATGTTGCTCTATTCGCTCTCCAAGGTAGGACACGTTAATCACCAGCTCAGTGAAACCTGCTCTGCGCAGCCGCGCTACGTGTCGTTCGATCAGCGTCTCCCCATTCACCTGCAGCAGTGGCTTCGGAAGAAATCGGGTCAGAGGCAGCATGCGCTCTCCACGGCCCGCCGCCAGAATCATTGCTTTCACTATTTTGCTCTCTGCACCGGACAACCGGTCGACGTCAGTGTCAGAACTTTACACGCTCTGGCATGATCCTCGCGGTCGGTCGAGATGACCAACGCAAAGTCTCCACTCCAACCCGCCACCTACAAAAAAATGACTGATCTGACCGAACGACCACACAACGCCAGCTCACTCTTTGATCCCGAGAAAGTGCTGGAGATGGGTCGTGAAGTGCTCAGAATTGAAGCCAGAAGCATAGAGAACCTGCTCTCGTGCGTTGACGACGACTTCGTGGCTGCGGCTGACCTCATGCTTCGCTGCAGGGGGCGGGTGGTTGTCCTGGGGATGGGGAAATCCGGACACATTGGCAGCAAGATCGCAGCAACTCTGGCCAGCACCGGCACGCCGGCATTTTTTGTTCATCCAGGAGAAGCCAGCCACGGCGACCTTGGAATGATTACACCGCAGGACGTCACGCTCGCGCTGTCCAATTCCGGCGAGACAGAAGAGCTGACGGTACTCCTGCCCATCATCAAACGGCTTGGCGTACCGCTCATCGCTCTGACCGGAAAGCAGTCCTCGACGCTCGCCAGAGCAGCAACGGTTTGTATCCGCATCGAAATTCGTGAAGAAGCGTGCCCCCTTGGGTTGGCGCCAACGTCGAGTACTACTGCAGCCCTGGCCATGGGTGACGCGCTCGCAATTGCCCTTCTCCAGGCCCGTGGCTTTACGGAAAGCGATTTCGCGCGGGCCCATCCCGGGGGCTCCCTTGGCCGCCGATTACTACTGAAAATCGACGACCTGATGCACAGCGGCAGTGCTATGCCGACAGTTCAGCGGGACGCCAGCGTCAGCGAGGCACTGGTCGAAATGACTCGGAAAGGTCTTGGCCTGACCGCCGTCCTGAGCGCGTCCGGCGAAGTTGAGGGTGTGTTTACAGACGGCGACCTGCGGCGCGTTCTTGAGCGGGGAAAAGACCTCCATGCCACCACGCTTGCCGAAGTTATGACCACAGAATGCGTAACCGTCAGGCCGGGACTGCTCGCTGCCGAGGCTTTGCAGGTCATGCAGACGCATAAAATCAACGCCGTGCTGGTCGCCAGCGCCGACTTACACCTCGTCGGAGTCTTGAATATGCATGACCTGTTGCGGGCACGGGTTGTCTGATGCCGAACTGTTTCTCATCACGTCCCATGGTCACTCAATCGCTGTGTGAAACCGTTCCGCGATTCTGAATCAAGTCCTTGCCCTCGCTTAGCTCGAAACGCCCAGCAGCTCAGATAGCGGCGCAGAGATACACATCATGAGCGCTCAAAGGCGGTGAACTGGCTGCTCGTAACCCTCGGGGTCCTGGTCTCTGCGGTTCTCAGCTTCTGGTGGCTGGAGGCGATGCAGCGTGCCGACACCGCACCGACACGTACCAGCCGACATGAACCGGACTATTACCTGGACCACATGGTTCGCCGTACGCTGGGTGACGATGGCGTTACCCGCTCGATACTCTACTCAAAGCGGGTTGAGCATTTTCCGGATGACGACTCGATCGAATTAGCCAGCCCCCACCTTGAGCTTTACAATTCCGACCCTCAACCTTGGCACGTCTCTGCAGAATCCGGCTGGATCAGCTCAGGTAACAACGTGGTTTTGCTCCACGGTGCAGTAGAGATCTGGAAACTTGATCGGGCAGGGAAGCGCAGATTTCAGATTCTGACGACCGAGCTGCGAGTCCTGCCGAAGGAACGCTACGCTGAAACAGATAGCGCAACAACGATAGTCAGCCCCGCTTCCGTGACTCGTGCTATCGGAATGCGAGCGAATCTCGCACACGACAAACTGGAACTGGTTAACCGCGTCAGAAGCCGTCATGAGCCATCACCGCAGAGCTGAAGTAGACCCCAAGTCGGAGTGGCATCCGATTTTTTCTCTTTTTTCGAACCTCCGGGGTCAATTCTGGCTGGTGGTCATCCTTATCAGCGCTATGCAACCGCTCTCTCCGGTCAAAGCACTTTCTACCGATTTTGAACAAGCAATAGAAATAGAGGCCGACTTCGCCGAGCTTGACGATGAGGAAGGAACTACTGTTTACATCGGGAACGTCGTGGTCGTTCAAGGCTCGATCCGCATGACCGGCGACCGCTTACGAGTCAACTTCACCCCCGAGCGGGATCTCAAAGATGCCTACATGGAGGGTCGCCTGGCCACCTTCAGACAAACCCCGAACGAAGGTGACGAAGACGTCGAGGGCGAAGGGCTGATGATCGAGTACCACGCACAGGAAAACATGATTTACGTGATCGGTCGGGCAAAAGTAACTCAGGGCGCGCGACTTACCCAGGGACACCGCATTAACTACGATACTGCGCGCAGTATTGTCACCGTGCGCTCCTCACGAGCGGCCAGCGCAAACAAAGATGAGCAGAAAAAAGAACAATCCGGTCGCGTGCGCATCATTATTCCCCCGAAGAAAAAAGACTGACTGCGGTACAGCGCGTGCAGTCAACGCTGCGACGAAAAATCATCATCTCACCGAAATCGGCAGCGGACCGGACGAGCCGTCTAATTTACGGCTCGTGGATATCAGCCTCCTGGAGCATCTGAACCCATGAGCGTTCTCTCGGTAAGACACCTGGCGAAAACATATCGCTCCCGGAAAGTGGTCAAGGACGTCAGCCTGGAGGTCAACAGCGGGGAGGTGATTGGTTTACTTGGCCCCAATGGGGCGGGAAAAACGACCAGCTTCTACATGATCGTAGGTCTGGTCACCAGCGAAGGAGGCTCCATTCATCTCGACGCGGAGGAGCTCACGCGGCTGCCCATGGACGTGCGTGCCCGCAAAGGGCTCGGCTACCTGCCACAGGAAGCGTCTGTGTTTCGCAAGCTGACTGTCGAGCAGAACATACTGGGGGTCTTGGAAATCGTCCCCGGTCTGAGCCCGCCGCAACGTAAGCGCAAACTGGAAGCGCTATTACGCGAGTTCCATATCGAACACATCCGGGAAAATCTTGGCATCTCGCTCTCGGGGGGCGAACGGCGGCGCGTGGAAATCGCGCGAGCACTGGCAACCGAGCCCCGTTTCATTCTTCTCGATGAACCTTTCGCGGGGGTCGACCCGATCTCCGTGGGCGATATCCAGCGCATCATCAGTCACCTGCAACAGATCGGTATTGGCGTACTAATCACCGACCATAACGTTCAGGAAACCCTGCGTATCTGCGACCGCGCATACATCGTTAACGAGGGGACAATCATCGCCCAGGGCGATGCCGATGCCATTCTCGCAAACGACCGCGTGCGTAAGGTGTATCTAGGTGAGACTTTCAAGCTCTGAAGACCTCGGATTGCGGTCCCTGCTATCACCGCACTGCGCTTTTCAGAACGCGCTTAGGTCTTTTTTTGTTGAGCTAAACTAAAGTTATCAGTTCCCGTCGGTCACCACTCTTCCGACCCAGATGAAGCAGTCTTTACAACTACGAATCGGCCAGCAGCTGACGATGACGCCGCAGCTGCAGCAGGCCATACGGCTGCTTCAGCTATCGGCTTTAGAACTCTCCGCCGAAATCCAGGACGCACTCGACTCAAACATGATGCTCGAGGTCGCGGAGTCAGGCGATGATCTCGACGAACAGGGTAGCGAGCACACGCCCGATCCTGAAACTGATTTCGATCAGGAATTCGAGGCGCCTCAGGAGATAGCGGGGGGCGATCCCATGGAACAGGAGACGCTGTCGACGACAGCCGATATTCCGAACGATTTGCCGGTCGACACGGAATGGGACGACATTTACGACACGTTACCAACATCGGGGATGACCACCGGCCAGGCAGAAACCCTTGATGCCGAGTATGAGCGGGCTGATTCTGCCAGTCAGACGCTTGCTGAGCACCTTCTATGGCAGCTCAATCTGCTTCCGATCAGCAGCGCTGACAAAACGATCGCCGCAACGATCATTGACGCGCTCGACAGCGATGGCTATCTGCAGGCGAGCATCACCGATCTCTGCGAGACTCTCAAAGAAGACGAGTCTGATGACCTTGCGGAAGAGGAGATTGCAGCCGTTCTGAAAATGGTGCAGAGCTTGGATCCGACAGGCGTTGCGGCGCGGGACCTGAGCGAATGTCTTCGTTTGCAGCTGGCCCAGCTCGATTCCGCTACTCCGTGGCTGGAAGAGGCGCAACGCTGCTGTTCTGATTTGTTCTCCCTGCTCGGCGGTCGCGACTACACCCAGCTCATGCGCAAACTGCAGCTCAGCAAAAGTGAACTGGCACAGGTTATTACCCTCATTCAGTCTCTTAATCCCCGGCCAGGCTCCCCCTTTGATAGCGGGCAGACCGAGTACATCGTGCCCGACGTTTTTGTGTCGAAACACAACAATCGCTGGCGGGTCGAACTCAACCCTGAAACAGCACCCCCGCTTCGGGTCAACCCGTACTACGCATCGCTGGTCAGGCGCTCAAAGAACGAAGATGACCAGACGTCCATGCGCGCACACCTCCAGGAGGCAAAGTGGTTCATCAAGAGCCTGCAGAGTCGCAGTGAGACGTTGTTGAAAGTTTCCAGCGCTATTGTCGAGCGGCAGCAAGCATTTCTAGAGCACGGTGAGGAGGCCATGCGGCCGCTGGTGCTGCATGACATAGCGGACACACTAGAAATGCACGAGTCGACGATTTCACGCGTGACTACACGCAAATACATGCACACGCCCAAGGGAATCTTCGAACTCAAGTTCTTTTTTTCGAGCCATCTCAGCACAACCCTTGGCGGGGAAGCCTCGTCAACGGCAATCCGCGCGGTCATCAAAAAAATCATTGCGGCTGAGAACTGCACAAAGCCGCTCAGCGACAATAAAATCGCCGCCCTGCTCTCAGAGCAGGGCGTTCAGGTGGCGAGGCGCACCGTCGCCAAGTACCGTGAGGCCATGGCAATTCCGCCATCCAACGAACGAAAGCGCCTTGCCTGAAATGCCACCCAAGAAAATCGCCCCCCCGAGGAACCGCGAAACAAATGATCCCGCGCTCACCACAAAAACCGGGACCGCGGACCTGCCACCAGGAGATGTATAGCCATGCAGATACAGATAGATGGGCATCATGTGGACGTCACAGAGTCCATGCACGATTACATCCATAACAAGCTGACGCGCGTCGAACGCCACTTCGATCAGGTTGTTGACGTCCATGTCGTACTAAGCGTCGAAAAACAACGACAAAAAGCCGAGGCAACCGTTCACCTCGCGGGAAATAACATTCACGCCGAAAGCGAGAACGATGATATGTACGCTGCGATCGACGCGCTGGTGGATAAGCTCGATCGACAGGTAAAAAAACACAAAGAAAAGCTCACCGATCACCGCAGCTGAACCTTGCCTGCCCGCCTGGATTACCCCAGCCCTCCGTACGTTATGCACCCTATGCAGATATCCGACATCCTCTCCGAGGAACGCGTGGCTTTGGACGTCGTTGCCGGTAGCAAGAAAGCCATACTTGAGGAGCTGGCCCGGCTGCTCGCAAGTTCAACAACCGGCCTGAGCGAAGACCGGATTTTCGAAAGCCTGCTCGCACGCGAGCGGCTTGGCACCACCGGGGTAGGAGGTGGCATCGCCATCCCTCACGGCCGCGTACACAGCCCCGTTTCAACGGGTGCTTTCGTCCGCACGCAATCCGCTATCCAGTTTGACGCCATCGATAATGCTCCGGTCGATCTGTTCTTTGCCCTGTGCGTTCCAGCTGACGCAACGTCCGAACATCTCGACCTGCTCGCATCCTTGGCCAGGAAATTTTCGGATACGCAGCTCGTGGACCAACTTCGTCTAAAGAACAACGCTGGCGAGGTCTTCGAGATGCTGACCGTCGAAGAAAAGTAGTCGCCCTCGACCATTTCCATGGCCACAATCGAGCGACTGCTCATCATTTCGGGTCTTTCTGGAGCCGGGAAAACCATCGCGCTGCATGCACTTGAGGATGCGGACTTTTACTGCGTTGATAATCTCCCAGCAGGCATCCTGCCGACCTTGATCAGACACCTGAATGAACAGAGTGGGGCCCACTTTAAGCGCGTCGCTGTCGGTATAGATGCGCGCAACCACGAGGCGTCGATTCGCCAGCTGCCTGGGGCCGTCGCTTCTCTCAGGCAGGAAGGGATACCGGTTGAACTGCTGTTCATCGATGCCAGGGACGAGAAGCTGACCATGCGCTTCAGCGAAACGCGTAGAAAGCACCCGCTGTCGGATGAAGCAACCTCGCTGACCGAAGCTATCCGCTTAGAACGTTCTATGTTGAACGAGGTCGCGCTTCTCGCTGACCTTCGCGTTGATACGACAACCTTTAACGTCCACGAATTACGCGCAACGATTAGAAAATCCGTAGCTGGCAGAACCGACCCGGCGCTTGCGGTCCAATTCCAGTCGTTCGGTTTCAAGAGTGGTGTTCCCGTGGATGCTGATTTCGTCTTTGATGCGCGCTGTCTGCCCAACCCCTACTGGCAGGATGGACTACGCGACCTCACGGGGCAGGACGCTGCGGTATGCAGCTACTTCTCGAATTCCCCAGCTGTGGAAGAGTTCATCAGCAGCATTGCGGACTTTCTAGCCGCGTGGATCCCGCGCTTTGAAATGACCAGCCGAAGCTATCTGACCGTAGCGATCGGCTGTACCGGCGGCCGGCACCGATCGGTTTACACGGCGGATCGCCTCGCGCAACATTTCCGGGCTGGCGGAAAGAAAGCCCTGATAAGCCACAGGGATCTGTGAGCGATATTGCTTTTGAGCCAAGCATAAAGGCTAGTCGCCCTGAACTGACTCCCCGGAGCCCCCCCTTGCCTGTTGCTGATATCACCATCATTAACCGCCTCGGACTACACGCCCGAGCAGCAGCAAAGCTGGTCCAGACGGCATCCGCTTACTCTTCCACCGTCTTGCTGACCAAAGGCGAAAAAACCATCAACGGTAAAAGCATCATGGGGGTAATGATGCTTGCCGCCGCACAGGGGGCTGAAATCAGAATCTCAACCGAGGGGGGAGATGAAGAGGAAGCGCTGGCTTCGTTGGTTACCCTGATTAAAGAGAAGTTCGGAGAGCCAAGCTGAGCTTCTCACTGCACGGCATCGCAGTATCTCGCGGAATCGCTATCGGACATGTGCATGTTGTAGAGCGCCACCGCATGGACGTAGCTGAAATCGTCCTGAATCCAATCGAAATCCCAGCAGAGGAACAGAGACTCCATCAGGCTATCGAGGCAGCTGAATCAAACCTGCGGTCCGTGCGTGAGGAGTTTTCGAGGGCTGCGCCCAATGAAATTCTAGCGTTGCTCGATACGCATCTCATGATGCTCAACGATGCCACGCTATCAGATGAAATCACGGCCCTGATGCGGCAGGACCATTGCAATGCCGAGTGGGCGCTCGAGCGGCACCGAAAAAAAATCCTCTCGGCATTTGACGGCATCGAGGACCCTTATCTGCAGGCGCGGCGGGACGATGTCAGCCAGGTGCTGGACCGGATTCTCCGCAACCTGTTGCAACACCAGCCTCTGCGCCATGAGGTTCCCGATCAGCGACTGCAAGGCACGATCGTGCTCGCGCGAGAACTGAGTCCGTCCGATCTGCTACTGCTGAACCATCATGGCGTCCATGGATTTATCACAGAGTCGGGCGGTCCTAATTCACACGTGTCCATCGTGGCACGCAGCATGGGCATTCCCGGTATCGTTGGTGTTCACCATGCTAGGCAGTATGTGCGGGAAGACGAGATGCTCATCCTCGACGGAGAGCAGGGAGTCGTGATCGCGGAAGCGGACGAAGGGATCCTCAGCGAGTACGAAACACGAAAAGCCGCGCATCACACCTACGTCGCCGGACTCAGAATGCTGCGCAACACGCCGGCAGAAACCCTTGACGGAACTCCCATATCCCTGCGCGCCAACGTCGATCTCCCGGGAGACTACCGCGCAGTAAAAGAGGTCGGAGCAGATGGCGTTGGGCTTTATCGCACCGAATTTCTGTTTTTTGAATCAGGGGTGCCCCCCAGCGAACAAGAGCATTTCAACGCGTATCGCGAGATGGTCCGGGCTCTCGACGGCGCACCCTTGACTATTCGAACTGCCGACCTGGGCGGGGACAAATCGCTGCCAGCTGGTTCGGCGCAAGCGACAGGAGAAGCACCCAATCCGGCGCTGGGGCTGCGCGGCATCCGCTTCTGTCTGCGTCATCCTGCGCTGTTTGATCCGCAGCTGCGAGCGATTGTTCGCGCTTCAGCTTTAGGCCCAGTTCGACTCATGATTCCCATGCTCTCCAACATCGAAGAGATCTTTCAGGTCCGACACGCGGTCGCGTCGATTCAGAAAGAACTGGCTGCACTCAATGTGGCTTTTGACCCCACAATGCAGATTGGCGCGATGATCGAGATTCCAGCGGTGGCAATTGCCGCAGATTTTTTTCTAGAGCACCTGGATTTTGTGTCCATCGGAACGAATGACTTAGTCCAGTATGCGCTCGCTCTCGACCGTGAAAACGACGACGTTAACTACTTATACGACCCAGTGAATGCCGGAGTCCTTCGCCTGATCGCTACGGTATTGTCAGCCGGCCACAGGGCTGGAGTTCCAGTTGCGATGTGTGGGGAAATGGCTGGCGATAAAAATCTGACGCGACTCCTGCTTGGACTCGGCCTGAGAGAATTCAGCCTGCATCCTGCGGCGCTGCTCGAAGTCAAACAGGTCGTTTTAAAAACCCGGCTTGCTGAAGTGGAAACTCTGGTTCGTGAGCTCTTAGCCACTCACAACGAAACCGACCGTCGCGCCCTGTTGAGACGTCTGACAACATCACCAACCTTAGCCTCGGATGCGAAACGCTAGCCGCGCATTATTATTCTGCCCTGCGGCAACCGGCTGAAAAGCGAAATAACAAACGCGATCACGACCGGACGCTTCACCGGTTACCCGAGTAGTTCGCAGCACGCTGGCCTTGCAGTCCTTGCTAAACTCGCTCGCTATAAAACCCTTGGTTTCGAGTGACGTTCCGCGCCCAAATCTCACAAGCGGATCGGTGCCCAGCACGTCGCAGAGGAACTCACTTTAGGCGACGTGCTCGCCGAACTGTCTTCAGCTGCCAGCGAGCCACGTGTTCAATGTCTGACCGAATAATAAGAACTCAAGCGAGCGTCCAGACGATCCAGACCGCGCTGGAGGCCAACGAGCTGGACAAGCTCGGCGCGCTCCTGCACGAGCTCCACCCGTCTGAAATTGCCGACCTGCTCGAAGCGCTCCCTGCGGAAGCACGTGCGGCAGTATGGGCCAGGGTGGACCGTAGCCAGGAAGGTGACGTCCTGTCTCACGCAAGCAGTGCCGTTCGCAGCGGCCTGCTTGAAAACATGGCGCCATCCGAGCTTGCAGAAGCTACATCAAATCTCGACTCGGACGATATCGCAGACATCCTCCAGGGCCTGCCCCTGGACTTGGCGGATGAAGTTCTGCTGTCCATGGATGAACAGAACCGACAGCGCATTGCCTCGGTCCTCACGTATCCATCGGATACGGCTGGCGGTTTAATGAACGTCGATGCGATTACCGTGCGGTCGGACGTCTCAGTTGATGTCGTGCTGCGTTATCTGCGCCGTATGGCGCAGCTTCCGGAGAACACTGACCAGCTCATGGTGGTGGACAGAAACAACCTATTTTTAGGGGTAATAACGCTCACTAATCTTGTTTCAGCGCAGCCTGAGCAAGGTGTAGGCGATCGGATGTCTACCGATCCGCGTCCCATCCCTGCCGACACCCCGGCGAGAGATGTTGCGACATTGTTTGAGCAGAGGGACCTTATCTCGGCGCCTG
>Ga0181594_10003765_pt1 | contig 13666 bp, 10 predicted proteins | sample 071ome_18_FD_145603 | JGI IMG/M metagenome (GOLD analysis project Ga0181594, IMG submission 145603) | Coastal salt marsh microbial communities from the Groves Creek Marsh, Skidaway Island, Georgia - 071413BT metaG (spades assembly) | ecosystem: Environmental > Aquatic > Marine > Intertidal zone... | reverse complement strand
GTTCCCGGTTTCATGCTGCGCCGCAGCATTATTTCGTTTGACAGCCCGGAGGCGACGGACTAGTTGTGTTGCCCGTTTTCCGGAATTGCTAAGTTTGGTGTGCTGGCTGTGGTAAGCGCGCTGGCATGCTTGAGCCATTCCCACGGAACCTTTTGGGAGATTGCAGGATAATCGCATGAAGGTCTTAGTCGCCGTAAAAAGAGTGGTCGACTACAACGTCAAAGTCCGCGTCAAAGCAGACAAGACGGGCGTAGAACTGGCCAACGTCAAAATGTCCATGAACCCGTTCGACGAAATCGCCGTCGAAGAAGCGGTTCGCCTTAAAGAAGCCGGTACAGCCACCGAAGTGGTTGTGGTCAGCATAGGCCCGACAGCCGCGCAGGAAACCATCAGAACCGCACTGGCCATGGGCGCCGACCTCGGCATTCTGGTTCAGTCCGACGCCGAGTTGCAGCCGCTGGCGGTGGCCAAGCTTTTGAAGGAAGTCGTGGGCAAGGAAAGCCCCGATCTCGTCATTCTCGGCAAACAGGCCATCGATGACGATTCAAACCAGACGGGCCAAATGCTCGCGGCGCTGCTGGGTTGGTCGCAAGGCACGTTCGCCTCCAAGGTCGAGTTGGGCGGCGACAAAGCCAAGGTCACCCGCGAAATCGATGGCGGCCTTGAAACCGTCGAGCTGAAAACACCGTGCATCGTCACAACCGATTTGCGCCTGAACGAGCCGCGTTATGCCTCGTTGCCGAACATCATGAAGGCGAAGAAGAAGACGATCGTTACCATGAGCCCGGACGACTTGGGCGTGGACATCGCGCCGCGCCTGATCACGTTGAAGGTTGAAGAGCCTGAGGGGCGCAAAGGCGGGGTTAAAGTTCCCGACGTCGCGACACTGGTCGATAAACTCAAGAACGAAGCCAAGGTGATCGGATGAGCTGCTTAGTATTGGCCGAGCACGACAACTCGGAACTGAAACCGGCAACGTTGAGTGCCGTCATGGCCGCCCAGAAAATCGGCGGCGACATTCACATCCTCGTCGCGGGCAAGGACTGTGATTCGGTGGCCGAAGCCGCGGCGAAAGTTGACGGCGTGACCAAGGTGCGGGTCGCGAACGCCGACCAATACGCGCATCCGCTGGCCGAAACCCAAGCCGCACTGATCGTGAGCTTGGCGGGTGATTACAGCCACATTCTGGCGCCGGCGACCACCAACGGCAAAAATACGATGCCGCGCGTGGCCGCGCTGCTGGACGTTGCGCAGATCTCCGACATCTCGGGCGTTGAGTCCGAAGACACCTTTGTCCGCCCCATCTATGCGGGCAACGCCATGGCAACGGTGCAATCCAAAGACGCCAAAAAGATCATCACGGTGCGCGGGTCCAGCTTCGACAAAGCCAAGGCCGAAGGCGGAAGCGCCAGCGTTGAAGACGTGGCGGCCGCGGATGATCCTGGCCTGTCCAGTTTTGTGAGCGCCGAATTGTCCAAGTCCGAGCGCCCGGAACTGACCTCCGCCGGTATCGTCGTTTCCGGTGGTCGCGGCATGGGGTCTGGCGATAATTTCAAAATCATCGAAGCCCTGGCCGATAAGTTGGGTGCCGCCGTGGGCGCGTCGCGCGCGGCCGTGGATGCGGGCTTTGTGCCGAACGACTATCAGGTCGGCCAGACCGGCAAGATCGTCGCGCCCGAGCTGTATATCGCCGTGGGTATTTCCGGTGCCATTCAGCACTTGGCGGGCATGAAGGACTCCAAGGTGATCGTCGCCATCAACAAAGATGAAGAAGCGCCGATCTTCCAAGTGGCCGACTACGGTTTGGTGGGCGATCTGTTCCAGATCGTGCCCGAGCTGACCGAGGCTCTTTAGACCTTCGATTCCCGCGCCGAAAGCGGACAAAAACCAGTTTATCAGCAAGGCGAGGCGTTATGACCGAGGCTGCTGCTTCTTCGAAGACTCCCATCGAAATCGCGAAGGTGGGCATTATCGGCGCCGGGCAAATGGGCTCGGGCATCGCGCATGTCTGTGCGCTCGGCGGTTTCGACGTTGTCCTGAGCGACATCAACGAAGAGCAGCTGAATAAAGCTGTATCGGTCGTCGAAAAGAACATCGCCCGGCAGGCCAATAAGGGTTTTGTCAGCGAAGCGGATCAAACCGCCGCGCTGAAGCGCATTACAACCAGCACCGACCAAGCCTCCATGGGCGATTGCGATCTGGTGATCGAGGCGGCCACGGAAAACGAAGATGTCAAAAAGCAGATTTTTAAGGCGCTGTGCCCGCTGCTTAAAGACGATGCGCTATTGTGTTCCAACACCTCTTCGATTTCCATCACGCGTCTTGCCGCGGTGACCGACAGACCGGAACGGTTCATGGGCCTGCATTTCATGAACCCCGTGCCGTTGATGAAATTGGTTGAGTTGATCCGGGGCATCGCGACCGATGAAAACACATTCTCTTCGGTGCGCACATTTGCCGACAAGCTGGGCAAAAGCACGGTTTCTTCCGAGGATTTCCCGGCCTTTATCGTCAACCGCATATTGGTACCGATGATCAACGAGGCGGTGTACACCCTCTATGAAGGCGTGGGTAACGTTCAGGCCATCGATACGGCCATGAAGCTGGGCGCAAATCATCCCATGGGTCCGCTGGAACTGGCCGACTTTATCGGACTGGATACGTGCCACGCCATTATGTCGGTGCTTTACGACGGGCTTGCCGACACCAAGTACCGGCCCTGCCCGCTGCTTGCCAAATATGTCGAAGCCGGCTGGCTCGGCCGCAAAACCGGAAAGGGCTTTTACGATTACAGCGGCCCGGAACCGGTGCCGACCCGCTAGCCAAGCGTCCGCGCGGCTTCATTGGCTGGCAATCTTCTCTCCGCCGCGACCAAAGGGCTTCGCCCTTACCTCGCCCTGACCGTGCTGTGCGCGGCGATCTTTCTGCCCGGCCTTGCATCGATCCCGCCCATCGACCGCGATGAGGCCCGCTATATGCAAGCCTCGAAGCAGATGCTCGAGAGCGGAAATTATGTGGACATCACGTTCCAGGATGAACCGCGAAACAAAAAGCCGGTGGGGATTTATTGGCTGCAAGTGCTGGCGGTCAAAGCAAGCGCCGTTAAAGACCTATCCGCCACCTGGCCGTACCGCCTGCCGTCCGTCCTCGGCGCTTGGCTTGCCGTTCTCGCGACGTTTCATTTTGGACGCGCTTACTTTACGCCGGGCATAGCCCTTGCCGGAGCCGCCATGCTGGCGACCAGCCTCATTGTGGTGGTTGAAGCGCACATCGCCAAGACGGACGCGGCATTGCTTGCGGCTGTTACGCTGTCGATGCTGATCCTTGCTAGATTCTATACACGCGATCCGGAACGCATGCCCTCCGTCTGGGCCGCGCTGTTGTTTTGGGTCGTGCTTGGCACAGGCATCCTTATTAAGGGTCCGCTCATTCTTTTGGTTGTCGGCGTTTCCGTGATCGCCCTTTGCATCGCCGACCGGCGTATAAACTGGGTGAAGTCATTGCATCCCGAATTCGGTGTGCCGGTGGCCGCGGCGGTTGTCTTGCCTTGGCTGCTGGCGACGTCGGTTTCCGGCGGCGGCAGCTTTCTGTCCGATGCGTTTACACAAGACCTGTTGCCGAAGTTGACCGGGGGGCAAGAATCCCACGGCTCCCCTTCGGGTATGCACCTACTCGCACTGCTCGCAACGGCCTGGCCCTGGTCGCTGCTCGCGCCGTTTGCATTGATGTACGCCTGGAAGAATCGCGGCGAAAAATTTGTCCGCTTTTGCCTCGCCTGGATCATACCAAGCTGGATCATTTTCGAATTGGTGCCGACGAAGCTTCCGCACTACACAATGCCGCTATTTCCCGCGCTTATGTTGCTGAGTGCCGCCTGCGTTCTCAAGAACGAGCGGATCGAAAACGCAAAGCTTCGCGCAGCCGGCGCGGCTTTTAAAATCCTTTGGGCCATAGCGAGCCTTGGACTGGCTGGCGCGATCGTCTGGGCCGCCGGGATGTACGGCGCCGCGGGTTTACCGGTTTATATAAGCGCTGCTGCTGCATTGGCTGCGGGGGTCGTGGGAGCGTGGAGTGCGGTTAAGAACTCACCGCGCACCACCGGGGCTTTGTTCGCATCCAGCATTGTCTTCAGCCTATTTACGTTCGGCGGAGCGGTACCGGGGCTCGAACGCTTGGCGGTAAGCACGCAATTGGCCGATATTGTCGCGCCGCTCAAAAGCGAAAATACACGCGTCGCCGTCGCGGGATTTCATGAACCGTCCGCGGTATTCCTGCTTGGAACACATACCTGGCTCACCAGCTGGGACGGCGCAACCGGGCTGCTGATCAATAAAGAGGTTTCCATCATCGCTGTTCCCGAAGAAAACATCGCGGATATCAAAATCGAGCTTGGCAAACATGATCTTGAGATGCGCACACAGGGGATTGCGAAAGGCCGCAATTATTCCAAGGGCGAGGACGTGAAATTGGTGGTTGTCACCGCAGCGCCAATCACGCGGCCGGAGGGCGGCGGGGAATGAGTTTAATATTATATCCGTCGCTGCGCCGCGGCCTGTTGATTGGGGGTTTGATCACGGCGCTTCTGACCGCCGCGTCGATGTTTTTCGTCGATGTGCCCTTGGCTTTGTTTTTCAATTCCTACCGGCAAACGGCGTGGGCGGATTTTTTCGCTTTCATCACGGACTTCGCCAACGGCGCGATTTGGTATTCGCTGGCCGTCCTGGCTATCGGCGCCGCGTACCTGAAATACAAACGTGGACCGGACGCAGACGATCTCAAATTTAAACAACGTGCACGCGCCTGGGCGTTCATGATCGTGACCATGATGACGTCGGGCATCTTCATCAATGCCGTCAAATTGATGGTGGGGCGGGAGCGCCCGCGCTTTTTGTTCCGGGACGGCAGCGCCGAGTTTCATCCGTTCGGGCTGCGGCTGGCCGATTGCGCGTTTCCATCCGGACACACGCAGTCCATCTGGACGGCGATGCTGTGTCTCTCGTTGCTGTTTCCGAAATGGCGCGCGCCGTTTCTGGCCGTGGCCGCGACCATCGGCGCGAGCCGCGTCATTATCGGCGCACATTACCTAGCCGATGTTATTGCCAGCATTTACATCGCATTCGCGTTTACGCTTTTGTGGCGCAGCTGGTTTGAAAAAGACGGCATATCCGTGCGCCTTGGCGCGGGGCCAAACTAAACCTAACCGGCACCCATCAATGCGCGCAGCTGTTCCTCGATCTCGGGGCTGTTCCAATCGGTATCGCCCTCCACGCGGCCATGTTCGTTGCCGTCCTTGCCGATGATCAAGGTCGTCGGCAGGCCGCGAAGATTTGCATCCCGGCCAAAGCGATTGCCGGCTTCGGTATAAAGCGCCAAATTCGACCATTCGTTTTTGGCCATGAAGGGTTCAGCGACGCTCGCGCCTTCGCGGTCCTGGGAAATAACGAGCACCTCGAAGTCGGGCCCGCCGAGTTTCGCCTGAAGGGCGTCCAGCGTGGGCATTTCCTTGATGCAGGGCGCGCACCAGGTGGCCCAAAAATTGACGACCAGCACCTTGCCCGCGAAATCGGCCAGAGTGATGTCCTCATCGGCCGCGTTCTTGAAGATCGTGGCAGGGGCCGGAATCGGAGACTCGTGCCAGGCAATGTCGCCGAAATCGGACTTTGCGCTGGGGGCGGACGGCGCGGCCGCGCTCTCAGGCGCGGACTCGGGCTGCGACCCTGGGTCCTGGCGGGTTGCCACAATGGCCAGTCCAATGATAATCACCGCTCCCAGCCCAATGGCTGTACCTATAAGGCTGCGATTTAACCTTTTGTCCGGCATTGTTCCTCCACAATCAGATGCGCCGGACAACTTATTGCGAAGGCCCGCGCGAGGGTCAAGGTTAACACATGACAAGCAAGATTTGGGGCGGTCGGTTTTCCGCCGGCCCCGCCGCCATCATGGAGGAGATCAACGCCTCCGTCGGATTTGACCAACGCCTGGCCAAGCAGGACCTGCACGGCAGCCGGGCGCACTGCGCCATGCTTGTGGCCCAGGGCATGATCAGCAAAGAGGACGGCGAAGCCATACAGGGCGGATTGCTCCGGATTGAAAAGGACATCGCCGAAGGCAATTTTATCTTCAAACGCAGCCTTGAAGACGTGCACATGAACATCGAGGCGCGGCTGACCGACTTGATCGGCGCCCCGGCGGGCCGGCTGCATACGGCGCGCTCGCGGAACGATCAGGTGGCCACCGATTTCAGGATGTGGGTGCGCGCCGCGATCGGCAATATCGATGAAGAGCTGCGCAAACTGCAACGCGCGCTGATCGACAAGGCAGACTCATACGCCGACGCCGTCATGCCGGGCTTCACGCATTTGCAGACAGCGCAACCCGTGACCTTCGGGCACCACCTGCTGGCCTACGTTGAAATGCTGGGCCGTGACCGGAGCCGGTTTGCCGACGCCAAGGTTCGGCTAAACGAATGCCCGCTGGGGGCCGGTGCCTTGGCCGGGACGTCGTTTCCCATCGACCGGGACATGACGGCGGAGAAACTCGAGTTCGACCGGCCCATGGCGAACTCCATGGATGCGGTCTCGGACCGGGACTTCGCGCTGGAATTTCTGGCGGCTTCCAGCATTTTGGTGACGCACCTGTCTCGGTTTGCCGAGGAGTTGGTGGTCTGGTCCAGCGCGCAATTCGGGTTCATTAAGTTCACCGATGCGTTCTCCACCGGCAGTTCGATGATGCCGCAAAAACGCAATCCGGACGCCGCCGAACTGGTGCGGGCCAAGGCCGGACGGGTTTTCGGCGGCCTGATTACGCTGCTGACGGTAATGAAAGCCCTGCCGCTGACCTATTCCAAGGATATGCAGGAGGACAAGGAAGCAGTCTTCGCCACCTTCGATACGATCGAGTTGTGCCTGGCGGCGACAACCGGCATGGTCGAGGATATGACCCCAAACACCGAGCGTATGCGCGAAGCGGCATCGGCGGCGTTCACAACGGCCACGGACCTTGCCGACTGGCTGACGCAGAAACTTGATATACCGTTCCGGGAGTCCCATCACATCACCGGGAAAATCGTGAAGCTGGCGGAAGGCAAAGGTTGCGACCTGCCCGAGCTGACCCTTGCAGACATGCAAAGCGCCGATGCCCGCATCACCGAAGATGTATTCAGCGTGCTGACCGTGGATGCGTCGGCAGCCAGCCGCAAAAGCTATGGCGGCACCGCACCGGACAACGTCAAGGCGCAGATCACCGCGACGCGGGAAAGATTTCTGCGGGAGAAAAGATCAAAATGAACGCTTTGATTAAATGGGGAGGCGTTGTCCTGCTGGCGATAACAATTGTCGCGGGCTTGAGCGCGTGTGGTAAAAAGGGACCACTTATTCCACCCGACGGAACGACATACCCGCAACAGTACCCTCGCCAATAGGGCGTACATTCAGCATGCACCATTTCGTTTACAAGAACCGCGTGCTTCACGCGGAAGACGTACCTGTGCCGCGCATCGCCGCAGATGTGGGAACGCCTTTCTATTGCTATTCCACAGCGACCCTGACGCGGCACTACAAGGTTTTTAAAGCCGGCCTCGATGGCTTGGACGCTGACATTTGTTTCGCCGTTAAAGCCAACGGCAATTTGGCTGTGCTCAAAATATTGGCTGATTTGGGCGCGGGCGCGGATGTGGTATCGGGGGGCGAGCTTCAATTGGCCCTGCACGCGGGAATGGCAGCTGAGAAAATCGTGTTTTCGGGTGTTGCAAAAACCGATGAAGAACTGCGGCTAGCTCTCAATTCGAACATTGGTCAAATCAATGTTGAGTCCGAGGCCGAACTGCGCGCGCTAAGCGCCATTGCATCGTCGATGAACAAGACCGTGCGCATTGCCCTACGCGTCAATCCCGATGTGGATGCCGGTAGCCACGACAAAATCTCAACGGGCCGCAAGACCGACAAGTTCGGCGTCGATTGGACACTGGCACCGGCGCTGTACCGGCTTGCCCGCGATCTGCCGGGACTCAATCCGGCGGGGGTCGCGGTGCACATCGGATCGCAAATCACCGATCTGGCGCCATTTGAAGCGGCGTTCTTGCGCGTGCGCGATCTGGTTTTAATCCTGCGCGGCGAGGGATTTGACATCACGCACTTGGATTTGGGCGGCGGGCTCGGCGTTCCTTATTCCCATCACGGCGCCTCTCCGCCGTCGCCGGGCGAATATGGAGAAATGGTCAGACGCACCGTCGGAGATTTAGGTTGCAAGCTTGCGTTCGAACCTGGGCGTGTGATTGCGGGCAATGCCGGGATTCTGGTCGCCATGGTTATCTTTGTAAAAGAAACTCCGGAGCGCCGTTTTGTCATCGTTGATGCGGGCATGAACGATCTGATCCGCCCGGCCATGTATGGTGCGCACCACGATATTATTCCGGTAAACGAAGCGCCCCTGCACGAAGGCCTGACGCCTGCAGACGTGGTGGGCCCAGTGTGCGAAACAGGCGACCGTTTCGCGCAGGACTGCATGCTGCCGCCGATGGCCAGCAACGATCTGATGTCGTTACTGACGGCCGGCGCATATGGCGCGGTGATGGCTTCGACCTACAACGCCCGGCCGCTGATCCCGGAAGTGCTGGTTGACGGAAACCGATTTGCGGTCATCCGACGGCGCGCCACATTTGAGGAAATGATCGCTCTGGAGCAGGCCCCGAAGTGGTCCGGCTGACCCGCATAAACCGCAGTTTTAAGCGCTTTGGCGTGAATTGAAGTGCCACTTGCGAGCCCCTAAAATAGCGCCATGGAAAATTCGCAGCAAACACGTCCTCAGACGCCGCCGGCCCGCAACACGGTGACCCAAACCAGATTGACGTTTTCCTGGCTGGCCTTGGCATGGGAGCGGCTCTGGTCGCGTTTGTGGCTGCCCGGCGCATTGGCCGGCATCTTCGCAATTGTTGCTCTCACTGATGTTTTGCCGGCGTTGAACTTTTTTGTTCATGTCATCGTCGTCTTGGCCAGTGCGATAGGCATTGGTTATGTCGCTTATCGCGTTCTTCAGGGCTTTGCATGGCCGACCCGAAACGAGGCCCGTGCCCGATTGGAAAAGCTGTCGCCGGTCATTCATCGTCCTTTGACGACCGTAGAAGATTCCCTCGCGTTTCAGGGCTCGGCGCTCCAGCAAAAAATCTGGGACCGCCATCAAAATCGAGCGCGCGCTGATATCGACAAGCTTCGCACAGCCTTGCCTTCACCTGGTGTTGCGCGTCAGGACCGCTTCGCCTTCCGGGCTGCGGTCGTATTGGGTTTGTTTATCGCCGCAGTGGGCGGGTGGAGCGATTTTGGCGATCGCTTGTGGCGTGGACTTATTCCAGTCTTCGGAGCCAGCAACGCTTTTGTAGAAGCTAAGGTATGGATCACGCCGCCGTCTTATACGGGCAAATCGCCGACGTACATGGAAATCCCCCCAAGGGACGACGCGGAACTACCAAGCAATATTGACGTGGTGGCCGGCAGCAAAATGCTGGCTGTCGTTACCGGCACACCGCGCAGAGCTTCCATTGCCATGGACGGCGACGTCATGCCGCTTGAAAAGCTGGCCGACGAAAGTCAGCGCGGTGAAGTGGAGCTTCCTCAAGGCGAGCGTCTTGAACTGCGCAATGGCGGAAGCGCCATCGTCGGCTGGGACATCAACTGGATCCCCGACGTCGTTCCACAGATTTCATTTATTGGTCCGCCCAGTGAAGCCAACCGGTGGCGGTTGAAACTGGATTATCGCGCCAGTGACGATTACGGCGTTGAGAGCGTATCTGCGCTGATATCACTTAACGACGATGCGTCCGGTTCTTCGGAACCCATGGAAGTTGAGCTTTCGGTGCCCCCGTTCGCACCGAAGGCGGTCACTCACGCGGCAATAACCGATCTCACAGCGCATCCCTGGGCAGGTCGAAAAGTCAAAATCCAGCTGGCGGCGACGGATGTTGCGGGGCAGCGCGGCTTCAGCGAGACAATGATTGGAACCTTGCCGGACCGGGAGTTCAAACATCCGGTCGCCAAGGAAATCGCCAAATGGCGCAAGCCGCTGATGGGAAAACCCGAGGAGTCCATTGAGCCCGCGGCCGAAAGTGTCTCGGATATTCTCAAACGCCCCGAAAGCTTCGGGGGCGATCCCATGATTCATTTATCGCTCTCCACAGCGAAATACAGGCTTCAGTACGAAAGCACCGAAGAGATATCGAAAACCGTGCCCGATCTGCTTTGGCAAACCGCGGTGAGAATTGAGGACGGCAGCCTGGCGGTTGCCGAACAGCGCCTGATGGATGCCGAGCAAGCGCTGCGGGAAGCCATGGAGCGCGGCGCATCGGCGGACGAAATCAATCAGCTTGTGGATGAGTTGCAGGACGCCCTGGCCGATTACACGCGAGCCATGGCCGAGAATTCGCCCGAAAGCCAAAGCGACTTCGATACCGCTGATTCCGTTGCGGAGCAGGACATTGCCGCCATGATGGAACAAGTCCGGGAAATGTCGGACCTCGGCGCGGAACAGGCAGCGCAGGACGCGTTGGCCCAGCTTGAGGAATTGCTCAAGGAACTGCGGAATCAACCCGCGCCGGGTGAAGCCGTCAGCCCGGAAGTGGAAGAAGCGCGCGAAATTATGGAGCAAATGCGTGAGCTGGCAGCAGAACAGTCAGCGTTGCTTGACGAAAACTTCGAACAAACGCGCCAGCAGGCAATGCGCGAACAGGAACGGCGTGAACAGGCGCAACAAAACCGCGGCTCGCGAAACCAGCAACAACAGCAGCAAGACGATCACGCGCAGGGTGCGCGGATGGCGGGCCGACAAGCGTCCGATCAGCAGGATTCCTTACGCCAACAGCTGGCCAATCTCATGTCGCGCATGAGCAAGATTACCGGGGAAGTGCCCGAGACTTTGCAGGATGCGGATAAGTCCATGAGCGAAGCCAGCAATGCGCTGCGGCGCGGCGCTTTCGAAGCCGGCGTCGAAGGTCAAGGCCGCGCACTGTCTGAACTCGAAGAAGGCGTGGAACAGGCAACCGACATGCTGCTCGAGGCTCTCTTCGAAAAAGGCTTCGGCGGTATGATGGACATTGCGGGCGCGCAGCGTCAATTTGGACCGCTTGGGCCGCGTGGCGGGCGGAATACCGGTGACAACATCGATGTGCCCACCGAGCCGGATACACAAGGCATGGCGCAGCGGGTTCGCGCTATATTGGATGAAATACGCGCGCGCGCCAGCGACCGGACGAGGCCTGCCGACGAGCAGGATTATCTGCAAAGATTAATGGATCAATTTTAAGCGATTGGCCGGTAGCGTCAGTCGGTTTCCCACACAATGCGGTAACCCTGCGCTTCGTCGAGCCGAGGTAGTTCCAGCCTGAATTCGAACTGTACGGTCGCGCCAGGATCGAGGAGCGATGTTCTGGTGCTTGTCGATGCGTCCTGAATCACCTCGTTACGCTGATCGTAAAGTTCCAGGCGCAGTCCAGGCACGGGCTTTGCGACATCACCTATGTTGGAGACAAATCCGCTTAAAACGAGCGTTTCGATTCCGCCAATGCGCATCAAGCGTTTATTGGATTCTGCGATGGATAATCCGTCCCCGGGCTGCTCGGGTTCAACCCCCATGCTGTCATAAAAGCCGGATACGCTCGGCCACATATCGGTCAACATGCCGCGTCCGAACCAGATGAGAAGCCCGAGCGTCAGAACGGTCACACCCATTATGCCGGCGGTTATATATGCGGGGTCGATAGGTTTGGATTTCTTTTTCCGTGCCGCGCGATTGTCGCCCGCCCGTGCGGCAACAGACGCAAATGCGTCTTCATCCTCACCCACATCTTCGGCCTCTTCGGCATTTTCTTCTTCGGGTTCGTCGGAAGAGCCAAAGTCGGGGCGGTCCGCGTCGGGATCCACGAGGTCATCGCCCCCTTCAGTCTCACCTTCTTCACTCGCCGCACCCGGGCCGCCCGACACACCGAACTCGTCGGGCACCTTTCCTTCTGTTTCGTCCCCCATGAGGTCGAAATCATCGCTTGGGCCGCCGTCTTCGCCTTCAGCTAAAGAGGCATCTCCAAAATCGGGGCCCTGGCCCGGTCCACCACTTCCCTGCTCCTTGCCCATCCAAGACACGGCCTCTTCACCGGGACCGGCCATGTTATCTTCGCCGCGCATAGATTGGCCTTCCGCACCGGGACCGCCCTGCTCTTTACCCATCCAAGAGACCGCGGCCTCGCCGGGACCTACCGTTTGATCCGGCCCACGCATCGACTGCCCCGGCCCTCCGGGACCACTCGGTCCGCCCGGACCCGCCATGGATTGACCGGGCATGCCAGGGCCGCCCTGTTGTTTGCCCATCCAGGACACCGCCCCCTGTCCCGGTGGCGCTGCTGCGTCTCCGCGCATAGTCTGGCCCGCCATTGGAGGTTGCCGCTGACCCGGCTGTTGGTGTTGGGGGCCGCCCTGAGCGCCAGGCTGGCCAGGACGCGGCGCATTGCGGTTCATCATCGACACTGCGCCCGGCGGCAACGGCGGTGCGTTCGCCGGCTGATTTTGGCTACCCGGCGGCTTTTGCTGGCTGGGCTGAATTGGTTTTACTTCGCTGCGAATTTTCGGCGTCGCGCCGACTTTCGCCTTAGCTGCGTAGTCCTCGCCCATGATCGACGCGAGATCCAATGAGTCAACCTGGGCGGCCTGATACCAGGAATGCCCGCAACGCGCACACTTGAGCGCACGGCCTTTACGTCCGAGAAGCTCGGCCGGAATCTCAAACGATGAAGAACAACTGGGACACGTAATGCGCATGTGAAAATAGCTCGTCTCAAGGTTAGCTTTTTATTTTATACACGCTCATGTTAATTGAAACTAAATGCTTAATCTGGTTGAAATCCTATGAGTATGTTTCGCGGCGAAGTTAATTTTCGCTGGCCCTATCCGCGTCCAGGACGCGGGCTCTACCCGGACCCTTCGCAGCGAGCCCGCGCCGCTGTGTACCTCGCGAATTAACCCCCTGAAATACGCGGTGACATGGCACTTCTGCGCAAAAATAAGGGAAACTACGCGGGCCCTACCGCAAAATTGGAGGATGTCGGCCTTCAATATGAAGATGGTCCGGAAGTTTTAAAAGACGTCTCCCTGGAGATTCCGCAAAAGTCGTTTCACTTTTTAACCGGGCCATCGGGCGCCGGAAAAACATCTCTCATGAGCCTCTTGTACCTAGCCCGGCGACCGAACCGCGGGCAATTAAACCTGTTTGGCGAAGACGTTTCAAATATCAATCGAAATAAGGCAGCGGATTTGCGGCGACGACTGGGCGTTATTTTTCAGGACTTCCGATTGCTGGACCATCTGTCGGCGTTCGACAACGTGGCCCTTCCTTTACGAATCTCCGGCACATCTGATTCTGTTGTCAGCGAAAACGTGTCTGAATTGCTCAAATGGGTCGGCCTTGAGGACTACATGGATGCAAAGCCCTCGACTTTATCGGGCGGGCAACAGCAGCGGATCGCCATTGCCCGCGCCGTCGTGAACAGACCAAATCTGATTTTGGCGGATGAGCCGACGGGAAACGTCGATGACGCGATCGCCATGCGGTTGATGCAACTCTTCATCGAATTGCACAAACTGGGCTCCAGCGTCATCATCGCAACTCACAACGAGGCGCTCGTGGAACGCTT
>Ga0181594_10003752_pt1 | contig 13689 bp, 13 predicted proteins | sample 071ome_18_FD_145603 | JGI IMG/M metagenome (GOLD analysis project Ga0181594, IMG submission 145603) | Coastal salt marsh microbial communities from the Groves Creek Marsh, Skidaway Island, Georgia - 071413BT metaG (spades assembly) | ecosystem: Environmental > Aquatic > Marine > Intertidal zone... | reverse complement strand
GCCTACGCGGCTAGCAATTCCTTGAGTTTGTCGAGATGCGCGCGCAAGTGTTGATGGTGATGCACCGCTGACTTCTCATAGTGGCCGAAGGTGAAATGGCTATTGCCTTCACCCGCGAGGCCGGCCTGGATGGAGCAAGCGGCGGCCCGATCCTCGATCACGCCGGTATCCTTGACGAAGGCGGCGTCGCGCTTGGACTTCTCCAGCTCCTCGGCGGAGGCGTCGGCGCTCGGCGGGCGCAACCGGTAGATCACCCAGCGGGACTGGCTGGCAGAGACCGGCTCCAGGATCACCAGAAGATAGTGGTTCGACAGCACCGCGAGCCGGGTATTCGGGAACAGTTGGTTGACATAGGTCAGCATCCCCCGCGCGCGCCATTGATCCTTGGGGATATCCCGCAGCTTCTCGATCCGGCGGAACGGGAAGACCAACCGGGAGTTCATGCCGAAGGTCTCGACGATGTTCAGATTGTCGAAGCCGTAGGGGTAGAAGCTCTTATTGTGCAGGGCCTTGATGTGATAGCCCTCCATTGAGGTCTCCAGGAGCAGCTTCCAATTGGCGTCGTCGACGAAGCTTGAATACTCGAAGACCTCCTGGCCCGGCTCGATCAGATCCGGGAGTGCCTCGAGCGCGCCCGGCGAGATCGGCTCTTTCTGGGTAACGAAGACTAGGCCGCCGCGCTCCTCCGTGTGAACCTGGACCAGACCATGGCTAGCCATGTCGAATTCGCCGAAATTGTCTCGCCCGGCGATGTTCAGCAAACCGCCGTCAAGACCGTAGGCCCAAGCGTGATACCCGCAGATGAAGCTGTGCGCCTTGCCACTGCCCTCGGCCAGCATCATGCCCCTATGACGGCAGGCATTGTGGAAGGTTCGGACCACGCCGTCATTGCCGCGCACCGCCAGCAACGGCGCGCCGGCCAGGGTGCGGGCGACATAGGCGCCGTTCTCGGCCAGTGCCGCGGATGGGCAGAACACCATCGGCAGGCGCTTGAAGAGTTCCATTTCCAGCTCGAAGCGTTCTTGCGAGCGATAGTGCTCGACCGGCTCGCGCCAGACCACGTCGCCAAGATCGGTGGTTCTGGCGCTGGCATGGTCCAACACACGTTGAATAACGTCGGTATCGCTCATTAATGCGGTCATGAAGTTGGTCTCCGGGGAGGCGGTGAAGTCGCCATATGATAGCGGAACCGCGAAGGTCGGGCCACGCGATTCAACAGGCTTTCAAGGCCAGCGAAGCATGACGGAACGCAAGATTTGGCGTCGACCAGAGCTAAATGATCTGGAAATCATTGCTAACACGAAAGGCGGGACTTCGACGGATAACGTCGACGACACGACGTTTAAAAGTTGAGTGATTTAGAGGAAACAAATGCCCGTTTAAGAGGGGTAACGGTCGATACGTTAGAACCCAGTGTGACGGATACCTTTGAAATTGTGTTTAGTGACGGTGTGATCCCGGTTGAATTGGTCTCGGTGGATCGACTTGAAAAAAGCGCGCCTTCGGGCGGCAGAGAACCCTTTTCGTTGATTTTTAGAGCTTCTTCGGATCGGATTATTCCGCAAATGAATTGGACGGTGCGGAACGCCTCAACAGGGGAGCATACCTTTCTAGCGGTTCCGGTTGGCGGTGATGAAACCGGCACTCTGTATCAGGTGGTCTTCAACTAGGTGATGTTTATCCGAAACCTTGACGGGCGGTCTCGCGGAAGGCCGATGACGCGCCAAATCATGCCACTGTGAAAATCGAGTTGTTGACGCTAGTATCGCGGGCTCCAACAAGGGAACAATCCATCATGCTCGCGACCCAACTCTCCGTGGACGACCTCGTCTCTCGTATTCCAGACGGCGCCAAGGTGGCGGTGCCGCCGGACTATTCGTATTGCGCGATGGCGGCCGTTCGGGCGCTTATTCGGCGTGGCGCGCGGGACCTGCATCTGGTCGGTGTGCCGACTTTCGGCTTTCAGGGTGACATGCTGGTCGGCGCCGGTTGCGTCGGCACGGTCGAGACCTCGGCGGTGACGTTGTCGGAACATGGTTTGGCGCCGCGTTTCACCAAGGCGATCAAGGAAGCGTCGATCAAGATGATGGACGCCACCTGCCCGGCGGTGCATGCCGCGCTCCAGGCTTCCGAGAAAGGGATTCCGTTCATTCCCCTGCGCGGTCTCATCGGTTCCGACATTCTCGCCAATCGGGCGGATTGGAAGGTCGGTAACAACCCCTTCGCCGAGAACGACGATCCCATCGTCTTCCTGCCGGCGTTGCGTCCCGACGTGGCGCTGTTCCACGCGCCGATGGCGGACAAGTTCGGCAATGTCTGGATCGGCGTTCGGCGCGAGCTGATGCTGATGGCGCACGCATCGGCGGAAACCTTCGTTACCGTTGAGAAGATCGTCGATTACAACCTGATGGATGACCCCAAGACCAAGGCGGGCACCATCCCGGGGCTTTATGTCTCGGCCATCGCCGAGGCGGAAAACGGCGCCTGGCCGCTCGGTATTCCCAACGGCTATGACGCGGATCAGGAACACCTGACCGCCTATGCCGCGGATGCACGGACCGATGAGGGCTTCCAGAACTGGCTCGACCGCTTCGTTTACGAAACCGCGGCCCAGGCGGCGGAGTAAGCCGAGTGTCTGATTTTCGACCGGAAGAAGTCCTGATCGGCGCGATTGCGGGCGCGCTGGACGGCCTACGACACGTGGCGGTCGGGGCGTCCTCGCCGATCCCCGGCGCGGCGGCCCTGCTGGCCCGCTCCAGAAGCAACGGCAAGCTCCGGGTTTCGATCCTCGGCAGCGAGGAGAACAACTTCTTCACCGACGGAGGCAAGGAGTTGTTTGACGTGGCGGGGCAGGGGCGGATCGACGCGTTCTTTCTTTCAGGCGCGCAGATCGATGGCCAAGCCAATGTGAACCTCGTGGCGGTCGGTGATTATGCAAGGCCAAAGGCGCGGTTTCCCGGCTCTTTCGGCTCCGGTTACCTCTATTTCGCGGTTCCGCGGGTGATCCTGTTCCGTCTTGAGCACACGCCGCGCACCCTGGTCGAGAAGGTGGATTTCATCAGCGCGCCGGGTTTTTCCGACGACAATGTCCACCGCCCGGGTGGCCCCTATAAACTGATCACCGATCGCTGTCTGTTTCATGTCGACAAGGAACGCCGCTGTTTCCGCCTGGAAAGCGTGCATCCTGGCCATACGGTCGAGGAGATTCATGAGCAGACCGGCTTCACCTTCGATCTGCCGAATGGCGAGGTTCCGACAACACCTATTCCCGACGCCGCCAGTTTGGAGATCATACGCGGCGAGGTGGCCGAAGAGATCGCGGAGATATATCCCGCCTTCGCGGCGCGGGTGTTCAGAGTGGGCAGGGCGGCCTAGTTCCTAGCCGCGCCGGCGATCGACACCGCCTTGATCAGCGCGTGAACCTTCATGTCGGGGCGAAGCCCAAGTTCTGAAACACTCCTGCGTGTCAGGCGGGCCCAGAGCGCGTCCTCACCGGCCCGAAGACCGATATCGACCTGAGCTCCCTCGGGCTTTCCAATTTCGTGAACCCGGGCCTCGATCACGTTCAGCATGCTGATCCCGGTCGGCGGGGCGAGGGCGAGCGCGATATCGCGAGCGCCGATCCGAACGCGGACATGTTCTCCAACCCTTCTATCGAGCGCCGCGACCCACAGGGAGCCGCCGCTGAATGACAGCCGAGTCAAACCAAAGCGTGTGTCGTGCTCGGCGATGACGCATGACAGAGCCGCGCCAGCGTCGCGTCCGCCGGTCAGCGGAGCAAGGTCCAGTCGGCTGGTGAGGTCCTCAACCGGCCCCGACGCCACAACCGTTCCCGCCTCGACAAGGACCATGGTGTCGGCGAGCTGAATGATCTCGTCCATCTGGTGCGAGACATAGATGATCGGAATGTCGAGATTCCGCCGAAGGTCGGCAAGATAAGGCAGGATTTCGGAGCGCCGCGGTCCGTCAAGGGATGCCAGCGGCTCGTCCATCAGCAAAATTCGTGGGGCCGCCAAGAGCGCGCGGCCGATGGCTACTCTCTGGCGCTCACCACCGCTTAACGCGCTTGGTTTGCGCGCGAGCAGCGGCTCCAGGCCGAGAAGCGCGACCGTCTCCTCAAGCCTCGGATGTCCTTTGACGCCGGAACGGCGGCCATAGACAAGGTTGCGCTTGACGCTCATGTGGGGGAACAGACGTCCCTCCTGGAAAACATAGCCGAGCCCACGCTCCGCGACCGGTCGGTCGATGCCCGCGGCGCCGTCGAACAACGTGTGCCCGGCGACCGAGATTCGACCTTGATCGGGACGCACCAGACCGGCGATCGCATTGACGATCGTGCTTTTTCCGGAGCCCGAGCGTCCGAACAACGCTGTCACGCCGTTCGAGACACTCTCGAAACGCGCCTCGAGTTTGAAATCGTCCCGCTTGAGCTGGATGTCGACCGAAATCATCGGGCGCCTCCATCACGGGCGCCGATCCCCGCGCCAATCCTGGCGGCGACACGCCGCGCGATGAACTCCGAGGCGATCAGCGCCGACAAGGCCACAACGATAGAGATTATCGTCAGTCGGATCGCCGGGGTCGCGTCTCCCGGGACCTGTGTCTCGGCGAACAACGCCAGGGGAAGCGTCTGGGTCGCGCCCGGGATATTGGACACGAAGGTGATGGTTGCCCCGAACTCTCCCAAGGATCGCGCGAAGGCCAGGATGGCGCCGGTAATCAAGCCGGGTAGGCAAAGGGGAAGGGTGATGGTCAGGAATACCTTGAGTTCGCCGGCGCCGAGGGTGCGCGCCGCGTCCTCTAGACCTCGGTCCATTTGCTCCAGCGACAGTCTTATCGCCCGAACCGTCAGCGGCAGAGCCATAACCGCGGCCGCTACCGCCGCGCCCTTCCACGTAAAGGCGAGGGTGATGTCGAAGGTCTCGTGCAGCCAGGCGCCGACGAGACCACGCCTGCCCAGCAAGACCAGGAGGACGTAACCGATCACCACCGGCGGCAAAACCAACGGAAGGTGAACGATGCCGTCGAGTAGCCATTTTCCAGGAAAGCGACATCGCGCAAGGACCAAGGCCAAACACAGGCCCAGGGGCAAGCAGATCACCACGCTCCAAAACCCGACCCTAAGACTAAGCAGGAGAGCGTCGGTCTCGGTGGGGGTAAGCGTCAACATCGATCAATCCGTCTCGAAGCCATGGCGGGCGAAGATCGCGCGCCCTTCGGACGAGGCGAGGAACCGAAGGAAATCAGTGGCGCCAGGTTTATTGGCGGCGGTTCGTGTCAAGGCGAGGGGATAGAGAACCGGATCATGGGCCGCGTGGGGAATCGACCAGAGCGAACGCACTTGCGACGATGCACGGGCATCGGTGGCGTAGATGATGCCGAGCGGAGCCTCGCCGCGTTCCACCAATAGAAGGACCGCGCGCGCGTTTGAAGCCTGGGCGACGCGGTTTCGAAGCGCGTCCCAAACGCCGAGATTGGTCAGCGCCTGGCGCCCATATACGCCCACCGGTACCGACTTGACCTCGCCCATCGCCAATCTTTCCTCGCCAAGCGCCAAGGATATATCGGCGGCTTTGGTGATCGACGGGGCCTTCGCGCCCGCGGGGGCCGCGACAACAAGCCGATTGCGCAGAAAATCTCGCCTGTCCGCGAGGAGGCCGGCTCTGTCCAGTTCATCCGCCCAGATGGTGTTCGCCGAAAGAAACATCGAAGCCGGCGCGCCGTCCATGATCTGACGGGTAAGCGCCGAGCTCGCGGCATAGACGCCTTTAACCGCTTGGTTGCCGTGCGCCGCGATTGCGTCTTCCATGGCGTCGCGTGTGCTGGCCGCGGCGAAGACCAGAACCGGTTCCCGCGCGAGGGCCAGGCCGGAGCTTGCGAGCATCGCGAGGCTGGCTAGGATGAGGGCGAGACGACTCATGCTTGGCTGTTAGACCTAGGGTAAATACGAAAGCGCTATATACGACGGGATATAGCGCATGGCAACGCGAGGCGGCAAAGGGGAGATGATGGGAATGTTTCACGAGGGCAATCGCGAATTGCAGGATCGCTTCGACGGGCGGCGGCTCGCCGACAGTCTTGAACGCAACCGTCGGCACGCGACCTTTACCGAGGCGGACATCGCCTTCATCCAAGGCGCGCCGTTCTTCTTTCTCGCGACGGCCCATGGCGAGACCGTTGATTGCTCTTTCAAGGGCGGCATGCCGGGCTTTGTGAAGGTCACCGGCCCCAACACCCTGAGCTTTCCCGACTATGACGGGAACAGCATGTACAAAAGCCTCGGCAACATCATGAAAGGCGGCAATGTAGGGTTGCTTTTCATCAAGTTCGACGGCACCGGCGAGCGCATGCGGATCAACGGCACGGCAGTCCTGGACGACACGCCCGCCCGCGTTGCTGAATGCGAGGGCGCCAAGCTGCTGGTCGACGTCACCGCGCGTCACATCTTCCCGAATTGCCCGCGCTATATCCCGACGATGGACGGGCTCGAGATATCGGCCAACGTACCGCGCCCAGGGCACGAGCCGCCGGAAGCCGCGTGGAAGTTCAGGGATTACGCGAAGGACCACCTGCCGGAACGCGATCGGAAACGGTTGTTCGGTGATTGATTGGGTCTTTCGATCGAGAGAGTTGTCCGGGAGAAGGGACCAAACCCTAGATTAGGTCGCCGCGGCTCCAGCCTTCGCAATCGTTCGGTTTGGTGGACACCCGACCGTAACCGCGAGATAGTCGCGTTCGACCGCGCTGGCATAGGTGAAACATCTTTGCAGGCGAAACATTCGGCCACGGTTCCCAGCGGATCACTATATGTATTACTTGAGAGTGACGTTCCGAATGCTTCCTCGCAAGAACATCTTTAGTCCATTTCCCGGAGCAGTGGCGCAAAAGCTTCCATGTCGGCCTTGACGCTCTCGGCCGCCTTGTCCTCGATAGCGTGATAGCGGGCCAACACATCCTGGCCGAGATCGCTTAGCCGCGCGCCGCCGCCGCCCTTGCCGCCGGCGACCTTCTCGACCAGGGGGCCGGTGAAATCAGCGTTCATGCGGTCGACCAGGCTCCAGGCGCGGCGATAGGACATCCCCATCTCGCGCGAGGCCGCGGAAATCGAGCCGGTTCGCCCGATCGCCTCCAACAACGCCACCTTGCCGGGACCGAGCGCGACCGCCGCGCCGATCAGCAGACGAATGCGGGGGCGATGCATCCGAACGGTCCGCCGCCGGCCCTAGCGCGCCGCGGCGTCGACCGCCGACAGCCGGTCGAGACCGGCGCCGAGATCGGCGATGAGATCATCCACGTCCTCCAGCCCCGCGTGGATCCGCAACAGCTGCCCAGCCTCGGTCCAGGGCGTCGCGGTGCGATAATCGGTGGGATTGGCGGGAATGATCAGGCTTTCGTAGCCGCCCCAGCTCGCCCCCATGCCGTAAAGCTCCAGCCCGTCGAGCAGGGCGGCCAGGGCGGCGCGGGAATATCCCTCGTTCAGGACGAAGCTGAACAGCCCGCTGGCGCCGGTGAAATCGCGCTTCCAGATCTCGTGCCCTGGATCATTGGTAAGCCCGGGGTGCAGCACCCGCTTCACTTCCGGGCGCCCGCGCAGCCAATTGGCCAACGCCAGCCCATTCGCCTGGTTCTGCTCCATGCGGACGGCCAGGGTGCGGAGCCCGCGCTGGGCGAGATAGAGATCATCGGGACCGCAGGCATTGCCGTGCATCTTGGCCATGTCCCGCACCGGTCCGGCCCAGTCATCGTTGCCGACGATGATCCCCATCATCACGTCGGAATGGCCGCAGATATACTTCGTTACCGCTTCGACGACGATATCGACGCCCTTGTTGAAGGCATCGAAATAAAGTGGGCTCGCCCAGGTATTGTCCATCAGCACCACGGCGCCCCGGTCGTGGGCGGCCTTGGCAATGGCGGGGATGTCCGACATCTCGAAGGTTTGCGAGCCCGGCGCTTCGGTGAAGACGGCGACGGTGTTGTCCTTGAACAGCGCGTCGATACCGGCGCCTATGCTCGGATCGTAAAAGGTCGTCTCAACCCCGAAACGCGCGAGGAAGATGTTGCAGAACCGCCGAGTCGGCCCATAGGCGTTGTCGGTAACCAGAATATGGTCGCCGGCCTTGGTGACCGCGAGCAGGGCATTGGTGATCGAGGCGAGGCCGGAAGAGACCGCGACACCGCCGGCCCCGCCGTAAAGCTCGGTCACCGCCTCCTCGAAGGAACGACTGGTCGGGGTGCCGGCGCGCCCGTAGCGATATCCCTTCCAGTCGGGCTTGCGCGAGGCTTCGAAGGCATCGAGCGACGGCTGAAGGATCGTCGAGGCGTGATAGACCGGAGGATTGACCACGCCGTGATTGTCATGCGGGTGACGTCCGGCATGGGTGATCGTGGTGCGGCGCGAGAATTTCGAGGAAGAGGACATCGCGGCAAGCCGTTTCGTTCGATGGAGAGGAGTGAAACACGAGTAAGACGCGCGTTCATGGAACGTGATTCGTAATACTCCGGCGCGACGGTCCGCGTCCAGAGATGGTCACCGGAGAAGAAAAACACCCGGCGCCACCGAATTTCGCCTTGGAATGCTTGCAAAATCGGCTTGGCGCGTGTTGGAATAACCGCGATCAAGGAGGCCGCGCCTGAATAACCCGACGGTTCAGACATCTGAACAAGCCAGAAAAACGGACAGTCGCGGAAAGGATGGGGCGAACCTTCTGGGTCACGAGGGATGCGGACAAGGTCGGGGACCTTGGTGATCGGCGATTGTCCGTGATCACTCGTCTTTTAAATCGAACCAAAACTGGGGTGGGTTTCAACATGAAGAAACTGAGCCTATTGGGACTCGGCGCGGGCCTCTTGGCGGCCCTCTCATTCACGGCGGAGCCCGCCGTTGCCGAGAGCACGCTCGATATCGTTAAAAAGCGCGGACACCTGCGTTGCCAGATCGGCACGCCGGCGCCCGGCTTCTACAACCTGAAGTCCGATGGCACCTGGGTTGGCAGCGACGTTTCCGTCTGCCGCGCCGTTGCCGCCGCGATCTTCGGTGATCCGAACAAGGTCGAATTCCAGTCCGTTACCTCGACGGTGCGTTTCACCGCGCTGGCCAACGGCGAGTCCGACCTGCTGTCTCGTACAGCCACATGGACGTTGTTCCGTGATACGCAGCTTGGTCTGAATTTCACCGCGACCAACTTCTATGACGGCCAGGGTTTCATGGTTCCCAAGGATTCCGGCATCAAGAGCTCGCTGGAACTCAAGGGCGCGACGGTTTGCGTGCTGACTGGCACGACGACCGAGCTGAACCTGACCGACTACAGCCGGACCAACAATCTCGACATTCAGCCGGTTGTGTTTCAAGACAGCAACGTCCGGAACGAGACCTATCTGAAGGGTGGCTGCGATGCCATCACCAACGATAAGTCCGGTTTGGCTTCCAACAAGGCCGGCTTCCCGGATCCGGGCGCGCACGTGATCCTGCCCGAAACGATTTCCAAAGAGCCGCTTGCCCCCGCCGTTCGTAAGGGCGATGGCCAATGGTTCGACATTGTCCGCTGGACTGTGTTCGCACTGATCGCGGCCGAGGAAATGGGTATCACGCAGGCTAATGTCGATGACATGGCCAAGAATCCGCCTTCCCCCGAGGTTGCTCGGATGCTTGGTGTCGAAGGCGAGCTCCATAAGGGTCTCGGACTCGACAAGAGCTGGGCGCATTGGATCGTCAAGTCCGTGGGTAACTACGGCGAGATCTACGGCAAATACATGGGCGACAAGTCGCCTGACGGCATCGGGATTGCCCGCGCCGGTTCACAAAACGATCTGTGGACCCGTGGTGGCCTGATGTACGCACCGCCGTTCCGCTAGGAACTGAAGGGCCCCGGTCGGGAAACTGGCCGGGCCCTTTTCTTCCAGCGCGATGACATCAAATTTTTCATTTATGTCGTTCTCTGAATCCGCGCGTGTCGTGACGGTGACAGTGGAGAATTCCCAATGGCCATCGTGGAAAAACCAGGTTCCGGATCCGATCTAAGCTCAATCATTAATGATGAGCGATATCGGGCGGTATTCTATCAGATTCTCGTCTTTGGCATTGTCGGATGGGTTTTCTATTCCCTGGTCGACAACACCTTGACCAATATGGCCAACCAAGGAAAAGCGGCCGGCTTTGACTTTCTTCTCGGGACGGCGGGATTTTCGATCGCCTGGACTCCCTTGGACTATAAACCGGACGACTCTTATTTGTTTGTTTATTGGGTCGGTATCGTCAACACGTTGCTGATCTCGGGTATCGCAATCGTTCTCACCACAATTCTTGGGTTTGTCGTTGGTATCCTTCGGCTGTCCAAGAACTGGCTAATCTCGCAGATGGCCGCGTGGTACGTTGAAGTCCTGCGAAACACACCGCTGTTGCTGCAAATCATCTTTTGGTACCTCGGCGCCTTCGCGAATCTTCCACGTCCCAAACAATCCATTGAACTTTTGGGCATCGATTGGCTCGTTCTCAACAACCGCGGCCTCTATTTCCCCAACGCCGAGTTCGTTGACCTGTTCTGGATGACGGCGATCGCCTTCGTAATCGGCATCGCCGGCGCCATCTGGTTGAACAGGAAGGCGACGGAGCGCCAACTCGCGACCGGCGTCTACGAGCCGACGCTGGTGAAAACCCTGGGCGCGATCGTCGGCCTCCCCTTGGTGGTGTTCCTGGTGACCGGCATGCCGCTGAGTTGGGAATTACCGGTTCTCAAAGGCTTCAACTACCAAGGTGGGACATTTATCCTTCCGGCGATGTGTTCGGTGCTTGTGGCCCTGGTCATCTATCACTCGTCTTTTGTCGCGGAGATGGTGCGCGCGGGCATTCTCTCGGTCAGCCATGGGCAGACGGAGGCCGCTTACTCCCTCGGCATCAAGCCGCGTTGGACCATGCGGTTGGTGATCATCCCACAGGCGATGCGGGCGATTATTCCTCCGATGATCAGCTTGTGGATGAACGTTGTTAAAAATTCGTCCCTGGCGATCGCCATCGGCTTCCCGGATCTTGTTTCGGTCTTCATGCAGACCTCGCTAAATCAATCCGGGCATGCGATCGAGATCGTCGCGATGGTGATGCTGTTCTACATGACCGTCAGTCTGACGATTTCGGGATGTCTGAATATCTACAACAAGAAAATCCAGCTGAGGGAGCGGTGAGTTCATGAGTGACGCACCGACCACTTCCGACGGACTGCGTGTCTTCAAACCGAAGCCGAGTTTGCCGCCGCCGCCCGCCACCACTGGTGTCATTGGATGGATGCGTTTCAATCTGTTCGACGGTATCGGTAGTTCAATAACCACCGTCATAGGTCTGTTATTGCTCGGCTTTTTGGCGATCTCCTTTTACGAGTGGGCATTTGTCCGCGGCGTTTGGGAAGCCGCGAGCAGGCAGGAGTGCCGGCTTTCTCCGACCGAGTTCGGAACGTGCTGGGCCGGCGTGGAGTTTTGGTTCACGCGGTTCATTTACGGCCGTTATCCAGACGCGGAGATTTGGCGCCTTGATTTGATGGCGATCGTCTTTATCGCCTGGATGGCGCCGTTGTGGGCTCCCAAGGTTACCGCCAAGGTCGTGGTTGGTCTAAGCGCGATCCTGGTCTTCCCGTTCATGGCCGGCTACTTCTTCCTGGGTGGCGACCGGAATTGGTTCATGGCGATCATGGTCGCCGTGTCCATGACGTGGTTCGCCGGCACGATGATCCATGTCGCCGCCTGCTTGTTGACAGGTAAGGGGCTGGGTCACTGGATCATTACGCTTAGCGGCTTCTCGTCCAGGGACGACCGAACCCATAAATACCCGTTGTTAATCGCCGCGGTGGTCGCCTTTGGTATCGTCTATTTCGTGATCCAGAGCTGGCAACTTCCGATCGTCGGTACTAACCAATGGGGTGGGTTGTTCCTGACCTTGGTGATCTCGGGGATCGGCATCGCCTCGGCCTTGCCGGCGGGAATCGTGCTGGCGCTGGGCCGGCGCTCGGAAATGCCGGTGATCCGGGTGATGTGCGTCACCTTTATCGAGCTGTTCCGATCGGTGCCGTTGATCACGATCCTGTTCATGGCAACCACCATGTTCCCGCTATTCCTGCCCGAGGGGGTGGTCTTCAACAAGCTGGCCAGCGCCATCGTCGCGGTGTGTCTGTTCTCGGCGGCCTACATGGCCGAGACCGTGCGCGGCGGCCTACAGGCTATCCCGAAGGGACAGTATGAGGCGGCCGAGGCGATGGGCCTGGGTTATTGGCAGTCGATGGGGCTGATTATCATGCCCCAGGCGTTGAAGTTGATGATTCCGAATATCGTCGGCAGCTTTATCGGGCTGTTCAAGGATACGACTCTCGTAAGTATCATCGGGCTGTTTGACCTGCTCGGGATGATCAGTGCGATCAGTCAGGACCCACAGTGGATCGGCTTGCATCACGAGCCGTTGTTCACCGCGGCGTTAATCTACTTCATTGGATGTTTGGCGATGTCGAAATACAGCCAACATCTCGAGAGAAAACTCGGGGCCGGTGACCGGCGCTAACCGACTTGGGGGCAATCGCCCCCGAGTTCAAACCAAGGAGACGTGCTCATGAGCCTCGAAACGGAAAGCACGCAAGATCATATTCAGTCCGCCGCGTCCGATGAGGTCGTGATCTCGTTGAACAAAGTCAATAAGTGGTTCGGTGAGTTTCATGTTTTGAAAGACATCGACCTTTCGGTCTACAAGGGCGAGCGCATCGTCATTTGCGGGCCTTCGGGCTCCGGCAAATCGACTTTGATTCGATGCATCAACCGCCTTGAAGAACATCAGCGCGGCGATATTCTGGTCAACGGCGTGACCTTGGACAGCAATTTGAAGAACATCGATGCGATTCGCAGAGATGTCGGCATGGTGTTTCAGTCCTTCAACCTGTTCCCGCATCTGACCGTGCTGGAAAACTGCACGCTCGCGCCGGTCTGGGTGAGGAATATGCCCAAGAGGGAGGCCGAGGAAGTCGCCATGGAGTACCTGACCCGGGTGAAGATCCCCGAGCAGGCCGAAAAGTATCCGGGCCAACTCTCGGGTGGTCAGCAACAGCGCGTTGCGATTGCCCGTTCACTCTGCATGAGCCCGCAGATCATGCTGTTCGATGAGCCGACCTCGGCGCTTGACCCGGAGATGATCTCCGAGGTGCTGGACGTGATGGTTGAGCTTGCCGGAACCGGCATGACCATGCTTTGCGTGACCCATGAAATGGGCTTCGCCAAGCGCGTCGCCGACCGGGTGATCTTCATGGATTTCGGTGAGATCGTCGAGCAGAACACCCCGGACGAGTTCTTCGAGAACCCGAAATCCGACCGCACCAAGCTGTTCCTCAGCCAGATCCTCGCTCACTAGGGCGTCTATACCGATTTTGGCCCGAATATTGGGGGGCCGTGGGGGCGGCCAGACGGAGCGCGCCGGGAAACCGGGGCGCTCCCGTCATATGAGCTATCGCTTGAGCGGGACGACCTTGCCCATGGTAACGGCGTCCGTGTCGGTGCCACCCCAAGTCGAACCCTCGGGCGAGGGAGGGCCGTTACGGTGACTTTCGGGAAACGGCAGCCCGACAGCCCGAGGATCGATCTCGCGTTCGACGGCTTGGCCGAAGACCTTGAAACCGGCTTTTTGGTAGTTCCCTAGCGCGCGTGGGTGATCGAGATCACAGGTAT